>Ga0070707_100004571_pt1 | contig 12956 bp, 13 predicted proteins | sample KBSK5502metaG_FD_65468 | JGI IMG/M metagenome (GOLD analysis project Ga0070707, IMG submission 65468) | Corn, switchgrass and miscanthus rhizosphere microbial communities from Kellogg Biological Station, Michigan, USA - KBS K5-50-2 metaG | ecosystem: Host-associated > Plants > Roots >... | reverse complement strand
CGCGAGTGACGGGTGCGCGGTTATTTCTTCGCGCCCTGGCCCGACTGCCCGGGCGGGCCGGTGTGGTCATGGTTGCGGTCGCCGTTTCCCCATCCCGGTCGCGTTGAGGAGTTAGTTGCCGCCTGTTGGCTGGGCGGTGAAACCGCCGGCGTTGGCTCAGCGGGGGCCGGCGGGGATGAGGGTGGAGAAGGAGTGGGCGACGGAGTTGCAGGCGGTGGTGGCGGCGACACACTGCGTGGGTTGCGTGTCTTTGGTCGGGATGGCACCGTTTTGGTCTGGGCCACAGGGCGCTTGGACGCCGCCGGGTGCTTGGGCACCGCGACCGAGGCAAGTTCCGTGCTCGGATGCACGACTTGGCGCGTCACGGCCGGCGAGCTTTGCTTCGCCCTTAGGCGCGGGTGGACGGAGCGCTTTGTTTGGGCTCGAACGCGCGGGTGGGCCGGGGCCACGTGCGGCGTGACCAGAAGCCAGGTCGGTTCTTGGCCTTGAAGCAGGAACGTAGGCGCAACGGTGGATCGTGGATGCAGGGCCGCGCGCCACAGGTAGCCCGATGCGGTGCCGGCGCAGACGAGCAGGACAAGCTGCAACCCAGTGGCATATCGGCGCACCCGCCCAGTATCGCGGCCCCGTCAGACGGAACTCACCGGGGTTCCGCGCGCTCAGCGACGGTGAAGCGGTTCTTTCCGGCGCGTTTAGCATCGTAGAGCGCGGCGTCGGCTTGCCGTAGGAGCTCGTCCGTCGATTGGCCGGCTACCGACTCGGCAATGCCGAAGCTTGCAGTCAGCCGGATCTCCACTCCCTCAGGAAGCGTTATACGTGACGATGCCAGGGCCTCGCGCATCCGCGCAGCGACCGCCGCCGCCGCCTCGAGCCTCGTTTCGGGCAGAAAGACCGCAAACTCCTCTCCTCCGATCCGTCCGGCGACATCGACGTCGCGCACGTGGTTGCGAAGAAGCTCGCCGAAGGCACGTAGCGCATAGTCGCCGGCGTGATGGCCGAAGCTGTCGTTGATGCGCTTGAAGTCGTCGAGGTCGGCGAGCACGACGGTCAGCGGCGTCCCAAACACCCTCGCCCGCTCGAGCTCGATCTCCAAGGCCTCGATGAAGCGCCGCCGGTTGACGAGACCCGTCAGCTCGTCCGTGGTTGCCTGTCGGCGGACCTCGTCGTGGAGCCTCGCGTTCTCGAACGCGATTCCCGCCTGAGCGGCGATCCATTCGGCCAGCTTCAGCGTCTCGCGGTCGAAGCTGCGGCCGCGCGGGTAGAGCACGAGCCTTGCGTCGACTTCGCTGCTTTCGCTTCTCAGCTCCAGAGTCAGCGGCCGGCCCTTGCCGCCGACGTCGCCGAACCATCCCACCTCTTCGCCGTCCTGGACCATCTGCGCTCCGCGGGCGCCTGTCGCTTCGGTGACCACTTCGAGGATCAGGGGGACGAGGGCGCGCGGATTGTGAGTCGCTGCGAGAGCGTCGCCGACGAGCGCAATAGCCTCGCGCGCGTCGCGCGCGGGTGCGTGTGTCCGGCGCCGTTCGTGGCGCGGCTCACGAAGAGGCGGCGACTCCGCCTCGCGATCGCGCAGCGAGCGGAGCAGAGTCCAAAGCAGGACAATCGTCACCAGCGACGCGGCACTCGCAAGCGCGATCAACAACACGTGGCGCAGGTGGTGGGAGTGATCACGCGTGTCAGGAGACGGGTCCGTTCACCCGCTCGCCTGCCGGACGTTAGCGCGGTCGCGGGACGGCCTAGGCGGGTCCGACCAAGGTTAATCGACTGCCGGCACCTCGAGGCAACGCAACCCGCTCAGGTCAAGCCACGTCCGTCCAGGCCCGCGAACGACACGCATCAGGACCGCTTTGCAGTGAGCGCAGCGGACGACCGTGCCCGGCGCGTCCATGTAGACCTCGAGCCGCGCGACGACGTCTGCGGTGCCGCACGTCCGGCAGACCTCGGTTGCGGTTGTCATCTCGATCCCGAACAGCTCCAGCATCAGGCCGCCGATCGCGTTGCCGTCGAGTCGTCGCTCGTCAGCCACCGGTGGCTCCGAAACGTTCGGTCTTGATCGAGAGAGGCTCGTAGCCGAGCGCGACCAGGCCGTCGGCCGCGGCGTCGACGAAACGGGTCGACCCGCAGATGAACACCTGCGGCTGGTCGGCGGCCGGCCAGGCGACCTCTCGCAGCATCTCGTCGTCGATGCGGCGCGCGTAGCCCGTCCAGTCCGGCGGCCGCTCGCGGGTCAGCGTGTGGAAGATCTCGAGCCCGTGGCCGGTGCGAGCGTCGAGCTCCTTTCGGTAGATCACGTCCTCGAGCGTGCGCGACGAGTAGAGCAAGCGGATCGGCGTCGATCCGGAGGACGAGCGAATCATGGCCATCAGCGGGACGATGCCGGAGCCGCCGCCGACGAGGAAGACCGGCCGGCCGTCGTCCTTCCAGACGAAGTAGCCACCGATCGGCCCGCGCACCTCGAAACCGTCGCCCTCACGCGCCTCTTCGACGAGGTAGGGCGACACCTCGCCGTTCTCGAGCCGCTCGACCGTGATCGCCAGCTGGTCGCCCGGCGCCGAGGCGATCGAGTAGCTGCGTTCGGCCTGGTAACCGTCCTCGGCGGTCAGCCTGACGTCGAGGTGCTGACCGGCGCGGTGGCCGGGCCAGCCGTCCGCGTCGAGCAGCAACGTGCGAACCCGTGGCGTCTCCTCGACCGCTCCCGTCACCTCGGTGACGAGCCAAGTTAATCGCCCCAGTACCGCTGTTCCAGCCACGGGTCGCCGAGGATGTGGTAGCCGTTGGACTCCCAGAAGCCGGGTTCGTCCTCGTCCTGCAGCCGGAAGCCCCGAATCCACTTCGCGCTCTTCCAGAAGTAGAGGTGCGGCACCAGCATCCTCGCCGGCCCGCCGTGCTCGGGCTCGAGGGGCTCGCCGTCGTAGTCGTAGGCGATCCAGGCCTTGCCGTCCGTGACGTGCTCGAGCGGCAGGTTCGTCGTGTAGCCGCCGTCGCAAAAAGCGAGCAGATAGCCGGCGTCGTAATCGACGAGCCCGAGCAGCGTGTCGAGCGAGACGCCCTTCCAGACCGTGTCCAGCTTGGACCACTTGGTGACGCAGTGGATGTCGGTCGTGACCTCCTCGCTGGGCAGTGCCCGGAACTCCTCCCAGGTCCAGCTCGCCGGTTCCGCGGCGCCCTCGATCGTGAAGGTCCACTCCTCGAGCGGCGTATGCGGCGTCGGGCCCGCGGAGAGCACCGGGAAGTCGTCCACCAGGTGCTGTCCGGGAGGGATCCGGTCCGAAGGCCCTTCGCTTTGCCGCCCGTGGAAGCCGCGTGAAATCAGTGGCATGCCGCGACTCTCTCAGCTTGCAGCGAGCCCCGCAACCGTTGGCGGTACGCCCTCGAACGCACCGATCTCGTCGAGCCCGCCGTTCGGGTCGACGCTCCAGCCGTGCACCCTCTGCGCGTCGGCGTCGAGCGCGTAGAGGAAGCGGCCGTTCGAGCTGATCGCCTCGTCGCGGATTCCCGCCTTGCCCAGGCGCGTCGATGCCGCGACCGCCTCGGCGAGCTCGATCCCGCCGTCGTCGCCGATGCTGTAACTCGAGATCGTGCAGTCGCCGAAGTTCGTGACGTAGACGAAGCGGCCGTCCTTGGTCACGGCTGCCCAGCAGACCTCGCTGCGCGTGTCGCTGACGGATCCGCTGACCGGCTTCAGGCGTCCCGGCGCGACGATCGCGTACGAGCACGCCGCGGCCTTGCCGGTGTCGCCGCCGAAGGCCTCGGTGACGACGAGGGCGCCGTCATCGGTGAAGTCGAAACCGTAGGGCGTCTGCCCGGCAGACGGGATCGTCGTCGGGCCGTCCGCGTAACCACGGTCGTCGATCGCATAGGCGCTGATGCTGTTTGTGCCGCGCTCGGTGACGACCAGGGTTTTGCCGTCCGGGCTGAAGGCGATCTGCGCGCCGTCGGCGCCTTCGTCGCTCAGCGGGCGCTTGGAGTCAGCGAGGGGCTCGAGCTTTCCGTCCGCGATCACGAACCCGTCGATGCTCGCGGAGCCGTTATTGAGGACGTAGACCAGCTGCTCGTGCACGGCGACGCTGGTCGGCGTCGAGCCGCCGGACGAGACGGTGTCCGAGAGCCGGGCGCTGCCGTCTTCGACTGCGAACAGCGAGACCTCGCCGCTGCCGGCGTTGGCGACCAACAGCCACTGCCCGTCCTCGGCGAGGAGAACCGACTTCTGGGAAGGCAGGTGCGGCTTGCCTGTACCGCGCCCGCCGGTCTCGTAGGCGCCCACGTAGCTGAGCGAGCCGTCAGCCGCGCGGGCGTAGGCGACGATCTCGTTCTTCTCGGCGTCGTTCGTCTGAAGGTAGACGGCTCCCTGAGTGTCGTTCTGCATTTGCCTCTCCTCCGACCCCTCGGTGTGTGAGGGTTCAGTCGCGCCGGTGGCGGAGGCGTTACAGAAAACGTTGGACCGACTAGCGTCCTGCCGCGGCCTGGCGGCGCCGCAGCACGGTATCGAGCGTGACCGCGGCGAGGAGGATGACCCCGGTCGTGATCAGCTTGATCGCGTCCGAATAGCCGACGAGGTCGATCCCGTTCGCGACCATGCCGATGATCAGGCCGCCGAACAGCGCGCCGCTGACCCGGCCGCGGCCGCCGAAGAGGCTGACGCCACCGATCACAGCTGCAGAGATCGAGTCGAGCAAAATGGTGCCGCCACCGGCGCTTTCGAGACTGATGCCGTTGAGGCGGGAAGCGAGGATGACGCCCCCCATGGCCGCCATCGAGCCGGAGATCATGAAGACGAGGATCCGGATCAGCTTCACGTTGATGCCGGCTCGCCGCGCTGCCTCAGCATTGCCGCCGACCGCATATACGTGACGGCCGAAGGTGGTCCGGCTGGCCACGTAGCCCCCGAGCACGACGAGGAAGACGACGATCAGCCCGACCAGCGGCAGACCGGGTCGAGGTTTCGCCTGGTTACAGACATCGACGGCGGCGAACGCCAGACCTCCGAAGAAGGCGACTCGGACGACGGTGAGAAGGAGGTTGCCGGTAGGGAGGCCTGCTCGCAGGCGGCTGAGATACGAGCCGGAGGCTGCGGCCGCGAGTGTCAGTGTGAGGACGATCGCGACGATCCAGCCCGTGTTCTTCGTCAGGACGTAGTTCGAGATGTCGTTGATCTGCACGTCCTGGATCCCGATCACGCCCTGGGTGCCGAGAATCTGCAGGATCAGGCCTTGGCAGACGAGTAGCCCCGCGAGCGTGACGACGAACGAGGGAACGCCGATGAAGGCGATGATCGACCCCTGCGTGAGCCCGATCACCGCGCCGGTCAGGATCGCGAGCGCGAGTGCGACCAGACCGGGATATTGATGGCCAGTCCCGGCCTGCTGGAAGTAGGCGACTGCCACGCCCGCGAGGCCGCTCGCGAAGCCGATCGAGAGATCGATCTCTCCGATCAGCAGCACGAAGACGACGCCGATCGCGATCACGGTCACGCCGGCCAGCTGCTGGATCAGGTTCTGGAAGTTGACGGCGCTGAGAAAGATGGACGTCTTCGAGTTGAAAAAGAGCCCGATCGCGATGATTCCGATGATCACCGGCAGGCTGCCAACGTCCCCCGACCTGATAGCGGTCCAGCGGGCGCGGAGGATCGCGGCGATGCTGTTCTGGTCTTCGGCGGCGGCCTGGACTTCGGCCGGCGCGGCCGAGCTCACGCTACGACCTCCTCGGGAGCGGGCGCGCCGAACGTGATGGCCTCTACGACTTCCTGCTCGTTCGTCTTGCTCCTCTCGTAGACGCCGACGTTCCGCCCTAGTCGCAGGACCGTGATCCGGTTTGCGACCTCGAAAACGTCCACGAGGTTGTGGGACACCAGCACGACCGCGAGCCCCTGCTCGGCGAGCCGCTTGACGAGGTCGAGCACCTGCCGCGTCTGGGCGACGCCGAGCGCAGCGGTCGGCTCGTCGAGGAAGACGACCCGGTTGTTCCACAGCACAGCGCGCGCGACCGCGACGGATTGGCGCTGGCCTCCCGAGAGGGTTGCAACGGGTTGGCGCACCGAGCGGATCGTGGTCACGGAGAGCGATTTCAGCGTCTCCGCAGTGCGTTGCTCCATCGGCGCCTCGCGTAGGCGGAAAACGGGATCGTGGGTCTCGCGGCCCAGGAACATGTTTTGGACGACGTCCAGGTTGTCGCAAAGCGCCAGGTCCTGGTAGACGACCTCGATCCCGAGCCTCGCGGCGTCCTTCGGCCCGTGGATCGTGACCGGCTCGCCTTCGAAGATGATCTGGCCGGCGTCGATCGAATAGATGCCGGCGACGCACTTGATCAACGTCGACTTGCCGGCGCCGTTGTCGCCGACGAGCGCCATCACCTCGCCGTCTCGAACCTCGAAGTCCACGTCCTGTAGCGCCTGCACGGATCCGAAGTTCTTGGACACCCCGCGGAGCTCGAGTGTCGGCGTCGGCGTCGGCGTCGCGCTCACGAGCGGGGTTTTACCACGGTGGAGGCGCTCGCAGGAGCGCCTCCACCGTGAAGGTCATCTATTTGCAGTACTTCGCGTAGATGCCGTTGCAGACCTGGCTCTTCTTCAGGAAGCCGTCCGTGAAGAGGAGCTTGTAGTTCGACTTCGTGATCCAGACCGGCGTCAGCAGGATCGACTTCGTGCCGCTGGTCGTACCGTTGACGCCCGGCACCGGCTTCTTGTTGATGATCGCGATCGCCGCGGCGGCGGCCGCGTTCGCCTCCTTGCGCACGGACTTGTAGACCGTGCCGCTCTGCCAGCCGGCGAGGATGTACTGGACGCCGGTCGGCGTCGCGTCCTGGCCGGTGAGCGGAATTGACTTCAGGCCGTGGGCCTTCAGCGACGTGACCACGGCACCAGCTATGCCGTCGTTCGCTGCGAGGACGGCGTTGATCTTGTTGCCGTTGCGAGCGAGCATCTGGTCGAACTCCGTTCGAGCAACGGTCGCGCTCCACTGCGTCCACTGATCGCCGGATTTGGCCAGCTTGAACACGCCGCTGTTGTAGAGCGGGTGGAGGATCGAGTCGTAGCCGCTCTTGAAGAGCTTCGCGTTGTTGTCCTTGATGTCGCCGTTCAGCTCGGCGATCACGGGGTGCTTGGAGTACTGGCCCCTGGCCTTGAGCGCGGCAATCATGCCCTTCGCCTGCAGCTTGCCGACCACCGGGTTTTGGAACGACACGTAGTAGGCGGCCTTGCTGTGGACGACGAGGCGGTCATAGTCGATGACCTTGGCGCCCTGTGAAACAGCCAAGTTGGTGATCGAAGCGCCCGATGTGGCGTCGAGCTGGTCGAGCAGGATCACCTTCGCCCCCTGCGCAAGGCACTGCTGGGCTTGCGACTTCTGCTTCTGGGGGTCGTTATGTGCATTGACCACGGATGCAGCGATGCCGGCCTTCCTGAAGGCGGCCTTCAGATACGGCGCGTCGAACAGCGTGTAGCGCGTCGACGACGTCGTGTCCGGCAGCAGCGCGCACGCCTGGATCGACGCGGCCTGCTTGGTTGGAGAGCTGACCCGCGCTGAAGCGGCGGCGACGAGCAGCCCGGCGGCGACGATCACGGCCAAAGCCGCTGTCGCCCAGCGTACGTTCTTCACCCTTCCTCCTCTGGTATTGGCCTTGGTCCCAGGGCCTTAGTACCACATTCGTCTTCGCCGACCAACAAGAACCGTGATCTCGCGAACGCGAAAGTCCGACCAGCGTCACTAATGTGACGGCGGTAAGAAGGATTCGCTTGCGCGCCGGCCTGCCGGGCGTGTTAGCCTCGCGCCGGTGCGGCTGACGCCGATCCTGCTAATCGGAGCAACCGCCTTGCTGGCGGTCGTCGCGGCCGGCTGCGGCGGTGGGGGCTCGAAAGGATCGGCTGCATCGAAGAGCGCCGGCTGTTCTGTCGACCAGCTCAACCTCGTCCACAAGGGCCAGTTGACGATCGGCACCGACAACCCGGCCTTCCCGCCCTGGTTTGGCGGGACCCCCGCGAAAGGGTCGACGTGGAAGGTCAGCGACCCGAATTCGGGTCAGGGCTTCGAGAGCGCCGTCGCCTACGCCGTCGCCGGAAAGCTCGGCTTCAAAAAGGGCGACGTCCACTGGGTGGTCGTCCCCTTCGAGCAATCGTTCAAGCCGGGATCGAAGAGCTTCGATCTCGACATCAACCAAATTTCGTACACGCCCGCGCGCGCGAAGAGCGTCGACTTCAGCGACTCGTACTACAACGTCAACCAGGCCCTCGTCGGCTTCAAGGGAGCGCCGATCGCCTCGACGAAGAGCATTGCTGACGTCAAGAAGTACAAGCTCGGCGTTCAGATCGGAACGACAAGCTACGCCTACGTCACGAAGAACATCAAGCCGAGCCAGCAGCCCTCCGTCTACAACAATTCCACGGACGTCAACTCGGGCCTGAAGGCGCACCAGATCGAAGGGATCGTTGTTGACCTGCCCACGGCCTTCTACATCACGGCTGTACAGATACCGCAGGCGACGATCGTCGGGCAGTTCCCGACCGTCGGCACCCCCGAGCACTTCGGCATGGTTCTCGCCAAGGGCAACAGCCTCACGTCATGCGTCGACAAGGCGCTCGCCTCGCTGAAGAGCGCCGGGACGCTTGCGAAGATCCAGCAGGAGTGGCTGTCGAGCAAGGCGAACGCTCCCGTCCTGAAGTAGCGCGCGTCGCCGCGTGAGCGTCGGCGCGGAAACCGGCCGCGGCGACCGCCGCTCGCGGATCCTGGGCGATCTCCGCGGCGCTCGCAACATCGGAATCGCCTTGACCAGCACGGTCGTCTTCTTCGCGATTGTCGCCGTCGTGATCGTCAACTCGGCGGGCTGGCCGGAGGTTCGCAAGGCGTTCTTCGACCGGACACTGTTCGGCAACTCGTTTCCGGAGGTCGGGCACGCCTTCCTCCTGAACATCCGGATCTTCTGCATCGCCGAGGCGCTGATCCTCGTTTTCGCCCTTGCGCTCGCGGTCCTGCGGGGCCTGCCAGGGCCGGTGCTGTTCCCGTTCCGGCTACTGGCAGTGCTCTACACCGACCTCTTTCGCGGGATCCCGACGATCCTGGTGATCTACATCCTCGGCTTCGGGGCGCCGGCGCTCCAGCTTTCAGGGGTTCCGAGCTCGCCGCTCTTCTGGGGCGTGACCGCGCTCGTGCTCGTCTACTCGGCCTACGTCGCCGAGGTCTATCGCGCCGGGATCGAGTCGGTGCACCCCAGTCAGGAGGCTGCGTCGCGCTCGCTCGGGCTCTCCCGCGCGCAGACCTTGCGCTATGTAATCGTCCCGCAAGCGGTCCGGCGGGTGATCCCCCCGCTCCTCAACGATTTCATCGGGCTGCAGAAGGACTCGGCCCTTGTCGCCCTGATCGGCCCGATCGAGGCCTTCCGCCAATCCCAGATCGACGTTGCGGCGACCTTCAATTACACGCCGTACATGGCGACCGCGCTGCTCTTCATCTTGTTGACGATCCCGCTGGCCCGGCTGACGGACTGGCTGATCGCGCGGGACCGGCGCCGGCAGAGTGCGGGCGGTCCACGGTGAGCGCGAAGGTCTCGGCGCTGAGGCTCGATGGCGTATACAAGTCGTTCGGCTCAGCCGAAGTGCTACGCGGCGTCGATCTCGACGTCGGTGAGCACGAGGTCGTCTGCCTGATCGGGGCCTCCGGGTCGGGCAAGTCGACGCTGCTCCGTTGCATCAACCTGCTCGAGCGGATCGACGCCGGCAGGATCTTTCTGCACGGAGAGGAGATAACGCGCCGGAACGCCGACGTGAACACGGTGCGCCGACGTGTCGGGATCGTCTTCCAGGCCTTCAACCTCTTCCCGCACATGACCGTCCTGCGCAACGTCACCCTTGCCACGACTCGCGTGCTCCACAAGCCACGAGCCGAGGCTGAGGCCGATGCGACCGCGCTGCTGGAGCGCTTCGGCTTGGCCGACAAACGCGCCGAGTATCCCGACCGCCTGTCGGGGGGCCAGCAGCAGCGCGTAGCGATCGTGCGGGCGCTTGCCATGCAGCCCGAGCTGATGCTGCTCGACGAGGTGACGAGCGCGCTCGATCCGGAGCTCGTCGCCGAGGTGCTCAGTGTGATCCGAGAGCTGGCAGACGCCGGGATGACGATGGTGATCGCGACGCACGAGATGAGCTTCGCGCGCGACACGGCGAACCGCGTCTGCTTCCTCGACGCCGGCAGGATCCTCGAGCAGGGGCCGGCGGAGGAGATCTTCACGCGCCCTCGCGAGCCGCGGACGCAGCAGTTCCTGGAGCGCATAATCGCCGCGGGAAGGCTCTGATGGAGCGTTTGCGAGATCTCGGCCTGCGGATCGGCGACCTGGAACCGGGGGCGCGGAATGCGATCACGGACGTCGCCGGCGTTTCGGTCGGGCACGTGACGGTTCGGCGGGACGAGCCCGACCCGCCGGACGGCCGCGGCGTGGCGCGGACCGGCGTCACCGCGATCGTGCCGGGGCCGCTGGAGAGCCTCGTCAGCCGTCCGATCGCCGCCGGCACGGCGGTGCTCAACGGCGCCGGCGAGCTGACGGGCTCGCTGCAGATCGGCGAGTGGGGTTGCATCGAGACGCCCGTGTACCTGACCTCGACGATGGCGGTCGGGCGTGTCTACGACGGCGCCGTCGCCGCCGCTGTCGCGGCGGATTCGTCGGTTGGTACCGAGAACTTCGTCATCCCGGTCGTGGGGGAATGCGACGACGGCTGGCTCAACGACGCCCGCACCGTTCAGGTCGATGCGGCTGATGTCCAGCGCGCTCTGGACGCCGCGGGCGAGGACGCCGCGGAAGGCGCCGTCGGCGCCGGCACCGGCATGATCTGCTTCGGCTGGAAGGGCGGGATCGGCACCGCGAGCCGTCGCGTCGGCGACGCCCATGTCGGCGTGCTGGCGCTGACGAACTTCGGCACCCACGACCAGCTACGGGTCGACGGCGTTCCCGTCGGACGGCTGCTCGATTCGCCTCCGCCGGGCCGCGATGATCCGGCCGGCAGCTCGATCGTCGTGGTCGCGACTGACGCCGCGCTCGGAACGCATCAGCTGACGCGTCTCGCTCGCCGCGCCGGCCTCGGGCTCGGGCGTACCGGCTCGATCGGTCACCACGGCAGCGGCGAGATCTTCGTCGCTTTCGCAACCGCCGAGGGCGACGCCGTCCGCGATCGCGACCTGAATCCGTTCTTCGGCGCCGTCGTCGACGCGACCGAGGAGTCGGTCCTGAACTCGCTCTGGGCGGCAGAGGACGTCGCGGGCCGCGAAGGCCGACTCATCCGGGCGCTCCCGCACGAGCCCGTGCTCGGGCTGCTCCGTGAGGCGGGACGAATCTAGCTGGTGAGCTCGACTGCGAGCTCGGCGAAGACGTTCACGTACCGGTCGACCGCGGCGTCGTCGTGGGCGACGGACAGCGTCCACTCCTCCTCGCGACCGGGCGTCATGAAGATGCCGCGGTTCATCGAATAGAGCCAGGCCAGATGAGTCAGTTCGGCGTCCTGGCTGGCGCTGAAGCTCCCGTAGTCGACGATCCGCTCGGGCGAGAACGTCACGCAGCCCTTGGCCGCGATTCCGATCGCATACCCTGGCAGGCCGTGCCGCTCGATCACGCGAGCGCACCCCTCGAGGATTCGCTCGTTCAGGCGGTCGAGATGCTCGTAGGCGGTCGGGGTCAGGACTTCCTCGAGGTTCGCCCGCGCCGCGGCCATCGACAGCGGGTTGCCGTTGAAGGTGCCGACCTGGTAGACGCTCCCGTCCTCGACCACGCGCATCGCCTCGTCGGTGCCGCCGATCGCGCCCGATGGCAGCCCGCCGCCGAGCGACTTTGCCAGCGTCACGAGATCAGGCTGGACGCCGAAGCGCTCGGTGGCGCCGCCGGCCGCGATCGTGAACCCGGTCTTGACCTCGTCGAAGATCAGGACGATCCCGCGCCGCTTGGTCAGCTCGCGGACCGCCTCGAGATATCCCGGCTCCGGCGGGATGATCCCGAGGTTCATCATCGCCGCCTCCATGATCACGCACGCCGGTACGCGGCCCTCCGACTCGAGCCGGTCGATGCGCCGCTCCATCGCGGCGACGTCGTTGAACGGGACCGCCACGGTGAGCTCGACGACCGTCCGCGGCAGGCCCGCCCCGTAGCCGACCGACGGGAGCTCGTCCGGCGGAATTCCGGAGACGTCCACGTTGCCGGTCGAGACCATGACCGCGTCGTGGTGGCCGTGGTAGGAGCCGAAGATCTTGACGATCGTGTCGCGGCCGGTCAGCGCACGCGCGACGCGGATCGCGTCCATCGTCGCCTCGGTGCCGGAGTTGGTGTAGCGCCACTTCGGCAGGTCCCAGCGGCGCTGCAGCTCCTCGGCGACAGTGACCGCGTCCTCCGTCGGGGCGGCGAAATGGGTGCCGGCGCGAACGCGCTGCTCGACGGCTCTCGTGATCGCGGGGTGGGCGTGGCCCTGGGTCATCGAGCCGAAGCCGTTGTGGAAGTCGAGCAGCTCGTTGCCGTCCACGTCCCAGACCCGTGCTCCCTCGCCGCGCTCGAGGTAGATCGGCCACGGCTCGCGCAGCTGGTACGACGAGGCGACGCCGCCCACCAGCGAGGCTCGTGCCCGCTCGTACAGCGCGCGCGAATTGGGCGTACGTTCGTTCAGCGTCCGCTCCTCGCGCTCGGTCAGCGCTCGGATGCGTTCGCGGTCGATCTGACTCGGCGCTTGGACGGCCACGGTGCGACCCTAACAATGTCAACGGTGCGCCCGGCCATGCCGTGTCCTGGTGCCAGGCGTGCAGACACGTCCGAAGCGCCAAAACCGCTGGGAAGAGGCGAGAACCGCGCAAATCGCGAGACGTGTCCGCAGCCCGATTTCGTGCCAGGCACCGGGACACGCCCGGAAGGAACGGTCCCAGGTCAGACGCGGATGCAGGCGGCGCGATGGGTCGGCACCCGGGCGGCGCCGGGGCGCTCGAGCTCAGGGTCGATCCGCTTGC
>Ga0070707_100004570_pt1 | contig 12957 bp, 9 predicted proteins | sample KBSK5502metaG_FD_65468 | JGI IMG/M metagenome (GOLD analysis project Ga0070707, IMG submission 65468) | Corn, switchgrass and miscanthus rhizosphere microbial communities from Kellogg Biological Station, Michigan, USA - KBS K5-50-2 metaG | ecosystem: Host-associated > Plants > Roots >... | reverse complement strand
CGAGGCCGAGGCGGCGCACGGCACGGTGACCAGGCACTACCGGCAGCACCAGCAGGGCAAGCAGACGTCCACCAATCCGATCGCATCGATCTTCGCCTGGTCCAGGGGCCTGGCCTACCGCGGCAAGCTCGACGGCACGCCCGAGGTCACGGCTTTCGCCGAAACACTGGAGCGGGTGTGCATCGAGACAGTCCTCAGCGGGATGATGACCAAGGATCTGGCGCTGCTGATCGGCCCGGACGCCCCGTACCTGACCACCGAGGAGTTCCTCGGCGCACTGCACAAGAACCTGCAAGCCGCGATGGCATAGCGCTGCTGGCTCCGGCGGGGACGACCCTGAGCCGTCAGCGGTGACCCGCGGGCAGGAGAGAGCTAAGGAGAGAACGTCGATGGCCCGTTCAGGCAAGGTAACGGTCGTCGGTGCCGGCTTTTACGGCTCGACCACGGCTCAGCGGCTCGCTGAATACGACATCTTCGATGAGGTCGTGCTGACCGACATCATCGAGGGCAAGCCCGAGGGGCTGGCACTCGACATGAGCCAGTCCCGCCCGATCGAGGGCTTTGAGACCATGGTCACGGGGCAGACAACCAGTCAGGATGGAGCGGGCTACGAAGCGATCGGTGGTTCATCGATCGTCGTGATCACGGCGGGCCTGCCGCGTAAACCTGGCATGAGCCGGATGGACCTGATCGGAGTCAACGCCGGCATCGTCCGCAGCGTGGCCGAGCAGGTGGTCAAACACGCGCCTGAGGCGGTGCTGATCGTCGTCTCCAATCCCCTGGACGAGATGACCGCGCTAGCCGCCAAGGTCTCGCAGTTCCCCGCGAACCGGGTGATAGGTCAGGCAGGCATGCTGGACACCGCGAGGTTCACGTACTTTGTGGCGGAACGGCTCGGCGTGCCGGTCGGCTCGGTCAGGACGCTCACTCTTGGCTCGCACGGCGACACGATGGTTCCTGTGCCATCTGCCTGCACGGTCAACGGCACGCCGCTCGCTGACCTGCTCGGCGCCGACCAGATCGAGGCGCTCGTCGAGCGCACCAGGAACGGCGGGGCCGAGATCGTCGGCCTGCTGAAGACCGGTTCTGCCTACTATGCGCCGTCCGCTGCCGCGGCCAGGATGGCCCGCGCGGTCGCGCTCGACACCGGAGCGGTCATGCCGGTCTGCACCTGGGTGGATGGCCAGTACGGGATCTCCGGTGTCTACCTCGGCGTCGAGGCTGAGATCGGGGCCGTCGGCATCCGCCGCGTAGTGGAGCGCGAGCTCACCGCGTCCGAGTTGGCCGGGCTCCGTGCGGCGGCTGAGGCGGTCCGCGCCAAGCAGGCAGATGTAGCCAGCCTCTAGCCGGCTCGCTCAGCCAGGCGGCCCGCTCGCTGAGCCACGCGGCTGGCTCGTTCAGAACTCGCTCCTGCGACGCATGGCGTGCGGCCTGCCGTCGGGGTCGTAGACGAACCGGTAGAGCGGCCTGGCGATAGCCCGCTGCCAGCGCGGGAGGTCGGGCGCGTGGTAGTGCCGGAGTCGGCCGGGCGGTCGCGGCCCGCGTCTGCCGTTCGCGTGCCAGGCATCGAGGTCCGATGCACTCCGCCAGAAGGTCGCGTACGTCTGTGCGGCAGTGGCGGCTGGGTCCAGTTCGGTACCCAGATGTTCGTTGCTCAGCGTGAGCCGCAAGCCGCGCGCGAAGTCGCTCGGGCCGGGCGTCAGCGCGGCTGCGCCGGGATCGGCGGCTGCTGGCACCGCGGACAGGGTGGCTGCCCCCACAGAGCCGGCTGTCCAGCCGAGGCCCGCGGTCCAGCCGTTCACTTCGGCCTCGACGGTTGCGGCGGCACCAGCTCGGACGACAGGGCTGTCGGCTGCCGGGAGCTCGATTGTGTCACGGCCGGCTCGGCTGCCGGCGCCGCGCTCCTCGCCGCTGAGGTGGAGCACGGCGCAGCTGAGCTCGGAATCGTGCGTCCACGACCGGCGATTGAAGTTGTCCGATCCGATGATCGACCAGGTATCGTCCACGACGCAGACCTTCGCGTGCACGTAGATCGGCGTTCCTGCCTCGTTCTCCGGGCTGTAGACCGCGACTCGCTCGCCGCCGGCCTGCCGCAGCATCCGCATGGCGTCTATCCTGCCGATCAGGTTCGCCGATCCGGCCACCCGCCCGCCGGTGTCCGGAAAGCGCGGGACCACGGCGATCAGGCGGAGCTCAGGTCGCCCGGCCAGCGCGCGGGCCAGGGCCTCGACGACGACCGTGGACCACAGGTACTGGTCCTCGAGGTAGATCAGCGACTGCGCCCTCGCCAGGACCTTCAGGTAACCGCGCGCGATGCTGCGCTCCCCTTTAGGGGCGAAGCTGTAGCCGGGGCGCCGGAATGGGTAGGTGCGCAGCAGCTGCACGGCGTGGGTACCGCGGGGCTGCGGGTCCGGCTCCTGATCAGGCAGCCTGTTCGCGGTGTCATCCTGCCGGTCGACCAGGTCGCGCAGCCTGGCTACCGGGTTGAGCGTGATCGGCACCGAGTCGTACCAGCGTTCCCTGAAGACCGCCTCGACGTCCCCCACGGCTGGCCCGCGGATCATGGCCTGAATGTCGTGCCACGGCGGCCGCTCTCCGTAGACGGCGGCCATCGGCTGGCGCTGGGGGTCACCGCGGTGGCTGGCTTCGTCGCGCCTGCTGTGGCAGAGGTCGATCCCGCCCACGAACGCCACGTCAAGCGACGGTCGGCCGGGATGTCGGAGTACGACCATCTTCATGTGATGAGATCCGCCAGCCCTGACTCGCATATCGAGCAGGCACTGGCCGCCCGCGGCGTCGATGTCCGCGCCGAGGTGCCTGTTTTCCTGCCCGCTGAACTGGAACTTGTCCCAGTGTGAGCGCCAGATCAGGCCGCGGACGATCACCCCGCGCGCTGCCGCATCGCGGAGCAGCTCGGCCACCGTCGTACCGTCGGAGCTGAGCTGCTCATCGGGGTCGCCGCGCCAGTCGGTAAATACCAGCAGGTCGCCGGCCCGCATCTCGCTGACGCGAGCGAGCAGTTCACTGAAATAGGTGGCACCGTGGATCAGAGGGCTTACCTCGTTCCCCGTTGACCAGGCTTGTCCCGTGGGCCAGTCCGGATGCCTGCTATCCAGCCTCGTGGCCGGGTTACCCCGCTCGGCCGCCGTCAGGAACCAGTCATCGATACGCACGGCCAGGCTACTACCCGCCGGGGTTGCGTTAACTCATCCCGAATCGGGCAGCCGGTCGCAGGATCGCGATGTTAGAAGGCGGGCTCGACGGGCAACTGACCGCTATGGCTGTACTTAGAGCGTTCGCGCGCCCGATGCTGGCGTCGATCTTCATCATCCAGGGCTATGACACGGTGCGTCATCCTGACCGGGTCGTTAAGAAAGCTGAACCGGTGGTGCGGCCCATCGCCAGCCGCGTCTCGGTCGTGCCAGACGACACCGAGCAGGCGGTACGCCTCAACGGGGCGGTCCAGCTCGTCGCCGGATCGCTGCTGGCGATCGGCTGGCTACCGCGCCTGTCAGCCCTGGCCCTCGCGGCCACGCTGGTGCCTACCACGGCCGCCGGGCACCGGTTCTGGGATGCCGACAATGACGAAGAGCGCGCTGCGCAGCAGATCCAGTTCCTGAAGAACCTCGGCTTGTTCGGGGGTCTCCTGATCGCGGCCGGGGACACGGCGGGACGGCCGTCCCTGGCCTGGCGGAGCCGCCATGCGGTGCGGGAGGCACGCCGCGATGTCTCGCGGACCGCCAAGGCCGCGAGGGTTTCGGGCAAGGCCGCCGCGAAGGCGACGAGGCTGAAGGCCCGCTTGCCGGGTACCTGATCGGGCAGGTGGCGGCTGCCCAGGGCGCTGACGCGCGCCGGGCGGCTGGGAGCCGCGACATTCAGCCCAGCCGTGATAAGAAAGACGTCGATGAACAGCCGGGCTCGAGCGCACTGGCGGCGTCCTGACGTCCGGGCGGCGCGAACGGGCCGCACCGGCTGGCGGCTCGCCGTTGCGGCGATCATCGGCGTCATCGGGGCGGTGCTCAGTGGCCTGTTCTGGCAGTGGGCCTATGCCCCGGCAATCGGCTGGGATGCGACCGCTATCGTCTTCAGCGCATGGATCTGGCTGGTGATCTGGCCGATGGATGCGGCCGATACCGCAGCGAAGGCCAGGTCAGTAGATCCGAACCGGGCGACCAGCGACATCCTCACGCTGTCGGCCGCCGTTGCCAGTATCGCCGCCGTCGGCATTGTCCTGGTCGGTGCTCATTCAACCCGGGGCCTGACCGCTGACATGCTTGCCGCGTTCGGCCTGATTAGCATCGCGATCTCATGGGTTACCGTGCACACGATCTTCACGCTGCGGTACGCCTTGCTGTACTACGACGACGCGGAAGGCGGCGTGAGCTTCCATCAGGATGAACCACCCTGCTACCAGGACTTCGCGTACCTGGCGCTGACGATCGGCATGACATTCCAGGTTTCCGACACCGATTTGCAGACCACAGCGATCCGGGCGACCGCGCTCCGGCACGCGCTGCTGTCGTACCTGTTCGGCACGGTGATCCTGGCGGCGACCATCAACCTGATCGCGGGCATCGGCGGCGTCTCAGGCGGCTGAGCACCTCCGGGCGCTGCGAGCCCGGTCAGGCGGCGGCCAGCCGGCGCAGCGCGAGTTCGGCGTACAGCGCCGTTCCGTCCGCCAGGGCCGCGTCATCGAACACGGCCTCTGCCGAGTGGTTGTACGCCGCCGTCGCCGGGTCCATGCCCGGCGGGCAGGCGCCCAGTATCAGGAACGCGCCGGGCACCTGCCCCAGCACGTAGGAGAAGTCCTCCGAGCCGGTGAGCGGGAACGGGGCTGCCAGGAACCTGGCGTCGCCGAGCAGGTCGCCGCTGGTCCGCTCGGCGAACGCGAACTCGGCCTGGTCGTTGACCGTGACCGGGTACCCGTCGACGAAGGAAGCGTCCGCCTCCAATCCGTGCCCAGATGCGATCTGCCGCGCCATGCGGAGCGAGTAGTCCCTGACGCGATCACGCGTCTGCGCCGAGAACGTGCGGATGGTGGCGACGAACGTCGCGTCATCGGGGATGACATTGTCGGTCGTGCCCGCGTGGAACGTACCGACCGTGAGCACCACAGGATCGAAGACGTCGAACCGCCTGGTCACCATCGTCTGCAGGGAGGTGACCAGCTCGCACGCCACCGGGATCGGATCGCTGGCCAGATGCGGCTGCGAGCCGTGTCCGCCGCGGCCGTGGACCGTGACTTGCAGGGTGTCGGCAGCAGCCATGGCCGTCCCTGATCGGCTCGCGACCACGCCGAGAGGCAGCACGCTGGACGCCACATGCAGCGCGAACGCGGCGCACGGGCGTTCGCCCGCCGCGTCCAGCACGCCTTCGGAGATCATGATCTTAGCGCCGCCCGAGCCCTCCTCGCCCGGCTGGAACATGAAGATCACATTGCCCGCAAGGTCAGCCTGCCTGGCCGAGAGCAGCCTCGCCGCGCCGGCCAGCATGGCCGTGTGCAGGTCGTGGCCGCAGGCGTGCATCGCGCCCGGAATCTGGGAGGAGTAGGGAGCCCCGGTCCGCTCGGTCACGGGCAGCGCATCCATGTCGCCGCGGAGCAGGACCGTCTTGCCCGTGCGGCCGCCGCGGAGCACGGCGGTCACCGAGCTCAGCGACTCTCCGCAGCGAATCTCCAGCGGCAGGCCTTCGAGTGCCTCGAGCACCTTGAGCTGCGTCTTGGGCAGATCAAGCCCGATCTCGGGCTCGGCGTGGATCGAGTGACGCAGCTCGGCGATCTCGCCGCTGATGGCGGCGGCGTCGTCCAGGATCCCAGCGCCCATCCAGAGCCCTCCAGCCGTAGTTCGTCTATGCGGGTAGATGTCTTAGACATCGGAATATCCGTGCCAGCATGACATAGCCGGATCACGAAGGCATAGCCAGATTCACGAAGGCCCAGCCTGGTCGCACGAAGGCGTAGCCGGATTCACGAAGCCGTAGCCAGGTCGCCGCCGCTTGCTCGGGATGGTCGCCCGGCCGCCGGGGACTGCCTAGACTGAGTCGCACACCACGCGACCGCGTGGTTCCTGCCGCGGACGGCAGCTATGACGCCGACGTCCGCGGACGGCAGCCGAGAACAAGGATGCGACGTGAACGCCGTCGGCTGGGACGTACTGGTCGTCCTTGCCTTCATTCTCATCGGCGGGTTCTTCGCCGCCGCCGAGATGGCCCTGGTCTCGCTGCGTGAGGGCCAGGTCAGGGCGCTGGCGAAACGGGGCAAGCGCGGCCACCGCGCGGCACGGCTGGCGCATGATCCCAACAGGTTCCTGTCCGCCGTCCAGATCGGCGTCACTGTGGCCACGTTGCTGTCCGGCGCCTTCGGCGCCGCCACCCTGGTGGAGGATCTCAGGCGCTGGCTGGTCCACCAGATGCCGCCGAGCGTGGCCAACCCGCTCGCGTTCGTCCTCGTCACGCTCGTGATCGCATTCTTCTCGCTGGTGCTTGGTGAGCTCGCGCCCAAGCGGATCGCGCTGCAGCGGCAGGAGCGGATCTCCATCATCGCCGCTCCGGTGCTTGACCGCATCGCCGCGCTGGCTAGGCCCGTGGTGTGGCTGATCAGCGGCTGCGTGAACCTGGTAGTCCGGGTGCTCGGCGGTGACCCGAAGGTCGGGCGGGGCACGATGAGCAGCGACGAGTTGCGCGATCTGGTCGCCGGGCACCAGAACCTGACTCCGGATGAACGGCACATCGTCAGCGAGGTCTTCGACGCGGGCAAGAGGCAGCTTCGCGAGGTTCTCGTGCCGCGGACCGAGGTCGACTTCCTGCCAGCCTCGATGCCGCTGACCCAGGCGACCACGGTCGCGGCCCGTGGGACGCACTCCCGCTTCCCGGTCTTCGAGGACTCCTACGACGACGTGATCGGCTTTGTGCACGCTCGCGACCTGCTAGATCCGGGCCGCAACGGGTCTGTCAGGGTGGGTGACATCAAGCGGCCGGTGAAGATGCTGCCGACCAGCAAGACCGTCATGTCGGCCCTGTCGGAGATGCGCAGGGACCGGGCCCACCTCGCGATCGTCGTCGACGAATACGGCGGCACGGCCGGCATCGTCACGCTCGAGGACCTGGTCGAGGAGCTGATCGGCGACATCCAGGATGAGTACGACGTCGAAGGTCACCCGTCCCGTCGGCTGCGCACCGGCGAGATCGAGGTCGACGGGCTGATGAACCTGGACGATTTCGCTGAGCAGACCGGGATCGAGCTGCCGGACGGCCCGTACGAGACGGTCGCCGGATATCTCCTGTCCGCCCTCGGTCACCTGCCGCAGGCCGGAGAATCGGCCGAGCTCGACGGGAGCCGGCTGACCGTGACCGAGCTGGACGGCCGCCGGATCTCCAAGGTCAAGGTCACCGAGTCAGTGCCGCCGCCAGCTCAGCCAACATGGAACGAGACCGCGACCCAAGTAAGCTGACGCGGTGTACCACTCCGACGTTTCCGGGAGCCGCAGCGCGGCGACCAGCCCGGCTGATCCGGTCGGCCGCACCGGGGCAACCAGCCCGGCTGATCCGGCCGGCCGCACCGGCCCGGTTCTCGTGGTGGACTTCGGGGCCCAGTACGCCCAGCTCATCGCACGGCGCGTCAGGGAGTGCAAGGTCTACTCGGAAATCGTCCCTTCGACGATATCGACCGACGAGATCGAACGACGCAAACCTGCCGCGATCATCTTGTCCGGCGGGCCGGCCTCGGTGTACGCGCAAGGGGCGCCGCCCGCGCCCGCCGGGCTGCTCGACGCCGGCATCCCGGTCCTGGGAATCTGTTATGGCTTCCAGCTGATGGTCCGCGATCTCGGCGGCGAGGTGGTCAGGACAGGGACAGGCGAGTACGGCGCCGCGACGCTGCGCAGCAGCGACGCGGGCAGCGTGCTGCTCGGGGAGCTGCCGGCGGTTCAGCAGGTCTGGATGTCGCACGGCGACACCTGCATGCGCGCGCCCGACGGATTCACCGTTACCGCCAGCACGGCCGGAACGCCGGCCGCCGCCGCCGAGAACCCGCGGCTCGGCCTGTACGGCATGCAGTTCCACCCTGAGGTCATGCACACCGACCACGGCGTGACGATGCTCAGGCGCTTCCTCGCCGCGGCGGGCTGCCGCGCCGACTGGACGATGCGTAACATCATCGACGAGCAGATTGAGCTGATCCGGGCTCAGGTCGGGTCGGGTCATGCGATCTGCGGCCTGTCCGGGGGGGTGGACTCGGCGGTCGCCGCGGCACTCGTCCAGCGGGCCATTGGGGCCCGCCTGACGTGCGTGTTCGTCGATCACGGGCTGCTGCGCAAAGGCGAGGCCGAGCAGGTCTCCCGCGACTTCGTCGCGGCGACGGGAGTCGATCTGGTCGTCGTGGACGCGCAGGCCGACTTCGCCGCAGCGCTAGCCGGCATCACCGACCCCGAAGCCAAGCGCAAGGTCATCGGCAGGGCATTCATCCGGGCCTTCGAGCAGGCCGCCAGGCGGATCGCCGAGAGGGACGCCAGGGATTCCGATGCCGTCGGCGCGGCCGAGTTCCTGGTCCAGGGAACGCTCTACCCAGACGTGGTCGAGTCGGGCGGCGGCACCGGGACCGCCAACATCAAGTCCCATCACAACGTCGGCGGGCTGCCGGCCGATCTCGGCTTCACGCTGATCGAGCCGCTGCGCTCGCTGTTCAAGGACGAGGTCAGGGCGCTGGGTGCCGAACTCGGGCTGCCGCCGGAGATCGTCTGGCGGCAGCCGTTCCCCGGGCCCGGGCTCGCGATCAGGATCGTGGGCGAGGTCACGCCCGACCGGCTCAGGATCGTCAGGGATGCCGACGCCATCGCGCGCGAGGAACTGACCGCGGCGGGGCTCGACCGGCAGATCTGGCAGTGCCCCGTGGTCCTCCTCGCTGACGTACGATCCGTCGGCGTGCAAGGCGACGAGCGCAGCTACGGATACCCGATCGTGCTCAGGCCAGTCACCAGCGAGGACGCGATGACGGCCGACTGGGCACGGGTGCCCGACGCTGTCCTCGCCCGGATCTCGGGCCGGATCACCAACGAGGTGCACGAGGTCAACCGGGTCGTGCTCGACATCACGAGCAAGCCCCCCGGCACCATCGAGTGGGAGTAGGAGGAGGTGCTGTGACACTGACAAGCGATTGGCCGCCAGCGAGCGGGCCGCTCACGGTAGCCGACCTCGAGCGGACGTGCCGGATCGCGAGAAGCCCGCAGTGATCGTGTTGAACTGAGCCACGGAAGCTACGAGCAGGTCGCGCACGTCACTGGCGACGACTTGTTCGCCGCGGTTCGACCGTTCCCCGTCTGCATCGTTCCGTCGCAGCTCGTCGTCAGGCTGCCACACTGACTCCGGGGGCTACGTGACACGGGCAAGCTCAGCGGGCAGCTCCTCGTAGGCCTTGCTCGTGGCGATCTGGCGGAGGCGGTCGAGGGCGTCCCAGACGTCGGTGAATCTGGTCGTGATCGGCGCGGGCCCGAGCCGCAGCCGGTCCGGCGTCCGGTAGTCGCCGATCACCCCAGCTGCTATCAGCGCCTGGCTGATTCGCCAGGCGTCCGGGTGATGCAGGGTGACGTGGTTGCCGCGGCGGGCGTCGGCGCGCGGCGAGGCGAGTCTGAAGCCGAGCGGCTCAAGCCACTCATCGGCCAGGTGAATCAGGTAGCTCGTCAGCGCGATGCCCTTCTCGCGCAGCCGCTCGATGCCGGCCTCCGCGAGGAGCTTCGTCCCCTCGGCGACGGCCACGGTGCCGATGATGTCGGGCGTTCCCGTTCCGAACCGCTCGATGCCGGGCACGGGGTCGTAGGCCGCCCCCATCGCGAACTGATCGTTCTGGCCGAACCAGCCCCAGATCGGCTGTCGCATCCGCTGCTGCAGCTCCCGGCGGACATACAGGAACGCCGGAGCGCCCGGCCCGGCGTTGAGGTACTTGTACGTGCACCCGACCGCCAGATCAGCCCCGCTGGCGTCGAGCCTGATCGGTACTGCCCCCACGGAGTGGCACAGGTCCCACAGCACGAGTGCGCCGGCCTCGTGGACCAGGCCGGTAATCCTGGCCATGTCGGCGAGCGCGCCGCTCCGGTACGCCACGTGGGACAAGCTGACGAGCGCGACGTCGGGCCCCAGCGCATCGCGCAGGATGTCCTCGGCCACACCCTGGTCCAGGTCGGTATGTAGCAGCCGCAGCTCGCAGCCGCGCTGCGCGGCGACGCCCTGCAGCACGTAGCGGTCCGTTGGGAAGTTGTCATCATCGGTAACAAGCACGCTGCGGCCAGGCTGTGCGTCGAGCGCCGCGTTGATGAGCTTGAACAAATTCACAGTGGTCGAATCGCCCACCAGAATCTGGCCGGGCGCGGCGCCGGTCAGGTGCTCCCCGATCAGGTCCCCAACCTCGCGAGGCAGCCCGACCCAGTGACTCCACGACCGGACCAGGCCGACGCCCCAGTCCGAGCCGACCACCTCGGCGATCCTGGCCTGGGTGGCCAGGGGCAGCGGGCCGAGCGAATTCCCGTCCAGGTAGATCGGCGCATCGGCGGCTCGCACGAAGCGGTCCCGGAACTTGGCCAGGGGATCGGCCACGTCGAGCTGCTCGGCATATGTCCGGTTCGATGGGACTGTGGTCACGCCTCAACAGTAACCACCCGTCAATGTGCGAGCGTGATCACGCGGTTTGTGCTCATAGATGTACCAAGCCCGCGTGATCATCAGCTATCGTTCGCTGCGTGGGCCGCTGACGGCGGGCGCGCGTGTGCCAGCAGGTCCTCGTCGGCCCTCATTCGCGGAGCGTAGGTGCGGCATTTCGGATACCTAACGGCAGGTCAGGACGCGTCCTTGTTCGCTCACGCCCCGCAGCTGTTCGGGCGGGACAGCGACCGCGATACGCTCGCGATGGCGCTCGGCGCCACGCTGTACACGCCAGGTACGGCCGCGGACTACGCGCGCCGGATCGCTGGCCTGGCCGGGCGTGGTGCGACCTCGGCTGTGCTGTGCCTGGAGGACGCGATCCGCGACGCTGACGTCGTGTCCGCCGAGCGCAACGTCGCAGCGCAGCTGAACGAGCTCCACAAGATCAGCGCCGCAGCCCCGCTGCTGTTCGTGCGTGTGCGGCAAGCGGATCAGGTCCGAACCGTGATCAAGGAAGCCGGACCGGCGGCAACCATCCTGACTGGTTTTGTTTTCCCGAAATTCACCGCGGCGAACGGCGCTGAGTTCCTTGACGTTCTGGCCGAAATGCGGGCGGAAACTGGCTTGCCGTTTTACGGGATGCCGGTGCTGGAATCGCCGGAGACTATCTACGCCGAGTCACGCGTGCGTGAGTTGCTGGCCGTCCGCGACCTGCTGGCCAGCCACGCCGACGCCGTCCTTGCCGTCCGGATCGGGGCAACCGACATATGTGGGCTGTTCGGCCTGCGGCGCAGCAATGACCAGACGATCTATGACCTGACGCTGGTGCGCGAAGTCATCGCCGACATCGTGAACGTGTTCTGCCGCGACAGCCAGTTTGTGGTCTGCGGGCCCGTTTGGGAGTATTTCGCGCGTGGTGAGCGGATCTTCAAGCCCATGCTGCGCGAGTCGCCGTTCCGGGCTCGCGATGACCTGCCCAATGCCGTCATGGTCCGGCGGCAGCTGGTCAGCAGCGACCTGGACGGGCTGCTCAGGGAGGTGGTGCTTGACAAGGCCACGGGCATTCTCGGCAAGACAGTCATCCATCCCAGCCATATCAGGCCGGTGCACGCGATGCTCGTCGTGACCGCCGAAGAGTACAGTGACGCCCTCGCGACCCTCTGCCTGACCGACGGCGGGGTACGGTCGAGCGCTTATGCGAACAAGATGATCGAGAGCAAGCCGCACGCCCGCTGGGCGTCCGGCATCCTGCGCCGTGCGGCCGTGTTCGGGGTGCTGCGGCCGGATCGCACCTTCGTCGACCTACTCGACATCGAAGACATCGGCGCATGACCGCCGGTTCGCTAGCCGGCCAGCTCGGCATCACGGTTCACCTCGCGCCGTCGGCTCCCTGGGCGGCCAGGTTCGCCGGAGCGCTTGAGGTTGGGCTGCGGCGCAACCCCAACCGCGCTCAGCTGCTGGTCTCCCGCGTGCTCGGCAAGCACATCCCAGCTCCGGTCAGCGATGTGCTGTCGGCCGCGCATGCGCTGGGCGCGGCCGTGCGGTCAGCCTGCGCGGGGCAGACGCCGGTCGTGATCGGTTTCGCCGAGACAGCGACCGCTCTCGGCCATGGCGTCGCCGCGGTCAGCGCTGCCGATGGCGGACCAGCGCCGTACCTGCACACCACCCGGCGGCCTGCGCCTGACGGCGCGCGGGTCATCAAGTTCAGCGAGGAACACAGTCACGCCGCGGATCAGTCGCTCGTCGTGCCCGACGATGCCGAACTGCACAGCGGCCACCGCCCTGTCGTGCTGGTCGACGACGAGCTCACCACCGGCAAGACAGCGGTCAACGCGATCCGGGTGCTGCAGGCGTCCTGGCCGCGGCCGGTCTACGTGCTCGCGTCGCTGATCGATTGCCGCAGCGACGAATGCCGGGCCCAGGTAGCGAAGGCTGCTGGCGAGCTCGGAGCGAGCGTGGTGAGCGTCTCGTTGCTCAACGGCCGGCTCGGGCTGCCCGCTGACGTGCTGGCCGCGGCGCGGGAGTTCATCGCCGCGCTGCCGGAGCCGCCCGCCCGGTGCTCAGCTGTCGCGCGCCGGTCCCGCCCGGCTCCCGTTTCCTGGCTGGACGTCGCGCTCCCGGACGCAGTGCCCGCGATCGCCAGTGCAGGCTGGGGTCCCGAACAGGAGCGCGCCGCGCGGGCGGCGATGAGCGTGACGGCGGCCGCACTGCCCGTCGCCCGTGACGACCGTACGCTCGTACTCGGCGACGAGGAGCTCATGTATCTGCCGCAGTTGCTTGCTGCCGCGCTCGGCGGCGGCGTGCGGACGTCCGCCACGACCCGAACGCCGG
>Ga0070707_100004566_pt1 | contig 12961 bp, 6 predicted proteins | sample KBSK5502metaG_FD_65468 | JGI IMG/M metagenome (GOLD analysis project Ga0070707, IMG submission 65468) | Corn, switchgrass and miscanthus rhizosphere microbial communities from Kellogg Biological Station, Michigan, USA - KBS K5-50-2 metaG | ecosystem: Host-associated > Plants > Roots >... | reverse complement strand
GACCAGCGCCAGTAAATTCCATCTTCGCCCCAGTGAGCCGTGCCGATGACGGACGGATCGGACGTTTGCGCGCCGCTCTGCACGATTGACGTGTCAGGCTTGGAATCGGTTTTGACGCCGTTTTCGAGATTCGCGACGAGCGTCTTCGCCTGATCATGATAGGCGTAGTTGTGGGCTGCGAGCGCGAGTAAGGCACGCGTGTAAGCATTCAATCGGTCGCGATTGTTCCAGAGATTAGTAAAAGCCTTTGCCTGGAACTTGCTCACTTCGGATTGTTTCCGGCTCGCGTGATAGACCGCGAGTGCATGGAGCATCCAAGCCTGTGAGTCGTAGTTGCTCTCTTCTTCAACCAACTCTTTGTCGAGAAAAGCAGCGCCACGCTCGATCGCTTCCGAGCGCACGTCGATATCCGCTTGTTTGGCAAGCGTCATGCCCCAAAGGACGTACGCGGTCATAAAGTGATCGCTGTCGCCGTCTTTCCACCAACCCCAACCGCCATCTGCGTGTTGGAAATCATATAGACGGGTCAAACTCTGCTTCGTGATTGCATCAAGTTCTTTCAAGTCTCTGCGACCTTGCGGATGAGTGGCGGACGCGCCTGAGGCTTCGATGCCGCCAAAGATCTTGTGCATCGCAGTCTCGGGTTTGAGGCCGAGGTCTCGCAACGTCTTCGCCGTGATGACCGCAGGAAGAAAACGGCTCATCGTCTGTTCGGTGCAACCGTATGGATAGTCGATCAGATACGGCAACGCGTCGAGCATCGTCGTGGCCATGCTGGGCGCGATTTGAACTGTGAGGTTGGTCGAGTCGACGCGACGCTCTTTCGGAATGTCGAGCTTGATCGACACACTGTCGCCGCGCATCTTGCCGGATCGTGTGACGAATTTCTCGATACCGTGCTCGAAGACAGTGAAAGTCTTTTCCATCGCATCGGCGTACTTGCCGCCGCGCGCTTCGACTTTCAGCTTTGCTTCGCTGGCGTGTTTCACATCAACAAGCCAATCGACTCGCGCTTCGCTGTTCGCTTTGATCTGGACTGGCGTCTGCATACTGCCAACCGGTTTGCCGTCGACCAGAAGACCACTGACTGACAGACCTTCAGCATTCAAGGCGGGCATCACACTCATCGCTTCGTCAGTGTTGTTGTTGATAACGCCGGACACGGTTACCTGATCGCCAACGACGAAGAAGCGCGGCGCCTGGAGTCGAACAATCAGCGGCTGCTTGGTGCGTGTACTCGAGTTGCCGATGCCAAACTGATTTCCGGCAGTCGCCACTCGCGCAGTTGCAGACCACGTCGTCAACGAGTCGGGATACTTGACCTTTACGGTCGCGGACCCATCGGCATCAGTCTTCACATCGGGAAGCCACAGAACAGTGGAGCGAAAGTCGCTTCGCACCTGCACTGCCGGTTCCTGTCCGGGGGCAACTTCCGCCGGGACGGGCGTCGCTGCGGGAAACCCACCAGCTACGCCCGGCCGAAGGCGTGCCACTTGCAGTGCATCGACCTTCGCACCACGATTGAAACCATCAAGAGACGCCGGAGCCTTTGCCTTCCCGGCGCTATCGCTGAGGCCCATCTGGGCCATTTCCTTTGCCGCTTCCTGCCGCTCATCGTCAGCCTCGTTCTTGTCCGCATCTTTGCGATCGCGTAACTCTCCTTCAACTTCGACAAGCTTTGCATAACTCTTCTGATCGAGCGTGCTCTGCGTTTGCACCTCAAGAGCGCGTTTGACGCCGTAGTAAAACTGTCGCGGATCTCCGGCGTAGTCCTGCTGAATGTACTTAACGGATTCATCGACGAGGCCGAGAGCAATTTCAGCCGCAACCGGCAGGCCTTTGTCATCCTTCGCAGTGACGAAGAGAGTTCCCTCTTCTTGCGGCTGGTATTGCTCGCGATCCGCTTTGACTGCGACGGCCAGAAAACGCTCGACCGGTGGGACCACAATCTGTTTCGTATCCGCAAACGCCTCTCCGTCGCTGATCATTAGCCCGCTGAGAAAGATGTTTGGAACATGCTTCTCTTCTATTGGCAGTTCGATCAGTTTCGTATTTCCGGTCACATGGACCAGACGGTAACTGAACAAATCTTCGGCTTCGACGCTGAACAGCACGTAACGATCCGGCTCCGCCACTGAGATCATGACGGGCGCAGTTTGTCCGGTGCGGAAAGTGTCCTTATCGACGACGATCTCGAGACCGCTGTGGTGATAACCGAGGTTAGTCGTGTTGTTGGAGCAAACGAAGACATAAGTCTCAGCTTTGATCGGCGGCAGCAAACGATCGCGCACCGGATCGGCGCCCTGGCTGCTCTGCCACGCGACGTGGTAATAGCCTTCGCGCTCGGGCGTGAAATTCATCTGGGCCACGCCTTCTTTGTCAGTCTTCACTTTCTGCGTGAGTATGTCATCGCGTTGATAACCGCGAAACTTCAGGCGCCAACGTCCCTGACCTCTTGGAGTGACGGGTGGAAACACGTCGGAGCGTTGTTGCAGCTGGCGCAGTTCTTCGCCCTTCACCTCACGCCCGCGCGGGTCGATCCAGATTTCCCACCAGTAATCGCGTGTGACTTTTACGGTTCCTTCAGTTTGGACCGGTTGCTCGTTCGCATCGAGCGCTTTGATGTCGACGGTTACTTTGTCTTTCGGCCGGTAGAGGTTCTGTTCTGAACGCGGATAGACGTAATAACGCTGGCGCGTCACGCGCACGCTGTCGCTCGCGACAATCTCGCGACGTGATGAATCCACCACACGAGCTTCGATGCGAAACTCGAAATCCTGGCCATAGTTCTCGCGCGGCGTGTCGAAAGTTAATTGAGCTTTTCCAGTCGCATCGGTCTTGATCGTTTCACGTTTGACTACCGTGCCCTGCCCGCCGGGGTAGTTGCGGCGCCTGTTCTCGAAATCGTCGTAGTACCACGCGTACTCACGATAGGGAAACCAGTAGTGATAAAACGGATTCTGGTAGACCACGACTTCAACGGATGCATTACTGACTGGTCCACCGAAGTAATAATCGGCCTGGATATCCACTTCGACTTTCTCTCCGACGCGGAACGCTTTCTTTTTGCCGTCCTGTTCCGGAGTTTTTACTGCAACCTTGAACTCCGGCAATTTGTATTCTTCCAACCGAAACAGTTTTGCCGCGCCGATGTTTTGCTTACGACCCTGGTCCCAGAACTGGATGTTGTACTCGCCGAGCGGCAGTTGTTCACCCAACTCGTACGATCCCCACGCGCTGCCAAATGCATTCAATGTCGCTTTGCCGTCGGTGACTTTCGTTCCGCGCGGATCGGTGATCTCGTATTCGACAACTTGATTAGCCGGAGTTGAATAGACCTGGCTCTTCATTCGTCGTGCAATGAACTTCCATTGCACCGTTTCTTTCGGACGATAGGCAGGGCGGTCTGTGAACGCGTAGATTCGCCAATCCTGGTCCGTGCTACCGCCGTATGAATAACCGGAAGCAAATGCCTGCCGATCGTTGCCCGCGCCAGCCACGAAGAGATTGTGAGAGTCGGAATTCACCCCTCTTAGTGGAAAGCGCGCCAATCCGTCCGCGTCGGTAGTTTGCCGGAGATGGCGCCAACGATATTTGTTGTTCAGGTAGTAACTTTCCCAGAGCGATATGTTCGCGTTGGCGATCGGAGCGCCGGTCACTGCATCTGCGAAAAACACGAGGGCCTGCTTGCTGGACGACTTGAGTACGAGCGTCGCATCTGAAACCAGCACCAGCTCACGCGCCGAAAGAGGGCCGCCGCCACTGGCTTCGAGCAGGTATGCGCCGGTGGGCACTTTGCCTTCGATTCGAATCTGTTCGTCGAAAGCCTTGTGCGTCTGGCTTTCAACAAGGTTCTTGGACCAGGCCTTGAAAGGCGCTCGGCCGCCAGTCGGAATCCTTTGCAGCCACGGCGCTGAATCACCTTCGCCATCTTCCTCATCTTCGCTCGCAATGAGGCGAACGTCGCGCGTCATGTCGATCTTGTAGAGCGCAAAGTCGACACGACGGACATTGCGTGCACTCAACTCAAACTGGAGTTCGGAGCCAGGAAGAAAAATGTTCGAGACTGCCACCGAGAGCGAGGGCTCGGTGATGTTCTTGATCTGTTCTCGCGCCTGATCTACGTAGCGCGATGAGCCTTTCGGAAACTCACGGAGAAAGCGACGATAGAGCTCGACTGCTTTGACGTAATCCGGTTTTTGTTCCAATTGCCCGTCTTCATTTAGCTTGAAAGTCCCGTAACTGTTCATCCATTCCGCATAGTAAAAGAGCGCATCGTCATACCAATCGGATTGCTTGCCGGCTTTGAGTGCGTCTTCAAACTGATCGGGAACGCGGTAACGCGCGTTGTAATCGCCACCGGCGTAACGCATGGTCATCGCGAGCAGAAAGTTGATGTGCGACGTGTCGTTTGCGGTGTTGCTGATCTTGAGAGCGTTCTCGAGAACGTCGAGGGGAATGTAATTGCCGTAATAAGTGTAGACGTAATAATCATCGGCGCGAGGTGGATGCGCGGCTCTGAAGACAAGTTTGAGATAACGATCGCGCGCGCGTTCGAGATCGCGCTGTCCGGCCCACCAATCGAGCGCTTGCTGGTAGTGCGGCCAGGCGGCGCCCCAGTTCATTTGACCACGGCGCGTCCAGAAGAAGTCGCCGAGTGATTCGTGTGCTTCGGTCCAGACGAGATCGCGATCAGTTTCCTTCTCGACAACGCGGATCAGCTCTTCGAGTTGTTTCTGCGCCTGTTCGAGACGCGTCGTGTCTGGCGTTTGTGTTGACGCGTCAGCACGCCAGGACGTGTCGGCGAGACGAAATTGAACCCAACGCAAATCGGCCGGATTGAGTTTGCTTTTATCGACCTTGGCATAGAGCTCGTTGGCGCGCGAGTAGGACTCCTGAGCGTACTGCGCCTCCGCCTCGTTCCGCAGTTGCGTGTAATCAGCTTGCTGGGCGAAAGCGTTGAACAACAGGTAGGTAACGAGGGGAATAGAAAGGATGATTGTCTTCATAGCGGTAGAGGAACGGCTGGAACGAAAAAGACTTGCGCCACAAACAGGCACAAAATGGACACTCAGCAGTTCAATTGCGCTTTCTGTGCCTTTTTGTGGCTAATAAGTCGACAGCAAAAATACGGCGAACGAGGCGAGCCAGTGTTCGCCCGCGTAGTCGCCGCTCGCGACGTGGGCAAGTGCTGCGGATGCGTGCCGGTTGGCGGCAAAAGACAGATTTTGCCGCGCCCGATCGCCGGCGGGTAGAGCCGCGGCGATGCTACGCATGCACCACGCCCGGCTGAGATTCAGACCGTCAAGATGGACCAGCTTCGGATCGGTGCGGTCGGTGACGATCGCCGGCTGTAACAATGCCGCTGGGCCACCCTTTCCAACACCCGGTAGAAACCGGTGGAACCACGTGCTGAACTCCTGCGGCTTCATTACACGCCGCATTAGATCGGCTTCCATCAGCGCGGCGGAAAAGAAGTCTTCGCCGCCGGGCTCCCAGCCTCCGGGATAATCAGTGTCGTTTGCGTAGTATGTCCGGCTGCGTTCGCTCAGTAACGCTTCCAATTCGCGATCGCCGAATGCTTTTGCATAGTCGAGCGCAAACGCCAGCCCAAACGCGGTGTTTGGATGCACGCCGGTCCTGATGGGATAGGTCTGCTTGGGAAGAAAATTTCGGTACGACTTCGCAAGCGTTTCAGCGAGCGGCTGTAGATTCTCGGACCATTTCTTTCCATCCGGATCGTTCCACGAGTGAAGTTCCTCAGCCAGCTTCAATGCCCACGCCCAACCGTACGTCCGTTCGAACGACTGGCGATTCGCTAGCTTCATGTACGCGACTTCAGCCTGAATATTTTCCGCCGTGAGGTTTGCATTCAGCGCTTCGCGTATCTGCGCAGACTCGGGGAGACCAGGAAACGTCTTCAACAATCGCACGAGCATCCAGTGACCATGCACCGAAGAGTGCCAGTCGTAGCAACCATAGAAAGCCGGATGCAAAACTTTCGGACTGCTTACTTCGCTCGCGTTGTTAATAACGTGCTCGGGCTTGTTCGGAAACTCGCGGCTCACGCACTTCAACGCCAGAGACGCGAAGTGTGAAGCCTGTTTCTCTGTGAACGACTTGCTGGTACTCATTTGGAAACCAAAGGCGAAGGTTGGTAACAACAGAATGGTTACGTAAACAAAGATAGATTTCATAAGCTCCGACTCAGTAACGGTGAGATGGTCTACCTATGTGAATGTGTGGACCTGTGGCAGTGCCGGGAATTGCCGATCGAAAAGCTGAGTACGGAATTCCATTCTTCTGTAAAAAGTTCAACAGCGCCTGGCCTTCGACGCCATCAGGATGAAGCTGGATATCCATTGCATTGTGATGGTCCAGCCGCCAGCGATCGTGAATCGCTCCCTGCCCAAAGACTGCAATTGGAAGTTGCTTGTGAAAGGTGTCAGAAAAGAATCGTTGAATCTTCCATGCATCGCCGATACTCCATCCACCGGCGCCGGTAAAACGAGTAAAGGAAGCAGTCCGAATAAGGCCTTGCTTCGCGAGCCGAAGATTCTTCGAGATCTCTTCGTCAGCAGCCGTCTCGACAAGCACTCCGGCAATCTGCGCTTCAGCATTCGCCATCTGGCGATTTGTCTCTTCGATCTTTTGCTTCGCGAGTGCTAACGCATGTTCGTTCTCTTCGACTTGCGTTCGCGCGATCAAGCCTTCGGCAAGTAGTTTCTTCGACTGTTCAAGCTTCTCTTCAGCGCGCTTCACATCGTTCTCGTAGAAAGGGATCAGCTTTCCGAGACTTGCTTTGTATTCACCTGTGAGTCTGATGTATTCGTCGCGGAGCTTGCTGAGTTCAGTTGGAGGAGGAGGCGCCGGCGCAGGTTTCTTCTTCGACTTACGTTGCGCGGCAACGTCGCTGCAAAGGAACACAAATACAAATAACCACAAAGACGCACAACAAGCACAGATGATTCTCTGCGTTCGTTTTTGTGCTTCTTTGTGGCTCACTTCACCAACGTACCGGTGCGACTCCAACGCGTGTTCACAAAGAAATCGACGAGAAAGTTGCCACTCACAGGCGCGCTCTCGTCGTAAGACCAGTAGACAAACATCGCGCGACCAATCACGAGATCGCGTGGAACAAAACCCCAGTAACGACTATCTTCACTGTTGTTGCGATTGTCGCCCATTACAAAGTAGCTGTTCTCGGGCACGAGGATCTCGTCTTTACCCTGGAACACGTCGTAATCCGTCCCGTCGTCTTCCGGACCGGGCTTGTAATAGACGTCGTAAAGCTCACCCGGTTTCTTTGGTGGGTCGTCGATAATCTCGAGCGGATCTTTGCGGTTGTGATCGCGTGCAGTAATGTGATGCTCGGGAACGACCTGGCCGTTAACGACAACGCTGTTTCCCTTGATACTAATACGATCGCCGGGTATGCCGATCACTCGTTTGACGTAGTTCGTCAGTATCGGCCGGTTGTCAGGACGATCGTCGCGCTTCGGATCGAACGGATTGCCGGGATACTTGAAAACGATGATATCGCCTCGTCGAATATCTCGTTGCGGCAGAAACGGAAGCGACGTGCCCGGGGCAAAGATGAATTTGTTTACCAGCAGATGATCGCCGATCGTGATCGTGTTCTGCATCGATCCGGTGGGGACCTTCACTGCCTGCACGATGAAGGTCATTCCAAACAACGCCATGATGACCGTCACGACCGCCGACTCGAAGTATTCGCGCCAGACAGACTTGGGCGGACCCTGCTGTTTCACCGGCGTCACCGGCTGCTTTTCATGACCGTTACGGTTAAAAAGCCGGGCGAATGAAAAAGGTTTCGCCGCGACGGTATCGGGTTCGGTGACTGTTACCTTGTCAGTAGTACGGTTAGTGGTCATTAAAAAAACATCCTAGATACGTTGTTCGTGCCGGTCAAGTTTAAGCGGCTCTTTGTGCCAGTTCAATTTCAGGGATTCGAAACGCCGAAGGCGTTCGCTAATCTCAGCCCATGGTTGGAGCCAAGCGACACCCTGGGGAAACAACCATAATTCTATTAAACCCTGAAAGGGTTCGTCTTGCGAAGAACCCTTTCAGGGTTTAGCGCTTTTCTATCTTCTATCCCAGGGTTGTCGCTTCGCTCCAACTCTGGGCTGAAATTAGCGAACGCCTTTCGGCGTTTTTACATAGGGTCGGCAGACGCTTCCATGTCGTCGCTCGATTCGTCCCAACTCATTCCCTCCAAAGCGGCCCGCGCTGCCGCAGCTTCGGCGGTTTTGATGGAGTGCCCTTCCCCTTGGATGCTGCCGCCGTCCCACGAAACTTCGACGTGGAAGATACGTTGATGCGGCGGACCCAGGGTTGCGATTACTGCATAACGCGGCGCCGGGCGCCGGGCCGCCTGCAAACGTTCCTGAAGCATCGTCTTGTAGTCGGCTTTAGCAGCGCTCAGGGGATCGGCGCCTTCCAATTCATCGCGCAGTGCGTAACAAACAAACCCAGTCGCCGCTTCGAGACCGCCATCCAAAAAAATCGCTCCAGTAATCGCTTCGAAGACGTCCGCAAGCAAAGCATTCTTCTGCCTGCCGCCGCTTTTTTCTTCACCGCGTCCGAAACGAAGAAAGTCACCCAGATTGAGCTCGAGTGACGCCTTCGCGAGGGTCGGCGCGCTCACGAGCCGGTGCTTCATGCGCGACAACTCACCTTCTGTGCCGGCCGGATAGGAGTTACACAAATAGTTTGAAACCACTAACCCAAGCACCGAATCACCCAGGAATTCGAGCGACTCGTTATGAAGTTTGCGCGCCTGTTGCTCATCTCCGGGCGCAACTTTCTCGTGCGCCCACGAACGGTGGGTGATGGCCCGTTCGAGCAAAGCACGATCGTTGAACTTGTAAGCCAGAACGGTTTCGAGGAGATCCAGATCGGTAGTCGTGTCGGAGTTCTTCAAAGCGGGCTGAATTATAAGCAAACACCGGAAGCTTGTCTAAAATGACTTACTTCCGGCGTGGGATGGAGACAGATTGCTTTGGTTAGTTGCGTGGTCGGTCGGGTTTTGCGGCTGCGGGTTTTGTTCCGCCAGCCGGATTTGTTGTGCCTGCAGTGCCGTTACCGCTGGCAGTGCCGGTGCCCTTGCCATTGGCAGCACCAAGGCCGTTGCCACTGGCGGCACCGATACCCGTGCCATTAGCGTTGCCGACGCCGGTGCCATTGGCAGTACCGAGGCTGGTGCCATTAACCGGAGTTGCAGCCGGTGTTGCCGAAGGCGGTAGTGACGTCAACGGAGTCGGTTCCGGTGGCAGAGGTTTCGACAAGATGCCGGCGACCATCTGGTCCAGACCGGTCGTTTGGTTGTTGTTCCGATACTTGTACCAGGTTGTCAGGCTTTCGTTCCAAACAGTCTTAGGCTGCGCGAAGTTGGCATCGGCGCCCGCGAGTGCCACCGCACGTGCATAACCGTCGATCATGCGATCGATGAGCTGGTTGATGTTAGCCAGCATCAACTTGCTTTCCGGTGTCTCGTCCTTGCCTTTGTGCTTCTCGTTGTATTCTTCCGAGAGCTTGGCATACGGACCGGTTTCGTAAGCACCCGCGATGTAGGCGTAAGTGTAAGGCGACTTCTTCAAAGGCGTCTCAAACTGTGCGGCCTTGATCAAGAACTTGAGTGAGTTTCCCGGATCGCTTTGAAGAGTGAGAGAACCGATCGAGTAGTTGAGATACGCGATCGCCACGTCTTTCCCGGTAAGCGGCTTCCAATCTTCAACAGTCTTCCCGGCCTCGAGTGCGGCCAGCGCATTTCTTGCGTGACCAAGAGCTTCGGCACTCAGGGCGGCGTTGTTCAATGGTCCCACGAGGTAACCATTGGCGCCCAAGTCGATCATCACTTTCAGGTTTTCCGGCTGTGCGGCCAAAAGTTCTTTACCGAGCGCGTATGCTTCCGGATATTTCTTTTGTACGTAAAGGAGATCCTGGAAGCGAGCGGCTCTCGTGATCTCTTCGTACTTGGAGACCCACTTCTTCAAGTACTCCACAATTTTGTTCTGGGCTTCGGTAATGCCGGTAGTGGGACACGCCAGATACTTTTTGGCGTCTTCGTAAGCTTTCGCTTGGTCGTCGGCTCGGTTCTTTAAAAACGATGCGTACAGAGCTTCCTTAGCTTCATCTGCACATGCTGCATCTTGAATGGTTGTGTCCGGTTGCGCGATGAAATTGCGCGCTGCAACGGGCAGAGCGAGTATCGCGACTGTAGAACAAATACTTACAAACGTTATCAGCTTTTTCATTAGTCGTTCCCAACCTCCAAAAAATCAATTCAAGCAGTCGCGTCCAGGGCCCTCCCTTTTTCGGTCGCCACGGGGAATTTTTAGGATGCGTGCTATCCAAAAACCGGTTGCCGATCTTTGAATCTATGGGGAAGCACTCAAAGGGTGCTAGGAAACCTGGGTACTAGAACGCCCGCAATAATCGTGCAACTATGGGAAATGTGTCAAGACATACCGCGCTCATAGCAGAAAAACATTAAAAAAATTTGCGCCGGATAATAAAACTCCGGCGCAAGCAAAAGAGAGGGGATAGATTAAGGGGTTCTGGTCAGGGTTGAATTCGCCTCGGTCGTTGTTCGCCGGGCGCACTAGTCGCGGGAGTCTGAGTTGTTTTGGTTGAAGTCGAATTGGACTTGGGGGCCTCAACCGGTTTCTTTTCGAGCGGCATAAGCACACGCTTCACCGTGTTTTTTGGTTCAGACGTGGCTGGTTTATTGGCTGCGGGTACAACAGCAGGAGCGGGAGTAGCGGTTGCGGTCGCAGCTTTTGTCGTTTCTCCGTTATTTGTTTCCGTGGTCGTGGCGTCAGCATTTGCTGCGTCTGCGTCGGCGGCAGCTTCAGCGTCGGCCACTTCCTTCTCTTCGTCATCAAGGGTGGATGCAACCTGGAGGTTGATCGCGGTTCCAAAGCGGTGATTGAGTTGGCGATAAATCTCGCCAGCTACCGCGGCCGGGAAGTGACGGCGGCCGTCAGTTCCCTGCGCAATCACGACGACTGCAAGTCGCGGATTGGCAAGCGGAGCATAAGATGTGAATGACCCGACCCAGCCGCCCTGGCCGATACACGTTCCGGTCTTACCAGCGACGGTTTGAGCAGGATCGTAAGACTTGCGAGCGGTACCGTAGTTAACTGCGCCCACCATTCCAGGAACCATGCGCTGCCAAACCTCAGTCGTAACCGGCAACTGTCGCTTCACCTTCACGCCCATCTTGCTCGCTTCTTTAGTGCTGTGCGCGATTTGCGGCACCAGGAGTTTGCCACCATTCGCCATCGCTGAAACGAGGGTTGCCATCTGCATTGGCGTCACTTCAAAACCATCGGCGTGTGAAAAGATCCGTCTCTCGAGAACGTCAGGCTTTACTTCCGGCAACCTGCCCGGAAACTCAAACGGCACGTTTATCCCGGTTTTCTCGCCGAGACCAAGTTCACGCGCATAACTCACCATCTTCTCAGTGCCGATCTTGGTTCCTACTTGCTGAAAGAAGCCATTATCAGAATGAGCAAGAGCAGACGTTAGGTCGATTCGGTATCCGTCGCCGACTGTATCAAGGGCAGGAATAGCATTCTCAGAAAGTCCGGCAACGCCAGTGACGAGCTTGATTGTGGAGCACGGCTTGAATCCGCGACGTAGCGCCCATTCCTGGTTGACCATGGAATACACGCGACCAGTCATCGGATCCATCACCACGACGGTGCCGGCGTGAAAACCAAGCGCATTCATAGCGACGCGACGCACTTCCGGATCTTCTCCGCTAATGTCGTCCTTCGCTATATATGACTGGACTTCATCTCGCATTGCCTTATCGAGCGCCATCTGGCGCGCGATTGCCGCACGACGAGCAGCTTCGGCACGACGGCGAGCTTCGAGCAACGCACGACGACTTCGTGCACCCATGCGTCGCATCTCGGCGGCACGCTCTCGCTTCGTCAATGGCCGGCGAAGCCTTCTCTCAAGCGCTTTGATCGCCGACGCTTGCTCGCGAGCAGCGAGCACTCTCTGCCGGCGAAGATCACGAGCCGTTACGCGACCGCCACGGCCGCGACGTGAACTTCTCGCCACTTGCCGTCCTCCACGTCGTGACGTGGAGCGGCTTCTGGCAGAGGCTTTTCTGTTTTTCGTAGCGCGGGCACTCCGGCCCGCAGAGCTTTTCTTCCTCCCGAATGCTGTCCCGGAAAAAACCAGAGAAATTAGAACAAATAGAATAAAGACGAACTGGCGTGACTTAGGGGAATGGAAATGCAGAGTCATCAGGCCTAAGTACCTTTCTTTTGAAGGGATGCACTCACCTAACGGTGAGTAGAAACGAATCTTCCGACCGCGTTCCTGTCAATCTCGAATAACGTTTAATACTGTTTGCAGTTCCGAGCTCTTTCAAAAAACGCCTCTTTTCGTGTTTCGATCAAACCTTCTGCTGCAACTTGAGGGCGGGAAGAGTTTCCCAAACGGGCGGTCTCTGGGGACATTGATTTGAGACCGACGCAAATATAACATCAATCGACAGTTGTGGGCAATCAAAAAGTAATCGATTATACATATTTCGCTGGAACAGCACGTGCTAGAGCTTCAACCCGTTTCCAGATTTATCCACAGATTAAACAGATTGCTCAATCGAATCTGTGTAATCTGTGGACGAACAACGTCTGATGCCGATTTGCCACTCTTAGTTTCCGAATGAGATACCCGGCCCAGATTCAAAGCTTTCGCGCCCGGCTGCTGTTGCTGCTGGCCCTTATGCTCGGGCTCACCCTCGGCATCCAGTACTACTTTAACCTCCGGACCGTCCGCGCCAACGCGCGCATGATCATCGAACAGGAACAGGCCATCATGACCGGCATCGCGCTTGGCCTCGAGAGCCTCCAGAGCGATAAATACCTCGACGAGATCATCGGCGACCTGCGCCAACCGCTGCTGAACGACAAGAACG
>Ga0070707_100004564_pt1 | contig 12964 bp, 9 predicted proteins | sample KBSK5502metaG_FD_65468 | JGI IMG/M metagenome (GOLD analysis project Ga0070707, IMG submission 65468) | Corn, switchgrass and miscanthus rhizosphere microbial communities from Kellogg Biological Station, Michigan, USA - KBS K5-50-2 metaG | ecosystem: Host-associated > Plants > Roots >... | reverse complement strand
CTCGTTCGCGCGGCTGAAGAGTAGCGCGATGCACAGCAGAACGAGGCTGGCGGCCGTGTGGAGGGCGAGTCCAGCCTCGAACTCGATTGGCAGGAACTCATAAGACTCGCTACTGAAGATGTTCCCGGTTATGACGCCGAACGCATTCGCGGCTACCGCCAGCGCCAACACTTGAGCTATGCGAATCGGTAGACAGTGCAAATTGTAGAGAAGCAACGCGGCCCCAAGTATTGCAACACTCGCGGCGGTCTGAGTCGAAAGAAGGCGGTAGAGCCCCAGATCCAGCAACCCAACAAGAGAAACGATTGCCGCCAGTACACACACGATAAGAGACCGTGTGAATGAAGTGCGGTTATTGGCTGTGAGTAGAATCGCGATCGTCGCCAACAGCAACTCGAAGACAGTCACAGGTTCCATTTTAGGAACCGTAGCTTGAACTCTCCGAAGTAGCTCACTATCAAAGACCCACCCTGCAACTGTCAGGAGAGGAAATGCCGCACCACAAACACAGAGACACTTCGAAATCGCAAGACTACGCCTCGTCATGCGATCGCTAATGTCGGTACACCTTTGCTCTCGCACAATAGATCAATTCTGCAGCCGACTTGCCAACGAGCTTCGGGATGCACGGGTAGCGCGGGCTAAAGTAACGGGCCGGGTGATCGACCTGCGCCTACGCACAATTCCCGATAGTTCAAATCGTGATTGCGCGATAGATTGGGATTATGCAAAGTGATGAACATGGCCGCAGGCTTTCATCGTTTCGTTTACGAGCGGGGCTGACTCAGAGCGACGTTGCGGAGAGAATCGCTGTCAGCCGCCAGCACATTTCTAATATCGAAACGGGAACGACGAGCCCGACGCTGCGAGTATTGCAACATTATCTGGAAGTCTGCGGTACGAACCTGGCGGAGTTCTTTTACGGTCCTCTTCCCTTCAACCAGACACCGCAGCAGCGGGAATATCACCGCAAGCTGCAGGCCTTACTGGAAAACGATGCGACGGCTTCAGTTGTCACAAAGGTTCTCGATTCTTTCCTGATATCGACGCAGACATCATCGACTGCGGCGATCCAACCAATTCGCGTGCAGGCACGGCAGACACCAACCGGTAGTAAATCTACGAACTGAAAGCACAAACATTACTGGCCCGCGTTTCCCGGTCACTGATTGTCCGGGGTGGGGTAATCCGATTGCACCTTAGTTGGTAAAGAACTGCACCACGGAGATCTCCTGGATGACGAGACTGAGCGGATTCGAGCGGGATCGGTATCTTCTCATGCTGTTCCGGCAATTGCCCGGCGGAGTGTGGATGACGGACCGCAATTTGCGCCTGACCTATGTCGCCGGCCGTCTTGCAAACAACATGAGCCCTCGCGCCAAACCCGGCATGTCGGTGTACGACGTCATTGGCACTCGTGACCCCACCCATCGAATCATTGCCAGCCATCTCGCTGCTCTTTCCGGACAGCCCCAATCGTTCGAATATAACCACAATGCCCGGTGCTACGGAGTCTTTATCGAGCAGCTCACAGGTGATGCGGAAGACGTTGCTGGTTGCATCGGCGCCGCGTTCGACATTACCGAGCAGCGTTTGACCCAGGACCGTCTGGCACGAAGCGAGTCGCTTCTGGCACAGGCGCAACGTGTCGCTCACATTGGTAGCTTCGAGTGGGAGGTCGGCCCCAATGTCGTGACGTGGACCGACGAGCTCCAGTGTATCTATGGACTTGAACCTGGCCAGTTCAAAGGAACGTATGAGGCATTCCTCGAGCGCGCACACCCGGACGATACCGAAAAGATAAAGAGCACGGTGTTCGATGCCTTACGCACGGGTGCGCCATTCGTTTATGAACACCGTATTATCCGAATGGATAGCAGTGTACGCGTGCTTCACACTCGCGGCGAGGTCGTGACGGACGACAACGGACAGCCGATCCGGATGGTAGGTTGCTGCTGGGACGTCACAGAACTTAGACAAACCATGGACCACCTGGAGACTGCCCGTTCGCTGCTCGAGGCGACAATCGAAGCTACGGCCGACGGTCTTCTTGTTGTCGACGTCAACGGTGGTGTAACGGCGTATAACGAGCGTTTTCTTTCGATGTGGCAGATTCCACAGAGTCTTGCCCGGCAACACAGTGATCAAAAGCTGCTCGCATACGTATACGATCAGCTCGATGATCCCGAACAATTCCTATCGGGCACCCGTGAGCTATACCAGCAGCCCGAACGAGAAAGCTTCGACGTCCTGCATTTCAAGGATGGTCGTGTGTTCGAACGCTACTCGACGCCCCAGCGAATTGGAGGCCAGGTCGTCGGCCGAGTGTGGAGTTTCCGTGACGTAACCGAGCGTGAGAGGCTTTTGCAGCGGGCACTGTTTCTGGCAGACGCCACGCGATTGCTCGGTTCACTGAATATCGAACCAGCGCTCGAAAGCGTCGCACACCTTTCAGTTCCGCTCATGGGCGAGGGATGCGCCATCGATCTCCTGGGAAACGGGCAGCCCCACCGTGTTGTTTTCGCTTACAGAGAAGGCGCGGGATCAGTCAACCCCGAACTGCACAGTAGTGTCATGGCAGGCCACTCAACAATCTATTCACAGGGTACACGCTCGTGTATGGCTGTCCCACTCATCGTGAAAGATACAGTTGCCGGAGCGATGACTTTCATAGGTCCGCCTATGGGCCGTTATAGCAAACCGGATTTGGAATTCGCGGAAACGCTGGCTCGAAGGGCTGCTTTGTCGGTCGAGAACGCGCGGCTATACCGCAAAGCTCAGGACGCATTGCGGGCGCGGGACGAATTCCTGACGATCGCAGCGCATGAAATTCGCGGACCGATCACTTCCGTTCACATGGCAATTCAGGGACTGCAGGGTAGATGTCCCGCATCGGCCACGCCGAAGCTTCTTGAAGTTATTGAGCGCGAGGGGCGCCGGCTCGCGCGGTTCGTGGGCGAATTGTTGGAACTGGAGAAGATTCAGAGCGGGCAGATGTACTTCAACCTCGAGAAAGTCGACCTCGGCGAAGTGGTACGCCAGGCCGCAAGTAATCTTGCCGCTGAACTGGCCCAGAGCTCCTCATCGCTTTCGATCACGCTCGAGGGACACCCCGTTGGGCAGTGGGACAAGTACGAACTCAATCAAGTGGCAACAAACCTTTTAGCAAATGCGATCAAGTTCGGTGACGGAAAACCTATTGCCGTCACCATACGTGAACATGAAGGACAAACGGTGCTCGAAGTCAAAGACCACGGTATCGGAATACGTCCCGAAATGCTGGACCGCCTTTTCAAGCCGTTCGAACGCGGTGTCCCCGTTCGCAATTACGGTGGACTTGGTCTCGGTCTGTTCATTGTGAGCACCATCGTGCAAGGCCTCGGTGGCATCGTTCGAGTACGAAGTAAGCCTAAGGAGGGATCGACCTTCACGGTCGAATTGAATAATGCAAGGGCGTTATAAGGAGAACAGTATGACGATCCTGATCGTCGAAGACGATGCGGATATTCGTGAGCTGATGAAAATCTTTCTCGAAGCTGACGGGTATCACGTGAATCTCGCCGCCGATGGACTCGATGCCTTTGAAGAGCTTCAAAGTGGCCCGCGGCCCGCATTAATTCTTTTGGACTTGATGATGCCGCGCATGGATGGCGAACAATTCATGAAGCAAATGCGCGGCAGCCGGTATGCAGATATACCTGTAGTTATCATGTCGGGTCACAGCGCGGCAGAAAAGAAGGCGGGGGAGCTCAATGCAGCCTTCTGCCTTCTGAAACCAGTTGAGGTCGATGATCTTTTGAAAACTGTTCGGCAGTTTGCCCTGTCTGGTGTGAAGAACGATGTGGCCTGAGAATCATTACAGCGGCGCAGTTCATCGAATAAGGCCCAGACATTCTATGATCTTCTCTTCACGTTTCGGTAGTACCGTATCAGTCCATTCGTTGAACTATCGTGTTTGAGTTCTGCCTCGGTTTGACTATTCAATTCCAGAAGAATCCGATTGGCCAGGACTTTACCGAGCTCGACTCCCTGCTGGTCGAACGAGTCTACGTTCCAGATCACACCTTGAGTAAAAACAGAGTGCTCGTACAGGGCCACCAGCTTCCCGAGCGTTTCGGGAGTGAGACTCTCAGCAAGAATGATGTTGGATGGCCGGTTGCCTTCAACATCTTCCGTCTCACCAAAAGCGAGCGCTTCGGCCTGCGCAAAAACGTTTGCCATCAGGATGTCGTGATGCCGTCCAGCCGGATTGAGCGGCCGGGCAAACGCGATGAAGTCACAGGGAATGAGCCGCGTTCCTTGATGGATTCCCTCGAGCGTCACACGCTTACCATTACTCTCCATCGTCAATTGCTGCAGATACGCTGGAAAACGTTTCAAGTATTGGTCGCAGGGCAAAACGGCTACGGCGGGCGCATCGAAGAAATTGGTGTACCACACCGCAAGGAGTCCCATCAGTACCGGCACGTTTCGATCGAACGGTGTGTTGCGGAAGTGTTCGTCAATCTGGTAGCAGCCGTCGAGCATCGCGCGGAAATTGTCTGGTCCGATGGCAATCATCGTCAACAGGCCGACGGCAGAGTTCATGGAATAGCGTCCACCGACCCAGTCCCAGAATTCAAACATGCTTGTGGGTGCGATGCCGAACTTCGCCACTCCAACGGCGTTCGTAGAGACAGCTACAAAATGTCTGGCGATGGATTTTTCGTCGCCGCCGAAGGCCTCGAGCAACCATGAGCGAGCGGTGTGGGCGTTAGTCATCGTTTCCAGTGTTGTGAAGGTTTTGGAAGAAACGATGAAAAGCGTTTCCGATGGATCCAGACTGCGGGTTGCTTCAATCAAGTCGGTCCCATCGACATTGGACACGAAGCGGAACTCCAGAGTCCGATCGCTGTAATGTTTGAGCGCCTCGTATGCTATAACCGGACCAAGATCGGAACCTCCCACGCCGATGTTCACGATATTCCGAATGCGCTTGCCGGTGTGGCCGAGCCATCGCCCGGTTCGGATCGCGTTGGAGAAGCCGGCCATTCTTTCGAGGACACCATGAACGCGAGGAACGACATTTTCTCCATTGACGACGATAGAGGCATGCCTTGGGGCACGCAGCGCCACATGGAGGACGGGACGGTTTTCGGTAACGTTGATCCTGTCTCCACGAAACATCGCGTCGATTCGCTCCTGAAGCCCGCACTCCTCGGCCAATTGGATCAGGAGCTGCAGCGTCTCGGCGGTGATGCGGTTTTTTGAGTAATCGAAGTAGATTCCGGCCGCTTCGACGGTCATATTTGTGGCTCGCTTTGAATCATCCGCAAAAAGTTCGGAGAGATGGAATTCACGAACTTTCCTGTGGTGTGCCTCGAGTGCTTTCCACGCTCGGCGTTCTTCTGTGTCGATTCTTGCAGCTTGTTCGACGCGGTTTGTTCTCATACCTGACTGGCCTTTGGTTTATTGCTGGTGATCGGCCTCGACAGGGACCATTCGAGGTTGCAACGTTGGCCGGCTGATCGTGGGATTGGCCTCAGTGAGAGTGATGACTTTATCGTCGTGGCGGATGATCAAGTCACCACCTTTCCGCAAAGAATAGGTTGTTGACTCCGGCCCGATTTCAACGTCCAGCATCCGGCCGTGCCAGGTTAACGGGAATCGCAGAATTGCCTGGACCTCTGGCGGTTTCTGTGGCCGGAAGGATAGTTTTCCATCGTAATCGCGCAGACCGGCAAAGCCATAGGCGAGAACCATCCAGGTCCCACCCATCGAGGCAATGTGACAGCCGTCCTTCACATTGCCACCGACGTCAGCGAGATCCATAAGCAAAGCTGCGCGCGCGTATGTCGCCGCTTTGTCGTACTCGCCTATCTCGAGGGCGACGATAGCTTCGATACAGGATGAGAGCGACGAATCGCCCGTTGTCAGCGGGTCGTAAAATTCGAAGTTACATTTCTTTGCTTCAATGGAAAATTGGTGACCGAGGAGGAACATGCCCAGAATGACGTCGGCCTGCTTGATGACTTGACGTCTATAGATGTTGAGCGGATGGTAAAACAGGAGTAAGGGATACCGGTCGGCGGGAGTATTTTCGAAGTCCCATGATTGACGGTCGAGGAAGCTATCGTCCTGGGGATAAATACCTGTTTCCGCGTCGAACGGAACGTACATGTTATCCGCCGCACTTCGCCAACCATCAACCTCCTTTAAGTCCAGACTGGTTTTCTGTCTCAACCTTTCGAAGACATCGGGTCGCGTAGTCTGAAGAAGATCGACCGTCTCGACGGCATAGCGCAGATTTTCGCGCGCCATCAGGTTCGTATATGTGTTGTTGTTAACTACGGCCTTATATTCATCAGGTCCGGTAACGCCATTGATGCAAAATTGACCGCCTTTTCGAGGCGAGAAAAAACCGAGGTCGTACCAAAGACGCGCGGTCTCCACGAGTATTTCGGCGCCGTATTTGAACAGGAATTCGTCATCACCTGTGGCGCTGACGTATTTGCGCAACCCATAGGCGATATCGGCATTGATATGGTACTGGGCTGTCCCCGCCTCGTAGTAAGCCGAGGCTTCTTCGCCGCTGATCGTGCGCCACGGAAATAAAGCACCGCGATGGCTGAGCTCGCGAGCCCTTGCACGTGCCTTGTCCAGTATGTTGTAACGGAATAGGAGGACGTTCCGGGCAATTTGCGGCGATGTATATATAAGGAAGGGGAGTACGTAGATTTCGGTGTCCCAGAAGTAGTGACCTTCGTAGGCCTGTCCTGTCAGTCCCTTCGCGGCAATGCCGTTGCTTTCCGCCCTGGCCGAGGCCTGCAGAATGTGGAACAGGTTCACGCGGATTGCCTGCTGGATTTCAACTGTCGAAAGTTTTGCCCGGTCCGTTCTGACGTTACTCACCCGTGCGTCGCTTCTCTGCCAAAAGTTATCCATGTATTGCTCTTGTTCCGTCAGCAGTTTCGTGAAGCCTTGACGAGTGATCCGATCCAGCGTCCATTCCGCGCGACGGGCAAGTTCCCCGGGAGCAGCGGTGATAGATGTGTGGTAAGCGATGTACTTTGTAAGCAGGATGGGGCACCCCGGCTGACCCTCAATGGTGAAAACGGCCTGACCATAATCTTTGTCGTGATCCGTTCTGTAGTAATGCGAAGAATCGGTGTCGAGATCGTGGTCTATCGCGACAGCGAGGGCCATGCCGGTGCGTTCGGTGCCGTGAACAAGGACAACACGGCCGTCCCGCGTATAACCGGCGAGATGCCGAAGCACGTTCCCCGAAAACTTCGACTGGCGTGGGTCACCTTCGCCCTTTTGCTCGCCGGCCTGAGGGACGCACATCTCCGACGAAATAACGACTGGGGCAGCTGCATTCAGGAGTGTGACTTCATATGAAATCGCGGCCGCATGGCGCTGCTCAAAGGAAATCAGCCGCCGGGATTTGATGTAGATCTGCTTGCCGGAGAGAGTTTCCCAAAGAATCTCTCGATCCAGGGTGCCGGACTTCATGTTCAGTTTCCGCTCGTAATGGCGAAGCGTGGCAGTTGGAAGCCAGAAGGGCTCGTCATCGACGATAAGTCTGATGATTTTGGCATCCGTCACATTCAGCATCGTCTGACCGGTGCGGGCGAAACCGTACGCCTCCTCGCCATAGACGATCGGCCACGATTCATAGAATCCGTTCACAAACGTGCCGTTCTGTATAGAGGGACCGCCTTCTTCAGGACTTCCCCGCATACCGACATAGCCGTTTCCTAACGCAAGCACGGCTTCCATCTGCGCCATGAATTCAGGACGGAAACTCTTCTCGATCACACTCCACTCGTCAGGGGGATAGTCGTGGCCGGGCGGTCTCAGAGGTTTGTGATGAAGCATTGCTGAATACCTCGTTCAGGCAGCAGGCTCGAATGTCTGAGTAGAGAATCCAGTGACCAGTTGCCCAAGATCGTTAACAACAATATCGGCGCCATTCGCCCTCAACTCCTCGACGTTTCCTTTTCTGGCAACGCCGATCACGAGGCCGAAACCGCCTGCCGCTCCAGCCTGGACGCCCGAAATGGCGTCCTCGATCACGACTGACCGTTGAGGGATTGCGCCCAACATGTCCGCGGCCTTCAAGAAGGAATCCGGCGCCGGCTTCCCGGCGAGACCATGCTCGATAAGGACCTCTCCATCGACGCGAACATCGAAAAGATCGTCGATCTTTGCGGCATGGAGTACAGCCTGGCAGTTCTGGCTCGAAGTGACGATTGCTGTTCGAATGCCCATGCTCCGAAGATATTTGATGAACGCGACGGAACCGGGATAAGCATCGACACCGGAAGACGCGAGGACATCATTGACCAGGTCGTTTTTTCTGTTGCCCAGGCCGCAGATGGTTTCGGCAGTTGAAGGATCGGTCGGGGCGCCTTCGGGCAGCTCGATGCCGCGCGATTTCAGAAAATCGCGCACACCATCGTATCGTGGCTTTCCATCTATATGAAGTTTGTACTCGACGGCTATGTCAAAAGGCCGGAATGGCGCCGAGTTACGCGTCGCCCATCGTTGCAAGAATTCATCAAACATCGTTTTCCAGGCGCTCGCGTGAAGACTTGCGGTGTCCGTCATTACACCGTCCATGTCAAACAGAGCCGCGTCATAACGGTCGCGTGTAATGAGACGCGGCTTATGCATTTGTTCTTCGAGAGCGGATACTTTTTGCGAGCGCCACCGATGGCGCTCCTCACCCGTAAACCTGGCTCCCAGATAGGCTGTCCCGATCACGACGTGCATCGTTCACCTCTTTATGCAGCTAAGTCTTCTTCCATCGCATCTATGTAATTACCTGCGGCAGCCGCACTGACGCACCTGGCTCGATGCGAAAACGCATTCTGTGCTGACTGAACGTTCTCGGGTTTCCCCTGCCACTCCTGGAGCGCTTCATCTTGTAATGCGCGCCCAAACGAAAAGCTGAGCGTCCATGGTTGTGGGCCGTTCAGTTGATTGATCGCGTTCAGGTGTGCCGTCGCAGTTAGAGCGTCCTGGCCTCCGGATAAGAACACGATCCCTGGAACGGCAGCCGGAACAAGCCGCCGCAGACACCGGAGAGTGCACAGAGCGACTTCCTGGACGGATGCTCGTCGCTGAGCTTCTTTCCCGGCCACGATCATGTTCGGTTTAAGCAGCATGCCTTCGAAGCTCACGCTGTGCTCGAAAAGAGCGTCCATCGTTGCCTGCAGAACGTCGCCGGTCACCTCTTCACAGCGCCGAATGGTGTGCGGTCCGTCCATCAGGACTTCCGGCTCGACAATGGGTACAACGCCTTGCTCCTGGCAAAGGGCAGCGTAGCGAGCGAGTGCGTGAGCATTCGCACGAATGCAAGTCGACGTGGGGAACCCGTCGGCAATGTGTAGAACGGCGCGCCATTTGGCAAAGCGCGCACCGATCTGGCGGTACTCCTTGAGGCGGTCGCGCAAGCCATCGAGACCTTCCGTGATGCTCTCTCCCGGGCGGCCTGCGAGACCTTTCGCGCCGGTATCGACCTTGATGCCTGGGACGATGCCGTTTTGTATCAGCACGTCAGCGAATGGTCTCCCCGCCGAACTTTTCTGCCGGATAGTCTCGTCCTGCATGATGACGCCGCTGATGGACTCAGCGACATCCGGCGTTGTAAAGAAGATTTCCCGGTACGCCCGCCGGCTGTCGGGTGTCGAGGGGATTTTCAGCTGAGCAAAGCGTTTTGTCAGAGTCTCGGGTGTTTCATCAGCCGCGAGGATTCCTTTTCCCTCCGCAAGGAGTTCCTTTGTAGTGCGTTCAAGATCGACGATATTCATTGCGTTATCTCCTGTGAACACGAGAGTCATCGCATCTCCTGTTGCTATTCAGCAGACGATCCTCCCAAATCCATTCGCGCCGCGATTCCGGTATTTTTATCGCGACCTACCCGGATTGTTTTGAATCGCGCTCCGGACTTTCTTGGAGTCCCGTGCCGCCTCCCACCGGCGTTGCCGACAGATTCTCTTTGGCAGACCTGGACCACATCGCCATTGGATGTCCATTGAAAGGAGCCTGCCGACCACTGGATCTAGTTCGTGGACGTGAGCTGCTTAGGCAGTTGCTTGTCGATTTGAATGTTGCTTCGCGCCAGGGTGTTGCCGATAGCACGATCGTAGGCCACCAGCGCCTTCGTGTAATTGACGAGCGCCTGAATTTCATTTGTTTCGGCCTGGGCCACATTGCGTTGTTCTTCCAGAACGAATCGAACCGTCGAAGTCCCGAGCTCGAATTTCTTTTGCTCGGCATCAAGCCGGCGAGCCGCGAGTTCGCGCGCTGTGCGGGCCGTCGTGGTGCGAGAGCGATTCATCTCGAGCTGGGTATACGCATTTCGGACTTCGATCACGATCCGCTGTGCAGTTGCAGCCTTCCGCCTTGCAGACACCTCACGCTCGTTGAGCGCGCGATCGTAATCCGCCCTTGCCGAACCGTTTCGCAGGGGAATTTGCAGAGTAAATCCGGCGCTGTATCCGGGATAGTTGAAGCCGAAGAGCTGCGTCCACATGTCACTGATCCCTCCTGGAATCACCTCGACGATTTGTGCGCCTGTCCCGAAGCCGGATCGGATGGTCTTTGGTCCCCCCAAACCCGAGTGCGTATAGCCCGCGGTGACGTCGAGAACAGGCAACATCTGGTTTTTCGTGTACTGAATGTTGATCTTCTGGTTTTCGATGTCGTACTCGGCTTGCTTTAATTCCCGGCGGTTTTCGAGTGCGGACTGAATGGCGCGATTTAGAGGGAGGATCGCCTCCGCATCAGGTTGACGTAGCGGTTGCACCAGATCCAGGCGCGCCAGTGCGAGTCCCGGATCGGTATCGCTGCTGATCAGCTTTTTCATCTGGTCCTGCAATTGATCATTGTTGTACTGCGCCGAGATAAGCTCGTCATAACGCGCTGCAACTTCAGCCTCAGCCTGAACCAGATCGATAGGGGCCATCGACCCGACCTGAACCTGGATTTCATTGTCTCCAAGAGTCTTTGTGGCCAGGTCAAGGGAATGTTGTTTGACCTTGATGTCTTCGGCGGCGAATACCAGGTCCCAATACGACTGCAACGCTTGCGCTACCAGATCAATGGTCTGTAGCTCGAAGTCCAGTTCCGAGACCTTTTCATTGTTCCGCGCGATCCGAATCTGATGCGAATTCACGCGCTCGCCGAAGTCGCGAAGCGCGTGTTGCGTTATCGCGTAGCTGATCTTCCCGTTGTAGGCAGGATTGTAGACAGTGAACACACTGTTGGAAGAAAGTCGATTAAAGTCGAAATCGACGCTGTAGTTTGTGCCGGTCAAGAGGGCCTGGTCGACACCCACCCTATAGTCATGTGTCATCTGAACGAGTGAAACCGCGCCGGCCAACACATTGGAGCTGGGGCTCGTCGTTCGAGTCGAGGTCCCGATAACATGGAAGTTCGGCTGAAAAGACCGGTATAACGACGCAATCGAGTAAAGACTCGAAACAGGTGCGATCCGGCTTACCGTAAGGTCCCGATTATTTTCCATCAGCAGCCGGACGATGTCTTCCGTGGTCAGCGATGCCGCTCCGTTGCGCACCATGCCCGAAAGTGAAAGCGGAGCTACGCTAATTGGGACCGTCGCCTGTGGTGCCTGGGGTCGTGGATACCCTTCAAGGAATCTACTGACCCAATTCGTCTGTCCGAATGACGACGTAGATAGCATCACCCAGGCCAACGTGCGGAACATCGATTTGATTTTCATCTGCAAGGCTCCGGCGTCTGTCCTATTTCGCGACTTTCGCTACCGCGGGTGCGTAGTAGCCGCTTCTTGCGCGAACATGCAGAGGGGCCATACCTTTCGGCGTGTTGATCCTGACTTGAACCTTTCTCCAGCTGCCGTCGTTGGAAGGATTCATCGGACGATAACCAAGCACGTACTGATTCTTCAGATCGGTACCGATACGCTCGCATATGTCGGACAGGGCGTCGAGTGAGTCCGGAAAGAACGCGATGCCTCCCGTCAGCTCTGCGAGGCTTTCAAGTACCAACCGGCCGCCGATCTCTGAGAATTGCTGGTCCGCCCCCTGAAGGATGCCGATACTGTAAACCATCACATCATGCTCTCGCGCAAACTGCTTCACGTCGGAGAAGCCATAGCGGCTGTGATTGTCTTCCCCATCCGTGATCAGTAGAAGCGCTTTGCGAATATTGCTGCCCCGGCTGACCTTCTCGAGGCCCAGGTACAAAGCATCGTAAAGAGAGGTATTTCCTTTTGCTCGTGTGAACAAAAGATGGCTTTGCAGCTTCGTTATGTCGGTAGTGAAATCCTGGACAAGCCGTGGCGAATTGCTGAATTCCACGAGAAAATATTCATCGTCCCGATCTCCCATTCTTAAAAAAGTATTCGCAGCGGCGCGAGCGGCCGTGAGCTTGTTCTGCATACTCCCGCTGACGTCGAAGATGACGCCGACGCTGAGCGGAACGTTCTCCGTAGACAAATACTGAAGCTGTTGTTCGATCTTGTCTTCCCACACCCGAAAGTCTTCAAGGCCGAGGTTGGTCACGTACTTGTTCGCAGAATCCGTTACTGTCGCGTGGACCAGCACAAGATCCACATCAACGCGCAGCCCGGGTGACGTTTGGCTTTCCTCATGATTCGATCCGGAACTGTTTTTCGTTGCCTGTCCGAACATCAGCATTGCGCAGAGCAGCCCAAAGAGACCGGCAATTTTCAGGAAGCTCATAGTGCAATCATCGTGTACTCCGTACTTTTTGAGAGGTCGCGGTAATTCGGTCATTGCGGCGGAGTAGTACCTGTCAGGCGAGGTTTAGTTGCGGGCGACGAGCTGTTCAGCTCGGAAAGAAACCGGTCTTTTTCATCTCTTTAACGGCACCCGAAACAAGTTCCTTCACAAAACGATCGACTTCGGATGGATTCATGGTCTTGCTCAAGCCTGTCCAGACTAACTTGCTGTCGGGGACGGAGTACACAAGT
>Ga0070707_100004561_pt1 | contig 12968 bp, 14 predicted proteins | sample KBSK5502metaG_FD_65468 | JGI IMG/M metagenome (GOLD analysis project Ga0070707, IMG submission 65468) | Corn, switchgrass and miscanthus rhizosphere microbial communities from Kellogg Biological Station, Michigan, USA - KBS K5-50-2 metaG | ecosystem: Host-associated > Plants > Roots >... | reverse complement strand
TTACCGGGCCCTCTCGATGCTCGATCCCGACGAGCCGAGGCCGATGCGGGCCATGGCCGACGGGCTCGCCTGCGATGCATCCATGGCCACCTGGCTCGTGGATCGCCTCGAGGAACGTGGTTTGGTCGAGCGGCGCACGCCGCCCAACGACCGGCGGGTCAAGACCATAGTGCTGACAGCTCTCGGGATCAAGACCAGGCAGATGCTGCGCGAATCGTTCTGGGACCCTCCTCAGGAGTTGGTGGATCTCGATATCCAAACCTTGGAAGTCCTCAGCGCCGCGCTGAAAAAGCTTCCACCGCGGCGAGGCCACGGGGAGATCGGATGCTGAGCATCGGCCGCCGCCGTGGAGCCGAAAGCAACCCGATGGGTGCCGGTGAGTTGATCCGGGCAGCAATCCTATGGTGGCCCGGCGTGCAAGAGGCACCCCATCCTTTCGGCGAATCGAGTTAATCGCGCGTACGAGACCTATCACGAGTGGTTCGAGGCAACTTAGAAGGCCTCGGGAAAGCGACGAAGGGAATCGGAAGCCAAAGAAACACAGCGATGGGGTCAGCGGAGCTAGGTGATGTTTTCTGGGAGGGCAGAGGACGTTACGTACTCCGGGCGCCGCCCAAGAGGCCGATAAGTGTGAATGGCTATGCCCCGGGGGTCGTACGCGCGCTGACCAGATCGAGCGCGCTGTCCGGACCGGAATCAGGGAACAGCCGCGTGCCCTGGCCGATGACCACGGGATAGATAACGAGGTCTAACTGATCGACCAGATCATTGGCGAGCAGCCATCTGAGGAGAACACCGCTGCCGGGCAGAAGCACGTCGCCCTTTTGCTGCGCCTTCAGATCACGGATGGCCACGGCGATGTCGCCCGGCAGGACAGTCGTGCCCGTCCACTGCGGGTCGGTAAGGGTGGTCGATACCACGTACTTAGGCCGGCTGTTCAACGCGGAGCCGATCGTGCTTGTGGCCATTTCGCGTATTGCTCCCCAAGAGCGGGCGAAGATCTCGTACGTCCGACGGCCGAAGAGAAACGCGGCTGCACCACCGTAGACCTGATTCAGATAGTCCGCTGTTTCGGGATCGACAAGGGGCGGTGCCCATCCGCCGCGATCGAAGCCGCCACGGCGATCCTCGCCAGGTCCGCCCAGCCCTTGCATTACGCCGTCCACGGAGACGTTGGTCGTCGTCGTCAACCTCATGTAGTGCTCTGTCGTCAGTTACGTGGTAATCTTACAACCAGATGGTTGTAGGTCGTACCGGCCGTCAGGAGGAGCACGCGGATCGTGTCTTCAGGGCCCTCGCTCACCCCACCCGGCGAGACGTCCTGCGCCGTGCGATGCAGGGGACACTGTCAGTGTCCGGATTGGCGCGCCTGTATCCGATGACCACGACAGCGGTGCAGAAACATGTGGCCGTCCTTGAGGAGGCCGGACTCGTTCACCTGACGCGGCACGGCCGTGAGCAGCTCGTCACGACCGAGATCGACACAATCGCAAAGGCGCAATCACTGCTCGCGGAGTTCGAGCTGCTGTGGCGTGGTCGACTTGACCGGATGGATGATGTTCTCGCCAAACCATTAGGTGGAGCCAGCTCATGACGGTGATTGCTGTGGACCGCGACTCGGTTGCGCTGACGCTCACGATCGTCTCAGAGTTCGATGCATCGGTCGAACGGGTCTGGCAAGTGTGGGCCGACCCCCGGCAGCTGGAACGATGGTGGGGCCCGCCGAATTACCCTGCGACCCTCGTCGACCACGCTCTGACCAAAGGCGGCCGGGTCACCTACTACATGACCGGGCCCGATGGCGAGAAGCTCCACGGGTGGTGGCGAATCATCTCGGTCGATCCACCCAGGTCGCTCGAGTTCGAGGAGGGGTGCGGCCCACCGAACGAGGAGCTGCCGGCCACGACGGCCGAGGTTCGGCTAGTCGAGACGCCCGCGAAGACCACCATGACCATCATCACCCGTTTCGCTTCCATCGCGGATATGGAGCAGCTGCTCGGAATGGGCAAGGGAGAGGGGACGAGGCTGGCGGTCGGACAGATCGATGCCATCCTTGCCGTCATGACCGCGTCTTGATGGCGAGTTATAGGTCCGCCCCGTCATGGCATTAGCGATCACCCAGGGTATCGCGCAGGTCAGAGGTCGGCGCGAGTAGAGAAGTCGGAAGAGCGTCCACTAAGGGAGCCAAATTTCGTGTGCAAGTTCGGGTGATGCGTCCCAAAGGACCTTCGGCTGATTTGTCACGCTCCCGCCCATGAGGGAGGTGAGCGTGACTGAGCAAAGGTACAAGGCAGTCCAGGGAGTGCTCGCCGACGGTCGGACGGTGAGCGAGGCGGCCGGCGACTGGGGTGTCTGTCGACGGACGGTACACCGCTGGCTCGAGCGGTACCAGGGGGGAAGGCATGGAAGGACTGGGTGACCGTTCCCATCGGCCAGCCCATTGCCTCATCAGATGCCAGCTGCAATTGAGGTCATGGTCCTGGAGGTGCGTGGAGCTCACGGCTATTTGGCGAGCGCGTCGAATCGTCTTCGAGCCGGCTCGCAAACCCGAGTCGCCAGGCGGTCAAGGCGCTAGCTCAGCAGGGCGGGAGTGGGGTTCCTCCCAGGGCGGTCACGTGCGCGGCGTACCAGCGGTAGTCGCGCGCTGCTTGCGACGGGCTGACCTGGCCGTTGTCGAGCGCGGCACACAGCTGCTCGTGGTAAGCGAGGAGCGCGTCGAGCTCGAGCGTTCGCGCGAGCGCGGGGTCGACATGCTTGCCCGACTGAGCCGCGACGTGCTGGATGAATGCACGGAGATCTCCCAGCGCGGCACGGTGGTTGCCGGCCGCGATGTCGGCCTGTGCGTTGTTGAACTGCGTGAGGAGCGAGTGCGCGACGCCGTGATTGTTGATGGCGCCGCTGGCGAGCCCGGCTGCGATGAGAGATGCGATGTTGCTGTAAGAGGCGGTGGTCGCAAACGGCGCGGAGAGCGTCGCCGGAGGCGAGGGTGAGAATCCCTGGAAGAACAACTGCACCCCACCGGGACCGGTGACGACGGAGCTGGCCGTCAGCGCAAGGGCGGTACCGTCGGGGAGCCAGACGTTGAGGGACGTGGTGTCGTTGGCCGTACCGAGCACCGCTCCTCCGTTGGAGATCGTCGTGAAAGTGCTGCCCAGGCCCACCGTCGAGACCGTCAGCAGGTGTTGGGTCTGGTACCGGCCGATCACGGTCAGGCCCGTGGTAACCACAATCGGTGATGACGGCGTGGTGCCTGTCAGTACGTAGCGTGTACCGGGGCTCGGGTCTGCCACGGGCGTCTGGTACGCAAAGTTCACTGATGTGCCTTGGTCAAACCAGGCCGACGCCGGCCCGGAGTTGATAACGCCGTTCACGGTCACCGACCAGGCCACCCCGCCCGGAATGCCAACCTCGGCAAAGCCGACCAGGTGCTGCAGGACGTAGTTCGCGGTCACCGTTCGCGGTCCGGTCATCGTCACCATCGCCGCGGTGCCCGTGCCGGGTGTCGCCCCGGACCACGAGTCGAAGCGATAACGGTCGGTGGCGGTGATCCCGACCAGCGCATCGGTGGTCAGGTTGACGACCGTCCCCGCATCATGCCAACCACCTGGCGTGAGTGTCACGTCGAGGCCCGCCACGAACGCGGGGTTGGTCAGGACGGTCAGTAGGAACTGCGTGGTGTAAGTCGCCGTTTCCAAGATGTTCGTGGACACAGTCCCGGCAAACGAAGGCGCGAACGTCACGTATCTGATTCCTGGCGTCGGATCCGAAACCGGCGATGGGAACGTGAAGCTGTGGAATGTGCCGTCGGCGACACTGGTGCTGAACGGCAGTGTCTGCGTCGCGCCGTCGACCGTCACATGGCCCGGGAAAGGCAAGCCGGTCTGGGCGAGGCTGATCGTGTGGGGCAGAGGCACGCAGGCGCCGTCTGAGTTGGACCAGTAGTAGGCCACGTCGTACCTGCCGAGGACGCCGGTCACTTGCGGGCTCGCTGACGTCGGCGGGATCGGTCCCGGCGCGGGAGATCCCACGCCCGCAGAGCAAAGGTCGGAGGCCTCACCGTTGATGAAGGGGTTGCTGGCGGTGGTGTCGATCCAGTCGAAGGGTGGCAGTGGATCGATCGTCGCCTCGACCAGCTCGTGGGAACCTGCCTCCGTTGCCTGGTTGAGCCTGCTGGCGCACTGTGTGAAGACGGCGCCAAAGACCTGAGTCACGTCAAGCGGGATCACGCTCGGAAGGGTCTGGAAATGGAACCCGCCGAAGCCCGGCACGCCTGGGGCGCAGGAGGTGGGGAAAGCAAGGGTCAGGCAGGTGTTGGCGGGGAACGGCGGCGTCGGCAGGCAGATCCTCGAGTTCATGTTGAACTGAGTGCTCTGGGGCGCGTAGACCATGTAGACGACGCCCTGGCTCCCATTCGGGGCGATGTTGAAGAAGTGCTTCTCGCAGAGCACGAAGCTGCTCAGGTCCGGATAAGTCACCGTGGCCGCGGCCGTGCCGCAGCTGGCGCCGGCCTGGTGCGATCCAGAAAAGGCGACCGACGTTACGCCGTACTGCCCGAGCTTCGAGAAGTAACCGCTGCCGACCATCGCCCGGGTGGCGTCGTCGATCTGGGCCATGGACATCCCCGGGTTGTCGGCGTCCCACATGGTGTCCCAGTAGAGGTTGTGAATCACCAGCGGGTTCATCACCGACCCCACGTTGCGGTCGAGCAGCGCTGGAGGCGCGCCTGCCGAGGCCCGCGTGGGGGAAGCCGCCAGGCTGACGGCGGCGAGGGCCCCGGCCAGCAACCCGGCGAGAGACAGTCTGATCATCGGGGCGCCGAACATTCTGGCGCCGAACTGTGAGAACGAAAGGCGCATTTAGACCACCCCCTGCGTGAGTGCCTGGACGCCGCCTGGTCCACGGATGCTGCGCCGTCGCCGCTCGCCTGTCAAGCGGTCGCCGCTCGCCTGTCAAGTGGAAGAAGGCACGGAACGAGTATCACGACTCCGACTGACTCGCTCCGTCCCGCCGCGACGCTGTGGGCAGCGCGGTTCGCACGTGTCCGAGCTCGGCCGCCCACGCTCGACGGCCCAGCGCGCTTCCGGGCTCCGTCTTCCCGCTGGGCACGACCGCGGTGGCGGTGACGGCCGTCGACGCGGGGGGCAACTACGCCACGGCGAGCTTCACCGTCGTCGTCCAGGACACGACGCCTCCATTCTTCACGTCGCCCGTCCCGTCCGACATGACCGTCGAAGCGACCGGCCCCACGGGTGCGCTCGTGACCTTCGCATGCCCGATGGCGGACGACGCGGTAAGCAGGCCGGTCACGGTGATCTGCGCCCCATCGTCGGGAAGCACCTTCCCGCTGGGCACGACCGCGGTCCTCATCCGGGCCACCGACGCGGTGGGGAACCAGGCCGTCGCGTCCTTTAATGTGACGGTCCGCGACACGACCTCGCCGGTCTTGACTGCGCCGAGCATGACCGTGGAGGCGACGAGCCCGCGGGGCGCTTACGTGACCTTCACGGCGAGCGCGACGGATGCGGTGGGACCGGTGTTGCTCGTCTTTTCCATCAGTAACGGCTCGCTGCTCCCGTTCGGCACGACCGCGGTCACCGTGTACGCGGTGGACGGGGCGGGCAACAGGTCGCCGGTACAGACGTTCACCGTGACGGTCCGGGACACGACGGCCCCCTCGTTGACCGTGCCGGGCACGATGGTCGTCGAGCAGACCGGCCCGGCGGCTGCGGTGGTGACCTATTCCATTACGGCGAGCGACGCCGTCGGGCCGATCACGCTCACCTACTCCCAGGCGTCGGGGACGACCTTCGCCCCCGGGACGACGCCGGTCACGGTGACCGCAGCCGACGGCGCGGGCAACCGGACGGTCCAGACGTTCGCGGTCACTGTGCAGGACACCACTCCGCCGGCGATCGGCATCACGGGGGTGACGAACCTGGCCGTCTACAGGCTCAACGGCGGGCCCACGCCCGGCTTCACGGTCACCGACTCGGGCTCGGGCGTGAACGCAGCCTTGGTCGTAGCCACGCTGACCAGGCCCGCGTCGGCAAGCGGAGCGGGTTTCTACACGTACTCGGTGACGGCCAGAGACAACGCCGGCAACATCAGCGACGCCATCGCAGCTTGGTTCGTCCTCCTACCAGTACAGCGGATTCCAGAAGCCGCTGACGCTGGGTGGGAGCTACGCGCTGGGCGGCAACCTCCCGGTCAAGGTCCGGCTTTCGGACGGCCGGGGCGTCCCGGCGACGAACGCCGTCGCCACGCTGACCATCGACGGATCGCCCGCGGCGTCCGACGGCTCGAACAACGGCAACCTCTTCCGCTGGGATCCGACGCAGCAGCAGTACATCTTCATGCTGATGACGTCAGGGCTTGCCGCAGGCGACCACGTCGTCCAGGTGGCCCTGGACGACGGCACCGTCGATGAGCTGCTGATCAACCTGAGCGCGACCGGTGTCAACGTGGAGAACGCGACGCTGTACGACAGCAGCGCGATGGTGATGGCCGGCCAGTACCTGACGATCGTGGGCGGCGGGTACAAGGCCGGGGCCACGGTCACGGTCGACGTTGGGACGCAGGCCGTCGACACCGTCACCGCCAACGCCTGGGGGCGATCGTCGACCGAATCCAGATCCCCGCTACCGACTCGGCCGGGACCTGGGTTATCACGGCGACCGGCGCGGCGGCCGACGGTAGCGTCCGGATCGACTACACGGTCGTCGCAGTTGCGCCTCCGTAAAACTAATTTAGAGGGGAGGGCCTGCAAGCTCGCGATAACTACGCGCCATCCGGAGCTACAGATCAGTTGGTCCAACCACGTTGACGATCGTCGCAGCCGCCCTCTTTAGTTTCGCGTCTGTCGTTAGCAACCGACACCTCAGCAATCGAGCAAGCGCCAGATACTCAGCGTCATAAGTCTTGGCCCAGCCGAGCCGATCCGCGATTCGCCACGCCTCCGCGGTTAATCCCTTGGGACGGCGCGCGCTCACGTCGACCGCTGCCAATCGGTCGATAGCGATGGTCGCGAGGTCGCTCGAAATCTCCTTGCGCCACCTCAGTTCGTGCAACACGGACGAGGCCTCCGACCACATCAGATGCGGAGCGATGAGCTCCTCCTTGATTAACGGGTCAAATCCGGCCTCGGCCAGGCATGCGGTGACGACAACCGCTGCGTCGACGACCAGCACTCAGCGGCCGGCTCGCGATGAACGAATTGCCGCCAGGACGTCGGGCATCTCCTGGCGTGTCGCTGTCCGGCGCCATCCAGCCGGCAAAGGTAAAGTAGCTTTCAACTTAGTTAGTCCGGCCAGCTCGTCCTCGTCGATTACATGTTGGGTTCCGATCTTGGTCGCTTTGAGGCGGCCGGATCTAATCCAGCGCCGCACAGTCTCAGGATCGCGTTTGATGCGACGGGCTGCTTCCGGGACAGTCAACATTGTAGCCTCATACTACAACAACATGGATTGTGGCGCATAGCAACGCAGATGGCAAACGGTGTCATTTGGCGCTACTGTGCAAGTTCGGCTGATGGGCGACAAAAGGCCTTCGGCTGATGTTTGTCGCTAGTTCGGCTGATGCTTTACAGCTACTTCGGCTGATCCTTGACACTCCCTGGCATGAGGGAGATCAGCGTGGCAGAGCAAAGGTACAAAGCGGTCGAGGCGGTGCTGGCCCTGGGTCAGACGATCACGCAGGTGGCCAGAGACTGGGGAGTCAGCCGGCAAACCATCCACGGTTGGCTGGCGAAATATGAAGGCGACGGCCTGGAGGGGCTGGGCAACCGGTCGCGTCGACCGGCGCATTGCCGGCCAAGAGACCTGAGCAAGGCAGGTGTCGACCAGTCACAGGATTCGCCGACGCGCACGCGCGGAAAAGGATCGGGTTCGATGCAGATAACCGAAATCCCGTTTGCCGCAGGTAGATTCGGGCTGCCAAACCCGTAAGTTCGGCGCCAACCACGGCAACGTCGTAGCTCGCGCTCGTGTCGCTCTGAACGGTCGAGACTGGGTCGCCAGCCATCGTCTTGCCCTCTTGGCAGAACAGGATCACCGCTGATCCTGATTTTTTGGACGGCTAAGCGTCCGCTGGCGGGGCTCTTACATGACGCCCCCGATCGTCACCGTCTCTTTTGGCATCCGTTCGAGCAGCTCTTCCGAAACGCCGAGGGCTTTGGCGAGGGTCGACCGTGGAACTCCGGCCAACATCTCAGACAGCTCAATCGTTTCTGGCTCCGGGTTGGACAAAACGACCAGGAAGTGAAGCTCGCCCTGGCCGGTGTTCTCTATCCAGTGCACGAATCCTTGGGGCACAAACGAGATATCTCCCGTTTGCAACTCCAACAGCTGCCGATCGCCTTCCGGACCAATGATTCCTACCGTCGCACTGCCACCCACGCAGTAGTCCAGCTGATGCGCATTCGGGTGAATGTGCGGCTCGCGGACTGCTCCTGTCTTGAGATGCAACGCTTGAATTGCCATTCCTTGAAGCACGGGAAAGTTCCGCTTGCTGGCTCGGTGCAATGTGCCGGCTGCAAACGATCTGGCCGGCGACGATTCGAACCGAAAGACGTTCTCCATTTTCATACCTCCTCAGTCATGCGTCCACCGATTCAGGTCTCGGCGGGATTGTGCCGGCCGAGACCTCACTGAGCGTTTCCAACGGGAGACCGGCTCACGGGCCAGGCTCCAGCGCGTAAGCCTGCGGCGTGGCGTCCCGGTCCAGGTAGGTCAGGATCGACCAACCGTCAGTCGCCATTGCGTATACGTGGAGGGTCTCGGCGAAAGCAGCCTTGTCGCAGCCGCCCAACAGATCGCTCACAAGGATGTCCTTCGCCCACTCGCTGGCGGCAACCCTCGTGAACCCGTTGATCGTGGGACCTGTCACTGAGCCGCTCACGGTTGCCGCCAGGACATCGCCGGTGGTGCCCTTGTCAGTCACGAACGTGAACGTCGCGAAGTCATTAGGGTGTCTGGCAAGGAACGAGACGTGGACCTGCGAGCCCGCGTGGTACTTGATGAATCCGCACGGATCCATCGTTGATCCGGCGATGCTCACCGGGTGTATGGCCGCCTGACATACGTTGTTGTCCACGTGTAAAACCAGCCTGAATGCGACGGTCTTGCCGAGACCATCCAGGATGAGATGTTCGGGAGCCGGCGTCGTCGTCGGCACACTCCCTACTCCGAACGGCGCATCAACAGTTGGCACCTTTGCCACCACACCGGCGTCTGTCCAGTTGATCAGGTTGCCCGCGCCGTCGAACAGCTCGAGCTTCAGCTCGTACTGTCCGGCCGCGGTCGTGGCGTCCCCGCCATCCAGCGTGTGCGAGAGGAAAAAGGCGCTTGCCGTGTTCTCTCGGGCGTCCACTTGTGGCGTCCATCCGAAGCTTCCTGGCGGCGGGGCGGTGGGTTGAATCTTGAACAGGTTGAAGCCGGCGATCGCGGGAGCGGGATCCGGGCCTAGCAGATAGGGCTTGAACGTGAGGTTTCCGAGGCCATCGATCATTGCGTAGTGGCGGATCACCTGCCGATCCATGACGGTCCAGGAGCCAAGCGACCCCAGCCTGCGGTAAGACCACCGGTAGTGGGTGATCCCTGCTGCGATCAAGTTGTCCTGGCTGAACCAAACAGTCGGCTCCAGGCTCGCCCCAAAAGGACGCCCGTCGGAGGCCAAACCTTCGGCGGTCCCGGCCGCCTGGCCCTGGATCTGGTGGAGGCTTTTTTCATGACCGATCGAGAGCACAGCGACCTGCATTCCTAGAAGTGGGGGAGGCCCACCGCACCATGGAACCCTGGGATCGTTGACGGGAAGCACCACATTCGTGCCGCAAGCGAAGTCCCAGTAGGTCCCACACCAAAAGCCGGGGTCGTAGACAGTTGTCCACACTCCGCCGATGCAGTACTCGACCCAGAAGTAGAGGTCAGGCGTGTCGTCGAAGCACAGGTACCAAATGGTCGTGTCGAAGTTGCCTTGCGAATCGGTCTGCACGACCGCCATCTCGTCGCACCAGTAGAAGTACGGCCACAGCCAAGGCCACCAGCAGATCCAGGGCCGGATCAGATCCACGTTGGCGATGATCGCGTTCCGCACCGTCTGCAGCGAGCGCGAAGAGAGCTGGGAACGAGTGGTCGGATCAAGCGGAGTGGGAAGGGTGATCTCCGACATGGCTGCAGTCTGGGTCGCGAACCTACCCAGAGCACCAGACGTCCCCATCGGCTTGTCAAGTCGGGTGTCCCCAGGGCCGCGGTTCATCCTCGCGATCTTTTCAGGCGTTGGGTCGATGACCGCAGAGTCGAATTTGAACTCAGGCCCGGGATCCGGAAGCGGAGGGAACGGCCGCTGGATCGCTGCAAGGAGCTCATCCCGAATCCGAATGACGACGTCGTCAGGAATTCGGGTGATCAGCCACCACCATGAGTCCACTTCGCAGATATGTACACGCGCGTTACACACCGGCATATCCGTGGTGATGCCCTCGACCGTGAGCGGCCTCACAACCTGCCCCTGTACTCGGCAGCTGCACCACAGCCACCAGCGCCATAGCCAGTCCGGGGCCGCCAGCACTTCATAGCGGCCGACCTTGGGATCGAATGCGAATGCCGGCTCATAGGCTCGCAAGCGCTTCAATCCCTCGAGGCTTGGCTGCCCAATCCGCCTGTCGCCGACTGTCGGGCCGAAGACGATCCTCGCTCCGGCCGCCTGTTCGTCTGTCAGCTCTATCGAGGCCACGCCCCGCTCCACCTTCGAGACGGTCAGCAATTCACTGTTCTGATCAAAGGCGTATGCGGAAAGGTCGAGCTCTTTTTCCGGCTTACCCTCGAAAGGCAAAACGAACTCGAGCGCTCTCCTGGCTTCACTCCTTCGTGACGGGCCCTTCGCCATGACTCCTCTTACCTCGCTTCAAGACGGACCACAACGATCTCCCACAGGGCCGGCGCGTCCCGACCGAGGCGCGACAAGGTGGTGGGCCGTCAGCCAATGCTCAGTTCGTCGATTGACGGACGCCGCTCCGCCATGTCCGACCGAAGACGACTCCATTTCCGCCGGGGCCTGATCGCGCTAACCGTAGATCGGCCGGCAGGCCCTGTCAAGTGATGTGTTAAGTGCCTGACAACCATCGCCCCAAGCATTGGAGGCTGTAGCTACTGGTAGAAGATCGATCTCTTGTTCAATAAGCGTTGGATTACAAACGAGATGGCCGCAGGTTCTCGAATCATTGATATCGGTGAGCCAACAGGCCTGCCACCGAGCGACTTCTAATAACATGGAGTTGGACCAGGTAAATGACTACTGGAATTACTTTCTGGCTACCCAGCCGTGATTAGTCGCGTTGGTTTACTCGTGCCTTCGCCCCCTGCTGGACATCGCCGACGTTCGGCTGCGAGTCCAGAACCCGGAAGCGGAGCTGCTCCTTTTGCGTCATCAGCTAGGACTCCTGCGGCACCAAATCAATCGGCCCCAGCTGACGCCTGCCGATCGCGCGATCATGGCCGCCTTCCACCGCCTGGCCTCGCATCCGGCGCTGGGTGGGCTGCTCGAGCCGGAGACCGTGTTAGGTTGGCGTCGGGAGCTGATGCGCAGGAAGTGGGTAGCCTTCGGCCGACGACGAGCTGTCGGTCGGCGGCAGATCGGCTCTGGCCGCCGGGAGTGCATCCACTAGATGCTGATCATCGGGCGCCTTCACCTGGAGCGAGTGATGCGAGAGTGGATCGAACACTACAACGGGGCCCGACCACATCGGAGCCTGGACTTGAGAACACCGATTGCCGGATCGGATCCGTTGTCGCACCAACAGCGGTGCATTGGCGCTCGCGCGTGGGGGTTTGCTGCGTGAGTACTCCGCCGTTCCGGTTGCGGCTTGATTGTTGCCGCAGATGAAGAGGTGTGCCTCACAGCCGACTCAGTCGCCACGCTAGCTGCGCCCTATGCCGATTGGCATAGGTCTGTCTTCGCCTGGGCCCCCTCGGACCAGCCACTCACTCAATTGATCGCCAACCGCGACCAACCAAAGAAGGTAGCCAACAACAGCAAGCACCACGTAAACACCCTTCGCAGGCGACGTAGCCGCGTCTACTAACACCAGACCCGCCGCACCCGAGATTAGAATCCAAGTGCGGCATTCTCCCAGTGCTCCTGCCAGTAATGTGTGCGGTCCAACGCCACCACTTCCTGACGCTTGACGGACATCACCGCCAGAGCCAGGATTACCGTCTTTGAAACATTTGACCAGATCCTTCCACGCTGTTGCCGTGAGCGTGAGTGCTGTGAAACCGAGGACAGACACTAATTCCTCAATTGACGAAATGCCGTTATGAGAGATCTTGTCGATAACGTCTGGAAAATTTGCTCCCAAACCGAATCCGACTGGAACCGAACCCACAGCTGAGCGGAGCGCCTTAAGTACACATATCGTGCGCCGCCTTCCCACCGATCCCGTCTCCCCCGTTCACTATGCCTTCAGTTACAACAGGCGTCAAGGGACCTAATAGCGGTGCGGCACCCCTTCAGGAGGGCGGCCGCACAGCAATCTCAGCTAAACCCGCAAATGCCGGTCAGACACATTGCCTTGAACCTTGGCCACTGAAATCCCCCCTCGCGTGATCTAGTCGGTGTCGGAGCAGCGGGTCCCCCGGCTGCCACGGTGTTGGCGCTGACCCACAACCATGTCGCAGTGGGGACCCCCCACATTGAAGGACACCCGGCAGCAATTGGACATAGTCACGGCATCTGCCTATCCGCTTTACTCAGCTAGTAGTGCAGAGCTTTGCGGGCCCGGAGCCCAGCGAAGGCCGGTGGATTTAAGCTGGCTAACCGCATCTCCAACTGGCCTAGCACGCGGTTCCTGAACTGGTCATGTCGCGCGAAGTGGTGTAAATCCGGTCGCGCAGTTCCTCTGACATCCTATGCGCTCTGTAGCTCGAGCAGAGCCTGCACCACCTCCTCCTGAGAGGGTTCGTAGAGCTTGTTCA
>Ga0070707_100004560_pt1 | contig 12976 bp, 9 predicted proteins | sample KBSK5502metaG_FD_65468 | JGI IMG/M metagenome (GOLD analysis project Ga0070707, IMG submission 65468) | Corn, switchgrass and miscanthus rhizosphere microbial communities from Kellogg Biological Station, Michigan, USA - KBS K5-50-2 metaG | ecosystem: Host-associated > Plants > Roots >... | reverse complement strand
CCAAGCGCGATGGACAAACCCCGAAGGGGCGAAGAGGCCCAACCGCCGCGGCAATGTCGGTCACCTCCAAGCGAGACGGACAAAACCCCGAAGGGGCGAAGAGGCCCAACCGCCGCGGCAATGTCAGTCACCTCCAAGCGAGACGGACAAACCCCCGAAGGGGCGAAGAGGTCCAACCGCCCGGCGCAGTCACCCACATTCAACCGCGTTCAATAGTCCGCGCGAAGGCCGCCGTCCCGGTTCGGCTGGATATCGATCTGCGTCATCTGCTCGAGCACGTATTCGCGCAGGGTCCGGGGCGGCGGCAGATCGCGCACCACGCGGCCGTTGGCGATCAGCGGCTTCAAGAGCGGATCGGCAGGGCGGCCATCGCGTCCCCGGGGTGCCGGTCTGGCCGCCGGAAGCACCACGTTCTGGAGCGTTCCCGGCGTTCGCCAGACCTGCTTCGACCCCGAGCGCTTACCGCGCTTGGCCATCGGCGTCCCCTCGATCTCCATGATATCAAGGGCGAACGAGAGTACCGGCGCGTTGGCGATCGACGTCCCGACCCCGTAGCCGTCCACCAGCGGGTTCAGCTTCAAAATCTCGTACTCGTCGATACCGCCCGAGGCCAGGATCTTGACGTGCTCAAACCCTCGGATGTCGAGCTCCCAGCGCACCTCCGAGAGGATCTGGTAGAAATCACCGCGCCGCGAGGACGGCGTGTCGAGCCTCACGGCGTAGAGGTCCTTCCCGAGCGTTTCGGCAACGCGGATGGCCTCGAACTTTTCGTCCTGGAGGGTATCGATGAGGGCGACGCGACGGACCTTGGGGTCGACCACGTCGTGGAAGGCCCGGAGCGCCTGGACCGTGTCGCCGAACAGCAACACGAGGGAGTGAGGGATCGTGCCCGTGGGATCAGCGTCGATCAACTCGGCCGACTTCGTCACCGCCACGCCGTCGCAGCCGCCCACGAAGGCGTTGCGCTCGATCATGGGGGCCAGCGCGGGATGCATGCGCCGCGCGCCGAAGGAGATGACCTGGCGCTCGCCGGCCGCGCGCTTGCAGCGGGCCGCCTTGGTCGCGATCCCCGAGGCCTGGCAGAGAAGGCCGAGCAACGCCGTCTCGTACTCGGCCCACTCGACGTAGGTACCCTCGATGACCACCACCGGCTCATGAGGGCCGAAGAGCGTCCCCTCGTCCATGGCCCAGACATCGACGGGCAGCCCGTCCAGCAGGCCCGCGACTTCCTCGATGCCGGCGAGGACGCCAAAAGTCCAGTCCGCCTGCGGGAAGCTCTTGAGCCTCACTTCCGCCTTCACACGCTTTCTGATACCGCGGGCGTTCAGGATCTGGACCGTGCGCTGGAAATAGACGTCGGAGACCTCGCCGGTCTTGATCTCGGGCTCGGTGGCAACGTGAAAGGTACGCTTGGAATGGCTCGTCATGCGAGTTCGGGGGTCCTGTAAGTTCTTCCCGAAGTGGGGGGATTGTCCCAGAAACGGCTCCTCAAGTCAAACCGGCGGGAGGTGGTGGGCGATGCGCAACCGGCCGCACCACAAAGCATTTCCGGGGTCCGCCGAGGCCCCTCCGATCATAGATCCAGACCCTTGAGGTAGGCCCGGAACGCATCGGCCAGATCCGGCCGCGCGAGGGCGAACTCCACTGTGGCCTTGAGGAACCCGAGCTTCTCGCCCGTGTCGTGACGCTTACCCTCGAACTCGACCGCGTAGATGCGCCGGCGCCCTCGCAACGCCCGGAGACTATTGGTGAGCTGGATCTCGCCGCGGGAGTCGGGCGCGGTGTCCGCCAGGATGGGGAAGATGTCGGGCGTGAGCACGTAGCGGCCGATGATGGCGAGATCGGAAGGGGCGTCCTTGGGATCGGGCTTCTCGACCAGGTCCTGCACCTCGTAGACGTTGCCGCCCAGGCCTCGGGGGGCGATGACGCCGTAGCGGCCGATCTCCTCGCGCGGGATACGCATGACCGCGAGGACCGGGTCCCCGTGACGGGCAAAGACGTCCAGGAGCTGGCGCATGCAGGGCACCCGGGAGACGATGATGTCGTCGCCGAGAAAGACGCCGAAGGGCTCGTCACCCACGAGGGGCCGAGCGCAGAGGATGGCGTGACCCAGCCCGAGCGGCTCCTTCTGGCGCACGTAGGACACCGAGGCCAGCTCCGAGATGGTCTTGATCTGCGCCAGCTCGTCCGTCTTGCCTCGGTCCTGCAGGTAATACTCCAGCTCGAACGCGGCGTCGAAATGGTCCTCGATGGCCCGCTTGTTCCGTCCCGTGACCAGGATGATCTCTTCGAGCCCCGAGGCGACGGCCTCCTCCACCACATACTGGATGGTGGGCTTGTCCACCAGGGGCAGCATCTCCTTGGGTTGTGCCTTGGTGGCGGGCAGAAAGCGAGTACCCAGGCCAGCGGCGGGGAAGACGGCCTTCTTGACGTTCATGGCTCTGCCTTGCTCTGAACATACACGACGCGCTGGGGAAACGAAATGCCTTCGCGCGCGAAGACCTCCTTGATCCGCCGTCTCAGCTCGACCTCGACCTCGAATCGCCTCGATGCGGCCACCTTGGCCATCAACCGGAGACCGAGATCCGACTCGCCGAAGCGGATCACGCCCTGGGCTTCGGGGGGCTCGAGCGCCAGGCCCGTGTCCTTCGCCCACTCTTGGCCGACGCCCTCGAGCACGGCCAGGGCGTGGCCCACGTCGGTGTCGTACCCGAGGCTCACGTCCACGACCGCCCGGGCCCATCCCCTGTTGTAGTTGGCGAACTGGGTCAGCTCGCCATTGGGGATGATCCGCTGAGCTCCGTTCAGCATCCTGAGCTTCGTCACGCGGAGTCCGATGGCCTCGACGGTGCCGGTGTTCCCGCCCACCTCGATGACGTCCCCCACCCCGATGAGGCCCTCGAAGAGAATGAAGAAGCCGGTGATCACGTCCTTGATGAGCGACTGGGCGCCCAGGCCGACCGCCAGCCCGAGAACGCCGGCCGAGACCAGGAGGGCCTGGACGTCCACGCCTACCTCCCGCAGGATGATGATGGTCGCGAGGAAGGCGAGCGTGTACCGCGCAACGTTCTTCATCAGCGGCCCGAGCGTCCGGGTTCGCTGGACCTTGCTCGGGTAGTCGGAGGCCCCTTCGGGCGGGCGGAGCAGCCGGTCGACCAGATGGGCGGCGGTGCGGTAGGCGACGACGGCCAGCCCGAGCGCCGCGAGCATGACCAGCAGGCGCGCCAGCAGCGCCACCAGCGGTCCCTCCAGATGGGCGACCCGCCCCAGCAGCGCGCTGACCGCTTCGGCGAACGAGCTCATGGAGGCGGGGGCTCGGGCGGCTCGTCCTCCGTGGCCCGGACCTGGATCTTGAGCTTCTTCACCCGATACCAGAGACTCCGCTCGGAGATGCCGAGGATCTTGGCGGCCCGTGCCTGCACCCCATTGGCCTTCCCGATCGCGTCCAGGATCATGCGCCGCTCCCCGTCCGCGAGGACGTCGTCGAGGGAGACGCCGGCGTTCACGGAGAACGGGTTCACCGCCGCCGTGGACATCGCGCTGCCGCGCTGGATCGCGGGCGGCAGATGCTCGGGCATGATGACGCCGTCGGAGAGGACCATGGCCGCCTCGAGCGCGTGCTGGAGCTCGCGGATGTTCCCGGGCCACGAGTAGGTCCAGAGACAGCGCAGCGCCTCGGGGGAGACCGCGGCGGGGGCGCGCCACAGCCGCTGGGCCGCGCGCTCGAGCAGATGCGTGATCAGGAGCGCGAGATCGTCGAGCCGCTCGCGCAGGGGGGGAAGGCAGAGCCGCACGCCCTGCAGCCGGTAGAAGAGGTCCTGCCGGAACTTGCCCTCGGCGACCAGCTCGTCCAGGTTCTGATGAGTGGCGGCGATGATGCGAACGTCGATGCCGATGGACTTGACGCCGCCGACGCGCTCGATCTGCCGCTCCTGGAGCGCCCTCAGGATCTTCACCTGCATGCTCGCCGGCATGTCGCCGATCTCGTCGAGGAAGAGGGTGCCCTCCTTGGCCAGCTCGAAGCGGCCAGGACGGGCCCGAATGGCCCCGGTGAAGGCGCCCCGCTCGTGACCGAACAGCTCCGACTCGAGCAAGCCCTCCGGCAGCGCGGCGGAGTTGACGGGGATCAGCGGACCGTCCTTGCGCGCGCTCAGTCGGTGAATGGCGCGGGCGAGCACCTCCTTGCCGGTGCCGCTCTCGCCCTCGATGAGAATGGTCAGGTCCGTCGGCGCGGCGCGCTGAGCCACGTCGGTCACGCGCTTGAGGATCTCGGACTGGCCCACCAGCTCCTCGAAGCCCGACCCCTGCCCCGCGCGCAGCGCCTTGACCTGCTGCTGGAGCCGGCGACGGTCCAGCGCGCGAGCCACCACCACCTGGAACTCGGACATCTTGAGCGGCTTCGTGAAGAAGTCGTAAGCCCCGCGGGTGACGGCATCCATGGCAATCTGGCGGGTCCCGTACGCCGTCATGACGATGATCGGCGTCTCGGGCGCCAGCTCGCGGCATCGGGGCAGGGCGTCGAGGCCGTCCATGTCGGGCAGCTTCACGTCCAGGAGGATCAGGTCGTAGGCCCCCCCGCCCAGGCGATCGATCAGGATCCCCGCCGTGGGAGCGATCTCAACGTCATAGTGATTGCGGATCAGCGCTTCCCGAAGGACGAAGGCCAGATCCTCGTCATCCTCAGCGATCACGATGCGCTCAGCCACGCTCCCCACTCCTCTCAGGATGCGCCCACCGCGCCCCCGGGCGCGGTGGTTGGCAGGTCGACCACGAAGGTGGTCACGGAGACGCCGTCGCTCACCATGTCGAGACTGCCATGATGGGCTTCGACGATCTGGCGGGCAATGGCGAGCCCGAGACCGGTGCCCCGTGACTTCGTCGTGAAGAACGGCTGAAAGATCCGATCCCTCAGATCGGCCGGGATGCCGGCGCCCGTGTTCTTGACCGATACGCGGGCGCACCCCTCGGGGCCGGGCTCGATCTGGACATCCACGAACCCTCGCGGGGCGGCCTCGAGCGCGTTCTGGATCAGGTTCGCGAAGACCTCGCTGAGGCGAAACGCATCCCCCCACACCGGCGGCACGGCGCCGGTGGGCCTCGCCACGCGCACGCGCGGATCCGGCGGGAGCATGCCGAGCACGTCCTCGATCAACGCGGGCAGCGACACCGCCTGGCACGAGTCCGGCCCGGGATTGCTCAGGGTCAGGAGATTCTCCACGAGCCGGTCCTGGCGGTCAACGGCCTGGATGATTCGCGCCATGTAGTCCCCCTTCGACGCGCCGGGGGCCTGGTCGGCCTGCAACAACTCCACGAGGCCGCGGATCGTGGAGAGCGGCGTGCGGATCTCATGAGCGACGCGCGCCGCCATGCCTCCGAGCAAGGCGAGCTGGTCGGCCCGACGAATCTCATCCCGGATACGCTGCTTCTCGGACGCGTCGCGGAACAGCAGCACGAGCGCGGTCGAGTCCGCTCCCCACTCGCGATGCTGGGCTGTCATTTCCAGCAGCAGTGACTGGCCGTTCACCGTCGTCACCGAGACCTCGCTCACGTTGATCGACTGCTGATGCTCCATCGCGTCTCTCAGCAGCGGAGTCAGCGTCTCGTTGCCCTTGTGGGCGGGAAAGACTCCCAGGGGCGCGAGGATCGGCTCGCCCCGGAACCGCTCGAGCGACACGCCCAACAGAATCTCCGCCGTCGTATTGAAGGACACGAGCTCTCCCGTGGGCAAGAGCAACAGCATGCCCTCGGGGAGCCGCCCCAGGATGTCGCTGTCCCGGACGAACTGATCCATCGACAGGGTGAGCCGGCCCACGGCGGCATCGAGAGCGCCGAGTTCATCCCTCACCTTCTGCACGGGCTCGCTGGCCGCGGGCCGAGAGACCGCCTCGGCCTTCTTGACGATCACCCGGATGCGACCGGCCAGGCGCAGGCCGACGACGAGGCCCGCGACCGCGGCCGCCGCCCCCGCCAGCCCCGCCCCGGTAAAGAGCAGGACCGTCGCCTGTGCCGCCTGCGAGCCTCCCAGCTCGGTGATGAACGGGCGCGCGAGGTACAGGAGCAGGAGGCCGCTGGCCGCCGCCGACACGGCCATCAGCAGCGAGAACACCACGTACAGGCGAAGCGACACGCGGTAGGAGGGAGCCAGGCGGGTCATCGCTGGCGCACCGGGCTCTACCGGTTCACCCCGCCTTTGACGGCCTGGCCGAGGGTGAAGATCGGCAGATAGAGGGCGAAGATCACGCCCCCGGCGATCGCCCCCATGATGATGATCATGATTGGCTCGATCAGCGTCGACAGGGTAGCGACCGAGTTGTCCACCTGCTGCTCGTAGTACCCGGCGGCCCGGGCCAGCATGGCGGGCAGCGTGCCGCTCTCCTCGCCCGTGCCGACGAGCTGGATGACCATCGACGGAAACTGGCCCGTCTGACGCAGGGTCGCCGCGATGGTGCCGCCGTCCTGCATCTGCCGGGTCGCCTGGATCAGGGCTGCCTCGATGACCTTGTTGCCGCTCACGCGGGCGACGGTCTCCATCGCCTCCAGGAGCGGAATGCCCGCGCTCAGGAGCACGCTCAGGGTCCGGCAGGTCCGCGCCATGATCGCTTTGCGGACCAGCCCGCCGAAGAGCGGGACCCGCAGCTTGGCGCTGTCGAGCAGGCGTCGCCCCGCTTGGGTCTGGATCCCCAGGGCGACGAGCACGGCGGTCACGATGACGAGCAGAAAGACCATGGCTGTATAGTCGCGGACCACGTTGCTGGTCGCGACGAGCAGCCGCGTCGGAGCCGGGAGCACGGTGTTCGCGCGCGCGTACACGCCCTCGAAGACGGGCACGAGCTTGACGATCATGATGAACACGATGAAAACGGCCACCATCAGGATGACCGCCGGATAGGTGATGGCGCCGACGACCTTGCGCCGGAGCTGCGCCGTCTTCTCGAGATACACGGTCAGGGTGTCGAGGACCACGGGCAGGGAGCCCGAGAGCTCCCCCGCCCGCACCACCGCGACGTAGAGGCGATCGAAGATGTGCGGATGCTGGCCGAGGGCATCGGCGAAGCTGGAGCCCGCCGAGATGGCGCCGCGCACGTCGTTCAGCACCGTCTTGAAATTCTTGTTGGCCGTCTCCGTCGCGAGCGACGTGAGGATCCGCGCCAGGTGCAGCCCGCCCCCCAGCATGGCGGAGAGCTGGCCCGTGAACAGGAGAAGCGTGGTCAGGTTCACGCCGTGCACGATGCGCCGCACCGCGCGCTGGAGACCCTCGACGAACGCCTTGACCCCCGCGTTGTCCGTGACGCTCCTGCTCGCCGGGCGAAGGGACAGGACCAGCCGCCCCTGCTCTCGGAACCGGACGATCAGCACCCCTGGGTTCTCGGCCTCGGCCCGGCCTCGACTCAGGGCGCCCGCCGCATCCGCGACCTCGTATTCGAAGACCGGCATGGTGTCGTCCTATTCCTGGTCGGCCACGACCGACAGGACCTCTTCCACCGTCGTATGGCCCTGCACCACGCGGCGAAAGCCGGACTCGCGGAGGCTCACCATGCCGCTGTCCGCGGCATGCTTGCGGATCTGATCCCCATCGACGCCGTCGATCACCATCCGGCGAATCTGGGCGTTGACCGAGAAGACCTCGTAGAGGGCCATGCGTCCCGAGTAGCCGATGTTCCGGCAGTCCTTGCAGCCCCGGCCCCGGTACAGCACCTCGGGCAACGGCCCCGGCGCGAACAGGGCGGTCTCCTCGGCATTGGGCCGGTATGATTCCTTGCAGCGCGCGCAGATCTTCTTGACGAGCCGCTGCGCCGCCGCCACGTTCACCGCGCTCGCCACCAGGAACGGCTCCACGCCGAGATTGATCAGCCGGACCAGCGTGGAGACGGCGTCGTTCGTGTGAAGCGTCGACAGGACGAGGTGCCCCGTGAGGGCCGCCCGTACGGCGATCTGGGCGGTCTCGGCGTCGCGGATCTCGCCGACCATGATGATGTCCGGGTCCTGGCGGAGGATGGAGCGCAGCGAGCGGGAAAAGTCGAACCCGATCTCGTTCTTGACCTGGACCTGCTGGATCCCCGGCTGGCGGTATTCCACCGGGTCCTCGACGGTGACGATGTTCTTGCGCGGCGACTTGATCGCCTTGATGGCGGTGTGCAGCGTCGTGGACTTGCCGCTCCCCGTCGGTCCGGTGAGCAGCACCATGCCCCACGGGCGCCGGATGGCGCGCATGAACAGCTCGAACTGGTCCGGTTCGAAGCCGAGGTTCTCGAGCGTGTAATGATGGAGCACCGCCTCCTTTTCCAGGAGGCGCAACACCACCTTTTCGCCATAGATCGTCGGCAGGGTCGACACGCGGAAGTCGATCTCGCGGCCGTGGATGTTGGAAGCGAAGCTGCCGTCCTGAGGCAGCCGGCGCTCCGCGATGTTCAGACGCGAGATGATCTTGAGTCGCGACACCACGGCCAGGTGGAGCGAGCGGGGCACTTCCAGCAGATCGAACAGGAGACCGTCGATGCGGTAGCGCACGCGCGTCCGGTCCTCGTACGCCTCCACGTGGAGGTCGGAGGCGCCGTCGGCGGTGGCACGGCTCAACACGTAGTTGACGACCTTGACCACGGGCGGGTCGGCCGCTTGTGTCCGGAGCTGCTGGACATCGACGGACTCCTCGGCAGGGGCCGCCGCGGCGGCGACGTTGAGGCCCAGATCCTGACGCAAGGCCTCGTCGATTCCGTCGGTGGAGATCAGCCGGCGGTAGCCCTTGTCGATGGCCTCCTGGATGGCCAACGCGGAGCCGATCTTGAAGTCCACCTCTAGGCCCGTGGCCCGCCGGAGGTCGTCGAGGGCCACCACGTTGAGCGGGTCCGTCGTGGCGACGATGAGCTTTCGCCCGTGGCGCTCGGCCGCGATGATCCGGTACTGGCGCGCTACCTCCTCGGGCACCAGCTTCACGACATCGGGCTCTACATCCTCCAGCTCTTGCCGCGTGATCGGCTCCTTGCGGAACTGAGCGCCCAGGTACTTGAGCAGCACCTCCTCGTCGAGGAGCTTCATCTCGATGAGGACCTGCCCCAGCCGGTCCTTGGTCCTCCGCTGGCGGGCGAGGGCCTGCGTGAGCTGTTCCTCGGTCAGGATGCCGTCGTTGACCAGGAGCTGGCCGAGTGGAATCCATTCCCAGCGGTCGGGTGGCTGAGTCATTCGGGATTGCTCCCGATCGCGGAGACTTCGAGCAAGCGGCGCCTCACGTCGTCTCGCGCCGGATCATCCTGCGTGGTCAAGCGCAGGAACGCCCGATAGTGGACGGCCGCCTCGCCCGACCTCCCTTGCCTGTCCAGCGTGACGGCGAGATTGCGATGCGCCTCCAGATGATCGGGATGGAGACGCAAGGCATGGCGGAAGGCGTCGACGCCCCGGGCCGTGTGGCCCTGACGCACGAGAACCACGCCCAGGCTGTTCCAGGTCTCTGCATCCGACGGCCTCAGATCGAGCGCCTTCGTGAAGAGCCCTGTCGCTTCCGGCAGAGCCCCCTGCTGGGCCTTCTCGAGCCCCTCACCCTGGAGAGACCTGAAGAGCTCCTCCGTTGCCGGGGGGGATGCCACCGCGACCGATGGCAGCGAGGCCTGGAACAGAACCGGCTCAGGCCGAGCCGGTGGAGCGACGCTTCTCGAGCGCAGCATGACGGCCACCGGGACCGTTAGCATCGCGAGTACAATCACGAAAAGGAGCCTCCGACGCCACTTCGTAGGAGGCGTCTCCGGGGCGGCGAGGGCCGAGATTCCGCCCACCCCTTCTGGGCGGGACGCCCCTCTGTCCATCCCCATCAAGATGTCCGCGAGCCTGCTCATCGCCGTCGGTCGACTCTCGACAAAATCGGTAGGCACCGCCGGTTCTTCACTTCACACATCTCGCTAAAATGTAGCTTACCCCGATTCGGCCGCTATGCGTCCATCCATTTCGCTCGAAGACTCGGCCTCGGTTGGGCTCATCGGATGGGTGTGGTCGTGTCGGCCAGAGTGGGCCCGAACCGCCCGGTAATCACCCTGGAAAGGGCCAGCGTGGTTCTCGGTCCGACGATGCCGTCAGGGGTCAGGCCCATCGATCCCTGGAAGCTCCGGACGGCCCCCTGAAACCGCTCATTGTTGCTCGTCGGCACGGGAGGGCTCAGGAGCCCGAGCTTCTGGAGTCGGAGGGCCAGCGTGGCGACCACGATCGGGGTCAAATCGCCGTTCGGGTCGGCGGGGAGCAGGTCCACGTTGCGCCAGATGATCCAGGCCGAACGCGTCCAGGAAGCGGCCAGCTCATCCAGCGTGACCGGCGTCTCCTCGCCTGCGGGCGATGTCACAATCGCCTTCGGCCCGTCGAGCCGCCTGAGCAGGTAGGGGCGAGGGACCGACCGCTCGTTCAGCTCCAGAATCGCCGGCAGGTCCACTGCTCGCAGCTCGGCCAGCGTGGTGGCGGACAGCCGCGTGGCTGACAGCTGGTATTGAGCCGCGATGGCAACCACATCGCCGGTCCCGTCCGGGGCCGTCGGCCAGGCGGCTACGACTCGGTCAGAAAAGTCTTCGTTCACTCCCCAGAGCCTGAAAACCCTCGCCAGCAACAGCTTCAAGCCGTCGGGTGAGGTCGTCGCGAGCGCCGGCTGACGGGGCGAATTCTCACCCGCGGTGGACCGCGGCACCGGCGCGGCACGTTGCTCGGCTGAAGGCACCGACGACGCGGGGAGCCAGGTCAGGAGCTGAACGGCGGCCGAGCCCCCGCCGCTCCGGTAGGCGGTGGCCACCACGAGCAGGACGGCGGCGATACCAAGAGTGGCGGGGATTACCTTCCAGGCGAGAGCCGAGCGCGCGCCGCCGGGAACGGCCCGACGCCTTCCCCGCCGCTGACCCTGCAGGTTGCGGATGGCGGCCTTGACCAGCGCCGGAGTGACCTCGTGGGCCCGCGCGCCGAAGGCGGCCGTGAGCGCGCGATCGCACACCAGATTGATCACCCGCGGAATGCCGAGGCTATAGTTGTAGATCCGCGCCAGGGCGCCGTGCGCGAACGGCAGCGCGCCGGGAAGGCCGGCGATCCGCAGCCGGTGCTCGACGTAGCGGAACGTCTCTTTCTTCGACAGCGGCCGGAGGTAACACCGGATGCCGATGCGTTGGTCGAGCTGGCGCAGGTCCCGCCGCTTGAGCTTGTCCTCCAGCTCGGGCTGTCCGGCGAGCACGATCTGCAAGAGCTTGCGGGTCGCGGTTTCGAGCGTGGACAGAATGCGGATCTGCTCGAGCGCCTCGACACTCATCTGCTGGGCCTCATCGAGAATCACCACCACCGTCTTGCCTTCGGCGCCGGCGGCGAGGAGGTACTGGCTCAACACGGTCATCAGCTCGCCCTTGCTGCCGCCACGTCGCTCGACGCCCAGATCGTCCAGGATGGTGCCGAGCAGCTCGGCGTCGGAGAGGTAGGGGTTCAGGACGAGGGCGCTCTTGACGTTCTTCGGCAACTCGCGCAAGAGCGCGCGGCAGAGGACGGTCTTCCCGGTGCCGACATCACCGATCAGGGCCATCAGGCCCTTCTGGCTCGTGATGCCGTAGAGCAGGGTCGTCAGGATCTCGTGGTGACCCTTCGACCGAAGCAGGAAGCGCGGGTCGGGCGTGAGGACGAACGGGGCGTCCTCGAGGCTGAAAAACGCCTCGTACATCGTCTTCTACCTCTTGGGCGGCGCGCCCGGGTCGGAGATCACCGAGGGAGTGAGGATCACAATCAACTCCTCACCCGAGGAGTTGGTCTCGCGGCTCTTGAAGAGCCGGCCCAGCACCGGGATGCTTCCGAGCAGCGGGACCTGGCGGACGGTGGTGGCGTTCGTGTCGTTGGTCACGCCGCCAATCACCAAACGCTGGCCCTGGCCGATGACGACTTCCGTCTCCTGCCGGCGCTTGAAGATGGAGGGGTTTCCCCCAACGGTTTGGGTAAAGTCGGGTGCGTCGTTGTCAAACACCACCTTGATCCGGATCTTGGTCTCGGTGTTCTCCCTGATGAGCCGGGGCGTGACCTGGAGCTTGAGGAGCGCTTCCTTGAACTGTACCTGCTGTACGCCCTGCGTCGGAGTGCTGGTGAACGGCACTTCGAAGCCACGGGAGATGACGGCCTTGGCGTTCTCCACCGTCACGGCCTTGGGCTCGGCGAGGGTCCGGGCCTTGCCCTGGACCTCGAGCGCCTGGATCGCCAGACTGATGTTGAAGTTGCTGCCGATGAGCCCGAGCAGGAGCCCACCGGCCGGTGTGGCGCCCGCCAATGTCGGCAGGAACGAGGTCGGCAGGTTCACGAGGTTCCCCACCGTCGCCGGGGAGATGAGGGTTCCGGCGGAAGGGGGCGGAATCGTCGAGATCACCGTCCCGCCCGTATTCGGCGATGTCGAGAATCCTTGGCCCACGACGACTGAGCCGTTGCCCACGGCGGTGGCCTTGCCGGCGCCCCACTGCACGCCGATCTGCTCGAGCGCATTGAGGGTCGTGATCACCATCTGCGCCGCGATCTGGATCTGGGGCACCGGAACATCGAGGCTCTCCTGGATCAGCTTCTTGAGCCGCTCGAGATCCCGGGCATAGAAACGGATGAATACCGAATTGGTCGGTTTGTAGGCCTGGACGGTCAGTCCCTTCGCGAGAACGTCGGGAGGTAGCGGTAGGGTCGGCACCGGGACCGTCTGCGGGGCGAGCGGGGTCGCCGGAATCTCGACCGGTGGGCTGGGCGCGTAAAGCTGGGAGAGCTGAGGCAGCGGGATGGGCGCCGCCCCTGCTTGCGAGGCCAGCCCCAGGATCCCCTGGATCGTCTTCGCGACATCCTCCGCGTCGGCGTAGCGAAGCCGGATCGTTTCTTCCCGGACCGGTCCGCGGGCCTCGAGCTCCGTGCGTCTGTACTCTTCCTCTATTTCCCTCTGGCGCGCTTCGGCCCGCGCTCTCAGCAGGTCCGCGGCCTGCCTGCTTTCCTCAGAAGCCTGCTTGCGCTGATCAGC
>Ga0070707_100004556_pt1 | contig 12978 bp, 12 predicted proteins | sample KBSK5502metaG_FD_65468 | JGI IMG/M metagenome (GOLD analysis project Ga0070707, IMG submission 65468) | Corn, switchgrass and miscanthus rhizosphere microbial communities from Kellogg Biological Station, Michigan, USA - KBS K5-50-2 metaG | ecosystem: Host-associated > Plants > Roots >... | reverse complement strand
ACGGCTCAGAGCGTCCCACACGACGCGGACGTGAACGACCAGAAAGAGTTGTCATAACCACCCGCTTCGCCACCAAGCAACGGGTCCCTGCTCAATCTGAGATCGACTCCTGACCCCAAACGGAGGAGTAGCTGTGACGAAAGCGTGACGACTTCGACTAGCGCGGCTGCGGAGCGTTTCGGCAGGCCGTGCCGGCGACGGTCCAAACCCGGGCTAACCTGCACGCATGAGAGGGGCAGTTGCAGCCGGACACCCGCTGACTGCGCAGGCAGGCGCCGATGTGCTCGCAGCGGGTGGGAACGCGGTCGACGCCGCCGTCGGCGCCGCGCTCGTCTCCTGGGTTGCCGAGAGCCCGCTCACCGGCCCCGGATCCGGCGGCTTCATGCTCGTGCATCGCGCCCGCGACCGGTCGACGCGCGTCTTCGACTTCTTCGTCTCCGTGCCCGGCCTCGGGCTCGAAAGCCGCGACGTCGGAGAGATGGACCGCGTGGACGTCGACTTCAGCGGCGGCTCGACCCAGGTCTTCCACATCGGCGCCGCCTCGTGCGCGGTCCCAGGTGCGGCCGTCGGCCTTGAGCTGGCACACCGCTCCTTCGGCAGGCTCCCGTGGCGAGACCTGTTCGGGCCTGCGATCGACTTCGCCCGGAACGGCGTCGAGCTCAACAACGGACAGGCGTACCTGCACAGGATCCTCGACCTGATCCTGCGCCACACACCCGAGTCGCGCGAGGTCTACGAACGCAACGGCGAGCGACTGGTCGTGGAAGACACCCTGATCCAGTCGGACCTCGCGAAGACGCTCGAGCTGATCGCGGAACACGGCGGCAAGGTGCTGTACGAAGGCGAGCTCGCGGACCGGATCTCCGATCACGCCCACACACACGGCGGCTACATCACGAAGCGCGACCTGGAGGACTATCGCGTCATCCGCCGCCGGCCCGTGCGCGCGAGCTTCTGCGGCGAGGAGTACCTCTCCAATCCACCGCCGTCGGCGGGCGGGATCCTGATCGCCTACGGCCTGCCGCTCCTCGAAGAGCTCGGGCCCGGCGAGCCCGGCAAGGCCGAGGCGATCGACGCGCTCGCGCGCGTCATGCGTGAACAGGCGAACGCGCGGATCGCCGCAGGCTCCGTTCGCGGGCTCGCGCGCGCGCTCGAGACACGCGCCGCCATCGTCTCGCAGGGCACGACCCACATCTCAGTCGTCGACGGGAAGGGCAACGCCGTCGCGCTGACCGCATCCACGGGCGCCGGCTCGGGTGTCGTCGTTCCCGGGACGGGTATCCACGTCAACAACATGATCGGCGAGTTCGACCTCGCGAAGCCGCCGCGTCCAGGAGCGCGCCTGTCCTCGATGATGAGCCCGTCCGTCGTCCTCAAAGACGGTCGCCCGCACCTCGTCGTCGGCAGCGCCGGCTCCCTCCGCCTGCGCGGCTCGGTGCTGCAGAACGTCGTCAACGTCGTCGCGCACAACCTCCCCGTCGAGGACGCGATCGACCGCCCGCGCGTCCATCTCGAGGGCGACGACCTCCACTGCGAGGGTGGACACGATCCCGCCGAGCTCGACAAGGTCGAGGCGTTGGGCTGGAAGGTGACCCGCTGGCGCGGCCAGAACCTCTACTTCGGCGGTGCCTCCGCTGTCACGTTCGAGGACGGAAAGCTCGCTGCAGCCGGGGACCCGAGACGCGGCGGCGCGGGAGTGGTCGTCGAATGATCATTCGACGCGCGGAAGCGAGCGATGCGGAAGGGCTGACCGTGCTCGGCACCGCGGTCGGCTCCGAGCCGGAGGGCTGGCTCGTGACGACGAACGGCTGGCGGAACGTCTCCGACGAGCGGCGCTACCTCCGTGCGATCCGCCGCTATCCGAACGCAGCCGTCTTCGTGGCCGAGGACGAGCGCATCATCGTCGGTCGCCTCTCGATCGCGCGCGACCAGCATCCGGCCAGCCGCCACGTCGCCGACATCGGCCTGATGGTCGCCGCCTCGCATCGCCGTCGCGGCATCGGCACAGCGCTGCTCGACGCGGCGGTGGACTGGGCGCGCCACGCAGGCGTGCGCAAGCTCGAGCTGCACGTCTTCCCGTGGAACGAGGCAGCGATCAAGCTCTACGAGCGTTTCGGGTTCGTCCAGGAGGGCTATCGCCGGAACCATTACCTTCGTGGCGATGAATACGTCGACGCGATCCTGATGGCGTACGAGCTCTAGTGCCCTAGGCCGTTTCCTCCGGGAGGAGCCCGAGCTCGTCCTCCCGGACGCGCCGGCGCCGCTCGGTGAGCGCTTCGTACGCTTCGGTGAGCCGTCGGTCGCGGTCGTCGAGGCGCGCCGTCCATTCTTCGAGCTCCTTCTCGCGCCGTTCGACCCGTCGCACCTCTGCTCTCGCGCGCTCGACCTCTTCGGCCGTCTCGGTCTCGCGCGCTTCGACACGTGCCACCGCTTCGGTCAGCCAGACCCCGCGTTCGTCCAGCTCTTTCGCAACACGCTCCAGGTCGCGTGCACGCGCGTCCAGGTTTAGCGCGCGCGCCTCCAGGACCGGGATCTGCTCCTCTGCCTCGCGAACGTCGCGGAACTTGTTCGCGAGCCGCGTCTCGTTGACCGCCAGCTTCGCCGCGCGTCGCCCGAGCTGCTTCTCCTGGTCGGCGTAGCGCGCTTCCAGCCCTTCGAGCTGCTGCTCGCGCTGCTCGACGTCGCGTTGGAGCTTCTTCGCCGCCGCGAGTCGCGGGTCTAGCTCGCTCCTCGCCTGTTCGAGCTTCTTCTCCGCCGCGGCCAGCTCGGTGGTCCGCGCCTCCAGCTCCGACGCCCGTGCGTCGAGCTGCCGCGAGGCGGAGTTGTGCATGCGCTCTTCATCCTCGAGCTCGGTCCGCCGCGCTTCGAGCTCTGCCGCCTGCTCGGCAACGGCCGCCGCCCGTCGCTCCTGCGCCTCGAGCGCGGCGGACGCAGTCGCGATCCAATCGCCGCGTTCTTCCAGCTCGGATGCGAGCACGCGCAGCTCGCTCGCGCGCGCGTCGAGCTCGCGCGCCTGCTGGCGCAGACGCTCCACATCGGCCTCGGCGCGCTCGACCTCGTCCCGGCGGTCTTCGAGCTCTTGCTCGCCGAGCGTCAGCCGGCGCTCCCGTTCGACGAGCTCCTCTTCGGCGTCCTCGATCAGCTGCCGGCGAGCGTCGAGATCCGCGGCGATCTCGTCGAAGCGGCGGGCCCGGGCGTCGATCTCTCCCGAGCGGCGAGCCATGGTCTGCTGCACCAGCCGCTCGCGTTCGGTGAGCGCCTGCCATGCCTGCTCGAGCTCGTCTCGCTCCTCCGGCATCCCGTCAATGATGACGGTTGAGTCAGATCACGCCTGCGGCGCTGTGAAGCCCGGGTTGCGAGGCGTCAGCGGCGTGCCACGCCGGCGATGTCGGCGAGCATTCGGAGCAGCCAGAGACCGGTGACCATCGCGAACGTCAGAGCGGGAAGGAAGAGCAGCAGGGTCGCCGCCAGGAGCCCAGCCTGCGGAGCGCCCGCCGCCTGGACGACGTAGAGCCCGCCGACCGACGCGTGGAGGACGAGCACCCCGACGAGACAGAGCCCGATCCGCTTCATGGGCGATTCCGGGCGGCCGTCGCCGACCTTGGCGTCGACCCAGCTGGCCAGGAGCAGCGCACCCGCCGCAAGCGCGAAAGTGAAGTCGATTCCCCCCATCCCCTGGTCTCATCCTGGGAAATTCCTCCGCCGACACGCGCCCCGAACGTCCTGTTCGACCCGGACCTAGGTCGGCCGGAGCTTTCACTTCTGCGGCCAGTTCGTGCCAGACTAGGGACGTGACCGCGGTCGCGGACGAGCTCCAGATCGACGAGGCCCCCTTCCGCGGGTCCGTCGTTCGTCCTGATCATCCCGAGTACGACGTCCATCGCAAGATCTGGAACGGCTCCTTCGACAAGCACCCGGCGCTGATCATTCGCTGCGCGGGTGTCTCGGACGTGATCGCCGCGGTGAAGTTCGGGCGGGAGAGCGGTCTGCCGGTCGCGGTTCGGAGCGGAGGACACTCGTTCCCGGGCCTGTCGGTCGCCGACGACGCATTGATGATCGACCTCCAGCCGATGAAGGGCGTGCGGGTCGACCCGGAGAAGATGACGGCTCGGGTCCAAGCCGGCGTGCTGCTTGGTGAGCTCGACAAGGAGACGCAGGCGTTCGGTCTCGCCGTGCCGTCCGGCATCGTCACCCACACCGGTGTCGCCGGGCTGACGCTCGGCGGCGGGATCGGCTGGATCATGCGCAAGCACGGCCTGTCGGTCGACCAGCTCGTCTCGATGGACGTGGTCACGGCCGACGGCGAGTTCGTCAAGGCGAGCGCCGACGAGAATCCGGATCTGTTCTGGGGCCTCCGCGGCGGGGGCGGCAACTTCGGGATCGTCACGGAGTTCGAGTTCAACTGCGTCCCGCTGGGCACGCAGATCCTCGCAGGGCCGATCTTCTGGCCGATGCAGCAGTCGGGCGAGGTACTGCGCTTCTACCGCGACTGGGTCGCGGACGCGCCCGACGACCTGATGACGATCGTCGTCCATAGGAAGGCGCCGCCACTGCCGTTCGTCCCGGCCGACTTGCACGGGAAGCCGGTCGTGATGGTGATCGTGTGCTGGGCCGGCGACCCGGACGAGGGCGAGAAATTCGTCAAGCCGCTGCGGGAGTTCGGCAATCCGGTCGCGGACGTGTGCATAGTGAAGCCGTACCTGGCGCACCAGGCGATGCTCGACCCGAGCTTCGTGCCGCAGCGTTGGTACTACTTCAAGAGCTGTGACATCGCGGAGCTGAGCGACGAGGTCATCGACATCACGATGGAGCGCTCGCTGCAGATCAACTCGCCGCTGACGTCCTTTCCGATCTGGCAGATGGGCGGGGCGGTCGCGCGGGTCGACGAAGACGAGACTCCCTTCGGCGGTCGCAAGGCCGCGTTCACGTACAACATCGGCTGCGCCACCGAGACCGTAGACGGCTTCGACGAGGAACGGGAGTGGGTGCGCTCGTTCTGGTCGGCGCTCGAGCCGTGGCACCAGACGGTGTACGTCAACTTCCTCGAGAACGAGGGCGAGGATCGCATTCGCCTCGCCTATGGCCCGGAAAAGTACGACCGGCTGAAGAGCCTCAAGCGGAAGTACGACCCGGACAACTTCTTCCGGATCAACCAGAACATTCCGCCGGACTAGGCTGGCGTGAAAACCCGGGTCGTTGTCCTCGGAGCGGGCTTTGGCGGTCTCGAGCTGGCAACGATGTTGTCGGATGCGCTCGGCGACGACGTCGACGTCGCTCTGATCGACAAGAACGATTCGTTCGTCTTCGGGTATTCGAAGCTCGACGTGATGTTCGGCCGAACGACGCTCGATGCGGTCCGACTGCCATACCACGACATCGCAAAGCCCGGCGTTCGCTTCCTCCAGGAGACGATCACGGCGATCGACCCGGCAGCGCGGCGAGTCACGACGGATGGAGGCGTCCACGAAGCCGATTTCCTAGTCATCGCGCTCGGCGCCGATTACGACTTCGACGCCACTCCTGGCCTCGCCGAGGGCGGCAACGAGTTCTACTCGGTCGCCGGTGCCGAGCGTCTGCGTGAATTGCTGCCCACGTTCTCGCACGGTCACGCGCTCATCGGTGTCTGCGGCGCGCCGTTCAAGTGTCCTCCGGCGCCGAGCGAGGCCGCATTGCTGCTGCACGACTACTTGTCGACGCGCGGGGTGCGCGACGATTGTCAGATCTCTTTCGTCATTCCGTTCGGCACCCCGATTCCTCCGTCGCCGGATACGTCACGGGCGCTGGTTGCGGCTTTTGCCGAGCGCGACATCGAGTTCGTCCCCGAATGCCGCGTGAGCTCACTCGACCCGACTCATCGCCGAGCCGTACTCGACGACGGCACTGAGATGCCCTATGACCTCTTCCTCGGCGTCCCGAAGCACCGTGCCCCCGATGTGGTCCTGGCAAGCGGGATGGCCGAGGATGGCTACGTGCCCGTGAATCCGCAAACGCTCGAGACGCGGTTTCCGGGCGTGTACGCGGTCGGGGATGTTGCGACCATCGGCGTGCCGAAGGCGGGAGTGTTCTCCGAGGGAGCAGCGCGCGTCGTCGCCGAGTCGCTGATCGCGCGTTTGCGAGACGGCGAGCAGCCGGGCGCCTACGGCGGGCTCGGGTCCTGCTACATCGAGTTCGGCGCGGGTCGGGTCGGTCGTGTCGACGTGGACTTCCTTTCGGGGCCGAAGCCGACCGGGACGTTTCAGGAGCCGTCCGTCGCCCTCGTTGCCGAGAAGGAGCACTTCGGCTCGAGTCGCCGCTCGCGCTGGTTCGGCCACTGAGCTCGCGCGAGGGTCACGCGGAGACGACTCCGCGTGACCCTCGTTTGACTACGTCTCCTGACCGGCCGTGACCTCGCCGCGCCAGGCGCCGGTCTCGGTGCCTCGGCTCTCGATCAGTTCCTTGAAGCGCTCGAGATCGCCGCGCACTCGGTGCGCGTCGAGCCCGGCCGCCGAGCCGACGGCTTCGAACGGATCGGCCTGGTAGCTCATCGAGAGGCTGACCCGGGTCTTCTTCTCGCCGCGCGGCTCGAAGCTCACCGTCCCGCGTGTCTTCTTGCCGTCCTCGCTGATCCAGCTGATTTGCCGGTCGGGATGCTGCTCGATGATCTTCGCGTTCCACTGGTTCGTCTTGCCGGCGACGGTCGCGGCCCAGTGGAGCAGCGTGTCGTCGAGCTGCTGCACGTGGTCGACGCCTTCCATGAAGAGCGGGAAGTCCTCGAACTGCGTCCACTGGTTGTACGCGGTCGAGACCGGCACGTTGACCTCGATCGACTCGTCGATCGTGCGCGGCGTCGTTCCGCCGCGCCCCCGGAGCCACCTGCGCGCCCCTGTTGCGACGACGGCGGCTCCGCCTGCGCCGGCGAGGACGAACAACGAGTTGCGGACCTTGTGACTGCGCTTCTTCTCAACGCGCCCCCAGGCTCGCTCGAGGCTCCTCGTCATCTTGCGCACCTCGTTCTTCAGCTTCGGGTCGGAGCCGAGCCTGGCCACGGCCGCCGCGAGCCCGATCCGCCGCGCCGCGCGACGGCGTGCGATCGTGCCGTGGCTCAGTGCGGAAAGTAGCTCTTTGCGGAACTTTCGGTCCTTCGCGAGCGCCGAGGCAAACTGCGTCGCGCTGGCGGCGTTGTCCTTCAACGCCTGAGACTTTGTGCGTCTGAGCACCACTGTCCTCCTCTTTTTCGTTTCCTCTCCTCTACCGGAGGATCGCCCAAGCGAAACGCTGTCTGGAAGTTCTTTGAGCCCGGCAGTACTGTCGCTCGATGGGCGCTGTCCGTAACGTTCTAGCGGAATTCGCTGCGGTGGCGCGGGATCGAAATCTGCGCCGCCTGGAGCTCGCCTACGGGGCGGCAATCACCAGCGAGTGGGCCTTCGTCGTCGCGCTCGGCGTCTTCGCCTACGAACGTGGGGGAGCGACGGCGGTCGGGATTCTCGGGCTCGTCCGGATGCTTCCGGCCGCGCTCGCGACGCCGTTCACCGCCGCGCTCGCCGACCGCTACGAACGCGAGCGCGCACTTGTTGCGGTCACGCTCATGTCGGCTCTCGCGCTCGCAGCGTCGACCGGGCTCTTCTACCTGGGCCGGAACGAGGCCGCGATCTTCGCGTTCGCCGCCGCGCATGCCGTGGTCTCGACGCTCTGTCGTCCCGCGGTTGCGGCGCTACTGCCGTCGCTGGCGACGACACCGCAGCAGCTCGTTGCTGCAAACGGCGCGTCACTCACACTGGAAGGGTTGGGAACGCTTGTCGGCCCGCTGATCGCCGGCGTGGTGATCGCGACGGCCGGGGTCGGAGTCGTGTTCGCGTTCGGAGCGGTCGCCTACGTCGCCGCGGCGATCACGCTCGCCGCGATCCACATCGAAGGCCGTCTGCGGTTCGCGCATCACCGTGCGGAGGGCGATCTCACGGCGGGCTTCAAGCTGCTGGCGCGAGAGCCGCAGCCGCGCCTGATCGTCGCGCTCTTCGTGGCGCAAACCGTCGTCCGCGGCGCTTTGAACGTGCTGATCGTGGTGATCGCCTTCCAGCTCCTGCATGCCGGCGGCGGCTGGGTGGGATTCCTGTCAGGCGCCGTCGGAGCCGGGACGCTTGTCGGTGGGTTCGCGTCGATGGCGCTGGTCGGCCGTAAGCTCGCCGTGCCGTTCGGGATCGGCCTGCTGCTTTGGGGAATCCCGATCGCGCTCGTCGCCGCGACCCCACACCGGCTGAGTGCGCTCCTCCTACTCGCGGTCGTCGGGGTCGGGAACGCCGTCGAGGACGTCACCGGCGAAACGCTTCTGCAGCGCCTGATTCCCGACGACCTGCTCGGTCGTGTGCTGGGCGTCATGTTCGGCGCGGCGACCGCAGGGATGGGAATCGGCGCGATCGCCGCGCCGGCGCTGATCAGCGGGCTCGGCGCGCGTGGCGCTCTCGTCGCAACGGGCGCATTCCTGCCCGCGCTCGTGCTGTTGTCGTGGCGTGGACTTCGTCATATCGACGCGACCGCGGGCGCACCGTCACGTCAGCTCGAGCTGCTCGACGGCGTCCCGATGTTCGCGCCGCTCCCGATGGCCGCGAAGGAACAGGTCGCGAGGAGCCTCATCCCGGTCGAGCTTTCCGCCGGAGACGAGATCGTGCGGGAGGGCGATGTCGGCGACCGCTTCTACATCGTCGTCCGCGGGCAGGCGCAGGTGACAAGCGACGGCCGCAGCCTCGGCGAGCGCGGTCCGGGCGACTACTTCGGCGAGATCGCGCTGCTCAGAGACATCCCACGCACCGCGACGGTCACGGCGATCGACGACATGGAGCTCTACGCGCTCGAGCGAGGCGCGTTCATCGACGCGGCAACAGGCCATGCCGCCGGTCGTGAGGCAGGAGAAGAGGTCGTCCGCGAGCAGCTTGCGCGGGTAACGCCCTGACGTAATCTGCCCCTCCCGTCTGGTGCTCTTGGCGCAAGCTCGAGTTGCGCTGGTCTACAGCGCTTCGCCGATGGCCTCGAGGCTGGCGAGGTTGTGGCCGCTCAGAAAGACGTCGACGTGGGGGAGCGCCGCACGCATACCGCGGGCAAGCGGCTCGTAGGCCGGATCCTCTTTCAGCGGATTGAGCCACACGACACGATGAGCGAGCCGTGATAGTCGCGCCATCTCGGCGCTCAGCAGCTCGGGCTCACCGATGTCGAGGCCGTCCGAACAGATTACGAGCACCGCGCCCCGTACGACGTTCATGCGCGTCAAGGCCCGAACCGCGTCGCCGATCCGAGTGCCGCCGTTCCAGTCGACGACCTCGGCGGCCGCGCGGCGTAGCGCCTCGCTGGCGTCTGCTGCGGACAGAACCTTCGTCACGCGGGTGAGGCGCGTGCCGAAGCAGAATGCTTCCCAGCGGGCGTCAGCTTGCAATGCGGCGCGCGCGAACAGGACGAGTGCGCGCGAGTAGTCGGTCATCGAGCCCGAGACATCGAGGAGGAGCACCAATCGCCGGCGCCGACGTCGGCGAGTCCGCCAGGCACGTTCGACGGGCTCGCCACCAGTGCGGAACGAGCGGCGAACCGTGCGGCGCAGGTCTGGACTTCCTTTCCGCGCAGGCTCTCTCCGACGGGTTCGGCGGCTCGGGACTTTGAGCTGCAGTCGCTTCATCAGCTCCGCGAGCTGGGCGAGCTCGTCCTTGCTCAGCTCGGCGAAGCTCTTCGTCCGCAATAGCTCACGCGGGCTGGCGAGCGAGACTTCCTCCTCGACGACCCGGACCTGTCGCGTCGGCGAGTCGGGCTCGGCGATGCCGCGGAAGAGGCGGTCGTAGATCGAGATCTCCTCCGGCCGCGAGACGAGCGTCAGCCGTCCCACCCAGTACAGGTCCTCCGGCGGCAGCTTTGCGGCTGCGCGGCAGAACTCCACGACGCGCCCCGGCCCGATTGCCAGCCCTTCGCCGCGTAACTCGCGTGCGAACGCGACCAGCCGTGCGAGCTCGTCACCCACTGAACAACTCCGCCTGCGCGCGCTGGAGGTCTTCGTGATTCTTGAGCGCCCACCCGAGCGACTCGCGCGCGGCGTCCCCGTTTGCGCCGTCGGCGCCGAGCAGCGCCAACGCGCGCGCCCAGTCGATCGCCTCCGCGACGCCGGGCGGCTTGATCAGGTCAAGCGATCGCAGTTGCGCCACCGCCTCTGCAACCGACCGAGCGAGTGCCTTCGACACCTCGGGCGCGCGCGTGCGCACGATTGCCACCTCGCGTTCGAGCGAAGGAAAGTCGATCCAGTGGTAGAGGCAGCGGCGCTTGAGCGCATCGTGCAGATCGCGTGTCCGGTTCGACGTCATGATCACGACCGGCGGCTCGGTGGCCGCAATCGTCCCCAGCTCGGGCACGGTCACGCTGAAATCCGAGAGCACTTCGAGCAGGAACGCCTCGAACTCGTCGTCGGCGCGGTCGATCTCGTCGATCAGGAGCACGGCGCGCGAGCCTGCGCGCAACGCCCGCAGGAGGGGTCGCTCGACGAGGAACTCGGGCCCGTAGAGTTCCTGCACGTGCTCCCGCACTTCCCCCGCCTGTAAGGCGCGCGTGTACAGGAGCTGCTTCGCGTAATCCCACTCGTAAAGCGCCTGCGCGGAGTCGATGCCCTCGTAGCACTGGAGTCGAATCAGCTCTCCGCCGAGCAATCGCGCGAGCGTCTTGCCGACCTCGGTCTTGCCGACGCCCGCCTCACCCTCGAGCAGCAATGGTCGCTGCATCGCGAGCGCCAGATACACGGCCGTCGACAGCCCTCGGTCGGCGAGGTACGAGTCCGAGCGGAGGGCGCTCTCGACCTCCTCGACAGAACCGAATTGCACCCGGTTATCGTAGGACGTGGAAATGGCCTCGGGCGCGGCGTATTGTCGCCGAGGGGACAGCAGCCACTGGGGCAGAGGGAGGCGGTTATCCGTGTATCCCGCGAGATTCGAGTATTTCGTGCCCACGACGCTCGACGAAGCGCTGGAGATCCTCGGGCGCTACGACGACGGTGACGCGAAGGTGCTAGCCGGCGGGATGAGCCTCATCCCGGTGATGAAGCTTCGCTTCGCGACGCCGCGGGCGATCGTCGACATCAACCGGATCGGCGGGCTCGATACGCTCGCCGAGGAGGGCGGGCAGTTGCGGATCGGCGCGCTCGTTCGGCACAAGACCTGTGAGCAATCGGAGTTGCTGAAAGGAAAGTACGGCGCGCTCGGCGACGCGGCGCCGCAGATCTCCGACCCGATCGTGCGTAATCTCGGCACGGTCGCCGGGTCGCTCGCGCACGCTGACCCGCAAGGCGACTGGGCGTCGGTGATGCTTGCTGTCCACGCCGAGGTGGTCGTGCGAGGGACCGCCGGCGAACGCACGATCCCGATCGACGAGCTGTTCGAGGGGCCGTTCACGACCTCGCTCGCACCGAACGAGGTCGTAACCGAGGTGCGCGTCCCCGATCCGGGCGCGCATGCCGGCGGTACCTATCTGAAGCTCGAGCGCAAGGTCGGTGACTTTGCCACCGCCGGAGTCGCGGTGCACGTCTCGATGTCGAACGGCACGGTGGAGCGCGCCGGTATAGCGCTCACAGGTGTCGGTCCGACGAACATTCGAGCCGCAGCGGCCGAGGAGGCGCTAACCGGTCACGCGCTCGACGACGATGCGATCGACGAGGTGTCACGGCTCGCGGCCGAGGCGGCGCAACCCCGCGCGGACCTGCGCGGAACGGAGGAATACAAGCGCAACGCCATTCGTGTCCTGACGGCACGAGGGCTTCGCAAAGTCAAGGAGGGCCGCTCGTGATCACCGAGACGAAACCAACGACGCACCAGATCGCGGTGACGGTCAACGGCGCCGAGCACTCGCTCGAGGTCGAGCCCCGACTGCTGCTCGTCCATCTCCTGCGCGAGAAGCTGGGTTTGACCGGCACGCACGTCGGCTGCGACACGACCAGCTGTGGCGCCTGCACGGTGCTTGTAGACGGCGTCCCGATCAAGTCCTGCACGCACTTCGCCGTGCAGGTCGACGGCCGCGAGGTGAAGACGGTCGAGGGCCTCAAGCAGGGCGCCGACCTGCATCCGATTCAGGTCGGCTTCAAGGAAGAGCACGGCCTGCAGTGCGGCTTCTGCACCCCGGGGATGATGCTCGTGACCTCAGTACTGCTCGAGGAGAACCCGGATCCTACGGAGGAGGAGATCCGCTGGGCGATCTCCGGGAACATCTGCCGCTGCACGGGCTATCAGAACATCGTCAAGGCGGTGCAGTGGGCCGCAAAGAACATGGGGGAGTCGGCATGAGCACCGCGACCGAGACCGAGCACGGCGGCTGGCTTGGGCTGAGCGTCAAGCGCAAGGAAGACGACCGCTTCATCGTCGGCCGGGGGAACTACATCGAGGACATCAGGCTGCCGAACATGCTGTACATGGCGATCCTGCGCAGCCCCTTCGCGCACGCCAAGATCAACTCGATCGACACGTCGCGCGCGAGCGAGCTGCCCGGCGTCGTCGTCGTGGTCACGGGCGCCATCCTTGCCGAGCACAAGCTCGCGTGGATGCCGACCCTCTCAGGGGATACGCAGGCGGTGCTGGCGACCGACAAGGTGCGCATGCAGGGGCAGGAGGTGGCATGCGTCATCGCCGAGGACGTGTATGTCGCGCACGACGCGCTCGACTTGATCGATGTCGACTACGAGCCGCTCGAGGCCGTAACGACGCCGCAGGCTGCGCTCGAAGCCGGCGCACCTTTGATCCGCGATGACAAGGAGGACCAGGCCGACAACAAGATCTACCACTGGGAGGCGGGAGACGCCGAAGCGACGGAGAAGGCGTTCGCGGAGGCCGACAAAGTCGTCCGGCTCGTCACCCACTACCCGCGCTGCCACCCGGCGCCGCTCGAGTGCTGCGGCTGCGTCGCCGACGTCAACCCGGCGACCGGCAAGGCGACGATCTACATGACCTCGCAGGCCCCGCACGCGCACCGCACGGTGTTCGCGCTCGTCGCCGG
>Ga0070707_100004554_pt1 | contig 12984 bp, 16 predicted proteins | sample KBSK5502metaG_FD_65468 | JGI IMG/M metagenome (GOLD analysis project Ga0070707, IMG submission 65468) | Corn, switchgrass and miscanthus rhizosphere microbial communities from Kellogg Biological Station, Michigan, USA - KBS K5-50-2 metaG | ecosystem: Host-associated > Plants > Roots >... | reverse complement strand
GCGGGAGAAGCACCCGAGAACAGGAAGGCGGACCATGAAAAATCTGCTGGCCGTGATCGGCGACGGCAATGCGGGCCAGGTGCTCGATGCCGCACTGCTGGTCGCAAAGCGCTTCAACAGCCACATCGTCGGGCTGCACAGCCTGACCACCGAATACGCCGTGGTGTTCGGCGGCGAGATGGGGTTTTCGATTTCTTCCGAGGTTGACCGCACGCTGGAACGGGAGGGGCATGAGCGGCGCGACCAGGCGCGGCGCCTGTTTCGCGAGTTCATGGACACCCACGGCGTGCCGATCGGCGCGGTGGCGCCCGGTCATAACGGGCCGAGCGCCTCGTGGCGCGAGGAAGACGGCCGCCAGAACGCCGTCGTTGGCTTGAGTGGGCGGGTCTACGATTTGATCCTTGTCGAGCAGCCGGAAAAGCTTGCCTCGATCGCGGAAGCGACGCTCGAAGACGCGCTGTTCGAAAGCGGCCGACCGGTGCTGATGGTGCCCAAGGACGGCTGGAAGGCCCTCGGCGAAACCGTCGCGATCGCATGGAACGGCAGCACCGAGACGGCGCTGACCGTGGCGCTCGGTATGCCCTTTCTGGCGCAGGCGCGCGAGGTGGTGGTTGTCGCGGTCGGCCCGCAGCATATGCCCGAACCCGGCCCCACCGGCGACGAGCTGGCGCGCACCCTCGAACGGCACGGGGTTCCGGTCAGCCTGCGCACCGCCTATGGAAGGCAGAAGCCGCAGGGCGAATCCTTCCTGAAGGAGGCTTTGGCGGCCGGCGCCGATCTGATGCTGAAGGGCGCATACACCCAGAGCCGCATCCGCCAGATGATCTTCGGCGGCGCGACGCGCCACATCATCATGGAATCGCCGATCCCGGTGTTGATGGCGCGCTGATCCGCCGGTCGACTGCTCGCTCGATCAGCCCGGTTTACGGCCCTTTATCGCATTGGCGCGCGCGCCGTAGGTGATACGGCCCGCGGCGTCGGCTGGTAGGCGCTCTCGCACCCGTTCTTTGAGCCTCGCCACATCGCCGGCGGCCATGCGGGCCACCACGGGGGCGACGCTCGCGGACGTCACGGTGGTCGCCCAAAAATCGTCGAAATCCGCAAACGTCCGCCATACCGTGATTTCTCGCGTCTCGATCGCCGCGAGGCCGGCGCCCTTCCATAGCTCCCGCAAGTTTTCCATTCGCGACGCCTTGAAACTCGGCGGCATCGGCAGGGTGAGGCCCATCGCACGCATTTCGGCGTCGATCGGCTCCGTAGGACGTCCGCCGCCTTCAATATCCCAGGCATAGGTCGCGACCATGCCCCCCGGCGCCACGATCCGCACCATCTCCGCAACCCCTTTGGCGGGTTCGGGAACGAAGAAAATTACGAGCGCCATCACGGCCGCATCGAAGCTGCCGTTCGGGAACGGCAGCGCCATCGCATCACCCCGGCGGAACTGCGCCAGCCGGGCTGCCGGCCGTGTTCGCGCGAAGGCGAGCTGGCCCTCCGACGGATCGACCCCCTGGACCTCGCCCGGCGCGCAGCGTTCCACCAGAAGCTCACTGAAGGCGCCGCTGCCGCATCCGATATCAATCCAACGCAGCCCGGGAGACGGCGACAGCCAGTGGAGAAAAATGCCGCCGATGATGCGGCTCCAGGCACCCATCATGCGCTCGTAGGCGGCGCCGTCCTCAAACCGTATTTGCTGCTCGGCCATCTGCGCTTCGTCTCGATGCCGGGTAAACCGGAAGAAAATAGCATTCCGTTCGGTTACCGGAAGCGAAAGGCATGTTGGCAAAGCCGTCACCCCCAGAGTTTGGCTGAGTTCGGCTGCGACCAAAATCTGAGCCCTTCACACCCGCCGCACCGGTCAATCTGCGCGACAGTCGGCAACACCGGCGCGCCGGGCCTCGTTCGCCTTAACACGGATAAGAAAGCAAAGGAGGACGACATGGCCGAAGACAAAAAGCCGCAAGTCCGCGCGTCGCAAAACCAAGGTGAGGGCAACCGCACCGCGGCGCGGCAATACAACGAGGCGCAACGCCGCTTTGTTGAATCGGGCAAGGTGAACGACAAGGCGCATGAGGCCGAACGTGCGCTCGACACGCCGGAAAAGAGCGTCCTGGAGCGGGCCGAGGCGGTCGGCAAGAGCCACAAGCGGGCCGAGGATCCGGAAATTACCCGCAAACGGTGACCGGTGATTTTCACACCGGACCGACCTGTCCGCCTCGCTCCAAACGCAAGTTTCGTGGAGCGGGGCGGGGCCCGTTCTCCGGGAACCGCGAGGCCGCGGAAGCCGTTCTCGTGAGCAGAGATTTTCGACCGATTTTACTGCCGATTCGGGCAGTCGGAGGGATGCTGAGATGGCTGACGCCAACCAACCAAAACCCGGTTCGCTTTCCCGCGAAACATCGCGGCCCGGTATGCCGCCGGGCAATACGCACGCGGATGCCGGCAGCCGGGTCGTCGAGGACGCGAAAGAGGTGAGCGCCGAATTGATCGGCGCCGTGCGCGAGGGCGCCACCTCTTTTTTTGAGGAGCAACGCAACCGCGCCGCCAGCGAGATTGCCGCGCTCGGCGATGTGCTGCGCCAGTCGGCCCGGAGCCTCGATCGGACCAGCCCGACCACGATCGGACGTTACGCCGAGGACGCCGCCGGCGAGATCACCCAATTCGCTGACCGGTTGCGCACGCGCTCCTTCGGTATGATGGCTGACGACGTCGAAGCTTTTGCCCGGAATTGGCCCGCCGTCTTTATGGCGGCGGCGGTGGGCGGCGGCTTCCTGGCCGGACGTTTCCTGATTTCGTCGGCGGCGCGCGCCTCGACGCAGAGCGCGACACCTGCGACGCCGCGGCCGGCAAGTGCGGTGGCCCAGCCGATCGGTGCCGCCCGGCACGATTTCGGGGTGGTCGGCGGACCGGTATCGGGTGGAACCAATGCCGGTTACGGCGCCGGCGGCACGCGCGAGACACGCTGATGGCAGTCGATCCCGACGGCCCCGATCTCTTCGAGCGGCGGCCAAAAGCGGACCGGTCGATCACCACGCTGCTGTCCGATCTGGCCAGCGAAACGATCCTGCTGATCCGGCAGGAAGTGGCGCTGATGAAGGCTGAATTGTCGGAGAAGTTCAGCCGGATCGGGCAGGGGGTGGGAGCGCTCGGCGCCGGCGCTCTGATCGCGTTCAGCGGCTGGCTCGTGCTGCTCGCGGCGGCGGTCCTGGGCCTCGCCACAGTCGTGCCGGCCTGGCTTGCGGCGCTGATCGTCGCGCTCGTCGTGCTGGCGATTGCCGGCGTTCTCTTCTTCATCGGCAAGAACCGGTTCGACGCGGATTCGCTGACGCCGCGGCGAACGCTTCGGTCCTTGCGCGAGGACGAGGAATGGCTGCGAGACCGGTTGCGATGACCGACGACGCTGCGAATACCGACGAAATGGAGCGCAAGATCGCACGCACGCGCGGCGAGCTCTCTCTGACCCTGGCGGCGCTCGAGCGCAAGCTCGCGGCGCGCTATCTGATCGACGAGGGATTAAACATGTTCAAGGACACACTTGGTGAAGATTACGGGCTGCACCGCGGCCTCGAAATCGTGCGCACCAACCCGATACCGGTGGCCCTGATCGGCATCGGCACGGCTTGGCTGATCGCCAACAACACCAACGCTGTCGACCGCATCACCCGGGATGAGCGGATTCAGGCTGCCCGGCGCCGCGTGACCGATATGGCCAGCGATCTTGGCAATCGGGCCGGCGAGATGGCGACCTCGGCGGCGCAGCGGATCGGCATTGTCGGCAATGGTGCCGACCGCCCGCTCGGCCATACCGGCAATCCGATGATCGATCAGCCGGGCGCCGGAATGTCCTCCGAAGGCTGGGTTCACCAGGCGAGCGACCGGGCGCAAGGCATGATCCAGTCGGCCCGCGATTCGAGCGGCGCGATGCTGGACCGAGCCAGCGAAAGCGCCGGCCGCATCGCCGATCAGGTCGCCGACACTTTCGAGCGTCACCCGCTATTGGTCGGCGCGATCGGTCTGATGGCCGGGGCGTTGATCGCGGCCTTGCTGCCGCCGACCCGGGTCGAGGACGAGTGGTTCGGTCCGACTCGCGACGAGCTGTGGAGCCAGGCCGAGGAAGCCGGCCAGGAGACTGCGTCGCGGGTCCGCGATGTCGCAATGCGCGCCGCCGATGCGGCCGCCGACGCCGCCGCGGAGACCATCAAGACTGAAACCGACAAGCCGCTATCCGCGTAGCGAGTTACGGCATCGGCGATCCAGCGGCTGCTCTGGGACTTCCAGGGCCGTCGCTGGATTTGTTTTTGCGTGCCAACAGCGCTTAACGTGGGGCGTGCGTTAACATAATGTCGCGCCACTTTGGGGAGAGCGCGGCAGTGGAGGGGGTGATGCGACGCTCGCGGATATATCTCGCGGTAATCCTGCTGGCCGGCCTGATGGCCGGTGCGATGGTTTCTCCGGCAACGGCACAGGTGCCGGTACCGGGGGCGCCCGATTGCGTCTGTCTGCGGATCGCCGTCGATGCGCTCGGCGCCGATCTGGCCGCCAAGCGGCAGGCTTATGACGGCATGCAGGGCGAGATCGGGCAGATCGACAATCAGATGCAGGCTGAACGGTCGCGCATGGATGTCAACAGCCCCGAGGCGATCGCACGTTTCCGGCAGCTCCTCGAACGGCGCGACGCGCTGTTCCGGCAATCGAGCGGGCCGGTTTTCGGCGAACTGAGCGCCGCGACCGACCGCTACGGCGCGCGAGTCCAGGAATACAACGCGCGCTGCGCCGGCCGGCCGATGGATCCCGGATTGCTGGCCCAGGCGCAGGCGACCCGCGCCTGTCCGCCGCCGTATTGAAGGGTCCAGAAATCGTAGGATAGATTGAGCTGGGCGAAACCCATCAACAACGCGCCGGCCTGATGAGTTTCGCTCCCGCTTCAACCCATCCGACAGCTCTTCAGGGCTTCTCCTGCGGATAGAGCGTCTCCGGCGCGATCTGCGGCTCGGCGGTCACCGCCCATTGGCCACTGTGCCAGGCGTGGAAAAAGCAGCTCCGCCGTCCGGTGTGGCAGGCGACGCCTTCCTGATCGACCAGCACCAGGAGCGCGTCGCCGTCGCAATCCATTCGCAGCTCCTTGAGGCGCTGCACCTGCCCCGAGGTCTCGCCTTTGCGCCAGAGCGCCTGGCGCGAGCGTGACCAGTAGCAGGCGCGCCCTTCGGCGAGCGTGATGCGCACCGATTCGCGGCTCATCCATGCCATCATCAAGACCTCGCCGGTGTCATGCTGCTGCGCGATCGCGGGGACGAGCCCGTCGCTGTCGAATTTGATCGCGTCCAGCGCGCGGTCGATCGGGTCCGTCACGAGAGCCTCCTTGCCGGCTCGGGAAATGTGTCGGCGGCGCAAATCCTTGTGGCCCGCTCAACCCCGCATTAGGTTGGCGCGGCTCTGGAAAACAAGAGCGAATTGCATTGGCCCCCCAAGCGGACAGGGACGAGCGTTGCCGGATCTGATCCTCGAAACGCGCGGCCTGACCAAGGAATTCCGCGGCTTTACCGCGGTCCAAGGGGTGGATCTGCAGGTCCGGCGCGGCACGATCCATGCGCTGATCGGGCCGAACGGCGCCGGCAAGACCACCGTCTTCAATCTGCTGACCAAGTTCCTCGAACCGAGCGCCGGGCGGATTTTCTACCGCGGCGATGACATCACCGCCGCCCGCCCGGCCGACATCGCCCGCCGCGGCCTGGTGCGCTCGTTCCAGATCTCGGCGGTGTTTCCGCATCTGAGCGTGCGCGAGAATGTGCGGGTCGCGCTGCAGCGGCGGCTCGGCAATTCGTTTCATTTCTGGCGCTCGCAGCGGGTGCTCGACCGGCTGAACGACCGCGCCGACGAGTTGCTCGACGCGGTCGGGCTGACCGGTTTCGAGACCCGTCTAGCCGCCGCGCTGCCCTATGGCCGCAAGCGCGCCCTCGAAATCGCGACGACTTTGGCGCTCGACCCTGAGATGCTGCTGCTCGACGAACCGATGTCGGGGCTCGGCCAGGAAGACATCGGCCGCATCTCGGGCCTGATCCGCAATGCCGCCCGCGACCGCACCGTCTTGATGGTCGAGCACAATCTGTCGGTCGTCGCCGATCTGTCGCAGACGATCACCGTCTTGACCCGCGGCCGCATCCTCGCCGAGGGCGATTACCCGACGGTCTCGAATAATCCCGAGGTGGTCGAGGCCTATATGGGGACCGGTCATGCCTGACATGGCTGGCGCCTCGCCACTGCTCGAAATCGCCGGGCTGCACGCCTGGTACGGCGAGTCGCATGTCCTGCACGGCATGGATTTCACGGTCGAGGAGGGCGAGGTGGCGACCCTGCTCGGCCGCAACGGCGCCGGCAAGACGACGACCTTGCGCGCCATCATGGGCATCCTCGGCCAGCGTACCGGGTCGGTGCGGTTTGGCGGGACCGAGCTGATCGGGCTGCCATCCAACCGCATCGCCCGGTTCGGCATCGCCTATTGCCCCGAGGAGCGCGGCATCTTCGCCAGCCTCGACGTCGACGAAAACCTGATGCTGCCGCCGGTCGTGCGGCCGGGCGGCATGGGGGTCGAGGAGATCTACGCGATCTTCCCGAACCTGCGGGAGCGCCGCCGCAGCCAGGGCACCAAGCTGTCGGGCGGCGAGCAGCAGATGCTGGCGATCGGCCGCATCCTGCGCACCGGCGCCAGCCTGTTGCTGCTCGACGAGCCGACCGAGGGGCTCGCCCCGGTGCTCGTGCAGCAGATCGGCGAGCTGATCCGCACCCTGAAGGCAAAGGGCTTTACGGTGCTGCTGGTCGAACAGAATTTCCGCTTTGCCTCGACGATCGCCGACCGCCACTACATCGTCGAGCACGGCAGGGTGGTTGACACGTTCCGCAACGCGGAACTGGCGCAGCACCTCGACAGGCTGCACGAATATCTCGGTGTTTGAGACAGATAGGAGAGGGATGATGAGGTTGGCAGGTTTTGCGGCCACCGCCGCGGCACTGATGATGTCGGCGGCGGCGCAGGCGCAGATCTCGGACGACACCGTCAAGATCGGCGTGATGAACGACATGTCGGGGCTTTACGCCGATATCAGCGGCCAGGGCTCGGTCGAGGCGGCGCGGTTGGCCATCGCCGAGTTCGGCGGCACCGTCAACGGCAAGAAGATCGAGCTGGTCAGCGCCGACCATCAGAACAAGCCGGATGTCGGCGGCGCCATCGCCCGCCAGTGGTACGACAATGACAAGGTCGATGCGATCGTCGACGTGCCGACATCGAGCGTCGCGCTCGCGGTGCAGGACGTCGCGCGCGAGCGCAAGAAGATGTTCCTGATTTCCGGCGCGGCGAGTTCCGATCTGACCGGCAAGGCCTGCTCGCCGACCGGGATCCACTGGACCTACGACACTATCGCGCTGGCCAACGGGACCGGCAGCGCCGTCGTCAAGGCAGGCGGCGACAGCTGGTTCTTCATCACCGCCGATTATGCCTTCGGGCACGCCCTCGAACGCGATACCGCGGCCGTCGTGACCGCCAGCGGCGGCAAGGTGCTGGGCCAGGTGCGCGTGCCGCTCAACACCCCTGATTTCTCCTCCTATCTGCTGCAGGCGCAGGCCTCGAAGGCCAAGATCGTCGGGCTCGCCAACGCCGGTGGCGACACGATCAATTCGATCAAGCAGGCGGCCGAGTTCGGCCTCGTCGAGGGCGGTCAGAAAATGGCCGGGTTGCTGGTCTTCGTCACCGATATCCACAGCCTGGGCCTGAAGACCGCGAACGGGCTGCAGCTGACGGAAGCCTTCTATTGGGACCAGACCGACGAGACCCGTACCTGGTCGAAGCGTTTCATAGAGAAGATCAACCACGCCCCGACCATGGTGCAGGCCGGCGTCTATGGCGCGGTGATGCACTACCTGAACGCGATCAAGGCGCTCGGCAGCGACGATGGCCTGACCGTCGTCAAGAAGATGAAGGAAACCCCGATCAACGATTTCATGACCAAGAACGGCAAGATCCTCGAGAATGGCCGGGTGATCCGCGACATGTACCTGTTCGAGGTCAAGAAGCCGACCGAGTCGAATGGCCCGTGGGATTACTACAAGCAGATCAGCACGATCCCGGGCGAACAGGCGTTCAACCGCCCCGGCGGCAACGAATGCCCGCTGGTCAAGGGTTGAGCCTGTTGCTCGAAGCCCCCACCCCAACCCTCCCCCGCTTGCGGGGGAGGGAGTTCCGCGGCGCCGGTGCTAAACCCTCCCCCGCGAGCGGGGGAGGGAAGCTCGCGAAGCGAGCGGGTGGGGGCTGGTAGCGGCAACGATGTTCGACTGGCTCCACATCGCGGTGCCGCCGGCGCCGCTGTTTTTCGCGCAGCTCTTGGTCGGGCTGATCAACGGCGCCTTCTATGCGATGCTGAGCCTCGGCCTCGCGGTCATTTTCGGTCTCCTCAACATCATCAACTTCACGCATGGCGCGCAGTACATGCTGGGCGCGTTCTGCGCCTGGTTTCTGCTGAACTGGTTGGGCATCGGATACTGGGCGTCGCTGATCATCGCGCCGATCGTCGTCGGCCTGCTCGGCATCGCAATCGAGCGGCTGCTGCTGCGCCATATCGCGCGGCTCGATCATCTCTACGGGCTGCTCTTGACCTTCGGCCTGGCGCTGATCATCGAGGGCATCTTCCGGCAGCAATATGGCTCCTCCGGCCAGCCCTACACGATCCCGCCCGAATTGCAGGGTGCGCGCAATCTCGGCTTCATGTTTCTGCCGAATTATCGCGCCTGGGTAATCCTCGCCTCGCTCGCGGTGTGCCTCGCGACCTGGTTTGTCATCGAGCGCACCCGGCTCGGCGCCTATCTGCGCGCCGCCACCGAGAACCCCGTCCTGGTGCGCGCTTTCGGCATCGACGTGCCGCGCATGGTGACGCTGACCTATGGCGGCGGGGTCGCGCTGGCGGCGCTCGCCGGCGTCATGGCGGCGCCGATCTATCAGGTCAGCCCGCTGATGGGCAGCAACATCATCATCGTCGTGTTTGCGGTCGTCGTGATCGGCGGTATGGGCTCGATCCTCGGCGCGATCCTCAGCGGCTTCGCGCTGGGGCTGATCGAGGGGCTGACCAAGGTGTTCTATCCGGAGGCGTCGAGCACCGTCATTTTTGTGATCATGGCGCTGGTGCTGCTGGTCAAGCCGGCCGGCCTGTTCGGGCGCGCGGCATGAACGCAAGCCCGTCCGAACGCAGCGGAACCGGCCCGACGGCGGTGTGGCTGTGGACCGCCGGGCTGATCGCGCTCGGGATCGCGGCGCCGCACTTTCTTTATCCTGTGTTCCTGATGAAGGCGCTGTGCATGGCGCTGTTCGCCTGCGCCTTCAACCTGCTGCTCGGCTATGTCGGGCTGTTGTCGTTCGGACATGCCGCGTTTTTCGGCGGCGCCTCCTACATCACCGCGCATGCCGTCAAGGTGTGGGGCCTTCCGACCGAGCTCGGCATCCTGGCCGGCGTCGCGGTCGCGGCGGCGCTCGGCCTGGTGTTCGGCTATCTCGCAATCCGCCGCCAGGGCATCTATTTCGCGATGGTCACGCTGGCCTTCGCGCAGATGGTGTTCTTCTTCTGCCTGCAGGCGAAGTTCACCGGCGGCGAGGACGGCATCCAGGCGGTGCCGCGCGGCTACCTGCTCGGCAGCATCGATTTGAACCAGCCGCTGGTGATGTACTATTTCGTGCTGGCGGCATTCCTGTTCGGCTTTGCGGTGATCGTGCGAACGATCAACTCGCCGTTCGGCCAGGTGCTGAAGGCGATCCGCGAGAACGAGCCGCGCGCGGTCTCGCTCGGCTACCGTTCGGAGCACTACAAGCTGCTGGCCTTTATCCTGTCGGCCGCGTTGGCGGGGCTGGCCGGCTCGACCAAGGCGCTGGTCTTCCAGTTCGCCTCGCTAACCGATGTCAACTGGACGATGTCGGGGGAAGTCGTGCTGATGACGCTGATCGGCGGCATCGGCACGACCCTGGGGCCGGTGGTCGGCGCCTTTCTCCTCACGACGATGGAAAACTACCTGGCGCAGGCCGGCTCCTGGGTCACGATCATCGAAGGCGTCATCTTCGTGATCTGCGTCCTGACCTTCCGCGAGGGCATCGTCGGCGTCGTCGCCCCCTATGTGATGGGACGCCGCGCCCACCCCGAGCCAATCGAGGTAGAAGAGCCGCCGCCCGTGAAAATCCGCGAAACCGCCGCCGAGGGCTAGTGGTCGGCTGATAACGCCAGCAGCCGTGCCCTTAAGTAATTGATTGTAAATCTGGTGCGGACGATGGGACTCGAACCCACACCCCCGAGCGAGCAGCGGATTTTAAGCTAGTTTCCGCACGCCTATCTCGATGCGCTGCACGGCCGAGGGGTTGCTGCCGATGGGGCAACTGCAGCGCGTACCGAATGATCGTAACAAGGCCCGGCCGAAATGGCTGCTCGAAGCATAACTTGGTTTTTCTCAATCATTCCGCTGGCTCGGCCAGTACTCTACTAGCGACAGAGACGGCATGCGTGCGGTTGGTTGCGTGCAGCTTTTTTAGTATATTCCGAACATGCACTTTCACTGTGCTCTCCTGCATTTCTAAGTGTGATGCAATTACTTTATTCGGATTGCCTTCGCGTATGAGACGAAGTACAGAGAGTTCCCGCGGGGTGAGGTCTGATTTCCGCTCGGAATCCGTTTTGTCGGTTCCTGGGCAAAGCGCATCGGCCGGAACATACGTGCCGCCCGCATCGATAAGCTTCAGCGCCGCCACGGCAACATCGCATGCGATAGTCGTTGGAATAAAGCCCCGCACACCATGGACGAACGCTTCATTCAACTCGATTGGATCAATGTGATCAGCAAGAAAAATCATAGGCACGCCGGGCATGTCCTGGTTGATCAGGTCGAGCGAGTGCTGTACCGACGTATTTGAAAAGGAAGTGTTTCGTATGTAGATGATCACAAAATTCGGCTTATTAGGTTGTAGTCTATTGATTTTATCAAGAAACTCTTCGGAACTAGCTACCGCAAGAACTGAATACTCAGGAAAGGTTTCGGAGAGCATGTCGGCGATCAATAGACGCGTAAACGGTTTCGGATCGATCAACACCAATGATCCTTTGGCCCGCGTACGCGGGTAGTGATTAGCCCCCGTTATTCCGCTGGAACTCGGCCCCGGAAAATCAGGTTCCTCACTGGAAATCCCGGTCGTAGATCGCAGTTTAGTGCCCAATGATCTCACTGATCTCCCCCCAAAACAATGGTGCATCCCTGATTTCCATTACGGTTTGTTTTTTATTAACCATACCAGAAAACTTTCCGACGGTTAAAGGAAAGTATTTTTAATTTTTTGGAAGTTTGGTGGGAGGTAATCGCAATTTTAGTTAATTCAGCGAAAATAAGAATGTTCAGTATGCATTGGTCGATATGCCGTTGGTGGAATGGTGGCGTACAACATGCGTAAGCTTTTGCGATAGAGTGTGACGGGGGATGAGTTCAGGTTCTGGTATTACGACGGTTGTCTTGGTTATGGGTGTCCTTAGTGCTTGCCAAGCGAATGTGCCACGCCAATCGTATGCACCAAGAATTTTGACGAGCTTGGAGATGGAGCATCTCACAGCGGGGTCGTCTACCGCCATCAATGACGCGATGGCGAGTGCACTCGGCAGCGCACCTTCTACAATTGCTTGGGGTACCTCGTCAGCAGATAGCGATAATGGGCGAATAACGCCAACTCTCGACTATACCAGTTCCAAAGCGCAAGCGTTCGCTCACGGTGAAAATATCGCGAGGACTCGCCTGTCGAGCAGTGTATCCGTCAGTAATAATGTTGGGGCGGCTGAGCTCGATGGATTTGCGGATGGAGTTGGATCAAATAGGGCGGAAGCGACGACACAGCTCTATGGGATTAGCACAAAATCGGCGATTGTGGTTTTCGGTTCTATTGCTGCATCGGCTTGCTGCGATACCGACGCTAAAGCGGACGCAAATATTCTTAAGAAAACCACGGGGCTGTACACGAACGAACTTCGCAACGCGTGGACATCCTACACACCTGCACAGCGCCAAAGCAGAGTGGATATTTCGGTCGTGGTATCGGCCCTTCCTATCTTAGGGCAGTCCTCGCAGGTGCGCTGACGCAGGTTTCGCAGAAATGATAAGGACTGCTGCCCTGCAAGATCGAACCGTTTGACTACGTTCAGGATGAGCTATCACCCTCGTTGAGAAGTGCTAACGAGATTCAGCGCGCCATTTTGCCGGCGCTGAAACTCGTTGTCACGGCCAATGAATTGGCGATGCCGATCCGGCCGCCCAATCCGGCTGGCGTGCCGATGGCGGTCGTCCCGGCGACGTCATACACCGTCGCGAGATCGCCGGTGGCCGCTGCCGCGCTCGCCGCACTGGGCCCCAGCCCGTCCACGGTCGAGCGGCTGAAGGTGTCGGCGCCCAACGATGCGTTGCCCCTGCCGCTCCCCAATACGGCGGTACGGCTCTGCGCGAAATCTCGCGCGGGGAGCGCTGCCGCAATATTGCCGACCCACGTCTGCATCGCCGTGCTGCGCCCGCTCGCGCTCGTTTGCAGGGCGCTCACCGCCTTGGCGCTGCCCGCGGTGACGATATCCATTTGACGGTCGGTGAGTTGGATCGGGGTTCCCGCCTGGGCACCCGCCGTGAGCAGCATCGCAATGCCTGTCCAGCCGGCAACAGCCTTGTTCATCTACGCCTCCCGTTGCCCCGGGGCGCCCGGAGAAAAAGGACACCCCGCTTTAGGCGGGGTGTCCAATTGAGGAACCAGGTCGCGCGTCGCGTCCCGGTATCCCCAACCCTCAACTAGTACTTGGACCGCTGGGCGCCGTTCGCAGCGGAGACAAACAGCCCCGACTGGCTGCTGCCCTGCCCGGCAACGGTTAGCTGGCTGAATGAGCCTTGCGTGTTGCTGTTCTTTCCAATGGCTTCATTGTCGAACCCCAGCGAGGCGGAATTGCC
>Ga0070707_100004552_pt1 | contig 12987 bp, 13 predicted proteins | sample KBSK5502metaG_FD_65468 | JGI IMG/M metagenome (GOLD analysis project Ga0070707, IMG submission 65468) | Corn, switchgrass and miscanthus rhizosphere microbial communities from Kellogg Biological Station, Michigan, USA - KBS K5-50-2 metaG | ecosystem: Host-associated > Plants > Roots >... | reverse complement strand
GCAGCGCGGACACGGCGCCGTGGGGTTGGTCAGCAACGCCCCGCACCGTCCACACAGGACCTCGGCTGCCATCCCCTCAAGTTTGCCATCAGGCAGCCCGGAACCGGAGTGCCTTGCATCTTCGCGCCTAGACGGCAATCTGCCGCGGCCCTCCGGTTCGGGCCGCCTTTTTGTTAGCGTCCTAACCGTGGATCTGGGTTTCACTCCAGAAGAGGAATCCTTCCGCCGAGAGGTCCGAACGTGGCTGGACGCCAACCTCCCCGCCGAGTGGCGGCACGGCGACGCGGGCGGCTACCGCGAGGAGGAAGAGACGGAAATTCAGCGCGACTGGCAGCGACGCCTCTACGAGGGCGGCTGGCTGAAGCTCGGCTGGCCGGAAGACGCGGGAGGCCGAGGCGCCACGCCCGTGATGCAGGCGATCTACCAGGAGGAGATGACCAAGGCGGGCGCGCCCGGCATCCTCGGCCGTCTCGGCGTGACCCTGCTCGCGCCAACCCTCGTCGGGCACGGGACCGACTGGCAGAAGGCGACTTATGTCGAGAAGATCCTGAGCGGCGAGCTGATCTTCTGCCAGGGTTTCAGCGAGCCGGACGCCGGGAGCGACCTGGCCGGCCTGCGCACGCGAGCCGAGCGTCGCGACGGGAAATGGGTGCTGAGCGGCCAGAAGACCTGGTCCAGCGGCGCGCACTACTCGGACAAGAGCTTTCTCCTTGCGCGCACGGATCCCGCCGCCGAACCGCATCGCGGGATCGGGTTCTTTCTGGTCGACATGAAGCAGCCTGGGGTCGAGGTGCGCCGGATCAAGCAGATGACCGGCGGCGGCGAGTTCTGCGAGATCTTCCTCAACGGAGCGGAGGTCGAGGAGCGCGATCTTGTCGGCCGGGCGGACGATGGCTGGAAGCTCGCGATGACGGTGTTCGGTTTCGAGCGCGGTGGCCTGGCGCAGGCTGCGCGCTTCGAGCGCGCCGTCGCCGAGCTGGCTGCGCTGGCGCGAGAACGTGGCGCGGGGTCAGACGCCGCGACCCGGCAGAAGATCGCCCAGGCCCAGATCGAGGCGCACGTCTTCCGGCTGATCGGCCTGCGCAACTTGACGAAGGCGCAGCACGGTCATGCGCCCGGACCGGAAGCCAGCGTCACGAAGCTCTACTGGAGCGAGATGGACAAGCGCCTGCAGGAGGCCGCGGTCGGCGTCGAGGGGATGTACGGCGCCCTCGCCCCGGAATCCGCCCTCGCGATCGAAGATGGGCGGTGGCAGTACGGCTGGATGTGGGCACAGGCGGAAACCATCTACGCCGGCTCGTCCGAGATCCAGCGCAACATCATCGCCGAGCGCGTGCTCGGCCTCCCGCGCGGCCGATGACCACCACCGCGTGGGTCATCGACAAGATCAAGACGCGCATCGGCGTCGACGGGCCGGAGGTGACCGCGCTCGTGGAGGCGGGACACGTCACGCGATTCGCCGAGGCCATCGGCGACCCGAACCCGCGCTGGACCAAAGAGGCGCCACCCACGTTTCTGGTCGCGCTGGCGCCCGTGTCCGTGCACATGAGCGACGCGGAGGAGTTCGGCACGGGCTGGCTCAACGGCGGCAACCGCTTCGAATATTTCGCACCGGTGATGATCGGTGACCAGATCACTGCCAAGGGCCGCGTCGTTGACGTCTACGACAAAGCCGGTTCGAGCGGGAACCTGCTCTTCATCGTGTTCGAGACGGATTACACGAATCAGCGCGGCACGCTGGTCGCCCGCTTGCGCGGAACCATGATCCGCAGATGATGAAGGTCAAGGTCGGCCAGGAGATTCCGGAGCTGGTCAAGCATCCGACGCCGCGCCAGCTCGTGCAGTATGCGGGGGCGCAGGGCGACTTCTACGAGATCCATTACGACCAGGCGTACGCGAAAAGCGTTGGCCTGCCGGGTGTCATCCTTCACGGTCTGCTGAAGGCCGCGTTCCTTGGCCAGCTCCTCACGGATTGGCTCGGCGACGAGGCCACGCTCAAAACTTTCGAGGTGAGCTACCGCGGCGTCGACATGCCCGGTCACCCGTATCGATGCCGGGGACGGGTCACAAAGGTCGGAGGCGACGATGTCGAGCTCGAGGTGTGGGGTGAGGACGAGGGCGGCAAGCGGACGACGATCGGAACGGCCACTGTGCAGTTGGCCCGCTGATGTTCTCGCTCTACCTGGTGCTGAAGTTCATCCACATCCTCGCCGCAATCACCGCGGTGGGCGCGAACATCACTTACGGCGTGTGGAACGCCCGGTCGCAGGCCGACCCGGCGCATCTCGGGTTCGCGTTGAAGGGGATCAAGTTCCTCGACGACCGGATCGCGAATCCGGCCTACGGTGTGCTGCTTCTAACCGGGCTTGTGATGATCTTCGTCGGGCATTGGTCGATCACGTCGCTCTGGATCGTCCTCGCCCTGGTGCTCTTCGTGATCCTCGTCGTGGTCGCGGTCGCTTTCTACACGCCCCTGCTGCGCGATTTGATCAAGCTGGTCGACGCCGGCGACACCAGCTCGCCCGCTTTTTCGAGGCTCGCGGGCCGGAACCGTGCGCTGGGCCCGGGCATCGGGGTGATAGTCGTCCTGGTCCTCGTGATGATGGTCTTCAAACCGACCCTGTAAGCCCACAGAACGACCAGCACGGACCCGTCGATCACGCAGTAGCCGCCGGCGATCACCGACGGCGGGTTGCCCGAAGGAATGTGCGTCCAGGGCGCTACCGGCATCCAGTACCAGTTGCCGAATGAGGTGCCACAGATCTCGAGCTCGCTGACGATGATGAAGATCGCCGCGAAGAGCGGCCACCGGGGTGAGCGGAGAAGAAAATAGGCGAACACCGGAAGGCACAAGGCGCCCTGCACGTCGACGCGGCCAGTGATGAGCGGCAGCACGGTGACTCCCGCGAGCGCCCAGGCCCCGGCACCGGCCAGGACGACGTGCGCAACTCGGCGGCCGTACCGCACGACAACTGGCGTCTGCGCCGCCAGCAGCCCGAAGAGGTAGACGATGCCGTGGCCGGGGGGCACGAACAAGGGAAGGTTGTGCAGCCGGTACTGGTAGACGCCCGAGACCAGGGAGCAGACGATCTCGAAGCACGTGGCGACCGCCACGCACGTCCAGACCTGCGCGCGCTGCTCGCGCGGAGCCTTCAGGGCGGCGAGGTAGAGGACCGAGAACGTCAGTGCGCCGAGCAGGTGCTGCTGCCACAGCGCGGCGGCGCGGCTGTCCGCGAACAGGCCGATCGGTGTGTAGATGAGGAGGTAGGCCTGCAGCCAGTACGGCCGCAGGCCTATGAGGAATCGGGCTACTTGATGGTGCCCCGCTCGTCGATCAGGCTGCCCTGGAGGGTCCAGCCGGTCCCGTTCCAGGTGATGACCTGCTCCTGCATGACGGGGAAGTGGTCGGACGAGGTCGTCTTGACCTTGACGTTGGGCAGCAAGAACGGGTTGGTCTCGTTGAGGCGATTGGCCGCGATGTCCATGACGTTCTTTCGCGTCATGTTGGATCCGGCCTGCTTCAGCACGGTGACCATGGTGTACGCGACGGCGACGCCGTAGATGTTGAACCCGTCCTCCGGCTTGCAGGTGGTGCAGCTGGCGATGACGGTCTTGTAAAGCTGCATGCCCGAATCGGCGGCCCACTGGGGGTCGGTCGGGTCTTTGATGTAGCCCACGCTGGTCACGTTCTTCAAAGCGGCGCCGGCCTTCTTGGCGGCGGCCATGTAGACCTGCGGGTTGGACACGGAGTTGAGGTAGATGGTCGGCTCCCAATGCACTGCGGTGATAAAGGCGAGTGACTGAATCGACGGCTTAGGCGTGGAGAACAGAAAGATCGTGTCCGCGCCGGCCCCCTTTAGCTTGGTCAGCTGCGTGAACGGGTTGGCCGCCGTGACGTCGTAGCTCTCCTTGGCCACGATCATCGAGGCCTTCGAGCCAAGTCCGTCTTCCAGCCCTTTCAGATAGTCCTGGCCGTAGTCGTCGTTCTGGTAGAGCACGCCGATCTTCGCGTTGGGGTGGTTGGCGAGCACGTCCTTGGCGTAGATGTGGGACTCGCCCTGGTATGGAGGCTGCCAGCTGAGGGACCACTGGTTGGACGCGAAGTCCTTACCCCAGGTGGTCGCGCCGGTGGCGACGAACAGCTGCGGCACCTTCTTCTGATTCAGGTAGTCGCGCACCGAGACCTGCGCCTGCGTGCCGAGGCCGCTGAACATCGCGAAGACCTGATCCTGCTCGACCAGCTGCTTGGTCAGCGGGACCGTCTGCGCCGGGTTGTACGCGTCGTCGAGGATCTTGAAGTTGATCTTGCGGCCGTTGACGCCGCCCTGACCGTTGACGTACGTGAAGTAGGCAAGCTCCGCGTTCGCGATGGTCCCGTAGGCGGCCGCCGCGCCGGACTGGGCGATCGTGTTGCCCAGCAGGATCGAGTCGCTTGTGATGCCGATGTCGGTCTGCGGCGCGGCCGGAGCCGAGCCGCCGCACGCGGCGATGGTTACCAGAAAGACCGCCAGCGCGGCCAGTCGAGGCGCCTTTTGTCCCATAGAAATCCCTCCCGCGTTGATGAACAGCTATTTAAACAGTCTGGGGGTCGGGCGGAATCTGTCCAGTCTCCCGATCGGCCGCCCCACGGAGCCGCCGGTTGAGTGCCGAGTAACCCGAGGTGACGAGGCCGACGAGCCCGTTCGGGGCGAACATCATGATCAGGATCAGCACCACGCCGTACGAGACCGCCGGTCCCGCGTTCTTCACGGTCGAGGTGATCTGGGCCGGGATCCACGTCTGGCTCGGGACCCACTGGTTCGACTCGATCGGCAGGAAGTAGGCGAAGATCGCGCCCAGCAGCGGTCCCGGGATCGAGGCCAGGCCGCCCACCACAGCGCCCACAAGGAGCTGGATGGAAAGGGATACGGGAAACGTGTCGGGACTGACGAAGCCGGTGGCCAGCCCGAACAGAGATCCCGCGGCACCGGCGTAGAAGGCCGAAATCGCGAAGGCCAGCGTCTTGTAGGCGGAGATATTGACGCCCGACGCCGCGGCGGCCACCTCGCCGTCGCGGATGGCACGCATGGCTCGCCCCGGGCGGCGGCGGAGGATGTTCCAGGCCACCCAGAAGAGGAGGAGAGTGCAGAAAAGCGAGATGTAATAGATCCACTGGTCGCTTGTCATCGCGGTGCCGGTGACCGTCGCGAAGGCGTCATTGGCAAACTGCGGGGGATCGGGCTGGCTGACCAGAATCCCCTGCACGCCCCCGGTGAGCGCGGCCGGGCGCTTGATGAGGCTAGGCGTGACTACCGCGAGCGCGAAAGTTGCAAGTGCCAGGTAGAGCGCAGAGAGGCGCAGCGCCGGGATCCCGAACAGGAATCCAACCACCCCGGTCAGCAGCGCAGCGATGGGGATGGTCAGGAGGTAATCCATCTTGTAGCGATGCGCGAGGATGGCCGAGATGTAGGCGCCGAGCGCCAGGAACGCGCCATGGCCCAGCGAGAGCTGGCCGCTGTAGCCGACCAGGATGTTCAGGCCCATGATGGCGATGGCAAGAATCAGCGCTTGAGTCCACTCGCTGGTCTGGAAGCTGCTGATCACGGTCGGAAAGCCCATAAAGAAGATGACGACGAGGGCGACAAGCCAGTAGCGAGGCGGCGCCGTCCTGATCCGCTGCACCACGGCTTATACCCGGCGCACGCGGGCGCGACCGAAAAGACCGTTCGGTTTGAGAATCAGCACGGCGACGATGATCGCCAGGCCGACCGCGAGCTGGAGGTCTCCGCCGACAAAGGGCAGGTAAGCACCGGCGAGGTTGACCGTCACGCCGACGATAAAGCCCCCCACGACGGCGCCAAGCGGACTCTCGATCCCCCCAAGAACCGCGGCGGCGAAGGCGTAGATGATGATCGACTGCATCATGTTCGGCTCGAGGAGCAGGATCGGCGCAACCATCATCCCGGACACGGCGCCTACAGCCGAGGCGAGACCCCAACCGAGCGCCAGCATCCAGCTCACGTGAACGCCAAGCAGGCGGCTGGCTTCAGGGTGATGCGCGGCGGCGCGCATGGTCAGACCCACCTTGGTGTGCTGGAGCAGCACGTAGACGGCAAGCAGGACCAGCCCCGACACGGCGATCACACCCAGGTCGCGGTAGCTGACGAAAACTCCGAACAGGTCGGCACTCTGCGCGGGGAACGGGCTCGGAAACGAGCGGGGCACGTAGCCGAAGACAAAACCCGCGAGCCCGTTCAGGAGGGCCGCGAGGCCCAGCGTGATGATGACCAGGGTCAGGATCGGCGCCCGCTCGACCGGGCGGATGACGATGCGCTGGATGAGAATCCCGCCACCAAACGCGAGAACGAGCGTCACAGGGAACACGATCCAGTAACTGACCCCGCGGTTGATCAAGGCGTACGCGACGAAGGTCGCAAGCATAGCCATCTCGCCCTGCGCGAAGTTGACCAGGCCCATCGCGTTGTAGATCAGGACGAGCGCCAGCGCGAGGCTCGCGAAGATCCCTCCGGTCGCGATTCCAGTCACGAGCTGCTGGAAAAATTCCTGCACGTCTAATACCCGAGGTACGAGCGGCGCACTGAATCGTTGCCCTGCAGCTCGGCGCTGTCGCCGTGCACCGCGACGCGTCCGACCTCGAGCACGTACGCAGCGCTGGAGAGGTCCAGCGCGATGCGCGCGTTCTGCTCGACCAGCAAGACGGCTACCCGGCTCGCCTCGTTGATCGACTGGATGATCTTGAAGATGGAGCGCACCACGATCGGGGCGAGCCCGAGCGACGGCTCGTCCAGCAGCATCAGGCGAGGCTTCATGAGCAGGGCACGCGCCAGGGCGAGCATCTGCTGCTCCCCGCCGGAAAGCGTGCTTGCGGACAGCCGGCGCCGCTCCTTGAGGACCGGGAAATATTCGAAGACGCGGTCGTAGTCCCTGCTGACTTCGGCCCGGTCGCGCCGCAGGTGGGATCCGAGCTGGAGGTTCTCGTCGACAGTCAGCTCTGTGCAGATGCCGCGGCCTTCGGGAACATGGGCGATGCCCCTACGCACAATCGCCTCCGTCGACATTCGTCGCAGCGATTGGCCATCGAACCGGATGTCGCCGCTCCACCTCACGCCGCCGGTGATCGCGCGCAGCGTCGTCGTCTTGCCCGCGCCGTTCGCGCCCAGCAGGGCCACGACGCCGCCTTCCGGCACCTCGAGGGACACGCCGTGGAGGACAGCAGTGGGGCCGTAGCCCGCGTGGAGGTTCTCCAGCTCGAGGAGTGCGCTCATGCGGCGCCGAGGTAGGCCTCGATCACGGCCGGGGTGCGCTGCACCTCCGCCGGTGTGCCCTCGGCGATCTTCTTGCCGAAATCGAGCACGATGACGCGGTCCGAGATCCCCATCACGAACGCCATGTGGTGCTCGACGAGCAGCATGGTCACGCCCAGGTCCTTGTGCACCCGGCGCAGCAGTCGCGACACGTCGTCGACCTCGTCGTGGCTGATGCCCCCAGCGGGCTCGTCGAGCAGGAGCAGGCGGGGTCGCGAAACCAGCGCGCGCGCGAGCTCGACACGTTTCTGGGAACCGAACGGCAGGGCGGCCACAGGGCGCAGCGCGTGCGTGCCGAGGCCGACGAAATCGATCATCTCCAGAGCGCGTCTGCGTGACGCGCCTTCCGCCGCGATCGCGCCGGGAAGAGGCACCGACGCCTGCAGCCAGCCGCTGTTCGTCTGCGTATGGTCGCCGACCAGCACGTTGTCGAGGACTGTCATCGAACGGAACAGCGCGACGTTTTGAAAGGTGCGCGCCAGTCCGCGGCGGATGACCTGATGCGGGCGGATCGAAAGCACGGGCCGGCCGTCGACCAGAACCGTGCCGGCACTGGGCCTGTACACCCGCGTGATGACGTTGAAGAGGGTTGTCTTGCCGGCGCCGTTCGGACCGATCAGGGCGATCACCTGTCCTGCCTCGACCGAGAACGAAACTCTGTCGAGGGCGACGACTCCTCCGAAGCGGACGCTGAGGTCGCGCACTTCGAGCAGAGCCGGCATTCGCCGAAGTCTAAGTTCGGCTGAGCTTCAAGACCACTAGTCCCTGGGTTCGGGCGTCTCGTCCGAGTCGTCAACCGGAGTCAGCTCCGGATGGCCCCAGTCCGCATCACCGAGGCCCCACTCCGCATTCGAGTAGTCGGCCCCTTCGAGCGCCGCGGCCCCTTCCGGCTTTTGGGTCGGAGCTGGTTCTTCTTGGGCAGCCGGGGCCGGCGCCGGAGGCGGCGGACCATGAGGACTTAGCTCGTCCCACGCCGACGGCTCGGGCGGCCGCGGCGCGGCCGACGGCGCGGCGCCGAACCCGGCCGAGTAGTCCGGGCGGCTCGCTCGATGGACGACCGCCGCCGCGAGCGGCCTGGGCTGGCGCGGTCGCCGCAGAACGCTGAAGAGCCAGTAAAACAGCGACAGTGCGATCGCCAGCCCGCCGACGATGGGCAGGAAGACAAAGGGCGGGCTGGTGATGACATTGAACCCATTGAGGGTCTCCGCGACGGGGGAGGCCGTCGGCGTGACGTCGGTTGTGGGCACGCCACTCGGCGAAGGCGACTCGCTTGGAGTTGGCGAGGGGGATGGCGAGGTCTGGGGCCCCGCGAGTGCGAACGTAGCGCAAGGATTCGGTGGCACGCTCGCACAGAGTTTGTGCGGTCCGGGCGCGTCGCCCGCAAAGGGCTTGACCCGAGTGTTGAAGCTCCCGCCCCCGTCGGCCTTGGCCGAGCCGGCGACCTTGTTCGCCTGGTCCCAATAGAGCGTGGTCTCTTCGTTGGGGAGAAACTGGCCGCCGGTCACGTTGATGACCGTGTTCAGATCGCCGGCCGTTACATCAAGAGAAAGGAAGGCGTTCACCGGGATCGGACTTGGGCTCGGTGAGGGTGATGGCGACGGTGAAGGTGAAGGCGATGGCGAAGCGGACGGTGATGTCGCGGGCGGAGTGGGGGACGCAGCGGCCGTGAGCAACAACCAGATGGGCAGAACGACCAGGACCCGCAGAAAACGCATGAAGCCCGGGAACGATACCAGAGGTGAGTTGGTTACACCGGAGGCCATGGGATCGACCAGGCCGAGGTCGGTTCTGGGAACCGCCAGCGCGGGTCGAGTACGCCTCGCAGCCTTCGGCGCAGCGCGCGAAGCTCTGGGCGACTGATCAGCCGCTGGATCGTCTCGCCAAAGGCGCCGCGGTCGAGCTCGACCAGGGCGCGCTCGACGTCGTCGCACAGATCGGTGGGGAGTGGGTCGCCAGAGAACTCCCACATCACGGTCCGCAATTTGTCGTCGACGTGAAAGGTGAGGCCGTGGTCGATGACCCAAACGTTGTCCTCCGCGTCGAAAAGGCAGTGGCCCGACTTGCGGTCGGCGTTGTTCGTGATGACGTCGAACAGCGCCACCCGAACCCACGTCTCGGCCCGCGCCTCGCTCTCGCCGAGGAAATGGCGTCCGTCAGCCTCGATGAACAGCTGCATCGCCCCGACGCCGTGCGGTGCTTTCTCCCGGACCACCGTCGGGGGGATGCGCGGCCAGCCCAGGACCTTGCTCAGCACGTACGCGGCGACCTCGCGCTGGTAGAGCGTGCCGGCCTCGAAGTCCCAAAGCGGCGACTCGCCACGGGCCGGCTTGTACACCGCCCTCAGCCCAGACGGCGGATGGGGCCCGAGGCGCGTCAGAAACGTGTAGTTCGAGGCGCCGTGCAGCAGGCCCAGGACCTTGACGTCAGGCAGCTCCGTCAGCAGGCGCTCGGTGGCGTCAGAAGATGGGGCGAGCACCGTTCATGACCGGGCAGGGGTGGCCGGCAGGATCCATCGGCAGGCCACACCGCGGGCAGAGCGGCCGGCCTGCCGAAAGGACGGACTCGGCTTGCTTCGAAAAGGCGATGACCTGGTCGTGCCTGAGCCAGAATCGAACGGACGGTGCGTCATCGGCGGGTGGAGCCTCGGCCGGCTCTCCGGCCGCCGACTGACTGGCGACCAGGACGAACATCCGGCGCGCCTCGTGATAGCCCAGACCCATCTCGCCGATCTGCCATTCGGGCTCACCGGGCACCGAGTCACCCTCGGCGGCGGCGTGGGTTTGCTCGGGGGCCTCGATCTGCTGCGCCTCGAGCATCTCGTGAAGGCGGAGGATCAGGGCCTGGAGCTGCGACTTCTCGCAGCCCAAAGTCATCGTCCGACCAGACCCCGTGGCGAGGAGGAAGAATCGCCGCTGGCCCGGCTCTCCGACCGCCGCGACCGCGATCCGGTCGACCGGGTCGAGCTCGTAGATGGCCATCGAAGTAAGACTACGGTCTAGGTGGTTTTGCGGCCCCAAAAGCGGGGAAGAAGATCATTTGAATTCACTTCGAATCCAAAATCCATCCCACCTGGAGGAATTTCTGACTTATGCCAAAAACCGTAGGAATCGACTTGGGGACGACCAACTCGGTCATCGCCGTCATGGAAGGCGGCGAGCCTGTCGTCATTCCCAACTCCGAAGGTTCGCGCACCACGCCCTCCGTCGTCGCCTTCACCAAGTCCGGTGAGCGGCTGGTGGGCACGCTGGCCCGCCGCCAGGCGGCCGTCAACCCCGAAAACACCGTTTACTCGATCAAGCGGTTCATGGGCCGCAAGTTCGCCGAGGTCGACTCCGAGCGGAAGATCGTGCCGTACCAGGTCAAGCCGGGCAAGGACGACCGGGCTGTGGTGTTCGTCCCGAACGCCAACAAGGAGTTCACGCCCGAGGAGATCTCGGCCATGATCCTGCAGAAGCTGAAGGCCGACGCCGAGGCTTACCTGGGCGAGAAGGTGACCGACGCCGTCATCACCGTGCCCGCGTACTTCAACGACTCGCAGCGCCAGGCGACCAAGAACGCCGGGCAGATCGCGGGCCTCAACGTGCTCCGCATCATCAACGAGCCGACCGCCGCCTCCCTGGCCTACGGCCTGGAGAAGAAGGCCAACGAGACCATCCTGGTCTTCGACCTCGGCGGTGGCACCTTCGACGTCTCCGTGCTCGACGTGGGCGACGGTGTGTTCGAGGTCAAGTCCACCAACGGCGACACCCACCTCGGCGGCGACGACTACGACCGCCGCATCGTGGACTGGCTCGCCGACGAGTTCAAGAGGCAGAACGGCATCGACCTGAAGACCGACCGCCAGGCCCTGCAGCGCCTGACCGAGGCCGCCGAGCGGGCCAAGATCGAGCTCTCGAGCCGGCTCGAGACGACGATCAACCTGCCGTTCATCACGGCCGACCAGACCGGTCCCAAGCACCTCGAGATGACCCTTACCCGCGCCAAGTTCGAGTCGTTGACCACTGACCTGACCGAGCGGACCCGCGGTCCATTCCTGTCCGCGCTGAAGGACGCCAACCTGACTCCGCCGCAGATCGACGAGGTCGTGTTGGTCGGTGGCGCGACCCGGACGCCGATCATCCAGCAGCTCGTCAAGGAGCTCCTGGGCGGCAAGGAGCCGCACAAGGGCGTCAACCCCGACGAGGTCGTGGCGGTGGGCGCCGCGATCCAGGCAGGGGTGCTCAAGGGCGAGGTCAAGGACATCCTGCTCCTCGACGTGACGCCGCTTTCCCTCGGGGTCGAGACGCTGGGCGGAGTGGCGACCAAGCTCATCGACCGCAACACCACGATTCCGACCTCACGTTCGCAGGTCTTCTCGACCGCGGCTGACAGCCAGACGTCGGTCGAGGTCCACGTCCTGCAGGGCGAGCGGGAGATGGCGCGCGACAACCGCACGCTGGGCCGCTTCCACCTCGACGGAATCCCGCCGGCGCCGCGTGGTATGCCTCAGATCGAGGTCACATTCGACCTCGACGCCAACGGCATCCTGAACGTCAAGGCTCAGGACAAGGGGACCGGCCGGGAGCAGTCGGTCACGATCACGGCGTCCTCAACCCTGAACAAGGACGAGGTCGACCGGATGGTCAAGGAGGCGGAAGCGCATTCCACTGAGGACCGGGCCAAGCGCGAAGAGGTGGAGCTCCGCAACCAGGCGGACCACATGATCCACCAGGCGGAGAAGGTGATCAAAGACAACGAGGCCCGCATCCCCGATGAGGTCAAGACCGAGGTCAACACCAAGCTCGAGGCTCTGAAGACCGCCGCCAAGGGCTCGGACACCAAGGACCTGCAGCGCAAGATGGACGAGTTCAACGAGGCCTTGCAGAAGATCGGGCAGCACATCTACCAGGGCGCCGGGGCAGCAGGGGCTTCGAGCGGTGCGCCTGCTGACGGTGCGCCCACTGGCGACGACAAGAAAGAGGGTGACGTCGTGGACGCGGACTACCGCGAGGTCAACTAACTAAGAGGTCAACTAACTAAATAGTCGCGAGAGGGCTCGGGCATGCGCCCGAGCCCTTATTTTTTGCCTGCCCATGGGTGAGTACTTCCGCGAGCGAACGCGCCTTTGGGCTGCCGCCGGCCTGTGGGGCGGCATCCTTCTCATTGCGTTCAACCTGTACGCGGCGGCCACCACGTACGTCCCGGAGCACCTGGTCCGCAACGATTTCCGCCTGATCTACGGCGCCGCGCTCGACGGCTGGCGCAACGGCTACAACCACCTTTACGACCTGGCGGCGCAAAAGGCGGTGGTCGAAGGCATCGGTCCCGGCGTGTACTGGTCGCCCTACCTGAACCCGCCGACCCTTGCGTGGATCGCCACGCCGTTCCTGGTGCTGCCCTTCGAGGCGGCGCTGCTCCTGTGGACCGTGCTGATCGCGGGTGCGGCTTTGCTCGCGTGGCGTCTGGTCGCGCCCGGGGGCGGCCTGACGCGCACCGCTCACCTGGCACTGTTCCTCGGGCTGTTTCCGACAGCCTTCGGGTTGATGGTCGGCCAGCCGGTGGCGCTGGTGGCTGCGGCGGTGGCACTGTCTTGGTGGCTCGCCGAGCGCAAACGGCCGCTGCTGGCTGGACTGGCGCTGAGCCTGATCGCGATCAAGCCGCAGCTGGCCCTGCTCGTTCCCCTGTGTCTCCTGGTCGCGGGCCA
>Ga0070707_100004551_pt1 | contig 12987 bp, 14 predicted proteins | sample KBSK5502metaG_FD_65468 | JGI IMG/M metagenome (GOLD analysis project Ga0070707, IMG submission 65468) | Corn, switchgrass and miscanthus rhizosphere microbial communities from Kellogg Biological Station, Michigan, USA - KBS K5-50-2 metaG | ecosystem: Host-associated > Plants > Roots >... | reverse complement strand
GCCAGGGACAGATCATCGGAATCAATACGGCGATTCTTTCGCCTTCGAATTCGGGCAGTATCGGCATCGGTTTTGCGATTCCTGCCGACACTGTGCGCCGCATCACTGCGGATCTTCTCACCACAGGATACGTACGGCATCCGTGGCCCGGCATTGCGAGCACCATCAACCTCGCTGACTTCCCGGGGCTCGCGAACGCGCTCCGCCTGGGTACCGATCGAGGCTTGATGATTGTCGACACTTATCAGAATAGTCCGGCATCGCGTGCCGGGCTTCGTGGTGCAACCGATGAAGTGCGCATCGGCCGCAGGCGTCTGCCTGTCGGAGGCGATGTCATCCTCGAGGTCCAGGGCAAAGCTATCAACTCGGTTCAGGATCTGAACACCGAGATCGATAGGTATAAAGTCGGCGACAAAATTACTCTGAGCGTGCTGCGCGGCAACCGCAAGGTCGATGTACCGATAACGCTGGAAGAAGCGCCCAGGCAGTAATGGCAATCTCGCTGGAGTTCTTGCGCTCGCGGCAATGGATCATTGGGCGGCGGCTGGTGCTAGTCGGAATCATCATTCTGCTTGGCGTCCGGCAGTATGGCGATCAAATCGTGAACCTGCTGCATCGCCCGAATCCCGCTCGCGACATCGTCATCACGCGAGCAGAGTTCAGGCCTGAATTGCCCGGAGCAAAACCGGCCTGGATCATCGGATTCCATAACAACAGCGAAAAATTCACTTACGACCAGATCCAGGTTGAAGCCACGTACCTCGATGAACAAGGTAAGCCGCTCGAAACCGACAAGCTCGTAATCAAACAGAAACTTCCGCCTGGCGATGAAAAATTGATCGGAAGCGTGGATTTCAAGAGCCGCGGAGCCGCAAAGAGTGGCACTCTGAAGGTGACGGGCGCAGAGGTACAGTGAGTCACCACAAAGACACAAAGGCACAAAGAAATGGTTGTGTCTTTGTGTCTTTGTGGTGACTGATATACATCCATGATTATCGAAACTTTTCCAGTCGGCTTACTGGCATGCAATTGCACGATTCTCGGCGACGAACAGACTCGCGAAGCCATCATCATCGATCCCGGCGATGATCCCTCGGAAATCCTCGCGCGGCTGGAAAAGCACGGCCTGAGCGCAAAGCAGATCGTTTGCACGCATACGCACATCGATCACGTCGGTGCCATTCAGGATTTGCAGGAACGCCTCGGCACCCCCGCGGCAATTCACAAAGCCGATCTTTTCCTTTTCGAAAAGCTGGACGTGCAGGCGCAGTGGATCGGTATGCCCACGCCGAAGCGCGGTGTTATCGACCGTTTCGTAAGCGATGGCGATGCAGTCGCATGCCAGGGCGTCGAGATGGGTGTGATCCACACGCCCGGCCATACGCCCGGCAGTACGACGTTTCATCTCGCGAGCGATCGCAATATCCTGTTTACGGGCGATACGCTCTTCATGCAAAGCATCGGCCGCACCGATCTCTGGGGCGGCTCCTATGAGGAGATACTCCGCTCCATTCAAAAGAAGCTCATGACCTTCGACGACGACACGCTCGTCATTCCCGGTCACGGCGACTCGACCACAATTGGCCACGAAAAGCGCTACAATCCGTTCCTGAAATGAGGCGTGGGGGGACCGGCCGATGGGCCCGACGCTAAATAAAATGGGTGAAAGGTTCCCTGCCATTCGAGTCACGATGCTGCCCCGGGACACGAACGCCTACGGGACCATTTTCGGCGGAGTGATTCTCAGTTACATCGACATGGCCGGCGGTATCGAGTGCCGGCGCCAGTCCCCGAAGAAGTTCGTCACAAAGGCGATGCACGAAGTCGTGTTTGTCGCTCCGGTTTATCTCGGAGACCTGGTCACGTTCTACACACGAACGATCCGCATCGGAAACACATCGATCACCGTCGACGTCGAGGTCGAGGTGGAGCGGCTTGGTCTTGCAGGAACCAAGGAAATCGTACGGGTAACGGAGGCGGAAGTGGTCTACGTTGCAGTCGGTGAGAACGGGCAACCCGTTTCAGTGTTCAGATGAAAAAACCTGTTTACGTCATCGATGCGATGAACTACATCTTTCGCGCCTATCACGCGCTTCCGGACAACATTGTTTCGCCTTCCGGCATGCTTACGAACGCTGTTCTCGGATACCTGCGTACGCTGCTTCGAATCATCAGGGAACACAAGCCGGAATACATGGCAGCCGCATTCGAAAGAGACACATCATTCCGTAATTCGATGTTCGCGGGTTACAAGGCCAACCGCAAACAACCGCCCGAAGACCTCGAAGCGCAGTTTGAATATTGCCGAAAGATTACCGAAGCGATCGGCGTCGCGTGCCTCGAGGTCGACGACTACGAAGCCGACGATGTGATCGGAACCATTGCGATGCGAATGTCCGCGCTGGGACATCGGGTTGTCGTCGTGACCGGCGACAAAGATATGTCGCAGCTCGTCTGCAGCAATGTGCACGTCTACGATATCGGGAAGGGACACTGGCTGGACGAGGCCGGTGTCCGGGAAAAGTTCGGCGTTGCGCCCGGTCAAATACCGGATCTGCTCGCGCTGCACGGCGACCACATCGATAACATTCCCGGCGTTGCCGGAGTCGGAGAGAAAACCGCACGGCAGATCCTGGCCGTCTGCCGCAGTGTTGAGGAACTCGCGAGTCCCGAAATTCCGCTGAAGCTGAGCTTCCGCGGACGGGACGAGATTTTGAAGCGCATCCGGGAAAACATGGAAGCGGTCCGAATCAGCCGGAAGCTTGCAACGATTTGTTGCGAAGCGCCGATCGAAGTCACACCGGAAACTCTGCGGTATCGTCGCGCCGATAAAGAGGTACTCCATCCCCTCTGCGAGGAACTTGGTCTTCTAAGCGTCCTCGAAGACATTCCTCTCGCCCAACCGATGTTGTTTTAGCCACAAAAAGGCACAAAAAGCAGAAATATTTTGAGCCTTTTGTGCCTTTTTGTGGCTATTTCCTCTGTACGGGTGTGAGGTCAATCTTCGCGAGCTCGTCGATCAATAGCCGGTGGGCGCGCTCGAGATATGCGGCATCTTTCGATTCGAGTGTGAGTTTGATCGAATAAACTGGATTGTCGAAATAGGGATAAGAGCCAAGCAGCAAGTCCGGAAAATCTCGCAGTACGCGATGAAGGATTTCGGCGATCTGTCCTTCGTCCGCGCGCAGGTAAATTTCCCGCAGATGAAATGGGGCCTCGCGAAACATTTCTTTGATGCGCTCGAACTTGCGGCGAAGGATTTCGGGAACACCGGGGAAAATATAAACATTCTCCACTGCGATGACGGGAAACCACATTCCCTTTCCACCCACAAGCCGCGCCCCGTCCGGCACGTCAGCCATTCTCAGATTTCCATCGATCAGGTCTTTCGAGTAGTACTGCCGGAGCGTCGATTCGAGTTCCGGATGGCGATGCATTTGACGTCCGAACGCCGCGGCAATGCCGTCCATCGTCAAATCGTCGTGAGTAGGCCCCACGCCACCTGTGGTAAAAACGTAATCATAGGAATTCGAGAAGAGCCGGACCTCTTCGGAGATCAGGATCAGCTCGTCGGGAATGACTGAAATTTTTCGGACGTCGACTCCGAGTTCCCGTAGTTCGTGGGCAAGGTAGGGAGAATTCTCGTCGCGCGTTTTGCTCGACAGAATTTCGTTACCGATGACAATGATCCCCGCTGTCTTGGACACGGCCAAAATATAACATGCCTAAACCCACGCGAATCGACGCGCGCCTGATCTACAGCGCCAGTGAAAGCGATGCCAACATGCTCTGGGCAACGCGCTTCTTCGCCCCCGATCCGTTTATCTTCATCCATAAACGAAGCAAGACCTGCCTGGTGATGAACGATCTCGAAGTCGATCGCGCGAAAAGCCAGGCTCACGTGGATAAAGTGCTGTCGTATTCGGAGTACGTGAAACGGTGGCAGCAGCGTGGAACCCAGTTTCCGAGCGCCGCGGAAGTGCTTCTGGAAGTGTTCAAGGATCTGCGCATCACCGGCGTCGAAGTTCCTTCAACATTTCCGCTGGGGCTTGCCGACCAGCTTCGCAACTTCGGCATTACCGTCCGGCCGAAGCCGGATCCATTCTGGCCGGACCGCGAATTCAAAACGGAAGCCGAAGTTCGTTTCATCAGCGAGTCGCTTCGCGCTGCCGAGAGGGGCATGGAAGCCGGAATCGATGCGGTTCGCCGAAGCGAAATCCGCAAGAATGGATATCTCTATCTGGATGGAACGCGCCTGACATCGGAGATCCTGAAGCGGATCATCAACACGACCATCATGGCGCAGGGATACGTGCCGAGTCACACGATCGTGGCGTCGGGCGACCAGTGTGTCGATCCGCACAATCAGGGCAGCGGCCCTGTCCGCGCCAACACATCGATCATCATGGATATCTTTCCGCGGTCGCAAAAGACAGGCTACTTCGGCGACATCACGCGCACGGTGGTTCGCGGACGCGCATCGGAGCGGCTGAAGCAGGCGTACCATTGCGTCGAGCAGGGACAGCAGATCGCATTTCGCCGCATTCGCGACGGCGCAAGCGCGTACGATATTCATAACGAGATTCTGGATTATTTCAGGACTGAAGGTTTTGAAACCGGCCTCGTGAAAGGACGCATGCAGGGATTCTTTCACGGCACCGGTCATGGGCTTGGTCTCGATATCCACGAGGCGCCGACTTTCGGAACACGCAGCAAGAATGCGTTGCGCCGTGGAAACGTCTTAACCGTCGAGCCCGGGCTTTACTATGAGGGAATGGGTGGAGTACGTTTGGAAGACGTTGTAATCGTTACAAGAACGGGATGCAAAAACCTTGTCACCTTACCCAAGCTCCTTGAAGTTTAGTTCGTCACCTATTTATACTGCCGAAACTCTTGGGAGGGATTCTGATGCGTGTACGGTTTTGGGGAGTTCGTGGCTCCACTCCGACACCTCAAAAAGAAAACATGGGGTATGGTGGAAATACTTCATGCATTGAAATCCGGACCGACTCGAATCAGATTCTAGTTTTCGACGGCGGAACCGGCATTCGTAATCTCGGAAACGAGCTCCAACAGGAATTCGGCGATAAAGCGATCAGCGCCCATATCTTTTTCAGCCACTTTCACCTGGATCACATTCAGGGCGTCCCCTTTTTTCGGCCGCTCTACGATCCGCGAAATCACTTTACGTTTTATTTTGCCGGCCGGCGCGACGCGAACCTCGTGATGGACGCGCTTGCGGGCATGATGGCAAACCCGTACTTCCCGGTCGACATGTCGAAACTCCCCTGCTCGCGCGAATACGTCGACCTGGTGGAAGGCACGTTCACGGTAGCGGATACCCGGATCCTTGTTTTGCCACTGAATCATCCACAAGGTTGCGTGGGCTACCGCATCATGCAGAACGGAAAAGTGATTTCATATTGCACCGACGTGGAGCACGGCATCGACTGGAGCGACCGGAACATGATGATGCTCGCCAAGGATGCCGACTTCTTCATCGTCGATGCGCAATACACGCCTGAAGAGTTGCCCGATCACATCGGCTGGGGCCATGGAAGCTGGAAACAGGCGATCGAGATCGGGATTGAAGCCGGTGTTAAACGCATCGCCCTGTATCACCACGATCCCTATCACGAGGACTCCGATGTCGAAAAAATCCTCTCTGATGCCAGCAAACTCTATCCCAACGTGATTGCCGCCCGCGAAGGTCTCGAAGTCAGTCTGTAGTAAACTCCTCTCATGGCCGTAAAGTTCCGCGATTATTACGAAATTCTCGGTGTGTCCCGATCCGCGAAGGAAGACGAAATCAAGAAGACATACCGGAAGCTCGCTCGCAAGTATCATCCGGATTTGAATCCGAACAACAAGCAGTCCGAAGAAAAGTTCAAGGAGATCCAGGAAGCCTACGAAGTGCTCAGCGACCCCGAAAAACGCAGAAAGTACGACACGCTCGGAGCGAACTGGAAAAATGGCGCCGAATTCACTCCCCCTCCGAATTGGGGCGGCTTCCAGGGCACGATCAACGTGGAAGACCTGTTCGGCCGCGCCGGCCAGCAACGCAGCAACGCCTTCAGCGATTTCTTTGAAATGCTTTTCGGCGGCGTGGGAGGCGGCGCCGGCATGGGGGGATTCGGCGGCGGCACCGCTGGAGCCGGCACTCGCAGCCGCGCCGGCGCGCGGACGCCGCGCGCTGAGGCGGAGACCGAACTGAACTTGCCTCTCGAAGATATGCATCGCGGAACACAGCGGAAGTTGACGGTTCGGCTTGGAAACACCGAAAAGACGATCGACGTCCGCATCCCTCCGGGAGCGCGTGACGCCAGCAAGATTCGAATTCCCGGCGGTGGCCCCGGCGGCGGAGATCTCTATGTCGTCCTGCACCAGGAACCTCATCCGTCTTTCAAAGTGAATGGCGACGATACCGAAGTCGAAGTCGCAATCGCGCCCTGGGAAGCCGCATTGGGCACAAGCATTCAGGTTCCCACACTCGATGGAAATGCCGAGATCCGTATCCCGCCCGGCGTTGCTTCAGGCCAGCGCCTTCGCCTCCGAGGACAAGGTCTCAACCTCCGCGGCGGCGGCCGCGGCGATCACTATGTCCGTCTGAAAATCGTCGTGCCGAAAGAGCTCACGGATGCGGAGCGAAAATTATTTGAAGAATTGTCGCGCATATCTCATTTCAAACCCCGCAACGGAAGCGTAGGCTAGTACGATGACAAAAAACATTCTGGCGTTGACGATGATTTTGTTTTTCCTGGCGGGCACCGCCTCGGCACAGGCATTCCAACCGAACGAAGCGGGAGTCACGATGGGGCATTGGCATCTCAACACGCGCGATGTCGAAGCCAACAAAAAAATCTTTGTCGCTATGGGCGGCACCTATGCCAAGCCAGGCAATTTCGAGATCGTGCGGTTCCCTGGTGTGCAGGTCATCCTGCATCTCGCGCCAGGCGCACCGGCGCCAACGGGCGGGACCGTTGGATCCATCGTGAATCATGTGGGATTTACCGTGCAGAACGTGCAGCAATCCGTTGCGAAATGGAAAGCCGCGGGCGTACCGGTACTGCCGGGCACTAATGGCAGAACCGATCAGGCGTTTGTCGAAACACCGGACAAGCTGCGCATCGAGATTCTCGAAGATAAAAATCAGAAATTCCCGATCCAGCATCATCACGTGCACTTCAATGTGCCCGAGTCCGTGATACCGCAGATTCAGGCGTGGTATGCGAAGACGTTTGGCGCGAAGGCCGGCACGCGAGGACAAAACCAGGCCGCCGATCTTCCCGGCGCGAACCTGACATTCTCCAAAGCCGACGGCCCGGCCGTCACGACCAAAGGCCGCGTGCTCGATCACATTGGCTTCGATATAACGAACCTGGAAGCGTTCTGCAAAAAACTCGAAGCGGCAGGCATCAAGCTGGATCGCCCATTAACCAGAAATGCGAACGGCGGCGCGCTGGCGTTCATCTACGATCCGTGGGGCACATATATCGAGCTCAACGAGCGGCCGGACGCGGTTTACATCCAGGCGAGCGCACAGTAGTCATAAACAATGCAAGGTCCCCGTCTGGCCGCAGGCTTCAGCCCACATTCGGCTTCGTAAACGGTAGTTCCACGATCGAAGCGGACAGCGTTTTTCCGTTGCTCATGACATCGACTTCGTTGCCGGGCGCATACGCGGCGCGGCTGACAAAACCGAGGGCGATGGGCTTCTTCAAGCCTGGTGAGAAAAGCGCGGTCGTGACGTAACCCACTTCACGGCCGCCTTTTTGAATGGGACTCTTCAACTGAGGTAAGTCTGTGCCTGAGAATGCCAGCCCGACGAATCGGCGGTTGACGTGGCCGATGTATTTCACTTTCGCGACGACTTCCTGGCCGATGTAGCAGCCCTTCTCGTAGCTGATTCCCGCTTCACCGATCTCCGGCATTGTTGTCGTCTCATCGATGTCCACGCCGTACACGGGTATACCCGCTTCTGTTCGCAACACATCCCAGGCGCCGTGATCGATGGCGGTCGCACCACTCTGCGCAAGGAAGTGAAGGATCTTGTCTTCTTTTTCGCGCGGCACCCAGATGTCATATCCGAGCTCCGAAGCAACGATTCGCGAGTCATCAATTTTGCGATGAGCGTACCTGCCGGCGAGTTTCAGCGGTTCATCAGTCCAGGCTTCGAGTGCGGAAGAAGCTTTTGGTCCGAGCAGAGTAAGAATCGAGTAGTCGTCCGAGACTTCGGCCATCTGCACATCCTCCATGATGAGCAGCTTGTCGAATGCGGCGAGCAATTTCGGAATGGCTGCACGCTCGAGTATCAGCCAGAGCGCATCGGCGTCGATGAGCACCTGCATGTGCGCGACGATCTTGCCCTGTGGAGTCAGATGGGCCGCGTAGCAACCGGCACCCGGAGCTACTTTTTGAACATCGTTCGTGACCATTCCCTGCAGCCACGATGCGCGATCGCCGCCGGTGAGCCTGATAATTCCAAACCAGTCCTTTTCGGCAAGCGCCGCGGTCCTCGTTGCAGCCTGGTAATACTCCGATAGCATTACTCTTTATTATATTGCTGTCGTAGGGACGCCGGCTAAAGCCTGCGACTACCTGGACGTCGCCTGCGATACCGATTGAACGAACTTGCGGCCGGGTTCCGGAGTCTCCACAGTTCCCTTCTCCACAAGATCGCGAACGTCGACCTCGCGATTGTAAAGATTCTTGTTTGCGTCTTTGTCAGGACTCAGGACGGCACCTTTCAATGAAATCCCTGCGAAAGCGCCGCGAGCCCGCGAATACGTGAGAATTTCAGCGCGCATCGTGGCGTTCGTTTCGGCGGATGCCTCTCTGCCCTTCGGTCCACCGGCAGCCGATGCATCCACACCAAGTGTTACTTTGTCGCGCAGAAGATGCTTCAGGCTATCGGGCGTCATGAAAAGCATCACCACGTCCGTTTCCTGACCGCCGATCTGAAATCCGAAACTCCCGCCCTTAACCGAAATCATCGCCGGTGGACCGAATGGGCCGGTGCCTCCATTCTTCTTGCAGGTGACCGCGCCTCGGCCAAGCTGGCCGCCGATACCCAGCGCAGCTTTCTTCAGGCCGGGAATCACGGCGACGCATTCGGCTTTCTTGAGCAGGTCTTTGGGGATATCGGAATCGGGCGCCTTCACCAGTTCATCAACAACCTTTGAAGCTTCCCACAACCGGTCGGCGATTTTGTCGTCAACGGCGACTGCGGGAATCACAAACATGACGATGATGATGATCGTCAGAAGAAATCGCACGAACACCTCCTTCTGTTAGCGTCGGGCCCACCGGCCAGATCGCTTCGGTACACGCCTTACTTGAGGCTGCGCCCTATCGGGCTTGCGCTTCGCGCGGCGCCTCTTTACTACCCGCCGGTCCCCCACGCCTATTTGAGAATGGGTATGACCTCTGTTTGTATCGGTTGGCCTGTAACTATGGCTTCCTTGTCTGAAAGGTACATGTCAATTTCACTGCGAACACCGAAGTTTCCCTTCAAGTACACACCAGGCTCGATTGAAAAGCACGTACGCGGCAGCAGGCGGCGGCTGTCTTGCGTTTCGAGATTATCAATGTTCGCGCCGTTACCGTGGACTTCTTCATGAATCGAGTGCCCGGTGCGGTGAATGAAGTACTGGCCGTATCCGGCATTGGTGATGGATTTCCGCGCTTCTTCATCGATCTGCCAGCCGTAGAGAACGTCACTCGACGGATATCGCTGCTGCACGGCTTTGATCGCTGCGTTCCGTCCGTCGCGCACAACGTTGAAGATCTTCTGATGTTCCGCCGGAACGGAATCGCCAATGCAGTACGTCCACGTGATGTCGTCGTAGACGGCGTGAGGCACACGTCGCTTCGACCACATGTCGACGAGGAGAAAATCGCCCTTCTTCATCGGAAGATTGTCGTCGGTATTCGGCGCAAAGTGCGGATCCGCGCTGTGAGCGTTGATGGCAACGATCGGCGGATGGCCTGCCGTGAGGTCGCGCTTCTCGAACTGCTGAAGAATGAAATTCTGAATCTCGACTTCATTCACCGTGACGTTATCGCGGACACGCCTTCGGACTTCTTTTACGATTTCATCGACGATCTCGCGCATGTGCTTCGCCGCATAAAGATGCGTGTCGAGCTGTTCATCACTCCAGACGGCTTCGAAGACCTGCACGAGATCGGCGGACGAAACAACTTCGATTCCAAAGCTTCGGATCAGCTCGATGGTCCCGGCATCGACGCGTGAAATATAAGGAATCGTGTTCATTGGCGAATATTGCATCGCCACTTTTTTCACGCCGCGAAGCATCTCGCGCAAAACCTCATGCAATTGCTGCCAGGGAAGGTAAACGCGTTTGTCGCCCGGCAAACCGTCAAGTGTGCCGGTTTCGATGGCATGAACAATTTTCTGAGGCGTTCCTTTCGCCGGAACGAAATAAAACCACCGGCGCGTCGTGAACTTCGCGTGATCCAATCGCAAAATGTTTTCGGCGATAGGGTCGCTTCCGCGAAAGCTGTAGAAAAGCCATCCGTCGAGCCTGTCCTGCTGCAATGCCTTTTGCAGCGCTTCGATGTGGGCCTCGTTCGTCATTGAAACATTATAGCGATTGGGCTAGATTACGTCGCCTATGGCAGTTTCGATGAACAATGGAAACGCAAGCGACCATTCCGTCGGATTGGTTGCCGTGTCGAGCTGGCAGGGCTGGCTGCGCCATCTACCCAGGAGGTCGGAGTACCAGCAACCGGGCTACGGGGTGAGCAATTTCACGCGCTTCTTTTCGACGCTCTCCTGGAGTTCTCCAAAGGCAGCATTCGGCTACTTCAAGAATGGACACACCGCGCTGGTCGCGCGAATCCAGGGCAGAGTCCATCACATTGTGGGATTCAATCCGAATTCGTATTTGCTGGCCGGCTTTCTGCAGACTCTGCGAGGAAACGATATCACCGTTCAGGGATTGTGGTACGACGACCGGGCGATGGCCAATGATCCAACGGCGATCAGTTACGAAGTCAACGTGAAGGAGGACGAGGCGGCTTTTTTCGACCAGCTCATCGCGTCACTGATCGGTCGATCCGATCTCGGTCCCCACTCGCCTGCCACTCAGTATTACTACAGCTTCAGGCCCGCAAACGTTGAGGCAAGCACAGACGGTATCGTGGGCAATTGCGGGACGATGGGACTGATGATTCTCTGCCAGTTCCTTTACGAAACCCGCCGCGCTCAGTATGTTGAAATGTTCACCCGCTGGGTCCGCCAGAACCAGAGCACGGCGAACTACGGGCAAGGCCCGCTGATGGGCGCGATCACTTCCGGATTCGGAGAATAATCGCGCCAACCGGGGTTTATCTATCTTGTGTCGAGCGTGTCACTCGCGATGTCGCTGTCGGTGGAATCTCGAAGAATGAATGTGTACAGGTGGCCCCGGGTTATCCAGGGCGCAGCCTGAGTGCCCGACTGTCCGGATGCGAAGAGCTTGGGCGCTTCATTATCAACCTGGACGAACACGTTCGCACCTGCCGGACCGCTCCAGGCGACATTATTGTCGCGCTGGATTGAAATTGTGCCGGAGCCGTTGTTGTACGCTCCGGGTTTAAAGCGGTTTGCGGCTCGATTGTCGCCATAGCCCGAATGATAATGCGTACCATTGCGGTAATAGCCTGTGTCTGCGTAGCCCGCCTGTAACGGTTGTGACAAACGGTACGTAAGCAGCGATTCGGCCGGGACGTCAATGTTCTTGCCGCGTGTCAGTACTTGAACTCCCGCTCCACCGGCCGCTCCTACACCCGCGCCGATAGCTGCACCTTTACCGCCACCGGCAATGGCGCCAATGATCGCGCCGAGTGCCGCGCCGCCTCCAACGTATTTACCGGTTCGCTTGTTCGCCCCCAACCCTTCCTTTTGGCCCTTTACATTCTCGTCGGCTGCAACAGTGAAGCGCCGGCCGTTGACGGTAATCGAATCCATGTCCAGCGCGAGCTCGTTTTGCGAGGTTTTCCTCGCAATCAGCTCGACGTTGGATCCTTTCGGAATCACGAGGCGGCCATTCGTACCCATGACGTCTTTATCCACCACGCCCGTATACACCCGCCCATCGGCGTTGTCTGTCGTGATCTGTTCATTTGTCCTCACCTGAATCGTCGTGCCGGCGTCGATCGTTCCACCCGTTTGCGGAACCGCGGCACCTGCAAACGGAAAGAGCCCGATCATCGCCACGCTCAGCGCCAGAATGAGCGACGTGGGAATGAAACCTGACTTTGTATATGGCATATTTCACACACCCCCTTACTATCTTGGACGCGGCCCAACCGCTTCAGATTCCCCCAGAGGAAAACCGATGTCGGGGTGCGCGACGCTATGTCGAGGGTCTGCAGGGGTTTTCCCCCTGGGAAAGAAATGTTTGTGAGCGTGCAGGGGCTTCCCCACGGGGAATCAGCCGCGATCCATAAGCAAAGATGCTAGAAGGACCGCGAGGAACGCCGGCAAGCCGTACATATGACCCGCGAGGAGCGCCAGAACGATCAGCCCGGCGGACCCGTAGGGAATGAACCACCAGAGATATATACCCCATACACGACGAGCGAGACAACAAACCCAAGATACATCTCCAGAATGCGACCCGATCGACTCCGCTGATGATGCAGCACCGGATAAAACAGTGCTGCCATGGCGCCAGAGATAGCAGTCATCGGAAGGAGCAATAGTGACGCGGGCTCATTCCGTAACGGCGGCAGAAGCCGCGACGCCAGCCAGCAATAGACACTCACGATCGACGTCGTCAGAACGACGAATGAGAACCACCGGACAGGTCGTACCGCATGAATCATGCCGGCGCCCCCGTGTCCCGTTCCTCCAATATTGCAGACATGGCGATTCCCGTAACCGCTCCGGCAAGGACTCCCCCCACGAGCGTCGCGCCAACCGTACTAGCGACGGCATATCCAGCGATGCCACTCACGAGCCTCCCGGCGAGCTGATTGACA
>Ga0070707_100004550_pt1 | contig 12987 bp, 12 predicted proteins | sample KBSK5502metaG_FD_65468 | JGI IMG/M metagenome (GOLD analysis project Ga0070707, IMG submission 65468) | Corn, switchgrass and miscanthus rhizosphere microbial communities from Kellogg Biological Station, Michigan, USA - KBS K5-50-2 metaG | ecosystem: Host-associated > Plants > Roots >... | reverse complement strand
GGGCACGCACGTGAACCACGGAATTTCCTGTGCGAATCGCAGCAGCTCATGCCGATACCCGAACTCCCATGGACGGTTCGCACCGTTGAGCAGGTACAGTTTGTGCGAGCCATCGAAGTTTCCCTGTTTCCACGCTTTGTGCAAAGTTCGCACGTAGCTTACGAACGGCGCCACGCCGGTCACCGTTGAAACCAGCAGATGATTGCTACGACCGGTGTGCATTTCCAGCAAGAACCGTCCCTTCGGGACTTTTCTCATCAGCAATTCATCCCCGGACTGCAGTTTGTATAGCAGGGGAGTGAGAGCTCCTTCCGGCACAAGCTCAAAGAAGAACTCAATCTCCTGCTCCGCCGGGGGCGAGACGATCGAATAGGGGCGCTCGATGCGCTTGCCATCTTTCTCAATTCCCAGAGTGGCGTACTGTCCGGGTACAAACTTGAAATCGCCGCCCGGATCAATCCGCGCCATCCACAAGTCCGGGGCGAATTCTTCCCGCTTCCCTCAAAAATGCTTAGAGTCAAAAACGCCGTCATTGCGTCCAAAAAATCTAAGGTTAAAGCCTCGATTGCGAGAAAAAGTGGCCAGATCATACGCCTCACCCCATACATTCCAACCGAACGGTCCTACGAGTTATCGGGATGCGAAGATGAACCTTTGAACGGCATAAGAGGGGAAATCGGATTTTGGCGGACCGCTGCTGGATTTGCCTGCGCCGCTCGACGACACCGGTACTTCGCTAGTTGGAAAGTTCTAGCGCGCCCGCCGAGGTCAAAACATCCGAAATTGTGCCGCCCGTCTGCTAATTAGAGCTGTCTAAAAGCGGCTGGTCTCTTGGGTATTCGGTTTTTCCGTGATGGAAAGCGACTTGAGCCTCTCCAATTCGTCCATCGTCTTTTGCCCATCCTTAGGCTTTTTCTTGGTCGGAACCGGAGCATTCGGATCAGCATAAAAAGCGAGAATGTTATCTCGCAACTCAGGCGTCACCTGGTCGAAGTTGTGTGTCGCCAGTTGATCCAGCAGATGAGCATAGGTCTTGTCCGTCAGCGGATATTCCCCAGCGTGTGCTCGTCGGCCTGTATCGAAGTCAGTATTAGTTAGTTTCAGATCGCCTGCCCCAGCCTCATGCAAAAGTTGCGTATAGTTCTCCACCGTCTTATCGACGCTGGTCACATACATGCTTTCGGTCTGCACGGTTGGGATCTTAAAGTCGAGAGCCTTGAAAGGACCAATCTTGGGCACGAACTTCAAAAAGAATGCCAGCAAGCGTGTTCCGAATCCCGGACGACGGTATCCTTTCCCCCATTCCTTCTGATAGTTGGTCCGCGACAGATAGTAGCGAAATTGCCGCTCTCTGAAATTCGGAGTATCGGCCACAATTTCCTTCTTCCGCGCTACCAGCGCCACCCGGGTCATTTCTGGAATAATCTGGCTGATGGCACGGCGGAACGTGCCAATCGCCATGTCCTCATTGGAAACAACGTCGCTAAGCGGCATGCCATAGGTCTTCTGAAACGCTCGTTCGATCAGCGCCTGCGAAACTTCAAAACCGATGAAGTCATGATAGCGGTCCGACGTATAGTGGTTCTTCGCCACCTGCGTCACATCGAATCCAAATTCCGTGCGGATATGCGCCTTGGGATTGTCATAGTAAGTGACTTCATCCCCATGCTTGCGGCGAAGTTTTGGGAACTCGATGGCCACAACTTTGTTGATTGTGGGGTGACCTACATTGTCCGCGGAATAGTGAGCCAGGGCTCCTAAAGCAAAAGCGTATTCATTAACATCGGAAGACTCGCTGAGAAGGTATTCTATGAAGTCGCCGCTGCGAACGTAGTGCGTCAAGTCGCTGAAGTACTTGCTGCCGAACGGGTAGTAGCCCATGTCCTGGATCAGCGACCCACCATAGGCAAAGGCGTGAGCTTTACGAAAATCTTCTTCCGTCACGCTGGGAAAGCGCTTCTTAATCAGGGGCTGAATCTGGTCCTTCCACACAATGTCTACGACCTGCTCGTGTGTCAGTACGGAGTAAGCAGCGCACATTTGCAGCAGAAGAGTCTGCAGCAGGACGAACAGTCCACACCACATCACCGCACGCCCTGGACTCAGATATTTTTTCATTTGCCGATGACCAGCGCTACGAAGGTGTCCGGAACAATCGAGCGCCGGGGATGAGGGTTGTCCGGCGTGGCAGCAGGCGGTGGCCCGAATTTCGCAGTTACCACCCATACGTTGTGCGTCTTCGAATCGAGGGCCAGAGTGCGAGCGCCCTGCTGGGTGGGCACATTCTCGGCCACGCTGAACGTATCAGGCGATTCCTCGCGCACCACGGTCAGCACGCCCTCGCCGCACGATGCAAAAGCCAGGTTGGTTTCATCGTCGAACCAAGTCGCATCCACGCCTTCACCGATCGGCAGTGTCCTGATGACCTTGCCATTATCGGCATTCACCACCGCCATCATTTTGTTATCACAGCCAACAAACAGGCGTCGATTCTTGCGGTCCAGGGCAAGTCCGCTGGGTTCCGTGCACGGCGCCAGTGGCCACCTCGTCTTGACCTCCAGCTGGTTCGCATCGATCGCCAACAGTTCGCTCTTGTCTTCAATGTTCACGAATATTTCGCCCTTGCCATCGCTCGCCGCGAACTCCGGCTTCCCGCCCAGCTTGATGGTGCCCAGCACCGTCCCCTTGGCTGCATCCAATGCGGTTGCATCCTGGCTTCTGCCGTTGAAAGCAAAAACCCGCTTGGTTGCGCTGTCGTAAAGTATCGCATCCGGATTGTCGCCAACCTTCACTTTGCTGCTTGTCGCCAGCGTCTTGGGATCGAAAATGCTCACCGTGCCTTCGCGGCCGTTGCTGACGAAGCCGCGGCCCAGCTCCGATGCCAGCGCAATGCCATGCACGCCTGGAGTGTCCGCAATGTCGCCCACACTTTTTCCACTGTCGGCATCGACCACCATTACATGTGTCGCGCGCGAAATGTAAAGCCGCCGCGCCGCGGCATCCACCGTCAAGTAGTCCCAACCGCCATCGCCGCCCAACTTATAAGTTGCAATGATGTGATATCCAGGGCCAGCCGCGGCCACGGCCGCAGCTGCGAGTAAAAGAGCTGCCACCGGCACCCAAAGCCAACTGCACATGCGTCTCGCCTGCGTAGCTTCTTGCTGCATAAAATTTCCTCCGGGAAATTAGCCTCGGGTGACGGCGGCTTGGGAATCTGATGCCAGTTTCCAGATTCTGGTGGCCGCGATCTTGCATCTAATCCTAAGTGGTGTGGGATGCCCAGAAGTAACTTTACCCTATTTTCGGCCTCCCCTAGACTTTCACAATGGATGTCTCTCCGCTCATCCCGCCGGAACTGGGCCAGCGAGCCGCAACTGTGCCCGCTGCCGATCCCCGTCTGCAGCCCACGCCTGACTATGAAACTCTCGGTCCGAGCTCTGATATCGCGACTGGCGCAACGCATGCATCCGCAAAGGAGACTAGCGCGCGTTCCCAGTTTGCCCGTCGCATCGGTCCTTCCGTAGCTATCGCAGCCGGAGTCTTGATGGCACTGCTGGTCGGAAACGTTGGCAGCGCTCTGGCCGCTTGGAATCACATCGCCAGTCTGTTCTCGTCGCACGACAGGCCCGAGGTCGCTAATTCATCCAGGATTGCAACTCGTGATCTCGACCGTCAGCAGCCGCAGGCACAGGCTGAGGCTCTTCTCGAGCGCGCCGTCAGCCGCGATGATAATGCTCCCGATCAAATCACGTCGCGCGTCGATCAATGGCGCGGAAGGCTGAAATGGGATTCCCGACTTAGCACACTCACCACTGCCGCGCTTAACTCCACCGACATGCACGTGCGGACCTCGGCCGTCGAAGTTGAATTAGCCGCGTCCGGTTTAACCAAGAGCGAGTCCAGCCTGGACAATCTGGTCGAGCAATCCAACTCCTCCGATCACGCGAGGAAAATCTGGGCATTGTGGACGTTGGGCTTGATGGGAAATCGCGGAGTCGAGACCGAACGAGTGGTCGAAGTTCTCAGCTCACATTTGCAGAATAAAGACAAAAACAACAAGAACAAGAATGACGAAGACTCTCGCCGCTGGGCCGCCGAAGGGCTCGCCCTTGTCGGTTCTGCCTCGACAATCACCCCTCTACTGCAAGCCATGCACAACGATCCATCACCCCTGGTGCGCGAGCGCGCTGCGTGCAGCCTGGCCCAGTCCGGTATGTTGACCCAGGAGCAACGCCTGACCGCGGTGCCGCAGTTGCTCAACTATACAGACGATCCGTCGCTCGACGCGCAAACCCATGCCTGGGCATTTCAGGCCCTCACCGACATTACGGGACAGCGTCTTCCCAACGACTCCGCTGCCTGGCGCAATTGGTACGCTTCGTCCCATAGCGACTGATCGGTTCTCATAGCTCACATACAGTTCTTCCCGCTGCATGATTGTGTGCTTGACACCAACCCGAGCGCGTCGCTCTGTCATCGGATGACGTTGCTCGGAGGTCGTTCATGTGGGGGAAGTGCGGCACTTGGAGCGAAGCCGTTCTCCATCGCTTCAGCAACGGCAGAGATGGTGCAGAACCGGCAGGCCAACTCATATTCGACTCGCGTGGAGCTCTCTTGAGCACGACCTACGCCGGCGGAAGGTATGCATCGGCACAGTCTTCCCCCTGATTCCCTCGAACGAGAGCTGGAGGGAAAGAGTGCTGTATAGCTTCAGCGGAGGAAGCGATGGCGTGTATCCCCTGGCGGAAGTCATGGTCGGCCGCTCTGGCCATCTCCAGGGCACGACCTTGGCTATGGGCAAGGTTTGCAGGGAGATGGTGTGGTGTTTGGAGCTTGTGCCGTAACTTCCAATTTCATTCCACGTCCTGCTGGCAGTTGAGAGATCAACGTCCGGTGGCTGGTGATCAGTGGCAGCAACCCCCGATCACCTGATCAACAGCCGTCCTCAGTCCGCCATCTTGGCTACGTGCACATCAAATCCAGTCTTCGGCAGCAGCGACGTCAGCGCGAACACTTTGAATCCATCGCCGTTGACCTCCGTATGGCGATAAATTCCCGGCTCGCTCTCGATCGTCTCCTTGCGTCCATCCATGTCTTCAAGAAACGCCTGCGCCTGTTTCTCGCCGACTTCCGCGGCCTTGGCCCGAGTCACCACCGCTTCTGACGCATACGACCGCACCAGCTTCGGCCAGTATTTTTCCAGCAGACTCGTGCTGGCAAACACGTCCGCCCAAATGATTCTTCCATTCATCGCCACCACCACACCCACTGCATTGCGGTCGCGCAGTTGTTTGATCAAGCTCTGATAGTTCTGCTCAATCGGTTTCGCGACCGCGTCCACTTGTTTCTTCACTTCTGCGTTCTCCATGACCCGTGCATAGGAGCTCGTGCTCGCAACTGCGGGAGCTGCAGCGGGAGCGCTGTTCTGCAACTCTACGGCGATCGCAGACTGTTGCTTTCTCACCTCCGCCCAAACCTGACTCTGATCTTTATCCGCCATGGCCTTCGCTCGCACCGACGGCTGCGCCATTAGGGTTCCGCCAATCACGCCCCCGCCGCTTCCAGGCTTCAGGCCATACATCGACCCCGACGCCCCGAACTGCTCGCTAGTCGCCACCCACCGTCCCGGCTCGACGCAAAACACGCTTAAGTCCACGGGATCGCTCTCCGCCGGCACAATCCGATCTTTTCCGATCACGCGATCCTGCTTCCCTCCGGCCACAATCTCGCCAGCCAGCAGCAACAACGGCCGCCGGGAGTTATTAACCAGCACGAGTCGATTCACTTCCGCGCCCTCACGCTGAATCGCCGGGGTTATCCCAGAAGGGTGCCGCCGGATCAATCCCCGCACATTTCCATATTCCGTCACCACAACTTCTCCCGATCGGAGTCCTTCGTCGAGAGTCAGGAATTCGCCCGTGGGATAAGACTTCGAGGCAAGCACCGGAAACACAGTCAAATTTCCATGCCGGATAGGCTCCAGCACTTTGTATCCTGAAGCAGATACCGCCTCACCTGCTCGCACCACACGCGGCCCTGTCAGCAGCCATCCACCCACGATCGCCGACAGAGTGACCACCAGAGACATTTTCGATTTCATAGGGTTCCTCCCCAGCAGGGCAAACCAATGCGTCCCGCTCGCAGAAAGGTCCTTCGCCATTCCGGGGCGCACCGCCCTTTGCACTTCGCCCGAAGAACGGCAGTGGCAGCGGTCCTTGCGAACAAAATTCACGCCTCATGCGTCTAAATAGTTGATAGCATCGGAAGAGGGACGTCACCAATTCAACGCAGGCTGGGGAGGGCACAACTTTGCAGCCTGCGGAAATACTGGACTTGTATCAAAGGCACGAGTGCGGAAGTGCTCGCTTCGTTTCAGGGCACGACTTTAGTCGGGCTCTAAAAGCCCAATGTGAGCGCAGGCTTTAGCCTCGGAGCTAGCTGATTACCACACCGAATGACCATCGCTAACCAAGTCTCCGCCGTGCCATCGGCAGTAGCCGCACTGCGAGCCGAACTCCACGCGAAGGCGGATTGCCAAAAACTGGGCTTGACCCAGGAATCCTTCGCCCTCATTCTCTGCGAAATTGGAGAAAAGTTTCTCCCCGCCTCAGCCAATGAGACCGAAGCTCGTGCATTCTTCCTCACCCTGCGCCTTGAGGAACTAGCTCTTGCCCGCGCCTGCGCCGCTGGCCACGAATTCGCCTGGGAGCTTTTCCTGACTCGCTATCGTGAAAAACTCTACCAGTCAGCCCTGCGCATCGCGCGTGAAGACTCGGCTGCGCGCGAGCTGGCCGACACCCTGTATGCCGATCTCTACGGCACCACCACGCGAGACGGCAAGCGCCTGTGCAAACTTTCTTCCTACACTGGCCGCGGATCTCTCGAAGGCTGGCTGCGCACCGTTCTCGCGCAGGAATATGTAAATCGCTATCGCCGCCAGAAGCGCCTCGTCAGCCTTGATGAAGAGAATGAAGACGGAGTCCAGTTTCAGGCTCCCGATCCTGCGCCCGTGGCATCTCCCGACTCCCAGTTGGAATCCGCCACCGACGAGGCTTTGGCCGCGCTCTCCAGCGAAGATCGACTGGTCTTGGCCGCGTATTTTCTAGATGGACGTACCTTGGCCGACATTGCCCGAATGCTGGGCGTCCACGAATCGACGATCAGCCGCAAGCTCGACAAGCTGGCGAAATCGTTGCGCAAACAGATCCTGGCCGGCCTGACCCGCCGCGGCCTAAGCCGTCGTCAAGCCGAGGAAGCCTTGGACGTCGACGTCCGAGACCTGCGGCTGGACATCCGCCGCAGGCTGGCGCAAGAATCCCCAGATCGCGCGTTCTCAGAGAAGACGGTGGAAGTCAAAACGGTAGAAGCCAGAGCCCGGCCAGGACCCGGCATAGGTTCAAACTCCTGATCGGAGGGCGGCCAGGTTGCGCCATTGCAAGAGACCGGAAATGCAGAAGGAATCAGCCGCTGAGCAGAGAAACGAACAAGAGAAACGGGCAAGAAAAGCCGCCGAGCGGCGTAAGAATGCAGCCCACAGCTTGCCCTGAGCCGGTCGAAGGGGCGTAAGCCGCGGGAAGCAGACATTAAAGAGTAACGAGCCCCCGGAGGGGCGAAAGAACCTCGCCTCAAAAAGGAACAGAGTCCGGATGATATTTACGTGCTCCAAGCTAAGAGCTAAAAGCCGAGAGCCAAAAGCTAAAATGCCCCATCTTCCCAAAATCGTGCGCCAACGGCTGCAAGGCCCGACGAATGCGTCAAACCTCCACCCAGACGCCGACGTGCTCACCGCCTTCGCCGAGAAGTCGCTGCCAGACTCCGAGCGAGCGCATGTGACTGACCACCTGGCTGGTTGTGGAGACTGCCGCGAGATCGTCGCCTTAGCACTTCCCGCCACCAAGGAGACAACTGTCGTGGGCAGGTCTGCTGGCACGGCCTGGCGCACGGGCTGGTTCCTGCGCTGGGGAGTCGTCGCCGCCGGCATCGCCCTCGCCGCTTCCGTCGGAATTGTTCAATTGCGAGTGCGCCACTTGATGCACGTGGCTGACAGCGCCCTGTCTCGCCAGGAAGTGGCGGCTACTACTCCTACTCCCGCCGGTCATCTCGCAAGCGATCGCGTGGAAGACGGCCGCGTGAAAAGAGATCGTGTGCCAGGCCGCAACCTGGAGCAAGAAACGCGCGCCGCTTCGAAAACAGACACCGACCAGGAAAAGTTTGCTCCCGGCATCGCATCTCGCGTTGCACCACAACCCAGCCGCGGAGAGAGTGCGAAAGCTAGCCGACTTTATCCTGGCACTGCTGCTGGCGCTGCAGGAAGTTCGACGGGACGGGAAGCAAAATTCGCCATGGCCGCACCTCCGCGCGATCTTAACTTCGCGCGGTCTCTTAAGAACTCCGCGGACGCGCCCGCAGTGGCTCAAAAGCAGCTACCGCCTCGATCCTCAGGGCCAGGCGCCACTTCTGAGACCGTACAGGTTACCGCCCCAGCCCCAGCCCTGCAAGCCGAACCGGCGACGGTTGACGATCAACCACAATCAGAACTCTCTCTCGATAAGGCCCAAGTCGCGAAAGCTAAACCTCCGCTGTCGAACGGAGATCTTTCCGCTCCGCCCGCCGCGGCTGCGCCGACGGAAGCGCGCGCGCCGATGCCCCCTCAATCGGAAGTCGCAGAGGTTTACAGCGCACCCGCATCCCGCTGGACCATCTCTCCCCTCGGCGTCTTGCAACGTTCTGTCGACGGAGGAAAGACGTGGAGGGATGTAAACGTCAACGCACCGTCAGCACTGAGTACCAACTATGTCCAGACGCGCAATGCGCCTCCACAGACAGAGACCGCTAGAGCCAAAAAGGCTGGAAGCAGCTCCCCCGAAGCAAGTTTCACGGGGAGGACAGTCTTCCGCGCCGTTTCGGCCGCAGGTGGGGAAGTCTGGGCCGGAGGCATGAGCGGCATTCTCTATCACTCCAGCGACGGCGGCGAGACCTGGACACGCGTCATCCCTGCCGCAGCCGGTGTAACTCTGAGCGGAGACATACTCTCCATAGAATTCACCGATCAGCAGAACGGCAAGCTCACGACGTCCCACCCAGAAATCTGGACCACATCCGACGCCGGCCATTCCTGGCAGAAGCGATGACGCTATCCACGGGTTCTCGCGCGAAGCCCACGCTGGTCAGCCTCTCGCTCCTCACTGCATCTCTGCTGTTCTCGGCCGCGCTATCCGCGCAAACGGGGGGCGAACCGCTTCGCCCGGAGTGGTGCCGCGAGCTGCCGCGTCCCCAGTACAAAAATCTCGAACTGGTCGACGCGCATAACTCCTGGTTCGAGGTCTACCGCATTCGCTCCGGAGTCTTCGCCATCTACGAGCCGCATCAATTCGAAGAGGTGATTTCCTATTTGATTCTAGGCCAGCGTCGCGCACTCCTGTTCGACACTGGCCTCGGTGTCGGCGCGATCAGCCAAGTGGTCCGCCAACTCACGCCGCTGCCTGTAACTGTTCTCAACTCACACACTCATTTCGACCACACCGGCGGCAACGCGGAACTGGCTGGCGCATTGCTCGCCGACATCATGAACGAGGATGTTCCCTTCGCTCGCGCCAACGCCCAAGGCCGGTCCAACGTTTATTCCCGCGACGCGCTCGCCCCTGACCGCCTCTGCGGTCCGCTCCCCACAGGAGTGACACCCACTTCCTATGCCATACGGCCCTGGCGCGCCTCGCACTGGATCAAAGATGGAGAACGCATCGCCCTCGGTGACCGAGATCTGGAAATAATCTTCACCCCCGGCCACACGCCAGATTCGCTCTGCCTGCTGGATCGCAGGAACCGACTTCTCTTCACTGGCGATACGTTCTATCTCGGTCCGATTTACCTGTTCACTCCCGAAACCGATTTCCCCGCCTACGCGAGGTCCGTAAGCAAGCTGGCACGCTTGACGGCATCTCTGAAGCTCCTGTTGCCCGGCCACAATGTGCCCGTGGCCGACCCCGTGTACCTTCTCCGTCTTCACGACGCTGTGGAAAAAGTCAACTCCGGCGCGATCAAGCCGCTAGTAACCGAAGGCCGTCGCGAATACCGCTTCGATCACTTTTCTCTTTTATTAGCACCGAACTAGCACGGCTGCGAACGCGTTGCCCCTCTCGCTCAGAAGTTACTTCAGACACTCGCAACTGCGGTTACTGCAAAAAAATTTCCCGTTACCAAAGTGACGTTTACACCACAGGAGGCTGCCTCTACTATCCATCTCGTGGTTTGGCAGTTCTGGGGGAGGGCTGCCGAGGCGTCCTTGACTGAAAAGTCCAGGGCGCTTTTTTATTGCGTTCTTGAACCCGGGATCTTCGTTCTGACCGTCTCCACTCCAACGGAGTCATCCTGAGGGCAGCCGTTTTTCAGGCGGAGCGAGGATCCTGCGCCTGGTGCAATCTAGTTTTGCTCGGGCGATGCCCCCGCGAAATGGAAGGTCTGAGCCCACCCTACGAGTGCTACAATTCCGCCTGCCCAATACCGAATTAAGAATTCACACCGGTCCGCCTTAAGGAGACTTTATGATGACCGACGGCTCAGACATGCGCTCCTGGGGAATCACCGTGCTTCGTGTCGTGGTCGGCGTTGTGTTTATGATGCACGGTGGACAAAAGTTCTTCATGGGATTTCACAATGTAGCCGGATTCTTGGCCTCACTCCGGATTCCAGCGCCACAAGCCGCTGCCGTCCTGCTGACGCTGCTCGAATTCTTCGGCGGCATTGCACTGATCCTGGGGCTTTTTACCCGCATTGTTGCCCTGTTGCTCGCATTCGACATGGCGGTCGCCGTCCTTCTGGTGCACTTGAAGAAGGGATTTTTTGGTCCCGCAGGTTTCGAATTTCCCCTCACCCTGCTGGCCGCTACCCTGTGCCTCGCATTCTCGGGATCAGGCGTGGCCTCGGTGGATCGTATGATCGGCCGGAAGGCCGTTTAAGTTTGGCGATTTTGACCTGCCGAGAAGTCCGATCCCGATAGCCTTCGAGGAGGGCACGACTTCAGTCGCATAAGTCCCCGAATAGAGGCCCGGCTTTAGCCGCTGCGGTTTTGCTTTTCCCGATCATTCCCTGCGAGCACACTTAGCCGCTAACCTACCTCTTCCGGCACGTGTTGCAGTACCCGCCAATCTCCAGCCTGGATACAACGATGCGAAAACGACAGTCGCTCTCCACCTGCTGCTTAAGCTGTTCAAATACATCACTAACGAACTGTGAAATTTTGCCGCAGCGCAAACATGCCATGTGAATGTGGTCGCGGTTCAATTTGCGCTCGTAATAATGTCCCTCGCCGTGAATGTGCATCAAGTCGAGCTCATCAATTAATCCCTGCCGTTTGAGCAATTGCAGCGTGCGGTAAACCGTGCTGCGGTCCACCGAAGCATCCAGAGCATCCAGGCGCTGCGCTCTGCGCAGGTTGCGCCGCATCCAGATGCTTCTTGGTTGTCTCCATGACGCTGAGAATAGCGCGCCGCTGCTGGGTCATACGGATACCGCGCTCGGCGCAAAACGCCTGCAATCGTCCCGGCATTTCAGTTTGGGGAAGTGGCATGGCAATCGCCCTCGTGAGCTGTCGCAACTAGTCGCATCTCGGCTGCGACGAAATCTTTGCTCAAATCTTTGCTCAATGCTGGACAGCTCGGTTGCCAGTCCGGCATCATAGTTGAGGTTATTCCTAGATGCGACTCAGTTGCAAGTAATGATGCCCCTATTCTTCAAACGTTCGCACTGGATATTCTTTGCCGTTCTCGGGCTGGGTTTTCTCCCCGCCCACGCTCAGGACAATTACTTCATCACCTATTCGCACGAACTGGAAGAGCCCGACAATCTCGAGATTGCCGCGAAGAGCATCACCGGCTCACCCAAGGGTGGCGATGCTTTCGCAGCCACCGCTCTGGAGTTGGAGTACGGAGTCAAAACCTGGTGGTCCACCGAGCTCTACCTCGACGGCCAAACCACCGCTGGCCAGAGCACCGTGTTCACTGGCTTCCGATGGGAGAATCGTGTTCGCCCGTTGCTCGCGAACACTGGATCAACCCGATTCTCTATTTCGAATTCGAAAACATCAACGGCGCCGACAAAGTTTTGCTCGAAGTCGTCGGCCGCGACGGCCGCGCCGACTTTCTGGGCCGCAACGACCGCAGCGAGAGAAAACGCGAGGCCGAATTCAAGCTGATCTTGTCCAGCAACTTCAAAGCTTGGAGCGTCTCGGAAAACGTCATCGCCGAGAAAAATCTTTCCGGCTCCCCCTGGGAATTCGGTTATGCCCTGGGAGCGAGCCGCGCTTTGGCTCTTGCCGCGACTGCGGAGTCTTGCACTTTCTGCCGCGAAAACTTCGCTCTGGGCGCCGAAATGTACGGCGGCCTTGGAGAGCGCCACAGCTTCGACCTGCGCGACACCTCACACTACGCCGGCCCAGTCGTCACCTGGAATATCCCTAGCGCTGCCACGCTGCGTCTCTCTCCCAACTTCGGCCTCAACAGCAACAGTCACGGTTTCCTATTCCGCTTTATGATCTCCTACGAAATAGAACAGGTTCTTTCCAGGCTGAAGCGAGGCGGCCATGAATAAGCATTGGCTTGCAAGGATCATTTTGGTTCTGGCGCTAACGGTCAGCCTTTTTGCGAAGGCGGGTGACGGAGTATTGGCTGCTCCGCGTTCCCGACAATGAAAGGGACCGCATCAACCCTCTCGCCAACGCGCCCGATGCCACTGCCGCCGGCAGCAAAATCTTCCACCAGCACTGCGCCAAATGCCACGGAGATAATGGCCAGGGCAAAGTCGATCGCAAACACGTGAGGCCCAACTTGCATTCGTTCCGCGTGAAGCAGGCGACTCCCGGAGAGCTTTTCTGGTTGCTCACCAACGGAAGCCAGAAAAACGGAGTGCCGTCGTGGAGTCGTCTGCCTGAGCCCGAACGCTGGTAGGTCGTCACCTTCCTGAAGTCCCGTCGGTAGCGGCGGTTACCATGGT
>Ga0070707_100004547_pt1 | contig 12989 bp, 10 predicted proteins | sample KBSK5502metaG_FD_65468 | JGI IMG/M metagenome (GOLD analysis project Ga0070707, IMG submission 65468) | Corn, switchgrass and miscanthus rhizosphere microbial communities from Kellogg Biological Station, Michigan, USA - KBS K5-50-2 metaG | ecosystem: Host-associated > Plants > Roots >... | reverse complement strand
GGAACAGCTCGGTCTCGTACAGCTCCCTGGGGAGCTTCCGCGTGCCGTTGAGCTGCTGCGCTGCCTTCTTGCCCTGCTCCTTGACCTTGCCTGGCATCGCCGCGTTCTCCCTTGTCCGACCCCGCCGCCCGCCCGCGTTAGGATGGCCGGCGTGAGTGACGATGAGCTTTACCGCCAGTATGAGACGGTCAACCTCTACCGGCAGGGTGCGGGTGCGACCCTGGAGCTGAACCGCCCGGAGCGGCTGAACGCGTGGAGCAACCAGTTCGCCCTGGACCTGCGCGCGGCGATCGGGGACGCCGAAGCCGATCCGGCGATCCGGGCGCTGGTCGTCACCGGCGCCGGGCGGGCGTTCTCCAGCGGCGCCGACCTGAAGGAGGCCGCCGGCGAGACCCTCGACGTATACCGCAGGCTGACCGAGCGGTACCACCCGATCATCACCGGCCTGCGGCGGTTGCCCAAGCCCGTGGTGGCGGCGGTCAACGGCCCCGCGGCCGGGATCGGGCTGTCCCTGGCGCTGGCCTGCGACCTCGTCGTCGCCGCCGAGTCGGCGTTCTTCCAGCTCGCGTTCGTCAACATCGGGCTGGTCCCGGACGGCGGCTCGTCGCTGTTCGTGCCGTCCCGTGTGGGTTTCGCCCGGGCCGCCGAGCTGGCCATGCTGGGGGAGCGGCTCGACGCCCGCACGGCCCTGGACTGGGGCCTGATCAACCGCGTCTGGCCGGACGAGGAGTTCCCCGCGCAGACCCGCGCGCTGCTGGACCGGCTGGCCAACGGCGCCACCCAGTCGTACGCGGGCACCAAGCGGCAGCTGAACCGGTGGCTGTACGAGCAGATGGACGCCCAGCTCGAGTTCGAGGCGGGGATCCAGCGCGAGATGTCCGCCTCGGGCGATTTCGCCGAAGGGATCGCGGCGTTCGCCGAGAAGCGGCCGCCCAGGTTCTCCGGCGCCTGACTCAGGTCTTGGACACGGCTCCGCTCGAGCGCGTCTACCGGGCCGAGGCGCCGCGGATCACCGCCGCGCTGGCCGCGCGGATCGGCGACGTCGGGCTCGCCGCCGACGCCGTGCAGGACGCGTTCGTCGAGGCCATCGAGCACTGGCGGGACGGGCAGCTGCCGCCCAACCCAGGCGGCTGGCTGGCCACCACGGCCCGCCGCAAGGCGATCGACCGGCTCCGCCGGGCCCGGGCCGGCCGGGAGAAGCTGGCCCTCCTGGCCGCGACGGAAACCGGCAGCGGCGCCGACACCTGCGAGGACGCCGCGGCGGCCGACGACGACCTGCTCGGCATGATCTTCGCCTGCTGCCATCCGGCGCTGCCGCGCGAGTCGCAGATCGCGCTCACCCTGCGCGCCGTCTGCGGCCTGACCACGGCCGAGATCGCCGCCGCCTTCCTGGCCGGGGAGCCCGCCATGACCCAGCGGCTGCTCCGGGCGCGCAAGGCACTGCGCGCCGCCCGCGCGGACATGCGCGTCCCCGACCCCGACGACCTCGCGGGCCGGCTGGCCGAGGTGCTGGCCGTGGTCTACCTGGTCTTCAACGAGGGCTACCTGGCCAGCGCCGGGCGCCAGCCGGCCCGGCGGGACCTGGCCGCCCAGGCGGTGGCGCTGACCAGGCTGCTAAACCGGCTGATGCCGCGCGAGCCCGAGGTCCTCGGCCTGCTCGCGCTGATGCTGCTGCACGAGTCCCGCGCCGCGACCAGGTTCGACGGGTGGGGGCGGCTGGTCAGGCTGGCGGACCAGGACCGCACCCGGTGGAACCGCGCGCTGATCGCCGAGGCGACCGCTCTGCTCGACCGTGCGCTGGCGCTGCGCGGGCCCGGTCCCTACCAGGTCCAGGCGGCCATCGCCGCGCTGCACGCCGAGGCGCCCGACTACGACCGCACCGACTGGGGACAGATCCGGATGCTGTACGACCGGCTGCAGGAGCTGACCCCGTCCCCGGTGGTGCTGCTCAACCGGGCCGTGGCCACCCGCTACGTGGTCGGCCCCGAGGCCGCGCTGGCCGAGATCACGCCGCTGGCCGCCGAACTCGACGGATACCGGCTCTACCACGCGCTGCGGGCGGGCCTGCTGGCGGGCCTCGGCCGGGACGGCGAGGCCCGCGACGCCAGCGAGCGGGCGCTCGCGCTGGCCGGCAACCCGGCCGAGCGCGAGCTCCTCGCCCGCCGCCTGTCCTTCTGAGGGGCTCGGTTACATCTCCACGACGGGCCGGACCTCGATGGTCATCCAGCCGCGGTCGACCCCGGGCCAGGTCCTGGCGATCTCCACGGCCTCCTCGATGGTGTCGGTCTCCAGCACCGAGTAGCCGCCGAGCGCCTCCTTGGTCTCCATGAACGGGCCGTCGGTGACGCCGCTGGCGCGCACGGTCTTGGCCGTGGCCGGCGGGGCCAGCTGGTGGCCGCCCTCGACCAGCTTGCCGGACCCGCCGCCGCCCTTCTCGTACCAGGCGCCGATCTCGGCGTACCAGGCCTGGCCTTCCGCCTCGGACATGCCCCTGGCCGCCTCGGTGTCCAGCAGCAGGATGACGTACTTCACGGTTGCCTCCATTTTCCGGCGGGGCGCCTCGCTGGCGTCCCTGCGTCAGTTCCACGAACGGCGCGGGCCCGATTCCGACACGGCCGGCCCGAAAAGGTTTACGCGCTGCGCCCGCTGGCGGCCAGCCTCGACTCCACGGTCAGGATGGCCTCGTACCGCCGCTGGATGTCGGCCCGGTCGCTGGCCTCGGGCACGGACCGCTCGCAGGCCCGGTTGATCATGGCCGCCTGGTCGAGCAGCACCCGGCGCTGGCCCTCGCTGGTGGTCTCGGCCATGATCCTGACCAGCGCCTCGAGCATGCGGATCATCACGGCCGGCTGGCCGAGACTGGACTGCCTGATCTTCTCGAAGGAGCGCTGCACCAGCCGGTCGTAGGAGGGCTGTGTCGCGATGACCCGGATGAACCCCCGGTCGTCCCGGTGCACGCGCGCCGGATGCCACTGGTCAACGATCTTGCACAGGTTCTCCCCGAGCCAGTCGATGCAGGTCAGGGCCGTAAACGTGTCGTTGACCGCCGCGGAGAGCGCGCGCAGCGCGATCTCCACCAGCTGGTCGATGCCGAACGACACGTCCTGGCTCAGCGTCCGGTACGGGCCCACGAGGTGCGCGCGGCCCAGCGCCTGGCGGACCAGCGGGGCCGCCTCCGGCGGCCAGACCGTGGCAATCCTGTGCCCGCGCACGATGAAGTGCCCAGGGCGTTGCTCCAGGCTGATCACCGCGTCCGCCTCGGTGGCCAGCCGGACCAGGTCCCGGTGCTTGATGAACTGCACGTACCCGCTGGCCGGCGCGAGCAGCACGGCCCCCTCCGCCTCGGTCCTGGCCACCAGCTCGACCGCCTTCGGGCCGGTCTTGGGGTGCGGCTCGGGGTTGCCACTGCCCTGCTCCCTGATCGCCTCGGCCAGGTCCGCGGCGATGCCGGCGATGACCTGGGGGAGCTGGATCGAGATGGCCGTGTGGTGGATGAAGTAGATGAGCACGGTCAGGTCGGCGACCATCAGCGCGAGCGTGACCGTCACGCTGATGTGCGGGACGAAGTCGCCGTGCGATCCCACCCCGATCGAGGCGAGCACCAGCACCGAGTAGACGAACGTCGCGACGAACGTGCCCAGGGTGAGCTGGGTGCCCCGGTCGCGGATGAAGTTCCGCAGCATCCGCGGCCCGAACTGGGTGGACGCCAGCGTCAGCGTGACCAGGATGATGGAGAAGACCACGCCGACCACGGTGATGATGGCCGCGGCGATCGTGGTGAGGATCTGCCGCGCCGCGTCGGCGCTCCCGCTGATCACCCAGCCCGGCAGCGCGAAGGCGCCGTGGTAGGCCGCGCGGTCCGCCGCGAGCGTGCCGATGAACAGCACGATCGCGGCCATCACCTCCAGGGCCGGCACGTACCACAGGCTGGTGCGCAGCACCTCACGCCGCCAGTGCGAGCCGAGTCCCGAGGACAGAACGCCACGGTACATGTTCGGAATTTTGTCACGGGCATGCGCCCGGACGTCACAGCGGTAGGCCGGCCTCCAGCAGGCCCAGCGCCTGGTCGATGCGCTCGAACGTCTCCTCGATGCCCTGCCGGTCGCTGGACCAGCCCTCCCACGGCATGGTGATCGACATGATGACGCCGATGATCGCCCCGGCCGTGGCGCGGACGGCCAGGTCGTCGGCCGGGTGCCCGGTCCGCTTGGCCAGCGCCGCGCTGATCACCCTGATCGTCCTCGCGAACTCGTCCATGGCCCGGGCGCGTACCTCGGGCACGGTCATGGTCAGGGCCGTGGTCTGCCGGATCACGTCGAGGTCGGCCTCGCTGTAGGACGCGATCACCTGCCGCGTGGCGGCCCGGACCGCGGCGACCGGGCCGAGCCCGGGCGGCTGCCGCTCGAACGCCTCGACCAGCCGGGTGTCCATGTCGTCCTGCAGGATCAGGTCTTCCTTGGTCGGGAAGTACCGGAAGAACGTGCTCGGCGACACCTCGGCCGCCTCGGCGATCTTCTCCACGGTGGTCTGCTGGTAGCCGTTCTCGCGGAAAAGCCGGAGCGCGTGCTCCCTGATGGCAGCGCGCGTCCTGGCCTTCTTCCGCTCGCGCAAGCCCTCCGGCCTGGGCTGGCTCGTGTCGAGGATCTCTGTCACGCTTCCAATTCTGCCCGCTCCGGGGCGCCCGACGCCTCGCTCACCTCGGCCGCCCCGTCGGCCCGGCGCGGCAGGAAGATGAGCGCCAGGATGGCGCTGACCAGCGCGATGCCGCCGCAGACCCACAGCATCGTGTCCATGCCCTGCACGAACGCGTGCCGCACCGAGTCGAGCAGCCCCGCCGAGCCGAGCTCGTGCGCCACGCCGACGCCCGCCACCACGCTGCTCCTGGCGGCCGCGGCGGCCGCCGCGGGCAGGTGGGTCACCGTCAGGTGGCTGCGGTACACCGAGTCGAGCACGGTGCCCAGCACCGCCACCCCGATGGTGGCGCCCACCTGTCGCATCGCCGAGATCAGGGCCGAACCCGCGCCGCTGCGCTCGGCCGACAGGGCGGACAGCGCCGCGTTCATCGCCTGCGGCATGGCCAGCCCGAGCCCCAGGCCGAACACCGCGAACCAGGCGGCCGCGAACCCGGTGCCGCTGCTGACCGTGGTGGTGGCGCCGACCCCCAGGGTGATCGCCATGAGGGCAAACCCCACCGTGACCAGCCCCTTCACGCTGGCCAGCGGCGCGCGCGCCGTGCCGTCCTGGCCGCCGGGCCGCGGCGAGGCCATGTCCTCGCGGGGGGGTCTGGGGGGGTCGTCCCCCCGGGCCAGCACAGTGCTGCCGATCATGCCGATGACCATGCCGCCGATCATCGGCAGCAGCCGCAGCCCGCTGCCCATCGCGTTCACGCCGCGGACCTCCTGGAAGTACTGCGGCATCGCGAACAAGATGCCGAACATCGCGAACGAGACCAGCGTCGACAGCAGGGTCCCCCAGGTGAAGCCGGCCGACCGGAACAGCCGGAGCTCGATCAGCGGCCGGATCGCGCCCCCGCGCGGCGATCCGGCCTCAGCGGCCCGGTTGCGCCCGGTCAGCCAGCGCTCCCAGGCGACCAGCACGGCGAGCACCGCGACCCCGGCGCCGATGGTGACCAGCGCGGTGCCGTCCGTCCACCCGTCCTGGCCCGCCTTGATGAACCCGTAGGTCAGCGCGGCCAGGCCCGCGCTGGACAGCAGCACGCCGAGCACGTCCACGCTCGGCCGCTGCGCGCTACGCGTCTCGGGCAGCAGCACCGCGACCGCGATCAGGGCCAGCACCACGACGGGCACGTTGATCAGGAAGACCGAGCCCCACCAGAAGTGGTCGAGCAGGTACCCGCCGACGATCGGCCCGATCGGGAAGCTGATGAAGGTCGCCGACGCCATCAGCGCGATCGCCCGCTGCCGCTCCTCGGGCGCGAACAGCACCGGGATCACCGACAGCGAGAGCGGGAAGATAGCCGCGGCGCCGATCCCGAGCACCGCCCGGGCCGCGATCAGCGCGCCCACGCTGCCCGCGTACGCGCAGGCCGCCGAGGAAGCGCCGAACAGCAGCAGCGCGACCAGCAGCACCCGCTTGCGCCCCAGCCGGTCGCCGAGCAGGCCCGCCGGCAGCATCGCGGCCGCCAGGACCAGGCTGTACGCGTCCGAGATCCACTGCAGGTCGCTGGTCGAGGCGTGCAGGTCGGTCGCGATCGTGGGCAGCGCCAGGTTGAGCACGGTCAGGTCCAGCCCGACGACGAGCACGCTCGCCGCGATGGCGACCAGCGCCCACCACCTGCGAGCCGAGTTCTCCGCCATGACAGTCACACCCCTTCGGCAGCTACAGCTTTTTGAATGTCACTACCAAAAGTATGCTCCCCTCATTTAGCAGTGTCAACCACCATTTTCCCCCACCTCCCCGCGCTCCTGCGCCCTCCCCGGCTTCTCGCGCTGACCTCGCGGCCTAGCACGGGCTCATATCTCACACCAGTCACTCAAGCCGCTGGCAAGGAACCTCCGAGCCGCCTCTCACTAAGCAGAATGTGACTCTCTATCGAAAAGATTCGCTAGAACGTCACATTCACTGAATCAGTTCCCGTACAATATGCGGCTTTTGTTCGAATTGAGAAGTTGAGGGGAGCCCGTTCGAGGCGCGGCGCGCGCCTCGAGCGGTCCGCAACAACATGAAACGGCCTTGGAGCAGGTCCTGCGGAGGCTAGCCCTTGAGGCGGTTGAGCAGGGCGGTGCCGTCGGGGCTGCCGAGGCCGGAGCACGCGTCCCAGCCGGGGCCGGCCGCGTAGGCGCCGTTGTTGCCGCTGGTGATGTCGTGGAAGCCGGGCACGTCCACGCCCGGCGCGACGCCCGCGTACAGGAGCGGCTGGATCAGGCCGAACCGCTGGCCGGTCGCCTGCGCGAGCCGGCTGATCAGCGCCGACCACAGCGGGGCGACCGCGCTGGTCCCGCCGACCACGCCCGGATTGCCGTCGGAGTAGATCTGGTAGCCGGTGACCGGGTCGGCGTTGCCCGCCACGTCGGGCACGCCCCGCCCGCCGGCGCCGGCCGGGGCCGGCACGCCCGCGTTGGCCTGCCACGACGGCAGCGGGTACTGGTCGCTGACCCCGCCGCCGCCGGCCCCCTCGTTCGACGCGGTCTCGTTCCACACCACCTCGGAGCTGATCACGCCGGTAGCCGGGTCCGCCACCAGCTTCGTCCCGCCGCAGGCCAGCGCGTACGGGCTGGACGCCGGGAAGTCCACGTGCGCCTGGCCGTCGTTGACGGCGTCGCCGCTGCCGTTGTCGCCGGAGGCGACGCACACGGTGACGCCCATCGCGGCCGCGTCGGCCATCGCCTGGTCCATGGCGATGCGTCCCTGGGCCGTCCACGAGTCCTCCGACTGTCCCCAGCTGATCGAGATGGCGATCGGGGCCGGGGTGGCCGTCACGGCCGCGGAGATGGCGTCGACGAAGCCGTTGTCGGTGTTCGGCGCGAAGTACACGATCTGCGCCGCGCCGGGCGCCGCGGCGCCGATGACGTCGATGTCGAGCGCGACCTCCACGTCGGCCCCGTTCGGGTCCGAACCCGGCGCGTTGGCGCCTCCGTCCACGCCGGCCGCGGTGATGGACGGCACCGCGATGCCGAGCCCGCCGAAGTAGGTGGCGAGGTCGCTGGCCGCGAAGCCGCCGCCGAGCTCGATGACGGCGACTGCCTGCCCGGCGCCGGTGGTCCCGGCCGGGAACCCGTAGATGTCGGCCACCTGGTTCGGCGGGTACGTGCCGGGCTGACCGGCGGCGGCGGGCGCCATGCCGCGGACCCGGAAGTGCGGCCGGGCCTGCGGCCTGGTGTCCAGGCCGAGCACCGCGACCACGACGCCGTCCAGTGCCGCGGGCACGAACAGCGGGCCCTCGCGGTAGCGGTGCGTGACCGTCCCGTGGCCCCTCGGGTCCGGGCTGCTGACCTGCCGCAACGTGGCGCCGAACGCGCTGGAGAGCGCGGCGAGCGTGCCCGCCACCTTGACCCGCCGGGTGGCCGGGTGCACCTCGGTCACCTCGAGCCCCAGGCCGGTCAGCGTCTGGCGGACGAGGTCGACGTCGGCGGGGTCGGCCCCGTACTGTCCGGCCAGTTCGTCGCGGCTCAGCACGGTAGGCCCCTCGACGATCTCGGCGGGCAGGTGGGCCCGGCGGCGCAGGATCAGCGTCAGCTCGGCCCGCGCGGAGGTGTCGAGCTCGCCGGCCGGGCTGGCGTCCGGCAGCGGCGCGCGCTCGCTGCCGGGCAGTTGCACCAGGGAATGTGATTCGTCAGGCATGGTCAGCTCCCGCTTTTTGGTAGGCACCGGGGACAGTAGGTATTCAACCGGCCCGGGCGGTTCCGCCTCAGGCAAAGCGAGCACCCCCGCCCGTTCGGGATAATTATTTCACCGAACGGGCCGGGGTGGCTGCCCTTGTTAATACTGAAACCCCGCCCATATCGTACATTTGTCGCAAATGTACGATATCGCGCCAGAGTTATTGAGGTGTTCTCCTGGGCTTAGAAAATGCGGGCGCCAAGTCGATCACCCGTGTCATATCTCTCGTGTATAGCTGGGACGCCAATCGCCAGGTCAGGAGGTATCGGCCCAGATGCGCCGCAGATGTCCGGCCGCAGGGGTGGTGGTGGCGGCGCCAACGACGGCGGTGGCCGGCGCCACCACCACCACGATCGTGGGTTTTAGGCGCTCACGGCGCCCCGGGGTCCGGCCGGCCTCCTCGCCGAACCCATCCGGCGCGCCCGCCCGGTACCCCGTCGCCAGGCGAGGCCCCGCCGGGCCCGCCGACCAGGTCGCCGGCCAGCTTCGCCTGCATGGACTGCTTGCTCACAGGCTCTTGTATATGACGATGAACGACACATAATCAACTCCGGGAGCGAACAAGAACCAAGGGTGACCGTTTCCGTACTACTTGTTGCGGTTTACGGCCCGCCTGGGCGATGATGAAAGCCAGTCAGGTGGAGTGACGGGCGGCGGAAAGGCGGCCCGTAACAGAAGGGGCACGGTGACAAGTGCTGTTTCGCCGCGCGCCACGTTCCGTGATGTGTTCGCGGTGCGCGAGTTCCGCGCCCTGTGGTTTTCCGTCATCCTGTCCCAGGCCGGCGACCGCTTGGCCCTGGTCGCCCTCACCTTGCTGGTCTTCGACCGGACCAGGTCGCCGCTCCTCGCGGCCCTGGTGTACGCGGCCGGCTACCTGCCCTGGGTGATCGGCGGCTTGTTCCTGGCCGACCTGGCCGACCGGTATCCGCGGCGCTCGGTGATGGTCTTCTGCGACGCCGTCCGCGCCGTCCTGGTGGCGGTCATGGTGCTGCCGGGCATGCCCATCGGCGCGCTGGTGGCGCTGTTGTTCACGGCCACGATGTTCGCGCCCCCGTTCGACTCGGCGCGCGCCTCCATCACCCCGGACATCCTGCAGGGGGAGCGCTACGTCCTCGGCACCGCGGTGATCCAGACCACCTTCCTGGCCGGCCAGGTGCTGGGCGCGGTGGGCGGGGGAGTGGCCGTGGCCTTCATCGGCGTGCGGCCCGCGCTGCTCATCGACGCCGCCACGTTCGTGCTCTCGGGCTTGCTCGTCGGCCTGGGCACCCGCGCCAGGCCCGCCGCCGCCAGTCTGGAAACGGTTCAGCCGTCGCCGCTGGCCCGGATGGTGGGCGGGATGCGGCTGGTGTTCGGCAACCCGGCGCTGCGGACCCTGCTGCTGTTCGGCTGGCTGGTGGCCTTCTATACGATCCCGGAGGGAATCGCCGCCCCGTACGCGGCAAGGCTCGGCGGAGGGTCCATCGCCACCGGCCTGGTGCTGGCGTCGACGGCGTTGAGCACGACCATCGCCACGCCTTTGTTCACCAGATTCATCCGCCCCCGACAGCGGATCAACTCGATGGGGCCGCTGGCCGTGATGACCTGCGGCACGCTTGTCCTGACGGCCCTCCGTCCGGGCCTCGCTGCGTCACTCGTGATCTTCTCGCTGTCGGCCACGTTCGGTGTCTACCAGCTCGCGGCCAACACCGCGTTCGTCGTGAGGGTGCCGAACGAACGACGGGCTCAGGCCTTCGGCATCGCCAGCATGGGCGTGATCGTCGGCCAGGGGGCGGCCTTCGTGGCCGCCGGCGCTGCCGCGGAGGTGGTAACTCCGGCGACGGTCATTGCGGTTGGCGGCGGGATAGGTGCGGTAGTTGCTCTCGTCCTGACCCTCAGGTGGCGTCACGTGTCACCACCGGGCGGACGGCATGCGGCGGGACGGCGTCCCGGTCACGCCGCGACCAGAGGTTCGGTGCCGCTACGGGAGCATGGCTAGCGGCGGGGTGCGGACTGCGGTCAAGTCCACGTGTCGCGCATTGCGAGCTCTCCTCTCGGTCTTGCTCGGGTGGGGTGTCTCGGGTATCAGCCCCAGTTGACGCGCATGAGCTGCCCCTCCCTCCGGCAGGGATATGCGGTCCTGTGACGGCCTCGGCTAACGCAACGCCGGGTAATCGTGGCTCGTCAATCACCATTTAGCCCCTCTTTATCCCGTGATGTCGGTGAATCGAGAGCAATAGTGCATAAGGGAGCCAAGATGAGTTAAGGTAGCTATACGGAGCTAGTCCTTTACGGTGAGCTGTCGACTAGAAAAGCGCCTATCACGTCCCATCCGGAACGGTGGAGCATGGAAGCCTCATCCGTCACGTACCGCGTGCCGGTCAGCGCTGGCATCCGGAGCTGGGCCTGGTGGCGGCTTCCCGTGGGCCTGCGGGTCTACGTGGGCCTCGGGCCGGTCATCGCGTTCGGGCTGGCCGTCTTCGCGGCGTCCCAGACCACATGGCACGTCGCGGACCTGGGGAAATTCCTGTTGCTCCTGGGCTGCGGCATGATCTCGGTCGCGGCGACCCCGCGGACCGCCTACGCCCAGGGCGCCGTGGTGCGGGACTTCCTCACCGTCTGGGTCCTGCCGGTGGCGATCCTGCTCCCGCCCATCTACGCGATGCTGACCCCGATCCCGCTGCAGATACTCACCCAGTTCCGCGTGCACCGGGGGGTCGTCTACCGCCGGGTGTTCACCGTCGCCGCGATCGCCCTGTCCTACGGCGCGGCGTCGCTGCTGTTCCGCGCGTTCCCCGCTTCCTTCGCCGGCTCCTCGATCGGCACCGGCACGCACGCCCTGACCTTCACCCTGGCCGTGGCCATCTGCGAGATCGTGGGGGGCCGTGGCCACCATCTGATGATCGTGGGCGGCATCAAGCTGTCCGATCCAACGGTACGGCTCGCCGACCTCGAGCTGAACCGCGAGGCGCTGGTGGGCGACTTCGCCGAGTTCGACATGGGCATGCTGATCACCTTGGTGGTGGCCGTCAACCCGGTGCTCGCGGTGCTCGCCGTGCCCACCGTCCTGCTGATCCGGCGGTTCATGATGCACGCCCAGCTCCTGGCCCAGGCGCGGGTGGACACCAAGACCGGCCTGCTCAACTCGTCCACCTGGGAACGGGAGGCGGAGGTCGAGATCGCCCGCGCGGTCCGGACGGGCAGCCCGCTGGCGCTCGCGCTGGTCGACATCGACCACTTCAAGGTGGTCAACGACACCTACGGGCACCTGGTGGGGGACAAGGCGCTGCGCGCGGTCACCGACGCGCTGCGGAGCCAGCTGCGCGCCTACGACGTGGCCGGGAGGTTCGGCGGCGAGGAGTTCGTGGTCCTGCTGCCGAACGCCCGCGAGGTCGACGCGATCAACGTGGCCGAGCGGCTGCGCGCGCACATCGCGGCCATGTCCATCCCGGTTGGGGACGACACCGAGTCGGGGCCGTGCGTCAAGCTCACGATCTCGGTCGGGGTCGCCGCCCTGCACGGCGAGAGCCGCGAGCTGACCGACATGCTGGCCGCCGCCGACTCGGCCCTGTACTACGCCAAGGAAACCGGCCGCAACAAGACCCACGCGATCTCCGCCGCCGTCCGCGCCTCATAAGCCGATTTTTCGCGTTATTGCGGCAATTCCTGCCCGGAACCGGGCAGGAAAGTTGCCTAAAGCGTCACGCGGCTGGTAAGAAGTCGGCATGCCTCGACCCGGCGACCGCGCCGACAAGCCCGGCACCCGCGGGGATCCCTTCCCGCAGGACCTCGCGAGCTACCTGGCGGCCTCGACCGGCCTGCCGCAGGCGACCGCGGTCCGGGTGGTCGCCGACGTGGCGACGTACTTCAACGAGACGGTCGAGGACTTCGTCCGCCGGCGCCACGCCGAGCTGCGGCACCGGCCGTACAAGAACGAGGAGATCTGGCCGCTGCTCGCGGCCGAGCTCGAGCAGCGCAGGTTCGCCGCGCCGGAACTGTCAGAACGCCAGCTCCGGCGCATCGTCTACGGATAACGGATAACGGATAACGGATAACGGCACCATCGCCGAGGGGAGCTTGCCAGTGTGCGGAATCGTCGGGTACATCGGCCGCAGGGACGCGGTCCCTGTCCTGCTCGAGGGGCTCAGGAGCCTGGAGTACCGCGGCTACGACTCGGCCGGCCTGGCCGTCATCTACCGGAACCGGCTGCAGGTCACCAAGACCGCGGGCCGGGTGCAGGATCTCAGGGACCGGGTCGGCGCCCGCACCAGCGCCACCATCGGCATCGGCCACACCCGGTGGGCCACGCACGGCGAGCCGAACGAGGTCAACGCCCACCCGCACACCGACACCGAGGGCCGCATCGCGGTGGTCCACAACGGCATCATCGAGAACGCCGAGCAGCTCAGGGACGCGCTCACCGCCCGGGGCGTCAAGCTGGCCAGTGACACCGACACCGAGGCGCTCGCCCACATGATCGCCGCGGAGGCGACGGAAGGGACCTCCCTGGAAGAGGCGGTCCGCCGGACGCTGCGCCACGTGGAAGGCACCTACGGCCTGGTCGTGCTGGACATCAGGCACCCGCACGAGCTGGTGGTGGCCCGCAACGGCAGCCCGATCGTGCTCGGCATCGGGGAGTCGGAGATGTTCGTCGCCTCCGACGTGGCGGCGCT
>Ga0070707_100004543_pt1 | contig 12993 bp, 12 predicted proteins | sample KBSK5502metaG_FD_65468 | JGI IMG/M metagenome (GOLD analysis project Ga0070707, IMG submission 65468) | Corn, switchgrass and miscanthus rhizosphere microbial communities from Kellogg Biological Station, Michigan, USA - KBS K5-50-2 metaG | ecosystem: Host-associated > Plants > Roots >... | reverse complement strand
CCCGGCGGGGACAAGGTCATCTGGAGCGCGCACTGCCACAACGACCTCGGCATGGCGGTCGCCAACTCCCTCGCCGCGGTGCAGAACGGCGCGCGGCAGATCGAGTGCACGGTGAACGGCATCGGCGAGCGCGCCGGCAACACCTCGATGGAAGAGGTGGTGATGGCGATCAAGACGCGCCGCGAGCGCTTCGGGGTCGACACCGGCATCGTCACCGAGCAGATCTATCCCACCAGCCGCCTCCTGGCGCAGATCACCGGCATCGCCATCCCCATCAACAAGCCGATCGTGGGCGAGAACGCCTTCGCGCACGAGGCCGGCATCCATCAGGACGGCGTGCTGAAGAACCGCCTCAACTACGAGATCATGAAGCCCGAGTCCGTGGGCCTCGCCTCGAACCGCCTGGTGCTCGGCAAGCACTCGGGGCGCCACGCCTTCGTGGATCGCCTGCGCGAGCTCGGTCTGGACCTGACGCACGTCGACATGAACCGCCTCTTCGAGCGCTTCAAGTCGCTCGCCGACGCCAAGCAGGACGTCTACGACGAGGACCTGATCGCGCTGGTCGCCGAGGAGTCGGTGCGCGGGCAGGGGGGCCACGACCGTTACGAGCTCGTCTACCTGAACGTGACCTCGTCCAGCATGGCGGTGCCGCACGCGACCGTGAAGCTGCGCATCGACGGCCAGGAGGTGCTCGGCCATGGCACCGGCGACGGCATGGTCGACGCCTGCTACAAGGTGATCGGCGACCTCACCGGCCAGCACCCCGAGCTGCAGCGCTACGCGGTGAAGGCCATCACCGGCGGCACCGACGCGCAGGGCGAGGTGTCGGTCCTGGTGCGCGAGGACGCCCATACCGTGACCGGGCAGGGGAGCCACACCGACATCATCCAGGCGAGCGCGCAGGCCTACGTGAACGCGCTCAACAAGCTCGAGTACCGCCGGCAGTACCGGCAGCGCCAGCAGGCGGAGGTGGGACCGTGAGCGCCGCCATGACCATGACCGAGAAGATCCTGGCGCGCGCCGCCGGGAAGCAGGGCGTCGAGCCGGGCGACAACGTGTGGGTCCGGGCCGACGTGCTCATGACCCACGACGTCTGCGGCCCGGGCACGATCGGCATCTTCAAGCGCGAGTTCGGGAAGCAGGCGCGCGTCTGGGACCGCGAGCGCGTCGTCATCATCCCCGACCACTACATCTTCACCAAGGACGACAAGGCCCACCGCAACGTCGATATCTTGCGGGTCTTCGCCGGGGAGCAGGGCCTGCCGCACCTCTACGACGTGGGTACGCCGCGCTACAAGGGCGTCTGCCACATCGCGCTCGCCGAGGAGGGGCACACCCGCCCGGGCGAGGTGCTCTTCGGGACGGACTCCCACACCTGCACCGCGGGCGCCTTCAACCAGTTCGCGACCGGCATCGGCAACACGGACGCCGCCTTCGTCATGGGGACGGGGAAGCTCCTGGTGAAGGTCCCACCCACCATGCGCTTCGTCTTCGAGGGCGAGATACCGGATTTCATCCTCGCCAAGGATCTCATCCTGCAGATCATCGGTGACATCGGGGTCGACGGCGCGACCTATCGCTCGATGGAGTTCGCCGGTGAGGCGGTGATGCGGCTCTCGATGGAGGAGCGGATGACGCTCGCCAACATGGTGATCGAGGCGGGCGGCAAGAACGGCGTCATTGCCTGCGATGAGACGACGCGCGCCTACCTGCGCGGCCGGACGACCACGCCCTTCACGCCGGTCGAGAACGACCCCGGGGCGCGCTTCCTGGTCGAGAAGCGCTACGACGCGCGCCGGCTCGAGCCGACGGTCGCCCGGCCGCACTCGCCCGACAACCGGGCGCTGGCGCGCGAGCTCGGGGACGTGCAGCTGACGCGCGCCTACATCGGCTCGTGCACGGGCGGGAAGATCACCGACTTCGTCAACGCCGCGCGCGTGCTGAAGGGCCGGCACGTCGCGGTCGACACCTTCCTGGTGCCCTCGACCATGGACGTCTCGCGGGGGCTCCGGGTCCAGACCATCGACGGCCGACCGCTGCTCGACATCTTCAGGGAGGCGGGCTGCCAGATCTCGCTCGACGCCTCGTGTGCCGCGTGCCTGGGCGGACCCCGGGACACCTTCGGGCGCATCAACGGCCCCGAAGTCTGCATCTCGACCACCAACCGGAACTTCCCCGGCCGCATGGGTGCCAAGGAGGGGCAGGTGTACCTGGCTTCGCCGTACACCGTCGCCGCCTCGGCGGTCACCGGACGCATCACCGACCCGCGGGAGCTCCTGCAATGACCATCACCGGGCGCGTCTACGTCCTCGGCGACAACATCGACACCGACCAGATCATCCCCGCCGAGTACCTGAACCTGGTGCCGACCATCCCCGAGGAGTACCGGAAGCTCGGGAGCTACGCGCTGGCCGGCCTGGCGCGCACGCCCGACCAGCCGCCGTTCGTCCCCCCGGGCACGATGGCGACCCCCTACGCGATCATCGTCGCCGGGAAGAACTTCGGCTGCGGGTCGTCGCGCGAGCACGCGCCGGTCGCGCTCGGGGCCGCGGGCCTGAAGGCGGTGGTGGCGGAGTCGTTCGCGCGCATCTTCTTCCGGAACTGCGTCGCCACCGGCGAGCTGTACCCGTGCGAGACGCCCGCCCGGCTGACCGGGGCGTTCCGCACCAACGACCAGGTCGTGCTCGACCTCGAAGCGAACACGCTGACCCACGTCGATACGGGCACGGTCCATCGGCTCCGGCCGCTCGGCGACGCGGGACCGGTCATCGCGGCGGGTGGCCTCTTCGCCTACGCGCGGCAGACGGGGATGATCGCGGCGCCGCCGGGCGAGGGCGGGGCGGACGCGGGCCCGGGCGCCGGGCCCGACGACTGATCCGTGAGCGCGCCCGCCACCATCGCCGTCTTCCCCGGCGACGGCATCGGTCCCGAGGTGACGTCCGAGGCGGTCGCCGTCCTGGAAGCCGTGGCCCCGCGTCACGGGCTGGCGCTCGAGTTCAGCACGGGGACGATCGGCGGCGCCGCCATCGACGCGACGGGCGATCCGCTGCCGCCCGCCGAGCTGGAGCGCGCGCGCCGCGCCGACGCGGTCCTGCTCGGTGCCGTCGGCGGACCGAAGTGGGACGACCCGTCGGCGCGCGTCCGCCCCGAGCAGGCGCTCCTCGGCCTCCGCAAGGGCCTCGGCCTCTACGCCAACCTGCGCCCGGTGTGGACCGTGCCCGAGCTGATCGCCGCCTCGCCGCTCCGGCGTGAAATCCTGGACGGCGTCGATCTGGTCGTCGTCCGCGAGCTGACCGGCGGCATCTACTTCGGGAAGCCGAGCGAGCGGCGGACGACGCCCGCCGGCCGCGAGGCCGTCGACACGCTCGTCTACACCGAGGCGGAGATCGCGCGCCTCCTCCACGCGGCCTTCGCGCTCGCACGCCAGCGGCGGCGGAAGCTCGCCTCCGTCGACAAGGCGAACATCCTCTCCTCGTCGCGCCTGTGGCGCGAGATCGCGCACGAGATCCGCGGCGAGTACCCCGACGTCGCCTACGAGGACGTGCTGGTCGACGCGATGGCGATGCACCTCATCCGCCGGCCGCGCGACTTCGACGTCATCGCCACCGAGAACCTCTTCGGCGACATCCTGACCGACGAGGCCTCGATGCTCGCGGGCTCGATGGGCATGCTGCCCTCGGCCTCGCTGGCCGGTGCGCCCGCGCAGGGCGAGCGCTGCCGCGGGCTCTACGAGCCGATCCACGGCTCGGCGCCGGACATCGCGGGGAAGGACCGGGCGAACCCGCTGGCCGCGATCCTCTCCGCCGCGATGCTCTGCCGCTACTCGCTCGCCGCGCCGGCGGGCGCGGAGGCCATCGAGCGCGCGGTGGCGGCGGTGGTCGCGGCGGGCCACCGCACGGCGGACCTGGCCGCGCCCGGCCAGCCGGTCATCGGGTGCCGCGCGATGGGGGGCCTCGTGCGCGCGGCGCTCCGGGGGTAACGTGAGCGACCCGCGACCGTCCACCCCACCGTGCAGCTGAAGCTCGTCGTCGAGTACGAGGGCACCCGCTACCAGGGCTGGCAGGTGCAGCCAGGCGGGCCCACCGTGCAGGAGGTGCTCGAGCGCGCGCTCGCCACCGCGCTGCGCGAGCCTGTCCGGGTGCGGGGCGCCGGCCGCACCGACGCCGGCGTGCACGCCTGCGGCCAGGTCGCGGCGGTGAAGGTGACCCGCGTGCCTGCCGACCTCGGACGGCTCCAGAAGAGCCTCAACGCCCTCACCCCCGACGACGTCGCCGTGCGTGAGATCGCCGTGGTCGACGACACCTTCGACCCCCGGCGCGACGCGCGGAGCCGCGTCTACGAGTACCGCATCCTGAACGCGCCCGCGCCCTCGCCGTTCTGGCGGCGGCACGCCTGGCACGTCGGAGAGCCACTCGACGCCCGCGCCATGGACGAGGCCGCGGCGCATCTCCTCGGCGAGCACGACTTCGCAGCCTTCCGCGGCGCCGACCCGGTGCCGGTCCACTCCACCGTCCGCCGGGTGCTGGAGAGCCGCGTGCAGGCCGGGCCGGTGCTCATCTATCGCGTCGAGGCGACCGCGTTCCTGAAGCACATGGTGCGGAACATCGTGGGCACGCTGGTCGAGGTGGGGCGGGGGGAGCGGGCGGCGGCCGGCCTGCGCGAGCTGCTGGCGAGCCGCGATCGCACGCGGGCGGGCGCGACAGCGCCCGCGCACGGCCTCACTCTCGTCGCGGTGAGGTACTGAGCGCCTCGTCGGCCTGCGCATCGGCGCGTTTGGACCGTTATCGCTCGACGGGGTATAAATCGTCGCGTGGAGTGCCCACGCGATCGCGAGCAGCTCGAGCCGCTCACCCTGCGCTCCATTCGCGTCGATCGCTGCCCAGGCTGTCACGGGATGTGGTTCGAAGCTGGAGAGTTCCGGCTCCTCAAGGACAGGCAGTCACACGGCGACTATTGCTGGATCAACTTCGACCTGTGGAGAGACGTAGATCAATTCCGCGCCGCGACGCCGGCACGCTATGCCTGCCCCGGGGACGGAAGTGCGCTCACCACGATCCGCTACGGCGGATCGTCGGTCAGCGTCGATGTCTGCTCGCGGTGCCGCGGGCTCTGGCTCGATCACGGTGAATTTCAAGCGATCGTCGCATGGCTGCGAACGAAGGTGGACAGCGAGACCGTCGGCGATTACCTGAAGGACGTTCGCGAGGAGTTCGTCGAGCTCTTCACCGGCCAGGAAGGTCTGCGCACGGGGCTCCGAGACCTGGCGAGCGTGCTCTACCTGCTCGAGCTCAGGTTCGCCGTACAGCACCCGCACCTGGCGGCCGCGGCAGACTCCCTTCCCCGCTAAAGCCGGCCAAAGCGAACCTGGTAGCTGCTCTCGTGACGGTGGCGTTCAGGGAGGTGACGCCCGGAGCGCGCGCGCTTCGCAAAGGCATGCTGCGGACCTGGCACCGCGCTTGCCAATGAGTTTGCAGTGGCGAGGAGGTCAGCGGGGTGGGGTCTTCGGTGCTCGCTCACGGCGCGTGCGCCACGCGCGCAGGCGCTCGCCGATCTCGCGCTCGCGGCCGCGGTCGCTCGGCTCGTAGTAGCGCCGCGTGCGCAGGCGCTCGGGCAGGTAGTCCTGCTCCACGACGGCTTCCCCGTAGTCGTGGGGATAGAGGTAGCCGGCGCCATAGCCCATGCCCTTCATGAGCGGCGTCGGCGCGTTGCGCAGATGGAGCGGGACGGCGAGCGGGCCTGTCTGGCGCACGTCCTCGGCGGCGGCCAGCATGGCGCGGTAGCTGGCGTTCGACTTGGGGCAGGTGGCGAGGAAGGTCGCCGCCTGCGCCAGCGGGATGCGTCCCTCGGGGAGGCCGACGAAGTGGACGGCGTCCTTGGCGGCGACCGCCACCTGGAGCGCCTGCGGCTCGGCGTTGCCCACGTCCTCGGCGGCGAAGATCACCATCCGCCGCGCGATGAAGAGCGGGTCCTCGCCCGCCTCGAGCATGCGCATCATCCAGTAGACCGCGGCGTCCGGGTCCCCGCCGCGGAGGCTCTTGATGAACGCGGAGATGACGTTGTAGTGCTCCTCGCCCGCCTTGTCGTAGCGCAGCGCGCGCTGCTGCGCGGCCTCCTCGAGCAGCGCCAGGTCGACGCTCCGCGTGCGCCGCGTGCGCGCCAGGCGCGCGGCCAGCTCGAGCGTGTTCAGTGCCACCCGCGCGTCGCCCTGTGCGTGCGCCACCAGGAAGGCACGCGCCTCGGGGGCGAGCGTGAGCCGCGCGGCGCCGAGCCCGTGCTCCGCGTCCGCGAGCGCGCGCTCGACCACCGCGCCCACGTCCTCCTCGGTGAGCGGTTCCAGCACGAGGACGCGCGTCCGCGAGAGGAGCGGCGGGATCACCTCGAAGGACGGGTTCTCCGTCGTCGCCCCGATGAGGGTCACGGTGCCCGCCTCGACGTGGGGCAGGAAGGCGTCCTGCTGCGCCTTGTTGAAGCGGTGGATCTCGTCGACGAAGAGCACGGTCGGCGGGCTGCCCTGCGCCAGCTCGGCCCGGGCTTCCTCGACCACCTGCCGGAGCTCCTTCACCCCCTGGAGGACGGCGGAGAAGGAGACCGCGTGCGCCCCGCTGGCGGCCGCGAGCAGGTGGGCGAGGGTGGTCTTGCCGCTCCCCGGCGGGCCCCAGAGGATGAGCGACTCGACCTGCCCGCCCTCCAGCATCTCGCGCAGCACGCGGCCGGGGCCGAGGAGGTGCTGCTGGCCGACGAACTCTTCGATTCGGCTTGGCCTCATCCGTTCGGCGAGCGGCGCGCGGCCCGACGGGGTCTTCGCCGCGGGTGCGTGCGGGAACAGCTCGGGCTGCCGCGACATGGGTTTTCGTCTAGCACACGGCCCGTTTCCTGGAACAGCCGTCTATCGCATGGTAGGAAGGCCGCGCGGCGGGGGGAGGCGATGGCGCGCATACGGACGGTCGGGCTGGTGGTCAAGCGTGACCGCCCGCGCGCCGTGCGCCTGGCGCGACGGATGATCCGCTGGCTCGGCCGCCGGCGCGTGCGCGTGCTGCTCGACGCCGAGGCGCAGCTCGACGGCGCGCCGGCGCGCACCAAGGGCGAGCTCGCGCGCGAGGCCGACCTGATCGTCGTGCTGGGCGGCGACGGGACGCTCCTCTCCATCGCCCGGCGGACCGAGGCGCGCGTGCCCATCCTGGGCGTCAACCTGGGCGAGCTCGGCTTCTTGACCGAGGTGGTCGAGGCCGAGGCCATGCCCATGCTGGCGCGCGTGATCGCCGGCCGCTACCAGCTCGACCGGCGGATGACCCTCGCCGCACGCCTCGAGCGCGGGGGGCGCGTGCGCGCGCGCTACCGCGCCGTGAACGACGTGGTCATCACCCACGGCGCCGTCGCCCGCATCGTCGACTTCACGGTCGCGGTCGACGGGCTCCCCTTCGCGACCTACCGCGCCGACGGCATGATCGTCGCGACGCCGACGGGCTCCACCGCCTACTCGCTCTCGGTGGGCGGGCCGATCGTCGAGCCGACGGTGCAGGTGCTCCTCCTCTCGCCCATCTCGCCGCACACGCTCTCCAACCGCCCGGTGGTGCTCAGGCCGAGCGCGGCCGTGCGCATCACGATCGGCCGCCGCGAGTCGGACGCGCTGCTCACCATCGACGGGCAGGAGGGCACGCGGCTCGCGGCCGGCGACGTGGTCGAGGTACGCCAGGGTCGTTCGCCGGTGTCGCTCGTGCACTCGCCGCACCGGACGTATTACGAGGTGCTGCGCTCCAAGCTCGGCTGGGGCGCGCGGTAGGGGAGGACCGGCATGCTGCGCACCCTCCGCGTCCGCGACCTGGCGATCATCGACGAGCTGGAGCTCCAGCTCGAGCCCGGCCTGAACGTGATCACCGGCGAGACGGGCGCGGGGAAGTCCATCCTCCTCCAGGCGCTCGACGTGGCGCTCGGCGGACGGCCCGACGCCGACCTGGTGCGCACGGGCGCCGAGGAGGGGTCGGTCGAGGCCCAGTTCGTGAACCTGTCCGCCCCGCTGCGCGAGCGGCTTGCCGCCGCGGGCATTCCCGCCCCGGAGGGGCAGGACGAGCTCCTCGTCCGCCGTGTGATCGCACGCGGCGGCCGCACGCGCGCGTACGTGAACGGCGCACTCGGCTCGCTCGCGGTGCTGCGCGAGCTGGCGCCCCACCTGGTGCACGCCTACGGCCAGGACGAGCACCAGGCGCTCCGCCGGGTCGAGAGCCACCGCGAGCTGCTCGACGCCACGGGCGGCCTCGGCCGCACCCTGGGCGAGGAGATGCGCACTCGCCACGGCCGTTTCGTGGCCGCGCGCGAGGCCATCGCCCGCCACCGCGCCGACACCGAGGCCGCGGTCGAGCGCGCCGAGATGCTGCGCGCGCAGTCGGACGAGCTGGTGCGGGCGGGGCTCACGCCGGGCGAGGAAGAAGCGCTCGCCGCCGAGCGCGGCCGGCTGGTGCACGCCGAACGCCTGGCGACGCTCACCACCGGCGCGGAGGCGGGCCTCTACTCGGGCGAGGGCGCGGTGGTCGAGGCGCTCGGCCGGGCGCTCGCCGCGGTGCGCGAGGCAGCCGGCCTCGACGCGGGCCTCGCACCCACGCGGACGCTCCTCGAGAGCGCCCTCGCCGAGCTGGAGGAGGCCGGCCAGAACCTCGGTCGCTACGCACGCGAGCTGACCCCGGACGGGAATCGCCTGGAGGCCGTGGACGAGCGTCTGGCGCAGCTCGCGCGCCTCAGGCGCAAGTACGCGGGCACGGTCGAGGACCTGATCCGCCGGCGCGACGAGCTGGTGGCCGAGCTGGATCAGGTCGCGGGCGGGGGCGAGGCGATGGCGGAGCTGGAGGCCGCGGCCGAGGCCGCCCGGCGCGCCGCCGTCGAGTGGGCGGGGCGGCTGTCGGTCGAGCGCCGGCGGGTGGCGCGCGATCTCTCCCGCGCGCTCGCCACGGAACTGGAAGCGCTCGCGCTCCCGGGCGCGCGCTTCGAGGTCCGTTTCGCCGAGACCGAGGAGCGCGCGCTCGGCCCCGAGGGCTGGGACGACGTCGAGTTCTTCCTGGCGACGAATCCGGGCGAGGAGCCGCGCTCGCTGGCCCGTGTCGCCTCGGGGGGCGAGCTGTCGCGCATCATGCTGGCCGTGAAGACCCTGACCGCCGCCGACGAAAAAGGCGCCACGCTCATCTTCGACGAAGTCGACGCCGGGATCGGCGGCGCCGTCGCCGAGGTGGTCGGGCGGAAGCTCCGCCAGCTCGGCCGCGGCCGGCAGGTCCTCTGCATCACACACCTGCCGCTCATCGCGGCCTTCGCCGAGCACCACATCGCGGTCATCAAAAAGGAGGAGGACGGCCGCACGGTCTCCTCCGCCCGCCCGCTGGGCAGCAGCGACCGGGTGGCCGAGCTGGCCCGCATGCTGGGCGGCGAGCGGCTGACGCGCGAGGTGCGGGAGCACGCCGAGCAGCTCCTCCGCCGAGCCAGCGGGACCCCCCGGGGCTTGACAGAAAACAAAGGAGTCGAGTAGCGGATGCGGACCCTGCCGCCAGGAGGTCCTGCATGCCCGTCGCTCGCGTCCCCTTCCACGCCACCCGGAGGTGGCGTCTCGCCGCCGCGCTGGTCGGCCTCGTGGCGGCCGTCGCCGCGCAGAAGGTGTGGGAGGCCGAGGGCCGGAGCGACGTGCTGCGCGAGGAGGTCGCGTCGCTCCGCACGCGGCTCGGCGACAAGCGCGAGCTGATCGCCCGGCAGCGCCAGGAGATGGCGCTGGTGGCCGGCGCCGTCGACCGCCTCTCGCGCACCACGGCGGCGCTCGGCGAGCGCACCGCGCAGGCACGCCGCATCGCGCACATGGAGGACGGGCGCGTGGAGACGCCGGTGCTGGTGAAGGCGACGGCCACCTTCGAGGGCGGCATGTCGGTCGTCTCGGAGGACGCGGGCCACGCGCTCGAGGAGCTCGCCTGGCTGGAGGGGCAGGCGGCCGCCACCGGCGACTCGTTCACCGTCCTGGCCGCGCTGCTGAAGGAGCGCGACACCGAGGCGAGCCGCGGCGTGCCGTCGCTCTGGCCCGTGCGCGGGCTCGTCACCTCGCCCTTCGGCGCGCGTGTGTCGCCCTACGGCGAGGCGCGCGAGAATCACCCCGGCATCGACATCTCGGCGGGCTACGGGCTCCCGGTCACGGCGCCCGCGAACGGCCGGGTGATCTTCGCGGGACGCGACCCGGGCTACGGCAGCGTGATCATCGTCGACCACGGCGGCAGCCTGGATACGCTCTACGGCCATCTCTCCGCGCTCTACGTGCGCGAGGGCCAGCTCGTGAGTCGCGGCCAGGCGATCGGCGCCGTCGGCGCCACGGGCCGCGCCACCGGCGCGCACCTCCACTACGAGGTGCGCGTCAACGGCACGCCCGTCGATCCGCGCCGCTACCTGACGACCGAGATCGAGCGACGACAGATCGCGCGACGCTGATTTGACCCGCCCGCGAGCCTCGCGCTATAGGTGCGCCCTCCGCCCGTCCTTCCCGCCTGTGGGGCCGTAGCTCAGTTGGGAGAGCGCTTGAATGGCATTCAAGAGGTCGAGGGTTCGACTCCCTTCGGCTCCACTCCCTTCTCGCTGGGTTACGCCATCGCGCGCCGGTCGAGGAGTCCTGACCGTAGCCGATTCGTAGCCGACGATGGGCGGCCAACGTCAGCCGGACGCGGCCGGGAAGCGGTGGTACTCGGTGTTGTCCTCGAGGGCAGCTGGGCCCTCGCTCGGGAGCGGCTCGAAGTAGCTCAGGGCCGCGTTGAGGTCGCCCTCCCAGACGTCGGCCGGAAGGTCGTAGAGACCTCGATGCCATGTCCGTCGGGGTCGGACACGTACGCGCTGTGGGTCATGCCGTGGTTGCCCCGCAGGTGGAACTGCACGCCGCTCGCCTGCATGTGGGTCAGTTGGGCCAACCACGCCTCGCGGGTGGGGTAGCTGATGGCGACGTGGTTGACCCCAGGACGGTTGGCAAACATCGCCCACGGCTCCACGAGTGGGGCCGAAGCCGGGTCGGGGACGGCCACGAGGGCGAGGTCGTGGTGGTGATCGGGGCTGCCTCGGTAGAAGCGCATGTCGGTGTCGGGCAGGTATTTACTCTCGAACTGCCCGCACTGCTCGAAGCCGAGCACCTCGGTGCAGAACCGGTGCGATGCCTTGATGTCACGTCACGTTCAGCACGAGGTGGCTGACCGCCGCACCCACCGATGGGCTACGGCTCAAGGCTTCTGCGCCGTTACGACGCCCCAGTAACCGAAAGTTGGCCTCACCTGGATGTTCGCGAATCCCGCTTCACGCAGCATCTCCGATATCTCCTTCCCGGAATACTGTTCGCCCTCTGTCCATCCGAGCATGATCATGCTGAACGCCGCGATGGGGAATGGTCCCGTCTTCTCATCGTTATAGAGCATCTCATGAATGAGAATTTGGCCTCTCGGCCGCAAACTCTCGAAACTCTTCCTCGTAAGGAAGCGACACTTCTCCGGCGTCCAGTCATGATAGATCATTGAATAGAAGTGAAGGTCGGCCCGTGGGAACGGATCCGTCCACATGTCTCCCGCGTGCGCCCGGATGCGTGTTTGCAGGTCGTAATCAGCGATGAACTCTGCTGCGACCTCGCACACCGGGGCCGCATCGAACACGATTCCCTGGAGACGAGGAAACTTGAGAGCTGCACCGATCGAGTGAGCGCCTGAGCCCCCGCCGACATCGAGCATGACCTCGCGACGGGAGAGATCAACGACTTCGGGCCATGCGAGAGCGGGTCCCATACTGGTGCTGTGCATCGTGCGGGTAAAGAAACGCGCGAGATCCGCTTGCCCTGCGTGAGACTTGAACATTTCCTGACCGCCCGCGTAAGCCTGGGCCGTGTCTGTCTGCACCGCCTTCTCGAGTTTATCCAGCGAACAGACCGAATAGTTGTTGATGATGAGATCGAGGTACGTTCCGAAGTACGTCGGGCTCTGGTCGAGGAGGTAGTCCTCCGCGAGTGGGGTAAGAGAGTACCGACCATCCCGAAGCTCGAGAAAGTCGAGCGCTACGGCGGCGGTCAGGATCGCTTCTGCCGGTCGGCGCTTGATTCCGAGCGCCTCACACACCTGTGGCAGAGAGCGAGGTTGATCGGCGAGCAGCGGAAAGACCTTGAGTTTGTGAGCGAGAAGTATGGCCGGGAAGCCATAAACACCGAAGACTACATCCCACACCCGTCGGTCGTCCGTTCGCGGCCTCTTGATGTCGATCGAATCCGTTCGTCCCATGACTAGCTCCTTCGCGTCGTCTCGTGTGAGGCCTAACGAAGATTTCGACGGACCTCGCTAACACCACGTTTCCCGCCCGCGTACCACCCATCCCGCACACCGCGTCATCGGCGCGGCGTGGACGACCACGGCGTCAGGCGCGTGCTCGTGGACGTCTACGGGCCTTCACGTCGCGGAGCGCCCGGGCGGACCCGCCACCGCCTGGCACGCGGGGCAGTAACCCAAGGCGTCACCGGCAGGGCGAATCCAGACCGTGGATGCCGGTGTATGGACTGACAGGAGTTGCCGAGACGGCACCCGCGAGCGGCAGGAGCCCTCCGCAGGCCGGACCGGCTCCGCGACCAAAATCGACAAAAGGAGAACAGACCATGAAGGCGTCCAAGAACATCGTTGGCAGGAAGAACGATCCCACGACAGTGAGCGCTGCAAGGCGTCGCATTGCAGGTGCGGGTCTCGCGCTCGCGACTCTGGTGTTCGCTGCCGGTGTCGCGAACCCAACTCACGCCGACACGTCGCCGTCCCCTCCGGTGGACGAGTGTTCCGATTTCGCGTGCGAAAAATGATGCCCGGACGGCTCGAAAGGAGTGATGGCATGATGCAAAAACTATGGACGCGGCTTCTTCATCCCCCGGTGATGGGACCGCGCGCGACGATGGTCATCCGCTTGATGGCGGGAGGGGTCTTCTTCTGGGAGGGGATACTGAAGTTCGTTTACGTCAACCAGGGCGTGGGGCGA
>Ga0070707_100004541_pt1 | contig 12998 bp, 16 predicted proteins | sample KBSK5502metaG_FD_65468 | JGI IMG/M metagenome (GOLD analysis project Ga0070707, IMG submission 65468) | Corn, switchgrass and miscanthus rhizosphere microbial communities from Kellogg Biological Station, Michigan, USA - KBS K5-50-2 metaG | ecosystem: Host-associated > Plants > Roots >... | reverse complement strand
TCTATGGCCTTTCAGCATGCCAGCTCCCTCGATGATCTGCCGCCCAATAGCATGCGTAGCGTCACGATCGCCAGCACGCCCGTACTCCTGGTGCGCGAGCGCGACCAGGTCTACGCCCTTGAGCCCCGGTGTGGCCACATGGGTGGCCCACTCGCTGAGGGCACGCTGCAGGGGCACGTCGTCACCTGCCCCTGGCACGGCTCACAGTACGACGCCCGGACAGGCCATGCGATCCGTGGCCCCTACCGGATTCCCGGCGTGAGCCGCTTGCTGACAGGGCTTGCCAAGCAGCGCATGACGTACCCGGCGCGGATCATGGGCGAGAGTGTCGAAGTCGATCTCGACGGTACGACGCGCACCTCCGTCTGATGAGCGCTGATTGAGGTTCCCATCGTGGCCAACCCGGATGTTCGCCCACTCGTTGGGGCGCGCTTTCGGCGCCACCATGATGATCCTCCTCGCCGAGCAGCACCGCGGCGAGCGCGAGAGGGCACGTAGATCGGCGGTCACCTCGTCGTCATGGCGCGTGTGCCGATGGCATGCCTTGCGGCAAGTAGCCCTCGTCGCGGAGAAGCCGGTTGTGAAGCTGCGTGATGACTTGTTCGCGTCATGCCCACCAGCAGTGCCTCGCCCGCCAGCTCGAGGTAGTGCGTCTTCGCACTCAGCTCTGTCTACGTGTCGCATTGCTCCGTCCACTCCATTGCCGTGTGCTTTGTCATCTCTTCGTCTCCTCTCCAGTGCGTAAAGGGAGCAGATGGCCGCCCGCGCCAGACCCGTCGCGACCCTAGCACCGGGCGGCGCCTCGTCAAGGCCAAGCCCCTGGCGGGGTGCCGCGCCCTCTGCTCCGCCCACCTACGTCCCGCTGGCGGGCGGACCCTGTTCAGACTGTCCACGCCTCATGCGACGAGCTGCGCGATCCACATCGCGCGGTTGTCTCTCGCCGCGTGATAGACTTGATGGGTGAATGCGCCTGGAGGTTGCCATGCGAGCCGATGCCCATCAGCAACGCGCGCTGCAGTACGAGCACGCCATCATTACGCTTGGCGATCCGTCGGCCGACCTTGACTTGGGGCCAGCCCTGATCGAGGCGTATTGGGCCGCCGCTTTCCACTGGGTCGCTGCTGCCTGCCAGGCGAAGCACGGCAAGCACAAAGAGAATCACACCCAGCTTGGGCGGTACCTCGACGAGATCGGCGAACCAGACATCGCCATCCATTGGAATCGACTGGAGCGCACGCGGCAGGGCGCGATGTACGCCTACAATGCCGCCTTGGCCGACATTGACCAGGCGCGTGAGAGTTGGCAGGCCATCCGCACCTGGGCAACCACATGACGCAGCGAGCACAGGAGAGGGGCATGCCGAGCGCTACCAACCACCCACAAGTGCCACTGATTCCGTGGCTGGATCCCGAATCCGCCGCGGATGTGGTGGACATCACCGAGTCCGTCGCCGCACACCATCCTGAGGTCGTGGCGGTCATCCTCTTCGGATCTGTGGCTCGCCGCGAGCAGCGCCCGCTGGACGATCCCATGCCGAGCGACGTGGATCTGCTGCTGATTCTGGATCCGAAGGTCTTGGATCCGACGGCAGAGCGCCTCTCAAACGAGCACGATCTCGCACTCACCCGCACGATCAGTGAAGCCGACTTCCGACACCGCACAGCGCCGCGCGAGATCAACACGTTCTTCATGAATCGTGACCTGGCCCGCTGGGATCCCATGTTCATTGAGAATCTTGCGCGTGACGGCATCCTCCTGTGGGCATGTGGCCCCCTTCCTGCCCCGCTTGCCGCTCTCGCCGAGCGCGATCCCTTAGACTCTCTCGCCGCGTCCCCAGGCTAGCGCCTACCTGTTTGCTGGGTGCCGTGCTTTCCGCTGGCTCTGAGAGCCAGCAAGCTGCGAGCGCAAGCGCGCGGAGATCGGCCGTCACCTGGTCGTCGTAGCGCGTGTGCCGCCGGCAAGCCTCGCGATAGGCGAGGTAGTGGACGTCGCGTCCGATGCGTTCGATCAGCGCTGTCACGACCTGCGCTCGGGTCAGCCCGGCCAACGCGCCATCGGCCGCAAGGTCGAGGTACGTCGTGGAGTTCGCCTGCTCTTTATCTGCTGCATGGTGGATTGCCACTGTGTACACTCCTACTCCTGTCTGCCGTTTCGAGTGGTTTGGCCGTGCCCGAACGATGGAGCAGATGGCCGCATTGCTGCCTCCCTCGGCGCCCCTCCGCGTGTAATCATGCCGTCGCACGCCTGCAGTCGCTGCCCCCCGCCTGGCTCGTCGTGACCCTAGCACCGGGCGCTTCCCCGTCAAGGCCACGCCCTCCGGGTGCCGCTCCCTCCACTGCATTCCGGTCGCGGCAGCCTTGACGTGGTCCCTGCCCCCGGTGCTGACACGGGTCGCGAGCCGGTCGGACCTTCTCTGTCAAGGCATGCGTAGAGACTGCCGATACGGGCGAGCGTGGTGGAGGGCAGAGGATGGTCGCATTCGTGCCACCGGGTCACCCTTGCCCACCGTGGCCTCCGTCTGCTCCCGCCAGCACGCCCACCCGCTCGGTCGCTGCGGACCCTACCCGACGGGCGCACCCCGTCAAGGTCACTCCCTCCGGTCGCTCCCTATGACGGGGCCCCACGCCCGCCGGGTGGACGGGTCGCGCACCGAGCGGAGTTGGTCGCGCCGCCTCGGGGGCCGCACGGGTCACCACTGCTGCTTTGCTGCGGATCGCTGCGTACGCCGCAGGTTGTGCGGGAGGCGTGGCGTGGAGGAGGGCATGAGCCTGTTGCGCAGCGAGAAAGCGGTCACGCTGGTGAAGCACCTCCAGTTGGGCCACCAGCGCGAGCGCGAAGCGCGCTTTGGCCTGGACGAGGGGAGGGCTGGCTTCTAACTGTGGCGCATGGAGCGTCGCCCAGAAGCGCGCCGCCTTCTGCGCGCTCGAGGGACAGTGTGCCGCGTGCAGGACCGTCCGCAACTCCGCCTCGCTCGCCGCGCGCGCCTGGGCCAGGGTGGGGAAGGCGCGCAGGAACGCATGGGCCACCGGCCGCGTCAGCTTGTCAAAGAGCTCCGTCACGACCGGATAGTAGGCCTTCAGACAGGCGAGCAATTGGTTGACCACCCGCGTCTGTTGGCGGATGAGACTCGCCTCGTCGCGGGTGAGCGTCTTGAGCTCGGCCAGCACAGGCGTGTCCGGCCGCCACCGTCGCAGATCCGGCCAGGCGCTCCGCCCCGCGCGCGCCAGCAGCAGCGCATCCAATTGATCGGATTTTGCCCCCGACGCCGGGCGTGTCCGGTCGACCGTCTTGGGATTGACCGGAGCTACCCACAGACCTGCCTCCAGCAGGGCGGCAATGAGCAGCCCGTGCGCCCTCTCGACCACACACACCACCTCCTCAGGCGCTGGCGCCAGCGCCCGCAGCTCCGCGGTCAAACTGGCGAGGCCCTCAGCACTGTGCGCGACACGACGCGAGAGCACCTGCTGTCCTGCCACGTCGAGCACGACGACGTCATGGTGCTTGTCCGCCCAATCGATCCCGGCAAACCACATCGCGCTGCTCCTCTCTGCCGCTACACCATACTCCTGCATCTTGTGCTTCCCCTGGCGCACTGCTGCACGCCCCGCCGTCTCACCGGCGACCCCTCGGGCGGTCGTACCCCTATACCGGCGCTCGTGGCGCCGCCTTCTCTTGTCGATCCTCCCCAAGGGAGCAGGAAGGGAAGACAACTCCGACATGAACCCTCGAAGGGTTGGGCTGGCCCGTTCTTTCCCCGCCTGCGCTGGCAGACAATACGCACTGTAACGTATAGGGGCTGGTCGCACCGAGCAGGCGGCCTGGACTCGGCGCCCCACGCTGGGGAGTGGGAGCCTCACGACACCGCATCGTGCACACGGTGACGCTTGCGGGGAGGAGGGAAGCCTATGCGGGCGAAAGCCGCGTCGCGTGCTGCGTAGTCTTCCGCCGTCCACCTGCGCCCTCGCGTCTCTGGCTGCTCTGCATGCGTCGCCACCTCGAGCCGCCCGACAGCAGTTAGCTGCGGCGGCCGAGTCCCAAAGGGGCAAGCAGCGCATCCGCGACCTGGGCAGTGGACGGCTCACCCCCGATGGGAGCGACGAGATGGTCGAGCACCGCAGAGTCCTGCCCCGCACGTCTTAGGCTCAGCCGGGCAGCGTCGAGCGGACTCAAGCTGCCACTCGTCGCTGCTTCCATGAGGGCAATGCGCTCTGCTGTCTCAGGGCTAGCGAGCGCCGCTGCCACCGCACCCAGGGGCAATCCGTCGCGCATCATCTGCTCGATCTGTGCCTCTTTCTGGAGTCGCCAGCGTTCCAAGGCTTGCTGCTCCAGCGCCCGCTGTGTGGCGAGGATGACCTCTTTGCCACTCTTGGGCCGCTCACCGAAGATGCCTGCCAGGAAGAGCACGGCCGTGTACGCGCCGGCATGCACCGTGTAGTAGAGCCAGTTCCAGGGCGCCGGCAAATCGTCGAGGGGGAACTGCGTGGCATGCCCGCCAGCGGAGTGCCACGCCAGTGCCAGAAAGTAGAGCACTGAGAGGAAGTTGATCAGCGAGGAGACCGCCAGCACCGCGTAGCCCCGGCCGATCAGCCGCTCGGCGCCGATCTCGGCCTTGATCGAAGCGTCCAGTGCCATCAGGTCGTGGAGCTGGAAGATCGTGCTGACCTCGAAGAGCGCGAAGGCGCACGTGAAACACATCGCCGAGACGAGCAGATAGCCCAAAACGAAGGAATTGCCGAGCACCAGTTGGCCCGCGGAGTTGTAGAGCAGTTGGGCGACCATGGTGTTGGCAACCAGCGCCAGCACCACCACCTTGGATGCCCGCGACCGGAGAAAATACTCGAGCCGGTCCACCAGCGGGACCCGCGCGCGGGCCGGCCCGGGAGATGGCGATCGACCTCGGACCGATGACGTTGCAGACGTTGCGTGCATGCGATGCCGACTCCTTCTGATTCGTGTCTCCCGCGGAGCGTCCGCCGCCGCCTGCTATACTCAGAGGGGAATCGCCCAGAGGGAAGCGAGGTACGGTTATGAGCGCGCCCAGGTTCTGGCTGCTGCGCCCGCGCCCCGAGGTCGGGCAGCGGGGGCGGGTCGCCCGCGTGATCGAGCGCATCACGGTCGTCGGCTTCGCGGGGGGAGTGTTGTGCCTCGCCGCCAGCGGGCTCGGCATCCGGATCCCCGGCACAGGCCCCTTCTTCGTCGGCGATCTCGCGCTCGTCCTCGTGGTCTCCTCCATCTGCTGGGCGCTCGCGGCGGGTGGCCTGGCGCTCGCCCTGCAACCTGCCTTGATGGCCGGCAGCTGGATGGCCGAGCTGACCAGGGCATCCGGACATCCGCGGCTGGCCGGCCTCGTGATCGCCTGGACGGGCGCGTCCCTGGGCGCGCTGCTCCTGGCCAGCTTTGTGTCCCCCGGAATGAGCGACGACATACTGAGCTGGAGGCTCCCCGCGCCACTCCTGCTGGGCAGCTTGCTGACCCTGTTCGGCCCGCTGGTCGCGCTCCTGCTGCTCGATCGTGGGCAGCCGCGCGCGGGCTAGGCGGTCTGCTGGCCAATCGGCGGCGGAGTTGTGCCGGCCTCCGCCGCCTTCTTCTCGGCGGCCCTGGCGGCGCGGCGCTGCTTTGCCGCCACCTTCTGCGCTTTGCGCGCCGCCTGCAAGTGCTTGCGCTCGTCGGCCGTGGCTTCGCGCACTGCCACTGCCTGAAAGACAACCAGCGCGCCCACCCATTTTTCGCCGGCGCGGGCATTGCTGCGTTCGAAGGCGAGCGCGCGCATGCCGTCGGCGCTCACAACAACCCATGACTCTTCAAGCTCCCAATGGTCGAGCAGGTCGCTCTTGGGGGCTTTATCCAGCGGCAATTCGCAGGTGAGGCGGTCGCGCATGCCCGGCACGACCATGGCAAGCTGGACTTTGGTGACGATCTCGCCGGTGGATTGGATAGTGTAGCTGGACTCGTTGACTTCCTCTAGCTTGGCCGTAATCTCGAAGTACGCCATGATGCATTTCCCCTTGTTCACCTTCGACAGGTGTTGCGTCTAGGCTCGGCACACCCATGCGGTGGCCGCAGACCGCCTACCGGTACAAGGGGGATCGAGAAAGGTTGTTGGTAGCAGGGTTACGTTGTGTGAGCGACGGCCGCAAGCTACAAACCCTGTTGAATTCAGCGTTTGTGCTGATCCCCACCCGCAAGGTTACAGGTTCGAATCCTGTCCGAGGAGCCTCTCCAGCCTCTTACCCAGGTCGGAAGTTCGCTTCCCGCCTGGGTTTTTCTTATGCTTTCGCCCCCGTGCGCACCTCTCACTCCCCTTGTCTACCGTATGCGATACTTTGGTGGCGAGCTGAATGAGGGAGCATCCATGAGCAATACATTCAACGCGGTCTATGAGCAAAATGGTGCCTGGTGGATTGGCTGTGTCGAGGAATTGCCCGGCGCGAACAGCCAGGGCGCGACACTCGAAGAGGTGCGCGAGAACCTGCGCGAGGCAGTCGAGCTGATCATCGAGGCCAATCGCGAGATCGCGCGCAAGCAGACCGCCGGCCGACCGGTGATTCGTGAGCCGCTGAGTGTGGTGATCTAGCCGGGCATGAAACGGACTGTGCTGGTGAAGCATCTCCAGCAACGCGGTTGCCAGCTTCTACGCGAAGGTGCATGGCATAGCGTCTACTAGAATCCCGCCAATGGCCGTACCTCGACGGTGCCACGACATACCGAAATTGACAACATGCTGGCGCGCAGGATCTACCGCGACCTCGACATCCCTCCGCCCTGATGGATCGCCCAGTCACCTGGGGCATCACCCGTTTCCCATCTCGCATTAGCTGCAGCTCATTCTTCACATACATCACTGTTCGCAAGGTTACAGGTTCGAATCCTGTCCGAGGAGCCTTTCAGATTCTGCATTGGACCGACCTTGGCCCGACCGGACGTCATGTCATCCCCAGCCGATGTGCGATTGCGGGCGGAAGGGGATAGACACGCTCGCGAGGAAGCTGCGCCTTGGCCTTGTCCGCATGGCCAGATTGGATGAGGACGCGAAGCGTTCGCACACGTGAAGTGATATCTCGAATCTCAACGGTCCAATCTTCGACATAGCGCTGGACGATGTGGCGGCTCAGGCCCACCTGGATGCTCTTGTAAGGCAAGCTCGCGCCACGAATTGACCTCTCTGGATCCCACTGGATAACCACGAGTGTCTGGTCCATCTGTCGGCGCCAGTCGTCCTCGTCGCGATAGACGCCCGGACGATAGGCGCTGAGGATGGCGTCCGCAAGCGCCTCCTCCCAGCCAGCGCGTGTGATGCGGATGGCGAGGACGTGTTCCTGCCCAGGCTTGCGCGCCCAGTTGCTTCGCTCCATCATCCAGAGGAACGATGGCTTGATCCAGGTCATCCTCGTCAGCGAAAACGGTGGCACAAAGCGATTGTGCCGCACCGCGGGCAGCGCGACCTCAGGCCGGTATGCCTAGTAGACGACGACAGTACGCTCATCGTAGTCTGCCCTGATCTCATACTCCGGCATATCTGTCATTGCCTCCTTCTCGCCGAATCGAGAGGACGCCACTCTGCGCACTGAGGCTCCTCAGCACCGCTCGGGCCCCACGCGTCCAATGTTGATCCAGTCATCGCGCTAGAGACACTCGCCGCCTTCGCCAACCAGTAGCCGGGCAGAGATGCAGTCTACCCCGCGCGCGACCTCACCAGCCTCATCTCAGACGAGAGTTCCCTATCACTATCAGCTAGCACTTCGAGATCGGTCCGAGGAATCGAAAGTCTCTGGCGGCGCTCAAGAGGAACCGCGAACAGCACTCCACATAACACCGTATATGTGATAGGCTAGGCGCAACGGACCCTCTCATCCGTCGCGCCTCGCGAGGCCACGGCACCGCGCGGCTGCCACACCAGCGTGACTGTTGCTTGCTAGAACTGGGACGCACATGAGCACCGACGATACTTTGCCAATCCTTCCGCCTGCGCCCGGTCCTGATGGGCGGCCGCACATCTATGTCATAAACTCCGACCCGGACTTTCTAAACTTGATCCGCATGCTGCTCGAAGACGCGCGCGTTCACGTGACGGTGGAGCAGATGCGCCCAAACGTCGAGGTCTCGCTAGACAACCTCCGCTCGGCGCATCCCGACCTACTCATTCTGGATGTCATACCGTACCGGCATGAAGCCGCCGTCCTGCTCGAACATATGGAGCGCGACGACGACTTGAAGCGCCTCCCTGTTCTGGTGGCATCCACCACCGCGAGCATCGCCGAGCAATTAGCCGACGCCCATCCCGACATCGTGCGTGACGTGCTGCCAAAACCCTTCGACCTCGATGCCTTTTATGCGACGCTGAGCACGTTGGTGGTCGGGATCGTCGTCCCCTGACGGCTCACGCAGGTCACATCGCGCCCTGCAACGTTGCCTGCCACCTCTCGCGCGCGGTCCGCTCCCGCAGGTCGCTCAGCCGACGGGGAGCGGGAACACCCAGGGACCAGCGATGACGTGCGACGCTCCGCCGGCGGTGGCCGCCGGCACGGGGCCGAATGTCAGGGCCACCGGCGCTTGCAGCTGCACGCAGAAGATCAACTCGAGCTCGGCAGTGCCGTCCAGGGGGACGGGCGTAAGGCCAGTCGTCGCGCCCGCGGCCGTCAGCTGGATGACAAATGCGGGCTGCAGTTGTGTGCCGTCTCCATTCGATAGGAGCACCTGCCCGTCGTTGGGTGAGCTTGTGCCGCCACTCGCGCCCGGGCACGCACTTTCCGTCGGTCCCCCTTCTGGCGAATTGTTTGAGGTGTCGAAGCTGGGGAGTGTCCCTGGTGTCAATCCACTGAGCTTCACGACGACGCGCAGGCCCTCGGGAAGATTAGCGCTGTTCGGCGCAACGTCTGCCCGTAGCGCCTGGATGGTGAGTCCACTGTGCGTCTGCGCCGCGCTGTTCAGCGACACTGATGTTCCCGGAACCGGTGTCACGTCGAAGGATACCCGCCACGATCCACTCACAACCGTATCCGTCGCGTTCACGTGCTCCGGCGTCAGCGTTTTTGACATCACCGCGATCATATGGATCGTCATGGTGAGTGTCTGGCGCCCTTGCAGTGCTTCTGGCGGAAGCGGCCCGAAATCGGCGATCTGGCCACCCTGCGACGAGCCTGAGCCGGACATGTCGAAGTAGGAATTGCCAAGCGCGTCGAAGAGCGTGTCGTCTAACGGACTGTAGATAAAGCTGGCAGGCGCTGTAAAGTGATAGCGCACCACTGTCAGCGTCGCGTTCGCGTCGACGCCGTCCACGTGGAGCACGATCTGATTGGCGTCAACCGGTGCAGCGCCATGGCTCTGGAAGAAGGCGAGGGTGCCCACAAGCAGCGCGACCACCACCACCATGCTCGCCGCCGCCCCAGACCAGCGCGGTAGCCACTGGCGGCTCGGCGCGTAGAGGCGACTATGCACCCGAGGCGTGACATCGGCGTCAGAGGGGATGTCGTTGGCTGTTTGGCGCAACAACGGGCCAAGCCGTGTCTCGAAGTCATTCTCAGCCATGGCCCGTGTCCTCTCTCGCCGAGGCGGCGTTGGATGGCGGCCTGGCTGCTGCATCCAGCCAACTATAGCGCTCGCGGATGATCCGCTCTAGCGCGCCGAGTCCCGCATGCACGCGCTGGCGCGCCGTTCCGCTCGGGCAGCCAAGGACACGCGCCATCTCACGGTCGCTGTAGCCAGCATAGTAGTGGAGCACCACGGCCTCGCGCTGCTTTTGTGTCAGCGCGCTGAGTGCGTCCAGCAGCGCCCGCCGCCGTTCTGCCAGCTCGGCCGCCTCAACTGGATCCGATCCCTCTACTGAGGCGCGGCGAGCCACACTGAGCGCGTCCGGCGCATGCGTGCTACCAACAGGACTCATCGCATTGAGGCTCACCTCGCGCCGCCGCGAGGTGCCGCGCAGACGCTGGCGCGCGACGTGTGTCACGATGCCGTGTAGCCATGGCTCAAAGGGATGGTCCGGGCGAAAATGCTTGATGGTGTGAAAGACCTGTAGGAAGCTATCCTGCACCACGTCCTCCGCCTGCATGCGGTCTCCCGTCAGCAGGTAGGCGACGCGCAGTGCCTGCACCTGGTGGCGCGTCATCAGTGCATCCAGGCCGCGGATGTCGCCGCTACGACACCTGCGAATCGCCGCCGCATCATCGTTGGTGTGCAAGAGCATCCTCTCTTCGCGGTTGGACGCATGCCACGGCTACGCGGTTGCTGGGCTTTCTCGCTTCTTACACTACCTATTCGCCACAGCCCATCATTTCGTTAGGTCCAACGCAAAACACGCAAGCGGCGTAACGCGAGCGACGCGCGCTGGCGCCGCGGCATCTCATGTTTGCGCACGTGCCTGCCTGCCGCAACGGCGAGCGTACGTGACGGATCGGGGGATGAATAAGAAGATTCACATCAAGCGCCCATGCAATTACAATGTTCCCCACGCATACTGCTTCCCAGGGCGGCAGCATGCGCGGTTGCGCGTGGCTGGCGGTGAAGAGCGGACTGCGGCGCTGAAACGAGCGCGCCAACCAAGGCGCCAATCGTGCGGGCGATGGAGATGGAGAGCTAGGCATGCGGACTGGGCAAAAGCTGCTGGAACGCCGCGGGGCGCGTATCGCGGTGAGCATCGGCGCGCTCGGCGCGCTCGGCGCGCTCGCCGTGGTGGCGGTGGCCGTGGGGCTGGGCATCTATATTTTCGGCGGCAAGGGCGCCGCCTCCACCCATGGGACGATCACCACGGCCACGTTGGTGCCGAACACGAACGAAACCGCCTTTACGATCGTCCCGTCCTCGTCGCAGGCGAGCTTCACGATCCACGAGCAGCATTTCGGCCAGCCCAACGACGTCGTGGGCACCACGAATCAGGTCTCCGGCGAAATCCTCGTCAACACGCAAGATCCTGCGCAGAGCCGGCTCGGCCAGATTCGTGTGGACCTGAGCACGCTAGTGACCGACAACGACCTGCGCAACCAGGCCCTGCAGGGGCGCATCCTGGAGACGGGCGACATCGCCAACCAGTACGCCACGTTCACGGCGACCTCGCTCAAGGGCATGCCGTCAACCGTCGCGGTCGGCCAAACCATCCACTTTCAGGTGATCGGTAACCTTGCCATCCACGGCGTGACACGCAGCGCGACCTTCGACGTGACGCTGACCACGCAGAGCGCGACGGCATTGACGGGCCAGGCGACGACAACGGTCCGCTATAAGGACTTCAATATCGCCATCCCGCCCGTGCCTTCGGTGAGCGACGTGGCTGATACCACCAAGCTGGCGCTGACCTTCACGGCGCAGGCCGGCGGCTAACCGCACCCGCTCGCGGCCGCGCGGTCCATCGCTGGCGGTCGTGGCCCCATGGCCTGCCGGTAGGCCCTTACTTGCCTTGCCTGGTCGCGTCCGCTATACTCGTGCCAATCGGGGAGTGAAGAACGGGTGGTGGTGCCGGTCGGCATGGCCTGCACCACACGGGAAAGGACCGTAGCATGCTCGGTCACATTTATGGACGCAGCCGCGGGCAGGGGATGGTGGAGTACGCCCTCATCATCGCGCTCGTGGCGCTCGTCGTCGTCGCCACGCTCATCTTGCTGGGACCACAGCTCCGCAGTGAATTCCAGAATATCGCGAATAATCTCTAGCCCGGACGCCAGCAGCGCAACGACAGTGCCTAGCGGCCGTCCTCATTGCGCCGCTGATCATTGGCCGGCGGGTATGGCGGCGGTGCATACGGCGGCTGCGCAGGCAGGGGAGTTTGGGGCGGGTATGCCGGTGGTGGATAACCGCCTGCGCCGACCTGCGGCGGCTGGCCCGCGCTGGGCTGATAGACGCCGGGCGCCTGTGCCAGCCCTTGCGGCGGATACTGCGGATTGTAAGGCTGCGCCTGTGGGGCCGCTGGACCGTAAGGTGACGGTGGCGTGGCCGGCGGAGGCGCGCCTGGCACACCGGGCCCTGGCGGGTACTGTGGCGCGCCGTAGGGCGTAGCGCCCGCGCCCGGTCGGGGCATTGTGGGCGGATATTGCGGTGGCATGTTCGGCGGCGCGCCATAGCCATACGGCGCGGGCGGCAGCGGCATCGAGGGCTGTGCGTACTGTTGGGGTGGCACGGGCAGGGGGCGATTCTTGGGGCCCACGAGAGACGCCAGTCCGCCGCCGATGCCCATCGCCACGAAGGTCTGAATCAACGCGAAGATGATCACCGCGACACTGATCGCTGTCTGCAGAAAGAGCGAGTTGACGACCACCGTGAGCAAGGCAGTTCCCAGTGCCACATAGCTGAGGTGGCGCCAGCGGATGGCCCGCTCCAACCGCATCCCGATGAAGAAGAAGAAGACGATGGCCGTCAGGGAGCCAAATAACAGCACGAGCGCGATTGTCGTGTTGTTGATGGATGCTTCGGACGCACCTGCGCTTGCCCCAAGGGCACCTACTGTAAAGCCGATGATGAAGCCGACGACGTTGACGGCGAACTGCAGAAGGCCGATGTGGATGAGCACCTGCCCCGAGGAAACCGATGGTGCGGGTGGCTGCCAGGCGGGAGCCACAGCCGGCGGCTGCCAGCCGGGGACCGCGGCGGCAACATAGGGGGCTTGTTGAGGCGGAACCGGCAGTGGCCGTGCTCGGTTGGCCTGGTCATTTTGGGGCTTCATCCGTTTGAGGAATAGGCCACCAAGCCCGGTGAAGACAGCAATGATGGCTGAAGCCGCAAGCTGTTGGAGTACCGCTTCCATGTCTCCCTCCGGTTCTGAAAAACCTCTAACGGGTGACACGCCGAACGGGGCGGACGATTACCGTCCGCCAGTATGCTCTGCTCTACAGTACGCTACCCAGTCGCCCCTGTCATTGACCACTCCCCACGGCTAAAGCCAGGGGGATTCCTGGGCTGAACACAGCGGACCAGACATGCTCACCCGCAGGTGAAACGCTGTGACCGGCTTACACGAGCATTGAGGACTTGGGTATCGTCCTCGCTCCACAAGCGTAACTTCCCGCAGGCCC
>Ga0070707_100004540_pt1 | contig 12998 bp, 9 predicted proteins | sample KBSK5502metaG_FD_65468 | JGI IMG/M metagenome (GOLD analysis project Ga0070707, IMG submission 65468) | Corn, switchgrass and miscanthus rhizosphere microbial communities from Kellogg Biological Station, Michigan, USA - KBS K5-50-2 metaG | ecosystem: Host-associated > Plants > Roots >... | reverse complement strand
CCCTCGCCTTGAATCGTCTCGATGAGAACCGCACAGACGTCGTCGGTCATCTTGCGCTCGAGGTCTTCTGCGTCATCGAACTTCACGAAATCGAAGCCGGGGACCAATGGCTCGAATTGTTCGCGATACTGTTTCTGTCCAGTCGCCGAAAGCGCTCCGAAAGTCCGCCCGTGGAACGATTGATCCAGGGCCAGCACGCGAAACTTCGGCCGCGCGTATGCGCGTGCGAACTTCAAACATCCTTCGATCGATTCCGTTCCGCTGTTGGTGAAGAATGCGCGATCGAGTCCCGAAATCTTGCAAAGCTTTTCAGCGAGGCGTCCCTGGTATTCGTGATAGATGAGATTTGAAACGTGGATCGGTCTCTTGATCTGCTTCCGCAGCACCTGTTTGACCCGCGGGTGGTTATAGCCCAACGCGTTTACGGCAATTCCGGCGAGGAGATCGAGATATCGTTTGTTCGACTTGTCGATCAGGTATACACCGCTTCCGCGGTCGGCGAGTAACTCATAACGGGAGTAAGTTCCGAGAAGGTATTTCTTCTCCAGTTCCTTCACGTGCGCGAGTTGCATAAGGCGGAAAGCTTAGCATAATATCCACCATGCTTTTGGCTCTGAAACTTTAAACAGGAGTGGTGCTACATGAAGAAAACCGTCTACTGGCTGCTGCCACTCGTTGTGCTGTCGATGGCTATCGCCGGGTTGGCGCAATTGCAGGCGCCGGGGGCCGACAACACACCGAAGCTTGGCGAGAAGCCACCCGATTTCGAGTTGCCGAAGGGGCTCAATCCCCAACAGGGCACGCTCGGAATGAAAGATTTCGCCGGAAAAAAGAAAGTTCTTCTGGCTTTCTTTCCCGCCGCGTTTACCGCGGCTTGAACGCGAGAATTTACCGAGTTCGGTAATAACCAACCCAAGTTCGACGATATGAATATCGAAGTGATCGCCATTTCCAGGGATCTGCAGCCGGCACAACAGAAGTTCAAGGAAACTGTTAGCGCGAAGAATACTTTTCTGGCCGATCCTGAAGCGAAGGTCATTGGCGCGTACGGTGCGCTGAATGCATTAAAGATCTCGAACCGATACTACTTCCTCATCGATGAGAACGGCAGATTGATCTGGAAGAATGTGACGGGCCAGCTGATTCCGGTAGAGAAACTGGTTGAAGACCTCGCGGTGGTGGTAAAGAAGTAAACTGTAGCGGTGAAAATTCTCACACCGGAACAGCTTCGCGAAGTCGATCGACTTTCCACGGAAAAATACGGAATCCCGAGTCTCCTCCTGATGGAGAACGCGGGAATGCGAGTGGCCGAGGTTCTCGAAGATCAATTCGAGAACCTCGATCAGCTCACCATCGCCATCCTGTGTGGCAAAGGCAACAATGGCGGTGATGGTTTCGTTGTTGCGCGGCAATTGATTCAAAAAGGAAGCTTCCCGTTCGTATTTCTTTTCGCCTCCGAAGAAGAAGTGAAGGGCGACGCGAAGACGAATCTGAGCATCCTGAAAGCGCTCGGCTACCCGCCGACAGTCGTGGTGAATGAGCACGACTGGAGTGAAGAAAAGCTGGAGCTGCTCGATGCGGATCTCGTCGTCGATGCTCTTCTCGGAACCGGGGTGAGAAAACCGGTCGAAGGTTTGTATCGGACGGTCATCGAGAGCATTGAAGAAGATTTTCCGAGGGCCGCCGTCGTTGCCGTGGACGTTCCTTCTCCCGGGGTTCAAGCGGATATCACTGTCACATTCTCGGCGCTGAAACCCGCCCTCGTTCTATATCCCGACTGCGAAGATGCAGGCGACGTCATTCTGGCCGATATCGGTAATCCCCCTGAGCTTCTGGAAAATGAAAACTACACCCTTCACTTGATCGAGCCTCACGAAGTGCCCTCGCGCGTGCCGGACAGCAACAAAGGCACGTATGGAAAAGTTGTCGTCATCGGTGGCTCTCGTGGAAAGAGTGGAGCGGCGGCAATGGCCGGACAGGCCGCGCTGCGCGCCGGTGCGGGCCTCGTCACGGTCGCAACCGCGGAGAGCGTGTTGCCGATCGTTGCGATTTCGATGCCGGAACTGATGACGGCCGCGCTCGCCGAGACTTCCGAAGGGTCCATCGCGAATCAATCCGTGGCTGCGCTTCTCAAAGACAAAACTGTCGTCGCGATTGGACCGGGGCTCGGCACTGCGGTGGAGACGAGTGCATTCGTTCGCCGCGTCGGTTCGGAATGCCGAGCACAGATGGTCATTGATGCGGATGGGCTGAATGCCCTTGTGGGTTTCGAGGGCGATCTCGGCGGGGCAGTACTCACGCCACATCCGGGTGAGATGGCGCGCCTGATCGGTAAAAGTATCGAAAGCGTGACATCCAATCGCATCGAGGTCGCGACCGATTTTGCAAAGAAGCGAAACGCATATGTGGTCCTGAAGGGCTACCGGACCACGGTCGCCGCGCCGAACGGCTCCGTGTACATCAATCCGACCGGTAATCCCGGGATGGCGACGGGTGGTACCGGAGACATCCTGACCGGCATGATTGCCGGCATCCTCGCCCAGGAACATCTCGGATCATTTATCGAGCGGCTTTGTCTTGCCGTGTATCTGCACGGTTTTGCCGGTGATTTTGCCGCTGAGGAAGTCGGCGAAGAAACGCTTGTCGCCACGGACCTGCTGCGATTCCTGCCGAAAGCCTGGGAAAATCTCAAAGATGATTTCCCGGTCCGAAGAGCAGACCTGCGAGGCCGGTAAGGAGCTCGCGGCCGGCGTCGAACTTTTTTCGGATAGTTTGCGCGCACTGGTGTTGATGCCCTTTCCGGTCATGACCTTATGGACCGCGCCGTGAATCCACACCGTCACAAGAAATCAACGAATCCGCATTCAACGGAAAGACCAAAGAAAGCGACTAAATTTTGAAACCTTACTCAAATTTTCGAAATTCGAGACAAGTTTTGGAATTCGGGAACAAGGATCCAGAATAGTTGTTCGTCTCGCCTTCATTCAAGGAACGCTAAATTAAACGAATGCGGGCGGCTGTTGAAGGAATGGTCTTCAACCGCTGAATCCTCTTTCCCGCAACAGGCAACACCTCTAATCCCTGCAATTTATTCCCGAAGGAATTTAGTGGCGCTCCGATAGGTCTTCTCGCGCTTCGCGGCTCCCGTGCGGCATTCGCGCGATGCCGGCAAAGGCGACAACGACGACACCGGCGAGGATCATCACCGCCGCCGTCCAGCATCCAAGAACTCGCGCCATTATCGGATCATTCGAGCGGCTGAACACGGACCAGGTAGTTGTTGTAATCCACGTACCAGACCGTCACGGGTTTCGTGGAAGCGTCAATGATCGTGCGACGGTTGTAGGCGTAAGGCTCGGGCATCTGGTAGACGAGCCACTTGCCGGTTTTGGGATTGAGTCGAAGCATCTGCCGCGCGTGCAGCACGCCCGCCCACACCTCACCGTTTTTGTCGGGCATGGCCTCGTAGAAATCGGTGTAAGGATGCGGTGCAATCGGCGGCCAGAATTCCTCGATTCGTTTCTCTTTCGCATTGAGCTCGATGAGAGCGCCATCAGCTCCGCCCCACCACGTATTTCCGAACGGATCGAAGCCGCCGCGTTTCGCGGTCATCATGTGAGAGCCGCTGTTGAGATTGAGTATCTTTCCGGTTTGAATCTCGAGCATCTCGACGGTGTTGCCCCATTGTGATGGCCCGCTGCCTCCCCAATATTTTCCATCATAGGAAATGGCGTTGTCGTAACTGCTGGCCGTCTGCAGCGGCCATTCCTTCAGGACCTTGCCCGTTATCGGATCGAGCTTGGTAATTTTGTTCGCGCGCGCATCCCAGACAAAGCCATCCTGGTCGAGCGTGAAGTTTCCGAAGCTGGGCGCATTCAAAGGAACGTTGCTTTCGATGCGGACCTGCTTCACATCGCCGGTTTTCGGATCCAGACGGTTGAGCTGGTGCGCCCAGTTTTCCGAGATCCAGGCGATGCCGTTCTTGTCGATCTCCTGATGATGCGTTCCCGGCATGACACCGGGTGTCAGCGGAAGCGTGTATTCGGTGAAGATTCCCGTTTTCGGGTCCATCTTTCCGACGTAACGGGTCTTGTGGCTGGTGAACCATACGTTGCCCTGCCCATCGAGAGCCGCATCGTGGAGAGCGAGCAGTTGCTGCGGCATTTCAAATTCGGTGACGACGACTCTCGTGGATTCGCCGCGCGGCCGAGGAAAGACGCGCAGCGGCGCATCCTGCGATTCCGGACCGCGAATTCTCGTGAGCCATTTGACGAGCAGTGTGTACTCGGGATCCGGATCGTTCATCGCACGGTTGCGAACCGCGATCGCAGTGCCGGTGAAATGCATCATGCGGTCCACGACCAGAGCCCAGCCGTGTTCGTCGAAACGATTCCGGAAAACCTGCTGCCAGGAATGGCAGCCTGAACAATTTTTCTGGAAGGTGGCTTTCTCTTCGGCAGTCCCGGGAACATTCCAGAGAATCTCGGCACCGCTGAGCTGGGACTCCAGCGCATCGGAGGCCGGCAGATTGTCGGACTCGGCGACGCGCTCCAATACGATCTCGCCAAGTTTGGCAGCGCCATCAATCGAAACTGCGTCTCGCCGGTAGGGTTTGAATGGAACGGGCGTGGCGATGCGAAGTGTATAGGAGCCGGCCTGCACTTTCGGGAATTCGAACTTTCCGGCGCCATCAGTGTAGACCGTGGTTCGAACGCCATTGGGCGCGACCAGCTGGACGCCGATGCCTTCAGGAGAATCTCCACTCTTGATCCGCACGACTCCGGTCGCGCCACCGTTGAGTCCGCTCTGCACCGGCCACTTATTCGTTTCGGCGCGATACCAGGGATTCGCCGGAGAATTCTCGCCTTCCACGCAGCATTTTCCAGAATGGAAGTACGCTCGCAGGTCGGCGATGTCGGTATCGGTCAAAGTCGTGCGATAGGCGGGCATGCCGGTACCGCCCGCCTTGATCTTGGCCGTCATGCCATCATCGCTCAGGCGCTTGACGACATCCTGCAAGTAAGGGCCGCCCTTGGCGTACTTGTTGTGGCACATCCAACATTTATAGAAGTAGATCACTTCACCGCGTCCCGGACCGCTGTCGGCAACGACGGTGTAGTTATCCAGCCGCCATGATCGCTGGAGATCGTCCGTGGAACCGGGCGGATCGGTGGCCGCGCGTGCGGCAAACAAAGCTACCCCGATAGCGAGCGTCACAGACAATGCGCGTAGCAGTTGAATTCTGCGGCCTTCGATAGACATGGGCTACCTCCAGCGAAAGTTTTTTGGCTTGTGTGGCAGAGAGTATCTTATCAGAACTGAAAGCCACGGCGGAGCCAGCCCAGAAACATTCCAGAAACAATCGCGCTCACTATCAAATACAGAAGAATTGAGGGAAGAACGAGTTTCTGGTCAGGAAAGTTTGCAGTGGCGATTGCCATCGCCACACCGGGATGCCGAGAAGCGGTGGACAACGCAAGAACGATGCGATGGCTGAGTTCCGGACCGCCCAGCAGAGCGCCTGCAACCAAACCCATAACAACAAACGCGGTCAGGGCGAGAAGTGTGCCATGGCCAATCAACGATATCGCTGCGGAGATTTGGGTGAACAGCACGGGCAAGACACCGATGACCAGCAGCAAGCCTGCCAGACGTGACAATGGCCCTGCGGCGCGGCTGGCAAATTCGGCCCAGAAACGCCGTGCCAGCAGGCCCGCCACCAGCGGCCCAATGACTGTGGCTGTGACGATGCGCGCTATGGTTCCTGTCGAGATTCCCACCGGTTTGTTGAAGACCCTTGCAAACAACTCCACCGCCGCAGGCACAAACAGAATCGATATTACTGCGGCCGCAACAAGCAATCCCAACGCGTACGAACGGGTCCCCCCCGCCGCAAGTTGCTTCCTGGGGAGTATTGGCGGCACGGGCGATACAGAGAGCACGATCATGGTGGTCTCGACAGCCGGTGGAAGCTCCAGGGCCTGGACGAGGAGGGCGGCAAGCAACGGCATGATAATCAGCATCGTGACCATCGACCGAAGAAGCCGTTTGGGCTTTCGAAAAAGATACGTGGCGTCCTGGGTCGTGGCCTGTAGACCGAGACTGAAAACGATCATCATGACGCTCGTCCTGAGCACGAGTTGAATCACTCCTGCCAAATCCATCTCACCTCCCCGCACGAATACTCAGGCAGCAAGCTGGCTCGTGTACTTGTCCAGCATCTGGTCGATGCTGAAAGATGCCGCCTTCTGTCTTGGTGGAAATGCCTTGAACGTGGCAAGAAACTCCCCGACAAGCTGCTGCGCGGGAACGAGCAGGAAGGCATGATCGAGCAACCAATCGTAATAGGTGTTGGAAGTGATGTCGGCGCGTTCGAACGGGTCGGTGCGCAGGTTGAAGATCTTCGGCACACGCAAGCGAGTTAACGGCTCGGCCCAAAGTCGCAATGTTCCCAGTGCCCGCTGTTCCATGAAGACGATTTTGAAGTTGTCGTACCGAACACCGGTCAGATCGCCATCGTCGGAGAAATAGATGAAGCCTGGACGCGGGCTTTTCTTTTCCCTTCCGCTGAGCAGCGCCATCAGGTTGTATCCGTCAAGATGCACTTTGAAGGTCTTGTTGCCGGCGCGATGGCCTTTCTTAAGTTTCTCGGCGATGGCAGGTTCTCCGGCAGCAGCCACAAAGGTTGGCAACCAATCCATGTGACTCACAATCTCGTTACAAACGGTTCCGGGTTGAATCACGCCAGGCCAGCGGGCCAGGCATGGGACCCGGAAAGCGCCTTCCCAGTTCGTGTCCTTCTCACTCCGGAAAGGAGTCATCGCGGCATCTGGCCAGGAATTCACGTGCGGCCCGTTATCCGTACTGTAGATAACGAGCGTGTTGTCAGCGACACCGAGTTCGTCGAGCAGGTCCAGTAATTTGCCCACGTGTTTGTCATGATCGATCATGGCGTCGCAATACCCGGACATCCACCGTCCGGCCTGGCCGCGGCTCTCTGGCTTGACGTGCGTTCGAAAGTGCATGTGCGTCGTGTTGCACCACACGAAGAACGGCTTTCCGGCTAGGTGCTGCCTTCTGATAAATTTGGTCGCTCCGTCCACAATCTCGTCGTCTATGGTCTCCATACGCTTCTTTGTCAGCGGTCCGGTGTCTTCGATCTTCTGCCCACCTTTTCCGTTGGACCAGCAATGCAGAACGCCGCGAGGTCCGTACTTTTTCTTAAACTCAGGAAAGTCTTTCGCCGACGGGTAGTCGGGTAGCTCCGGCTCCTCTTCTGCGTTAAGGTGGTACAAGTTGCCGAAGAATTCATCGAAACCGTGCATCGTCGGCAGGTGTTCGTTGCGGTCGCCCAGATGGTTCTTTCCGAATTGACCCGTTGCATATCCAAGCGGCTTGAGCAGCTCGGCGATCGTGGGATCCTCGGGGCGCATTCCAAGAGCCGCGCCCGGCAGTCCCACCTTGCTCAGTCCTGAGCGGAAGACGCTTTGTCCCATGATGAATGCAGCGCGACCGGCCGTGCAGCTTTGTTCACCGTAGTAGTCCGTGAAACGTACGCCTTCATCAGCGACGCGGTCGATGTTGGGGGTGCGGTAACCCATCAAGCCGTCGCTGTAACAACTGAGATTGCTAATTCCGATGTCGTCTCCCCAGATGACGAGAATGTTCGGTTTCTCCGTTGATCTCCGTTTTTGCGCCATGCGCCTCCTTATGCGATTTGAGGTTTGTCCGGTGGCGCGTAATTGCACGCAGTCTTCCTCCCAAATCCTGTGAGGGTTGGCTCAGTAAAAATTCGTAGTGGCCGGCATCGAAGACTTAATACGACAGCAAGGTCTCCGAAATTTTACTGAGAAAAAAGAATTCGAACTCGATGGGTACCAGCCGGCGAGGGAGCCCCGGAACGCTGCGGTCGTGGCAGGTCATTGCCGATCGGTTACTGCGCTACCACTTTCAGTGTTCGCGTCCGCGAGGCTAATTCAGAACAAGAACCCGATGATTTTCAACACCAGCTCATCAAACGGATAAACGATAGCACCAGGGGAAGCATCGGCAGAGCACTGACGGCGACAATCGGAAGCAAGTGCTGGGAACCAATCGGGGAAGCCCGGGGGCTCCGGCATTGGAGTCCGGAGCTCCGTGGGACGGACTTTACGAATGGGCGGTCGTGGTGGGAGGTGCAGCCGCGTCTGTCGGAGTCGTGTCGGCCGCCTTACGCAATGCGGCGTTGGCAATGGAAATTTATTGAGGCAAACCATAGAAACGTGCCATCCAGTACGGAAGGATGTAGTCTATCGCGGCGGTTTCAACCAAGCCGGCGCCTCCTCCAAAAAGCAGGAACGGGCTACGTTGCCAGAGAAAATCTGTGTTGACGCGTTCGTTAACTGGAATCGGAATACAGGCCCGATCGCTGCCGCACGCCGGAAATTTACCTCGCAAATCGACAAAATAATCGCGCCGCTGTCTCAAGAGCCATAAGTTCAAGAGCGTAACTGTTTCGCTGTCGCGTACGCTGTCTGCCCCTTTTAGCCCTCGGTCGATCATGTTGAAGTGCGGATTGCCGTGTTGCCGGGTCCTGCCTCGCAGAAGGTTGTAGGCACTCGTGTACAGTGCTTTATAGAGTGAGCCGTCCTCCTCGAGCCGGATGAGATCGTACAGATTGATGTAGTTCAGATTGAATTTGAAGTAATGATTGTGATCGTCCAGGTTGTCGATGAAAACGGGAATGATAACCAAAGGAGCGTACACGCTACGATAGATCGCGTAAATTACGCCAAAGGTCTCAGGATTTACGTTTCGGCCCGCTTGAAGAAAACTCAACTGCTGATCGGGTCGCAATGCAAAAGTGGTGGCGACCTTGCCATCCGGCATAACTACATTCCAGTTGTGGACCAACAGATAAATCAAGATCCGCGTCAGATCCTGCCGGATGAGACTGCGCACATCGGTGTCATCGATCATGTCGTAAGCGACGCTCAAACCGAACACGACTCCGGAATACTGGTCGCGCGATGTATTGCCGATCCAGAAGTACGACTGCCCTCCCAGGGTGTTGTAATAGATTCCGTTGCCGGCTTCCTGTTGTTGAATCCCGGAAGCATAAGGTGAGTTCGTCGGTACCAGACACCTTGCCAGAACGTCACTGCCTGTGATGTCCAGAAGCGAGTGTATTCCCTGCAGAGCCTTGGATGCATTCGCCAACGCGTCCAGTGAACGCGTGACTTTATACCGAAACGCCTCGGCGGCCAGATAATGTCCCGTCCATATAGCGGAATCCCCGGCTCGTGTGTATCCGACCAGATTCGAATAGTCCGGCGAGGCCGGATCCGATGAAGCAAACACAGGATCCAAAACCGTGCCATAGGGCATGTGAAGGCGCTGAATGTTCTGGGAAATGGTAAGTGCATCCACTTCAGCGGCATGGATCGGTCTTATCCCGGCAAGTATTGATACAGCGATCCAGAACATTCGCTGCCAATTTCGACAAAAACGAAGCATGACCCTTTCCTCCGCGAATCTATACCTTATGAAGTGCGAGCACGCGGCTTTCCCAGAAACCGCTCTCGGAGGTCAGGAAACGCGAAGGCAGGAAGGCACAAAGGACCGTGCCTTTGTGCCTTTGTGTCTTTGTGTTGATTAGAACTCTAGCCGCAGCGCTAACTGAATTTGGCGTCCATTTCCGGACGTCGCCGTCCCGGTAAGGACACCTGCCGTAGGGCTAATGTCGGTGCCCGAGAAAACAATCAGGTTGGGGTGGCCAAAGTTCGGGTGATTGAGAACGTTGAAGATCTCGGTCCGGAATTGCAAATTCAATCGCTCTTTCAAAGGAATCCGTTTGAACAATGACGTATCCACGTTGAACATGCCCGGTCCGCGCAACTGATCACGCCCCACGTTCCCGAAGGTTCCGGCAACGGGTACTGAGAAGGCATTGGGATCGTAATACCGGCCGGTCTTCTTGAATCCATCCACTCCCAGAATCGGGTTTCCCTTGAAGTCGGGATTCCAGTTGGGCCTATCCGGAAGGCGACCAGTGTCCCCCGTACCGGACCGATTCGAGCCAACCTGAGGAGTTATCGGGAAGCCGCTATTGACGGTAAAGATGCTGTTCCATTGCCAACCGCCAATCAGCTTATCCACCCAGCCAGTGGCTCCGCTGCCGAACGCTTTGCCGTTCCCGAAAGGCAACTGATAACTGAAGTTGGTGCTGAACTGGTGCAGGAGGCTGAAGGAGGCGGGTCCCTTGTCGAGCTTCCGGTTAAAGCGATTCAAGCTTGTGGGATTTTCATTATCGGCGCCATTGACAAGGTTCGCGGAATTGATGTCCAGCACCTTTCCCCACGTGTAGCTGGTCTTGAACGTCAGTCCCTGCCTCGCGCGCTTGAGCAAGGAGAGATTCATCGCATGGTAGCTGCTGGTGCCGACATAGTACCAGCCCTGGCTGGAGCCAAGCAGCGGGTTCGGGCGCGATCCCACCGGGACGTACAGGGTTCCCTGCGGGACGACACTCCTCTGGTTTGCCATGAGAACTCCGCCTGCCATGCAGCCCGCCGGGTTGTCGCACTTCAGCGGCTGAATCGTATTTACGTCCATTGTTGACGAAACGTGATACGACTGGCTGCCTATATACTCGGCCTCGGCCACGAGGTCCTGCGCCACCTGGTGTTGAACCGTCAGGCTCCATTGCTGGACTGTAGGCGTGTGCATGACAGGATCAATCCCGCCGGGCGCATAGACCGAGCAGGGTGGATTCGCCTGTCCGACGAATTTACAAGCGGGCGGGGGCGCCGCTTCCGCGGAGACCGGAATGATGGAGAGCAGCGGCTGGTTCATGAAAGTCAACCGCCCGCTGAACGGCGGATTCGCGTTGAGGCGGTTGGCGAGATTGTCCTGCAGGTCGTTGTGAATCCCAAAGCCGGCCCGAACCGCCCACTTGCCCGAGCCGGTCACGTCCCACGCCAGGCCGACCCGCGGCTGCAACAGCGCCTTGGCGTGGTTCTCGATGAGCGGTGATTTCCCAATGAATGGATCGGTCATCAGGATCCCATTCGCATCAAACAGGTAATTCGAAGATTGACCATTTTTCTCGTTGATCATGGTGGTCATCTCGTCGCGCAGTCCCAGCCGCACAGTAAGATTCGGACGCAGTTTCATTTCATCCTGGAAATACCAGGCGGCTTGCTTCGAGCTGAAGATCAGTTCGGTCGGTTTCGTTTGCGTGTTGAATTGGGTCGGGCGATCCTGGAGAAAAGCCAACAAGGTGGGATAACTGACGGTTCCGGCGTTGTTCTGACCCGAAGAAAATGCGGTTTGCTCGACGCGCTGGATCCACGCGCCGAAACTCAGGCTGTGAATTCCTTTCGTCAGTTTCAGGTCGTCGGAGACGCTGAAGTTGCGCCGGGCGTTGTAATTGAGGTTCTGGCCGTTGGGTGCGAATAAAGCCGATGCCCCGACCGTTACCGTCCCGCCTCCAATGACGATCGAGCCTGGGTTGTTTCGGCCCCCTCCGCTCAGAAACAGGAGGCCATCGGGGAATGGCGTGACTGGAGGAGCTTTTTGCTGTGCCCTCGCGCTCGAATACCCGAAGTTCGCGACATTGACCAGAGTCGGAGAGAAGATATGCGTCTCCTGCGTACTGAGGGTATACAGATTGGTTTCCTGCGCGACGAGGAAAGTGGGATCCTGCGGATTACTCCGGTTCCCCTTGTCTACTGTGAAATTGCCGTTTATGGAATCTTTGCCGGACAGGTAGTAGTCATAGCGGCCCAACCCGAAATCTTCCTGAACCGACCGCTTGGGATTGGCGCTATAACGGGCGGTTCCGGTAGGCAAGCCGTTCACGAGCTGCTGCGGACCATTGGGTTCCGGCCAATACCGGAAAAACGGCAGCATGCGCGGCTCGAGGTTGGGAGCTTGCACATACTGACCTGCAGCGTTCGGCCAAAGACCCTGCCGCGCCTGCAGGCTGGGCACATAACCATATTGGCTCACCCCCAATCGCTCTCGAAATCCTTCGTAATTTCCGAAAAGGAACATCCTGTCGCGGCGAATCGGCCCTCCCAATGCGCCGCCAAACTGGTTCCGCTGGAACTGTGGCACTGGAGTCGGGTTCGGAGCATTAGCGACATCGAAGAAGTTCCGTGTGTCCAGGGCGTTGTTGCGCAGATACTCGAAAACGGAACCACGCAACTGATTTGTTCCCGAAGTGGTCACAATGGTGACCTGCGCCCCGGCCCGCTTTCCATATTCGGCGCCATAGGTGTGCCCAAGAACGTTGAACTCCCGAACCGCGTCGACGCCGAGCAAAAACCCGCTGATGCCCTGGGGCGCGGTGTAGGTTCCGCCGGCATTGTTCCCGACGTAGTCCATGCCGTTCATCGTGAAACGGTTGCTGTCGGGCCGCTTGCCCGCGATCGAGAACGAGGGCACAGCGCTGTCGGTGGTATTCGATCGGTTCGCAACCACGCCCGAGTTGAGCGTCATCAGCTCCAGGAAACTCCGTCCATTCAACGGCAGATCCTTGACTTGTTCCCGTGTGACCAGGCCGGACATGGGGTTTAGCGTCGTATTTACGAGCGGCGCATCCTCCGTCACCGTTACATTCTCTTTGAGGTTTCCAACCTCCAGCGTGAAATTCACTACAGCTTCCTGAGTCACAACCAGGTTGACGCCGCGCCGCACGTCCTGCTTGAAGCCCGATAATTCTGCGGTCACTTCGTATGCGCCTACTGGAAGCGCCGGTATGCGATAGCTCCCGGTCTCGTTCGTGATTACTGTACGCGTCAGCCCGCTCTCGGTATGTTTAGCCGTAACACTCACTCCCGGCACGACCCCGCCGGCGGCGTCATGCACAACGCCGGACATGGTCGCCGAGAATTCCTGCCCAAACATCAGGCCGCTCGGTAATGTGATCAACCCCAGAATCCCTATTAATAATGTTAGGGACCTCGTCAGACTTTTCCTGGTCTTATTGACCATATCTCCTCTCCCCCTATCGCTGA
>Ga0070707_100004539_pt1 | contig 12998 bp, 19 predicted proteins | sample KBSK5502metaG_FD_65468 | JGI IMG/M metagenome (GOLD analysis project Ga0070707, IMG submission 65468) | Corn, switchgrass and miscanthus rhizosphere microbial communities from Kellogg Biological Station, Michigan, USA - KBS K5-50-2 metaG | ecosystem: Host-associated > Plants > Roots >... | reverse complement strand
AACTCTCTCGGCGCCGGTCGCGAAGCGACCGCCCGCGCCGAAAGTCACCCCTCGCTCACCCCCGGGGAGAGGGAGTTCTTGAGGCGGCATGCTCCGCACGCCGCGACTCGGACTTGAGTTGCTTCTGACGGAGCAGGTAGCGCTGGATCTTTCCGGTCGCCGTCTTGGGAAGCTCGGGCACGAACGTGACCCAACGGGGGCACTTGTAGGGCTCGAGCTTTTCCCTGGCGAGCGCCTGGAGCGCCTCGTCGAGGCCCTCGGCTCTGACCTCGGGCCGCAGCGCCACGAAGGCGTGCGGCTTGACGAGGCCGTCCGCGTCTTCTTGACCGACGACGGCGCATTCGAGAACGGCCGGATGCGCGACGAGAATGTTCTCGACCTCGACTGGCGAGACCCACTGGCCGCGGACCTTGAGCATGTCGTCGCTGCGCCCGGCCTGCCAGTAGTAACCCTCCGCGTCGCGACGGTACTTGTCGCCCGTGCGAATCCAGTCTCCCTGGATCGTCTTCTTCGTGGCCTCGTGCCGGTTCCAGTAGAAGGCTGCCGTCGAGTCGCCCCGCACGAGAAGGTCGCCGATCTCGCCCTGCGCCGTGTCGTGGTCGGCCTCGTCGACGATGCGCACGTCGTAGCCCGATACGGGCGTGCCGCTCGAGCCCGCTCGCAGAGCGCCGGGACGGTTGGACAGGAAGATGTGGCAGATCTCGGTCGATCCAATTCCATCCAGGATCTCGAGGCCCGTCTTCTCCCGCCACCGTTCGAAGAGACTGGCGGGGAGCGCCTCGCCGGCGCTCGCGCAGAGGCGTACGCTCGAGAAATCCGAGGCGACGCCGCGGTCCATCGCCGCCAGAAGCTGGGCATAAGCGGTCGGCACGCCGAAGAAGTGCGTCGGGCGATGGCGATGGACCTGCTCGAAGACGGCCTCAGGCGTCGGGCGGCCTCGCAGCAGCACGGCTGAGGCGCCGACATCGAAGGGGAAGTACTGCGCATTTCCGAGACCGTAGGCAAAGAAGAGCTTGGCCACGGAGAAGCAGCGGTCGCCAGGCCTAAGGCGGAGGACCTGCTCACCGTACGTCCGACAGCAGATCCAGGCATCGTGCTGGAGGTGGACGACCCCTTTCGGCTCTCCCGTCGTGCCGCTCGAATAGAGGAAAAACGCGATCCCATCGCGATGTGTCGAGGCATATCGGGGGGCCGGCGAACACGCGCGGAGGGGTTTCTCCGCCTCCGCGCTCTCCCAGCAGGCGCAGCCGTGGTTGGCGATCGCCAAGCCATCCACGATGCTCCCGTCGAAGACGAGCAGGCGTGGGTCGCAATCGGCGAGGATGGCTTTGAGCTTCTCGGGCTTCAAGAGCGTGTTGAGCGGAACGGCCACCGCGCCCGCCGCAATCGCGCCCCAGAAGCAGATCGAAAAGAGGGGACCATCGGGCAGGATCAGGACGACTCGACCTCCCTGGTGGACGCCCTGGTGCTCCAAGGCGGCCGCGAAGCGTCGGACGAGCTCCTCGAGCTCGCCGTAGGTCGTCTCTCCCTCGTCCGTCACGATCGCGACGCGCCCTCCCCGGCCCTCCGCGACGTTTCGCCCGACGAACCACTCCGCGGCATTGAAGCGCTCAGGCAGGTGGTCACTGGCACGCATGAGGTTTGTGGCGGGCGAGCTCTTACTCAAAATGAGTACGGTCCCGGCTAACTCGGGAGCGGTTCATGACTCTTCGTGCCAGGCCCGAGCCCTATTCCATGCTTCCTGAAGTCCCAGAGCGCTGATCTGCGCTTCGAGCTCGTCTTGGCGAATGAGCTCTGAAGAGTTGTCCAGGATCGCGCGGATGTCGCGCAGATGTTTTTCGGAGCCCCCCTCTCGGTAGTACTCGAGCTTGCGAATGATCACGTATTCGGGTGGGGCAACCACGATGGTTTCGCCCTCGATTTCCAAGCTTCGAGTCCGAGCGAAACCCCATCTGTGCAGCGGATCCTTGCCGGCGAGATAGACGTCGGCCTTGAAGCCGGTCTCGTGGTGAATGACGTTGAAGTGTCCTCGCTGTTCCCTCGACGCCTCCAGCAGGATCTCCTCTTCGGCAGGACAATAGAATTCTTCCAACGGGAAAACCTCCGGGAGCCGGGCAATCTGGTCGCGGTCGAGGACGACGATCACGTCCACGTCGTGGGTCAAGCGGGGCTCACCGTAAACGATGGCGGCTGTGCTTCCACTAATCATGTACCGGACGCCGAGCTGGTCGAGCCGGCGCGTGAAGAGAAGGAAGAGACTAGGTTCGGGAATGGAGAAAGGCCTCGCGAACGGCGCGCCGGATCGCCTCGTCGGTCCAATCCGGGTGCTGGGCCCGAAGAGCAGCGGCCTTGAGTTGGCGAGCGGAATGGTACAGCCGCTCGGCGGCTTTCAGTTTCTGGGCCGGGGACAGGGCCCGCATGATTCGCTGGTTTGCTGAGCTCATCCCGAAGGTCGATGATCTCACATGCCAAGAGCTCGTCGATCGGACTCGTCCTCCGAAGCTCGACAGAGCGAAGGAGGAGATAGAAGGGTTGCTCAGCGGTAGGCATCCTTCCGATGATCGGCGGCGGTTAGGAAGACGATCGATTTCTCATCATCGATCTCATAGAAGATTCTCCAGCTTCCGATCTGAATTCGCCAGGTTGGCGGGTCCCACGCACGAAGACGCGCGGCCGACGGAACATTGCGAGGAGTTGCTCGGAGTATGGGATAGACGCGCGTTTCGAGGGCCGCCCGGATTCTTTTGGAGGCGGCCGGCCCTAGCCGATCGAGGTCTCGTTGGTAGGTCTTGGTTCCGAAAAGCCGGTACTCAGGCAAACCGGCCCCGGCCTCCGGCGGCATCCCGGTGACCGCTCTTCAGACGCCGCTGGAGATTCCTGTCGGCCCGGATTTCCACCATCTCCTCTTCGGAGACGAAGATCTCGTCGACGGCTTTTTGGCGAGCTGCGGTTTCGATGAAGTTCGAAACCGACCGATTCTCCGCAGCCGCCGCCTCGGCGATCAGGCGGTAAGTTGCATCGTCCATCCGAACGGTGAGGATCTTGGGCATAGCATCACTCTGATGGCATTCTAGCATCATTCTGATGCGAGGGAATCAGACCCGGGCGGAATTTCGGTTCCAGATCTCGAGTCAACCGACGATCCGAAACCGGAATCCCGCCGGGATCAGATTTGGATTGTTCCATCTTCCCTTTCGAATTCTTTCAAAGGAAATGAATCTCAGTCGTTATGTTGCCGGTCCCGATACCGGTGCCGGCGGTCGCCGTGACGGTACATATCGTAGAGCCCGACAAAGTGACGGTGGCATCCACGCCCCAACGGCCATCACTGTTGGTAACAGCTTGCAGCGTCTGCGGGACGCCGCCGCATGCGATCGTGACGGTTACGGTTGAGTCGGCGGGCGCAGTGCCGTCAATGTGGACAAAACCTGTCGGGCCGCCACCGACATGGGCGGTAAAGATCACGCGGAAGTCAATCGGCGTTATGTATACGAGCGATACCAGTTGAAGTTGGAGGGTGGTAAGCAGGGGCTCGCCTCCAAAACGTGCTCCGCTCAATGCCGCGAGGCTTTCGGTCATCTCTGCTGAGACACGCAGAGAAGCCATCTCGAGGCGTGCGACGCTGCGGCTGAGTTCGCCGGCCGCTCCGAGTACTCCATCGGGGCCCTTGAACGCGCGTGCTCGTTCTTTCAGCTGTCTGTCCGCGGCTTGCAGCGCGGCCGTCAGTTTCTGCTCCGCGAGCATGGCGCTGTTCACCAGTGTGCGGACGAAGGCTTCCCGGTCGCAATCCCTACCGCACTTCGCGACGGCCCTCACGAGGTCGGCGCGAAATTGACGCGGCACACCTGCGGCAGCAACTTCGAACTCCGCCACGATCCGCCGCATTCTGGGATCGCGCGGCTCGGTCGTCTTCTCGCCGGCGAAAACAGGGATGACCGCGCACAGACCGATCAAGGCCAGCGAGCCGAATCGCGTGGCCGCGGCGGCGAGGCTGGCGAGGTTGGAGCTGGCACGATTCATGCGAAGACCTGCGCCTGGAAGAGTGGCTCGGAGTACAGAAATTCTGGAGGACATCATGTCAAAGCGGTTTGTAACGGGAACTGTTCGTGCGTCTGCAATTGCCGCAACTCTGCTCATGACAGCGGCTTCGGCCGCGCTGGCGGCGGAAAACACGGTCGTTCTCATGCCGGGAACGCGGATCTCGGTCGTGCTGCGACAGACGGTCGCAACCGCCACGGCGAGGGCGGGCGACCATATCGAAGGTGAGCTTGCGAGAGACATCACGATGAACGGGCGGACCGTCGTGCCGAAGGGAAGCAAGGTCGAAGGGCGCGTCGTCGCGGTGACGCCCTCGGGCACGCTGTCCCAGCCGGCGGCCCTCGACTTTACGTTGACGGAGTTGACGCCGCCGGGAGGGTCTCCGATTTCGATCGTCACGTCCCACTACTCTCGCAAGGGCGAGACGCATACGAAGCACGAGGCCGAGTACATCGCCGGCGGCGCCGCGGTCGGAGCGCTGATCGGCCAGATCGCCGGCAGGGATACCAAGTCCACGTTGACCGGGACGGCGGCGGGGGCTGTGGCCGGAACCGCTGCCGCGGCAGCCACCGGGCGGCTCGACTTTCAAGTCGAAGCGGGCCGGACCGTCGGTTTCACGCTCCGCAAGGCGACTCGCGTGCCCGTTCCCTTGCAGTAGCCGGAAGAGGTTGGGGTCGGACTCGGGATGTTGTATTTCGAGACCGACCTTCGCGTCGGCCAGCTTGGAGATCAGGCGGAGCACGCCGACTTGGTCACCCGCGCGAGGCTCCACGACGACGTCGCCATCCTTCTCGCCTTCCGTCTGCGAGGTCGACTCGAACACCAGACCTTCCTCAATTGAAGGATCCCGAGATCCTGTCGCGCCTCATTAATCCCCGTAGAATGTGACCCTCCCCGTCTCGATGTCGTACATGCCGCCGACGAGGCGGACGGCGCCGGAGGCGAGGAGCTCGCGGACGGTGGGACTCTTCTCGCGGATTTGTTTCATGGCGAGGCGAACGTTCTGCTCGGCGACTCGGTCGATGTAGGAGTAGTCCTTGGCGGAGCCGGGGCCGGCGGCGGTGACGGCGGGGGAGATCTTGCCGAGAAGGTCGGTCAGGTTGCCGAGCTTGACGTTGTCGATCGCGCCTTTGACGGCACCGCAATGGGTGTGGCCGAGGACCAGGATGAGCTTGGCGCCCGCGACCTTCGTGGCGTACTCGAGGGACCCGAGGACGTCCGCGTTCACGACGTTGCCGGCGATGCGGATGCTGAAGACGTCGCCGAACGTCTGATCGAAGATCAGCTCGACCGGCCCGCGCGAGTCCATGCAGCTCACGATCGCCCCGAAGGGATACTGGCCAGCCGCGGTTGCGCGCACCTCCGCCGGGAAATCGCGTTTCAGAAGCTTGCCGGAGGCAAATCGCGCGTTACCCTCCTTCAAGAGCACGAGCGCGTTGTCCGGCGTCATCGCCGCCTGCGACGCTTTGGTCTGGACGGCAGCCGCCGGTGTGGCCGAACCGGCCGCTGGCGCCTGAGCCGCCGCCGGAAGAGCGGCGACACTCAGAAAGGCCGAGAGAGTCCAGCGAGAGAACTGGCGCTGCATAGTTTTCGCTCCTTCTCCTTGAAACGTTTAGCGCCAATCCTACTCTCATGGTACCGGCCGCTGCAGAGAGCCCTCCTTACCTCTCTCCGTCGCTTCCACTTGCTCGCGACGTGCGCCAGCGGGCGCATCGGCGAGCGACTCGGCCGGATGCGGCCTCGATCGCTCGCCAGGTCCCTCGCGCATTCTCGCTCCCCCGGGAGAGGGGAGAAGAAGGAACACGCGAAGGCGGGTCTAGATGCGGGGTACGACCTCGAACCCGGCGTCTGCGAAGTGGCGGTCGAAGGTGAACGCGCGGTTCACACCGTGACGGCGCATGAGAGCGAAGGAAACGCAATCGGTGAAGCTGACATTCTGGTCGGCAAACTTTGCGAAGAGGTCGACGGCTTTCACCTCGTCGGCAGCTTCCGGCCGCAGGATCGTGAGCGCAGTCGACGCGAGGAGAGCGCGGGCGCGCTCCGCCGCGAAGGTGTAGGACGCCCGTCTTCCAAGCAGCGTGAACGTTTCGTCGAGGACGAAGTTGCTCGTGAAGCAGCGAACGCGATCTCGCTCGACTTCGAGCCATCGCCGCTTCGCGCGGCTATGGTGCTCGTCCCGCGGAACGTAGCGCGCGACAAAGGCCCCTGTATCGATAAAGATCACTTTTCGTCGTCGTACAGGTACTTGTCGTGCCGCCTGGAAAGATCTCGAGGCGCCGGGCCATCAAAGACAACGTCTTCGAAGAGCGGATCTCTCTCGCCGTCGTAGGACGCGTGGGGCAACGAGGCGTCCAGCGAGTCCCGGATCAACTCACCCAAAGAAACACCTCTTTGTCTGGCGCGGGAGCGCGCCCGACGGCGAAGGTCCTCGGGAAGCATGATGGTGGTGCGCTTCATCGCTTGGCCCTTCATGATGGCGCCATAATATGGCGCCATATACTCGCCCGTCAAGGAGGGAGACGCCGGAGCTACGACGTCCGAGACGGCGTTGAGGCGGGGCCTTCCCCGCGCCGGATAAGCAACTTCCAGACGATAAGCCCGAGCGTCACCCAGAGAAGCGGCACGTAGAAGCAGAGGATCAGCCACGGGACGTCGTGGACTTCTCCCATCATCCCGTGGCGAATGCCTCCTACCAGCGCATTGACGAGGTCCAGAAACGTGGCGGCCGCGAAAAGCCAGGTGAGAGCGATACCGCCCCGAATGCCGTAGCGCAGCGCCAGGATGCAGAGCACGGCGAGCGCCGTACCGACGACGTCGCCGTAGGCGATCTGATCGCGAAGGTCGTTCGGGATCGGAAGTCCCGCTCGCTGGGCCGAGAAGAGCTCCAGCGCGACGTATCGGAAAGCGTGTACCCAGAGTAAGACCGTGAGCGCGGCCTCGCGTTTCTTCGTCCGAAGCCAGGGCACGACATAAAAGAACGCGATCAGGACGAAGACCAGGAAGCTCAGCGTGTTTGCGAGAAGAGCGGCGGCCGCCGAGCTCATACCGGTCCAGAAGCGCGCAGCCAGTCGAGAGCTTTCTTCCGGTCGACGAACCAACCTGTGGGGAAGATGGCCGGCCCCTCGATCTTCTCTTCTCCGGCGTTCGGGAAGCCCGCCGGCATGTGAAACGCGAACCTGCGCACACCCGCCGCGCCGTAGCGGGGAATGATGTGCGCGTCCCTCCACGCCATGACTCCATCGCCGAACCGGTGCCGAAACTCCGTCGCGTCGATCAGGAGCCGGGCCGGGCGGGCCTTCTCCGCCTCCCAGACGAAGAGGCAGAGCGTGGCCATGAAGCCCCCGTCGGTCATGGTTGCGGTGGACGGAAACCATTTCAGCTCGAGCAGATCGAGGTCTTTGTGTTGGAGGATGGCCCCCCATGCGTTGCGGACGAGCTCGGTGCTCATGGCCCCTCCTTCCCGATTGGTGGAGACGCTATGAGTACCAGGTATACAAAGTCAACCAGGCACATTTTTGTAACTCAATATACGATCAGATGCTATGAGGGACGACGAGGCCATCGAGCGGGTCGAGACGGTCATGGGGATCATCGGCGGGAAGTGGAAGCCGGCGATCGTCTACGCGCTCGTCATGGAGGGCACGCTCCGATTCACGGAGCTTCGCAGGCGGATCCCCGGCGTGACTCAGCGCATGCTCACGCAGCAGCTTCGCGATCTCGAGCGCCATGGCCTGGTCACTCGCGTGCACCACGCCGAAATCCCTCCCCGCGTCGAGTATTCGGTGACCGCGCTCGGGCGCAGCCTGCATCCGATCTTCAAGTCTGTCTGCGACTGGGCGGGCGAGAATTTCGCTGACGTCGAAAAGGCCCGAGCCCGCTACGACCGCCGGAAAGGCTGAGAGGAGAGCGGATCGCCGACCCCTACTTCACATCATGGATTCGGGTTTTGGACCGCCGGATTCGGCGCCCGCTCGCCAGAGGTCATGCTCGCTGTGGATCGCCTGAATCGCGGGCGCTCGAAGGTCCAGTACCAGCAGTGTCATCGCCACCGCGAAGACGCCGTCGCTCAAGGCCGCCAGACGTTCCAGGCTCTGGCCGGCAATCCGGTTGTAGGTCGCCGTCATGGCTTCTCCTTCGCGGATATATCACCCAGTTTTTGAGAGACTTCTCTCACAGGAGGACACACCATGACCAAACGTTCAATCGTGAATGGTTTCGTGGCGGCCGCGTTTGCGCTATCGGCGTCTCGCGCGCTCGCGCAGATGCCGAACTCTTACGGTGCTCCGGTCAACCTCGAAAGCGCAAAGAAGGCCGCGGCCGCGGCAATCGCCGAAGCGCGCAAGAACAGCTGGACGATGGCGGTGGCGGTCACAGATACGGCAGGCTATCTGGTCTACTTCGAGAAGATCGACGGGACGCAGACCGGCAGCACCGTCGTCGCGGTCGACAAGGCGCGCTCAGCGGCTCTCTTCAAACGCCCGACGAAGGCATTTCAGGACGGACTGGCGGCCGGTGGCGAAGGCTGGCGGATTCTGCGCCTCGAGGGCGCGGTGCCGGTCGAGGGCGGGCTTCCTCTTGTCATGGACGGCAAGATCGTCGGCGCTATCGGCGTTTCGGGAGGCACCGCCGCGCAGGACGGCCTGGCCGCCAAGCCGGGCGCGGACGCCTTGAAATAGAGAAGCCTCAGAATCTGGCTTGGCGGGCGATCGGCCGACAAATCAACGCAGCAGGTCTTCGATGGCTGAGGCCAGGCGGTTTTCCGTCATTCGGGTCGGTGAGTAGCGGACGACAATGCCTTTCCGGTTGACGAAGACGAAGGTCGGGGTCGCGGAGACGCCGTAGCGGAGCATCGCTTCGTCGCTGATGGGGGCCGCCACAGAGTCGGGCAGCGCGTAGACCTCCTCCCAGGACTTCTCGATCTTCTGCTTCTCTTCGCTGCGATCGGCCGAATAGAAGCGCGTCGGCGCGATGAAGGCGACGCCTTTCGGGGCGTATTTCTCCACGGTCCGGCGGAACGCCGCCGCCTGCATCTTGCAGTCACCGCAGGCTTCCCACCAGAAGAAGAGCACGACGGGTTTTCCGCGGAGGGATTCGAGGGACGGAGCCTCCGCGCCCACGTGATCCTCGGCCCGGATGGCGGGAGCCGGCTTGCCCTCGAGCTCGATCTGGTTCCGGCGCTTCCAGATCCGCGCGCGCAGGTTGTAGGGCGCTTTCTCCAATGCCCGAGAGCTCTCCTCGAGATAGCGGATCGCTTCGGCCTTCCTCCCGGCCGCCACGAATGCCTGCGCCTGGACTTCGATCGCCGTGCCGAGCGCGTAGACCGCTTCCCGGTTGGAGTCGTAATCGGCGGGGGTCTTCAGTTTCGACTCGGCGGTCTCGCGGGCGGCCGCCGCGTAACTCGTTGCCGCCTTCCAGTCGCCCATCAGCGCGGCGCCGCGCGCGACCCAGGCGATGCCGAGCAGGTAGTCCCCGTCCTCGCCCTTCTCCGTGCGGTGGACTTCCAGAATGGATTCGGCGCTCGGGAGATCTCCGGCGGAGATCTTGTAGCGGATCATGCGGACGTCGTCCGCGGGTGGCGGGGCGGCGGGTTGCGGGGCCGGAGGTTGCTGGGCCGAGGCCGTCGAAGACAGAACGAAGGCTAGAAGGAGGGGCAGGAGCTTCCTGACGCGCATCGAGACTCCTTTTTGGCTCGGGGAACGCAACCTTCCGGCGCGGATGGACATTCCCTCCCAACGAACGCGAAAGAACCGCCGCCCATGGACATCCTGAGAACGCTTGACAGGCCGTCGGTCGTGATGTATTTAACCTATTGGTTAATTAACTGGGGTTCACCACGTATGTTGCCCGATCGCCTCAACGTCACCTTCGCGGCTCTCGCCGATCCCACCCGGCGGGCGATCCTCGCTCGTCTCGCCTCAGGTAAAGCCTCGGTCACGGAACTCGCCGAGCCCTTCGAGATGAGCCTTCCCGCCGTCTCCAAGCACCTCAAGGTGCTGGAGCGTGCCGGTCTGATCGCGCGAGGTCGCGAGGCGCAGCGGCGGCCCTCCCGGCTCGATGCGGCCCCGCTCAAGGATGCCGCGGACTGGCTGGAGGACTACCGCCGTTTCTGGGAGGAGAGCTTCGATCGCTTGAACGACTATCTGCGCGAGCTGCAAATGAAAGGAAAGAGGCATGGCCGCAAGAAGTAGCGCCGGTTCCAAATCGGCGAGCCGGACTCTCGTGATCACGCGCGTCCTCGATGCGCCGCCCAGCCTCGTCTTCAAGGCCTGGACGGATCCGAAGCACGCGGCGCGCTGGTGGGGTCCGAAAGGCTTCACAACGACCTATTGCAAGCTGGATGTCCGTCCCGGCGGCAAGTGGCGCATCTGCATGCGCTCGCCCCAAGGCAAGGACTACTGGGCGCAGGGCGTCTATCGCGAGATCGTCGAGCCGGAGCGGCTCGTCTTCACCTGGGCCTGGGAGAAACCCAAGGGCAGGCCCGGCCGCGAGACGCTGGTGAGGGTGAACTTCGCCGAACTCGGCGAGAAGACGAAGCTCACGTTCCGCCACGGCGTGTTCGAAACGGTCAAGGACCGCAATAGCCACAGGAGCGGATGGAGTCAGTCTCTGGACCGCCTCGCCGAATACATCGCGAAGGGTTGAAACACCCCGGACAGGATCCGGGGCGATCAGAGTCAAGAACGGAGGAGATCGACATGTTGGGAGACAAAGAGGCGTTCGCGACGATCGCAGTCAAGAGTATCGAGACCGCAGAAAAATTCTACGCAGGCACGCTTGGCTTGAAGCAGCTCCCTTCCAAGGAACGGGGAGTCCTCTCGTACCAGAGCGGAAAATCCACGATTCTGGTCTATGAGTCGCAATTCGCCGGAACCAACAAGGCGACGGCTGCCACTTGGGTCGTCGGCGATGACATCGAACGAATCGTGCAAGCTCTCAAGGCGAAGGGCGTCGCTTTCGAGAAATATGACTTCCCGAATACGACCCGCGAAGGCGATGTGCATGTCGCCGGAAACAACAGAGTCGCGTGGTTCAAAGACCCCGACGGCAACATCCTGTCGATCGTCAATGGCTAGGCCATACGTTCACGTTTCACTCACCGACGGCATGGCTGAAGGAAACCACTCATGAAAGGATGCTTATGTTCCTGATCCGCGACATCTTCAACACCAAGCCCGGCCGCGCGAAGGACCTGGTCGCCAAGGTCAAGCAGGCGATGCCTCACATGCGAGCGCCTGGAGTGCACGGCACGCGGGTGATGACCGACACGGTCGCCGGCTACTGGACGGTCGTCTGCGAGACCGAAGTGGAGGATCTGAAGACGTACTTCGACCTTGGCCAAACCAAACCGAGTCCCGAGGCCGAAGAGGCCATGAAAGGCTACATGGAGCTCGTCAACGGCGGCCACCGAGAGATTTTCCGCATCGAGTGAGGCGCGGCGAACGGACGGGCGACCGGTCGGTGATTCAACTTCCTAACGGTCCCTCATTGCTGTGCCGCCTCTATCCGGAAAGCAACCCGTCGCTTTGCCCACGCGAGCGCCACCACCGCGGCGTTCGTTCCCTCGGGCTCGATGTCGTACCGCAGGTACTCTTGGTGTGCAGCCTCCACCGGTTTTGCGGCGAAGCGCAACGCGTCGAACGTGGGGTTGTAGTTGAACGCGCCCCACTGCCGCGGGACGCGGTTGAAGATCAGAGTCCACTCCGCTTCGCCCGGAATGACAAAGAATGTATAGGTTCCGGCGGGCAGCGCATGACCTTCGATTTGCACGTCGCGGTTGAAGGTGAACGAGGTTGCCTCGTTTGCGCCCGCACGCCATACGCGGCCGTTCGGCACCAGTTCGCCCCAGATCTTGCGCTGCTTGACTCCCGGCCGCCCATAGGCGATCTGGATTTCCGTGCCGGCAACCGTCTGCATCACCGACGCACGTGGGCTCGTGCGCGGGAGGCTGTAGCCCGTCTTCCCGTGCACCCCGCGCCCGGCGAGGAAATCCGCGAGCGCGCGGTCGAATTCCTCCGGCGCATCGGCGCTGATGTAGGCGCGGGTATCGTCGAAGGCCACCAACGTGAGCGGAATCTCCGGATACAGGAGCTTGATCTCCTCCCATTGCGAAAGGCTCGGCGGGCTCTGCACGGGCGAGCCTTCATCGTGCCACGAGCCCATCGCCAGCATCGGCACGGAGAGCGTTTTCATCTGCTCGGTGAGGTCGGTGGACTGCAGCTCGAAGGTGTACTCGAGGCTCGGCACGAGAAAGCCGCTGGAGAGCGCCTCGAAGGTCCACGCCCGCGAGACCGCCGTATCCTTCACCGCAAAGGCCATCCAGTTGCGCGCCGTGGGGTGCGTCGACTTGGGATCGGCGATCAGCCGGCGCAACTCGTCAGGCGGCGGCAGGGGAGCTGCGGGGAACAGCTGCGGAACTGGGGAAGCGGATCTGACCCGCAGCAAGCGCTGCTCGAGCGGCGCCGGCGCATCGGGGTCGGTCAGCGAGCGCAGCGGGGAATTCACCAGCGCGTGCACCAGCACGACTCTGCGGACCTGCTTCGGCCGCAGCAGCGCCAGGCGCGCGGCGAAATATCCGCCGCCCGAGGTGCCGATGACGGTGATGCCCTTCATCCGCGGCTGGTCCAGGAGCGCCAGAAGCTCACGCTCGATCTCGGTCAGCCATGGCCGCCCCGCATAGTCGAGCACCTCGGGCCAGGGGAGCGGACGCGCGGCGCCCGCGTAGGGGAGCGTGACGATGTGCATCGTGTAAGCGTTCGCCTGCCGGCGAGCGAAGGACTCGTACAGCTTCGTCCCATCCACACCCATGTCGGAGATCAGTAGCAGCGGGGTGTGCCCGTTCCCCCTGATCTCGACGTGCAAGTAGTTACCGGCCGGCTTGCCGCGCGGCTCCGGCAACGTTAGGTCCATGCGCCCGCCCCCCTCGAATACGGTCACGACGAACTGTGTGAACCCGTCCAGTG
>Ga0070707_100004538_pt1 | contig 12998 bp, 11 predicted proteins | sample KBSK5502metaG_FD_65468 | JGI IMG/M metagenome (GOLD analysis project Ga0070707, IMG submission 65468) | Corn, switchgrass and miscanthus rhizosphere microbial communities from Kellogg Biological Station, Michigan, USA - KBS K5-50-2 metaG | ecosystem: Host-associated > Plants > Roots >... | reverse complement strand
GGCATCGGGATGGGCATCGCTTCGGGTCTCTGCGGGGTCGGACAAGGGCTAGCCACGGCGGGCGCCGCGGACGCCATCGCCCGCCAGCCGGCGGCGGCGGCGCGCATCCAGACGGCGATGATCATCGGCCTCGCCCTCATCGAGTCGCTGGCCCTGTACGTGTTCGTCATCGCCGCGATCCTGCTCTTCGTGCAGCCGGTGAAGTAGGGCGGGCGGGGCGTCCCGGACCCGATCCGGGACGCCCGCGCGCACGGTCGCTCATGCCAGCGGCGCCGCGAATGACTCGACGGTCTCAGTTCAAGATCCCCCGGATCCCGGAGATGACCGTCCGCCGCTTGTCCGTCTACACCCGGTGCCTGCTCCACCTCGAGGAAGACGGCGTGAAGACGATCTCTTCCCAGGAGCTGGCCGAGCGCTTCAACCTCAATTCCGCCCAGGTCCGGAAGGACCTCGCCTATTTCGGCGAATTCGGCGTGCGCGGGATCGGGTACTACGTCTCCGGGCTCAAGGCCGAGCTGCAACGGATCCTGGGGCTGGACCGCGAGTGGCAGGTGGCGCTGGTGGGCTTCGGCAACCTCGGGTCGGCGCTCTTCCACTACAAGGGCTTCGCGCGGCAGGGGTTTCGGATCTCGGCCGTCTTCGACGATGACCCTGCCAAGTGGGGGAAGTCGGTGGACGGCGTGTCCATTCTTCCCCTCAAGGATCTCGCGCGCGAGACCAAGGTGCGCAACCTCCAGCTCGCCATCGTGGCCGTGCCGGCCGAATCGGCGCAGCCGGTGATCGAGAAGCTCGCCGCCTCCGGGATCAAGGCGATTCTCAACTTCGCCCCCGGCCGCATCAAGGCCACCAAGGATGTGCGACTCAAGAACGTGGACCTGTCGATCGAGCTCGAGACCTTGAGCTTCTACCTGGCCCAGGGCACGCGCTAGCAGGCTGCTGAAAAAGGCCCATATGCTTCGTTGGCGCCCTCGGCCGCACGCTCAACGTACAGAAAGTACGCCTCGCGTGCGGCCATCGGGCGCCGCCTCGCATCTGGACCTTTTTGAGCAGCCTGCGAGTTTTTCACCAACCTGCTGGTGACCCAGTACGAGGGCCAGATTGACGCACTACTGCTGAACGAGTTTTCTGTCAGCCGTTGGTGATGACCGTATCCGCCTCGGAGTCTCTGGTGGGCCGGTGGGGTGCGCTGGGGGAGTTGCTGGCGGCCCTCGCCAAGGGAGTTCCCTGTCTCGAGGCCCACGCCCTGTGGGGATCGGCGCGCGCGTTGCTGGTCGCCGCGCTCATGCACGAGACGGGCCGCACCGGGCTCGTGGTGACGGCCGGGCAGGCCGAGCGTCATCGCGCCACGCGGGATCTCGACTTCTTCCTGGACGCGCTGCCGACGGCGGCCGCCCGTGGTGACGCGCTCGCGGGCCGGCGGGTCGTGGAGTTTCCCCCCGTCGAGCCCGCGTCCTGGCGGGGCGCGCGCCATCGCGAGTCCGACGCCGAGCGCGCGCTCTGCTGTCATCGCCTGCTCGACGGGGGGACGGTACTGATCGTCGCGACGCCGGCGGCACTCTCGGCGCCGCTCCTCACGCCGGCGGAGTTCCGCGCCCGCACGGGGCGTCTCGCCGTCGGCGACACGCTCACACGGGAAGACCTCCTGCTGCTCCTGGATTTCGCCGGGTACGAGCGGGTCGAGACCGTCGTGGAAGTGGGGCAGTGGAGCCTGCGCGGCGGCATCGTGGACATCTTCTCGCCGGCCCGCGAGCGCCCCGTCCGCGCGGAGTTCTTCGGGGACGAGGTCGAGTCGCTCCGTCTCTTCGATCCCACAACCCAGCGGTCAATCGAAGGCGTGCCGTCCCTCGACGTGCTCCCGTTCCTGGCCAAGGATGTGCAGACGTGCACGATCACCGCCTACCTGCCCGCCGACGCGCTGGTCGCGCTCGAGGACCCGGCGCTGCTCGACGCGCCACCCGACGATGCCCCGTCCACCGAGCCGCTCCACGCCCTGCTCGGCGCCTACCAGCGCGTGGAGATGCCGCTCGTACCGCGCGGGACCGCCAGATCCGCGCGCGTCGACATGGGGACCCGTTCGGTGGGCGGCGTGCGCGGCCAGTTCAAGGTGCTGGCCGAGGAGATCCGGGCCTGGCGCGGCGAAGGCTTCGCGGTGCGCCTGGTCGTGGACGACGAGCGCCAGGCCGAGCGACTCCGCCAGATGCTGTCCGAGCACGAGCTCGAGAGCTGGCCGGGGGCGACGCTCTGGAGCGCCGAGGGCCTGGGCGTGCTCGTGGGCGAGTGCAGCGCGGGATTTCAGCTCCCCGCCCTCGGGGTCATCCTGTTGTCCGAGCAGGAGATCTTCGGCGCCCAGCGCCGCCGGTTACGGCGGCCGCTGTTCCAGCGTGGCGCCGCGATCACGGCCTTCACGGATCTCACGCCCAACGACCTCGTCGTCCATGAGGACCACGGCATCGGCCGCTATCATGGGTTGCGGACGCTCGGCACTGCCGGACGCGACGCCGACTTCCTGCTACTCGAGTACGCCGAGGGGGGCCGGCTCTATCTCCCGGTGGAGCGGCTGGACCTGATCACCAAGTACATGGGCGCGCCCGAAGGGGCCGCGCGCCTGGACCGGCTCGGCGGCGGTGCCTGGCAGCGGGTCAAGGAGTCGATCCGGGCGGCGCTGCGTGAGATGGCGGAGGAGCTGCTCCGGCTGTACGCGGCCCGCTCCGTGGCGGAGCGCCCGACGTTTTCTGCCGATACGCCCTGGCAGGGAGAGTTCGAGGCGGCGTTTCGCTTCGAGGAGACGCCGGATCAGCTGCGCGCCATCGAGCAGGTGAAGGCGGACATGGGCGGCCGGCGTCCCATGGATCGGCTCGTGGCCGGCGACGTCGGGTACGGCAAGACGGAAGTCGCGCTCCGGGCGGCGTTCAAAGCGGTGGCCGATGGCCGCCAGGTGGCCGTGCTGGTGCCCACGACCGTTCTCGCGCAGCAGCATTTCAACACCTTCGCCGAGCGATTCGGGCCGTTCCCCGCCCGCGTGGAGTTGCTCTCGCGCTTCCGGAGCCCGAAAGAACAGAAGGCGGTGATCGAGGCGCTCGCCCGGGGCGCCGTGGACGTGGTGATCGGCACCCACCGCCTGCTCTCCAAGGACGTGAGCTTCAAGGACCTGGGCCTCCTCGTGGTGGACGAAGAGCACCGCTTCGGCGTGACGCACAAGGAGCGCATCAAACGGCTGCGCACCGCGGTGGACGTGCTGACGCTGACGGCCACCCCCATCCCGCGCACGCTGCACATGTCGCTGTCCGGCGTGCGCGACCTCTCCGTCATCGAGACCCCGCCGCTCGACCGGCTGCCGGTGGAGACCATCGTGACGGGGTGGAGTCGCGGCGTCATCCAGGAGGCGATCGAGCGGGAACTCGCCCGGGGCGGGCAGGTCTTCTTCGTCCACAACCGCGTGCAGTCCCTGCCGTCCATGACCGCCTTCGTCCAGGGCCTCTGCCCCGACGCCCGCGTCGCCATGGGCCACGGCCAGATGGCCGAACGAGAGCTGGAAGCGGTGATGGTCAAGTTCGTGGACGGCCAGATCGACGTCCTCGTCTCCACGGCCATTGTCGAATCGGGGCTCGACATCCCGGCGTCCAACACGATCATCATCAACCGGGCCGACCGTTTCGGCCTCGCCCAGCTCTACCAGCTCCGCGGGCGCGTGGGGCGCGAGCGCCAGCAGGCGTACGCGTACCTGCTGATCCCGCCCGACGGCCGCCTCGACGAGACGGCCCAGCGGCGGCTGCGTGTCATCGAGGAGATGACCGAGCTCGGCGCCGGATTCCGTCTCGCCATGCGTGATCTCGAGATCCGTGGCGCCGGGAATCTGCTCGGCGCCGCGCAGCACGGGCATATCGCCGCCGTCGGCTTCGATCTTTACACCAAACTCCTGGCGGAAGCCGTGAGAGAATTGAAGGGTGACCCCGCGCCGGCCGGTGTGGATCCGGTGATCTCCGCGGACGTGGAGGCCCTCCTGCCGGAGAGCTATGTACCCGAGGTCAACCAGCGGCTGGCTCTCTACAAGCGCTTGGCGGAGCTCCAGACGGCGGAGGACATCGCCCCCGTCAGAGCCGAGCTGGCTGACCGCTTCGGCCCGCCGCCCGCCGCCGTCCTTGCGCTGCTCGACGTCGTGGCGCTGCGCGTGGCGGCCCGGGCGCTCGGCGTGGAGAAGATCGACGCGCGCGGGGGACGGGCGTCGGTGACCTTCGCGGGCTCGACGCCGGTGACTCCCGAGCACATCCTGAAGACCATCGCCCGGAGCCGGGGCGCGATGATGTTGAAAAAGGAGTACACGCTGGAAGTTCGCATTCCGGAGGGACCGTGGCCGACCGTCCGCGACGCGCTCGCTCGCGTGCTGGCGTCGCTCTCATGATGCACCCGCGGCGGCGGGCGATCCTCGTGCTGATGGCGGTCCTCGCGTGGACTTCCGCCGGTTGCTCCATTCCGGCCTGGGTCCCGCTGGTCGGGAAGGACAAACCCGTCGCCGTCCGGCCGCCGGCGGTCGCCCCGGCGGCCGACGCTCCGGCGGCGCCGGCGACGCTGCTCCTCGGGGGCAAGCGTGAGCGGCTCCCCGAGTCACAGGACGTGATGGATCGGGTGATCTGCACGGTCAATAACGATGCCATCACCCTCTACGAGTTGGAGGAGGCCGAGGTCCGCTATCTCCACGAGAGCAAGGACCGGCGGCCAGAGGGCGACGCCCGCAAAGCGCTCCGCGATCGCCTGCTGGCCGGCATCATTGAAGGTCGCATCCAGCTCCAGCAGGCGGAGCGAGAGAAGATCGTCGTCGAAGACGCGGAAGTCTCCGAGCAAGTCACCGACATCATGCAGAAGCTCAACGCCAAGACCGCGCACGAGTTCGAGGCGTTGCTCAAGGACCAGGGGCTGACGGCGGACGGTGTGAGGAAGCGGCTCCGGGAGCAGCTCATGATCCAGCGGTTGACCCGCCGAAAGGTCGCTCTGCGTATCTCCGTCACCGAGCAGGAGATCGACAGGTACCTGACAGAGAACCGGGACAAGCTGGAGACGGGGCTTGGGTTCACCGCCCGGCATATCCTCTTCCTGCCCAGTCGGGGTGATGGCGAGGAGGGATGGGACGCCGCCCAGCGGAAGGCCGAGCAGGTGTACGCGCTCTTGCTCGGAGGGCGGGACTTCGCCGGGTTGGCCAAGGAATATTCGGAAGATGCGTCGGGCAAGGACGGTGGCGACCTGGGCACCTTGAAGCGGGGCGAACTGGCACCCGAGATCGAGGCCGCGATCCTCAAGCTAGAGCCCGGCGAGTTCTCCGCTCCCGTCCGGTCCGGCGTCGGCTACCACCTGTTTCGCCTGGAGTCGGCGGAATCCCTGACCGGCGATGCGCTGGTGCAGGCCCGGAACCAGATCCGCGACATCCTCTACCGTCAGAAGTACGACGCCCGGCTGCAGGAGTGGATGACCGAGATGAAGCAGCGCGCCATCATTGACATCCGGCTGTAGGGCGGCCCCCCGCAAAATGAAGTTGACAGAACGGGACGTTATATGACAGATTGGGACTGGTAACGCGGCCCGCACGCAAGTCGCGCGGATATTAACCCACCGGAGAACAACCATCTCGCAGCGTAGCCACAAGCGTATCTCGCCGAGGACGGCTGTACCCCCCGATCCGAGTTCGTCTGAGAACGGAGGGGGAGGAGGCAAGAGGATGAACCTGTCCGAACTCAAAGACAAGGCCATTACCGACCTGAACAACCTCGCCAAGGAGCTGGGCGTCCAGGGGTTCAGCGGGCTGCGCAAGCAGGAGCTGATCTTCAAAATCCTGCAAGGACAGGCGGAGCGGGACGGGCTCATCTTCGCCGAAGGCGTGCTCGAGGTGCTACCGGACGGGTTCGGGTTCCTCCGGGCGCCGGACTACAACTACCTACCCGGGCCCGACGACATCTACGTGTCGCCCTCCCAGATCCGCCGATTCGACCTGCGCACGGGCGACACCATCTCCGGCCAGGTCCGCCCCCCCAAAGACACCGAGCGGTACTTCGCCTTGCTCAAGGTCGAGGCCATCAACTTCGAGACCCCGGAGCAGTCCAAGGACAAGACGCTGTTCGACAACCTCACCCCGCTCTACCCGATGGAGCGGCTCCGCCTCGAGCACGATTCCGACAACCTGACCACGCGGGCCATGGATCTGCTCTGCCCGATCGGCAAAGGGCAGCGGGGTCTCATCGTGGCCGCGCCCCGGACCGGCAAGACGGTGCTGCTGCAGAACCTGGCCAACGCCATCGCCAAGAACCACCCCGAGGTGTACCTCATCGTGCTCCTCATCGACGAGCGGCCGGAGGAGGTCACTGACATGCAGCGCTCGGTCCGGGGCGAGGTGATCTCGTCGACCTTCGATGAGCCGCCCCAACGCCATGTCCAGGTGGCCGACATGGTCATCGAGAAGGCCAAGCGGCTGGTCGAGCACAAGCGGGACGTGGTGATCCTGCTGGACTCCATCACCCGCTTCGCGCGGGCGCACAACGCGGTGATCCCCTCCTCGGGCAAGGTGCTGTCCGGCGGTCTCGACGCCAACGCCCTCCAGCGCCCCCGGCGGTTCTTCGCCGCCGCCCGGAATGTGGAGGAGGGCGGGTCGCTCACCATCATGGCCACCGCCTTGATCGACACCGGATCCCGCATGGACGACGTGATCTTCGAGGAGTTCAAGGGGACCGGCAACATGGAGGTGCATCTGGACCGGCGCCTGATGGACAAGCGTATCTTCCCGACGATCAATATCGAGCAGACGGGGACCCGCAAGGAAGAGCTGCTGCTCGAGAAGGATGAGCTCCAGAAGGTCTGGCTGCTCCGCAAGGCTCTCTCTCAGCTCAACCCCGTGGAGGCGATGGAGCTCCTGCTGGACAAGCTCAAGCTCACCAAGACCAACAAGGACTTCCTCAATCAGATGAACCAGCTCGCGTAGGGCACGGAGGCTCCGCCGAGGGGCCTGCCCGCGGCCGCATGTCCGGAAACCCCACCATCCGATCGGTTTTGTTGCGTCTCTTCCCCGCGGTTGCTATGATTAGAGCTTCATTCAGGAGGTGCGCCGTGAAGGCTGGCATTCATCCCGACTACGTTGACACCACGATCACCTGCAACTGTGGCGAGGTCATCCACACCCGGTCCACCCGGCCCCAGATCCGGGTGGAGATCTGTTCCAAGTGCCACCCCTTCTTCACCGGCAAGCAGCGGTTCGTGGACACGGCGGGCCGGGTCGAGCGCTTCCAGCGGAAGTACAAGAGGAAGGCTATCGCAGAGGGGTAGCGCCGGTTCGGCGCCGCGCCTCGAGCCCCGCCCTCGTCGCACATCGTGTTGTTCCCGCCGGCGCGCGGCCCCGTGTCGCCGCTTCGTCCTGCTCCTGAGGAGCCGGGATGTTTGACAAGCTTCGCCAGATCGAAGAGCGCTACCGCGAGCTGAACCGCTCGCTCTCCGAGCCGGCCGTGATCGGCCAGCCGGCCGTCTACGCGCGCACGGCCAAGGCCGCGGCCGAGCTTGCCGAAACGGTGGAGACGTTTGACGACTACAAGAGCGTCCTCACCCGTCTCTCCGAGGCGCGGCGCATCTGGAGCGAGGACGCCGACCGCGAGATGCGGGAGCTGGCGCAGGCGGAGATCGACGAGCTCGGGGTCCGGCAGGCGGCGCTCGAGGAGGCGCTGCGCGCCCTGCTCATCCCGCGCGATCCCAACGACGAGAAGAACGTGTTCCTCGAGATCCGCGCTGGCGCCGGCGGCGACGAAGCGGGTCTCTTCGCCGCCGACCTCGTGCGGATGTACTCCAAATATGCCGAGCGCCAAAAGTGGAGAGTCGAGGTCATCGACGCCCACCCCACCGGCATCGGCGGCCTCAAGGAGGCGGTGTTGCTGGTCCAGGGGCGTGGGGCCTGGAGCCGACTCAAGTTCGAGCGTGGTGTCCATCGGGTTCAGCGCGTCCCTGTCACGGAGTCGAGCGGGCGGATCCACACGTCCACGGTCACGGTGGCCGTGCTCCCCGAAGCCGAGGACGTGGACATCAAGATCGACGACCGGGACGTCCAGGTGGACGTGTACCGCTCCTCGGGGCCAGGCGGCCAAGGCGTCAACACCACGGACTCGGCGGTGCGTCTCACGCACCTGCCGACGGGGCTCGTCGTGACGTGCCAGGACGAGCGCTCGCAGATCAAGAACCGGGCGAAGGCCATGCGCGTGCTGCGGGCGCGGCTCCTCGAGCGCGCCCAGCAGGAGCAGGCGGCGGCGATCGCCGCCGACCGGCGGAGCCAGGTGGGGACGGGCGATCGGAGCGAGCGCATCCGCACCTACAATTTCCCCCAGGGCCGGGTCTCGGATCACCGCATCAACCTCACCCTCCACCGGCTCCCCGCCGTGCTCGAGGGCGATCTCGACGAGCTCATCGACGCCCTCCGGGACTGGGACCAGAGCCAGAGGCTGGCGGAGAGCCTCCCATGATCCCCGCGGTCTCGGAGCTTACAGTACTCGGGCTCGTGCGGGAGGCGACGGCCACGCTGGAGGCGGCGGGGATCGACACGGCCCGTCAGGATGCCGAGTGGCTGCTCGGCGCGGTCCTCGGACTCCCACGCTTTGCCCCGTACCGGGATCCGGGCCGCGAGGCGTCAGAGACCGATGCCGCGCGCTATCGGGCCCTCGTCACGCGGCGGGCCGCGCGCGCGCCGCTCCAGCACCTGATGGGGTTCGAGGATTTTCATGGTCTCAGGCTCGCCGTGACTCCCGACGTCCTGATTCCCCGCCCGGAAACCGAAGGGTTGGTTGAGTGGGCCCTCGATGTCTTGCGGGATGAGGAGGCGCCGACCGTCGCCGATATCGGAACCGGATCTGGCGCGATCGCCTGTGCCCTGGCGCGGAGCCTCCCCGGACTCGTCGTGCTGGCGGTCGAGCGCTCCCTCCCCGCCCTCACCGTCGCCTCGCGCAATATCCGGGCGCTGGGGCTGTCCCGGCGGGTGAAGCTGGTGGCCGGTGATCTCCTGGAGCCGCTCGGCTCGCTGAGGGGGCGGCTCGATCTCGTGATCGCCAACCCTCCCTACCTGCCGACCGCGGTCCTCGGTTCGCTGCCTCCCGAGGTCGCGGGCTTCGAGCCGCGTGATGCGCTCGACGGGGGGCCTGACGGGATGGCGGTGATTCGCCGGATCATCGCCGCCGCGCCTTCGGTGTTGCGGCCCCGAGGCTGGCTCATGATGGAGATCGGCCTGGACCAGGCCGGCCCGCTGGCCTCACTCATGGCGGCGGAAGGGTTCACCGGCATCACGACGCGCCGCGACCTGCTCGGCGTTCTCAGGTACATCGGTGGACAGTGGACCGAGGCGTCCGTCGCGGCCCTGCCGAGGACCGGGTGATGGCCACGCGCCTGGTCATCGAGGGTGGCAACCGGTTGCGAGGCGAGGTACAGCTGAGCGCCGCCAAGAACGCCGCCCTGCCCGCGCTCTGCGCGGCGCTCCTTACATCCGAGCCCGTCGTCCTCGACAATGTCCCGGCCCTGGCCGACGTCGTCACCACGCGTAGGCTCCTCGAGCGCCTGGGGGCGCAGGTCTCTATCGGGGCCGATGAGCGCACCACGGTGCGGGTGGCGAGCGTCACGAGCCACGAGGCGCCGTACGAGCTGGTCTCCACGATGCGCGCCTCCGTGCTCGTGCTCGGCCCTCTCCTGGCCCGCACCGGCGTGGCCCGGGTCGCCCTGCCCGGCGGCTGCGCGATCGGAGTGCGCCCGATCGACCAGCACCTCAAAGGCTTCCAGAAGCTGGGCGCCGACATCGTGATCCAGAGCGGCTACGTGGAGGCGAGGGCGAGCCGGCTCAAGGGAGCCTGCATCACGACCGATCTGGTCACGGTCACGGGCACCGAGAATCTGATGATGGCGGCCGTGCTGGCCGAGGGGACGACCGTGATCGAGAACGCGGCGCGCGAGCCCGAGGTGGCCGATCTGGCCCGGCTCCTGATCGCCATGGGAGCGCGCATCGAGGGGGCGGGGACGGAGCGCGTCGAGATCCAGGGGGTCCCGGAGCTGGGAGGCGCGCGTCACCGGATCATCCCGGACCGCATCGAGGCCGGCACGCTCCTGGTCGCTTCCGCCATCACGGGCGGGGACGTGACGGTTACCGGCGCGGCGCCGCGGCATCTGACGGCCACCCTCGCGAAGCTCGAGGAGTGTGGGGCGACGGTCTCGGTCGACGGGGACCGCGTCCGCTGCCAGGGAGCAGAGCGTCCCCGGGCGGCCGATGTCATCACCAGCCCTTTCCCCGGGTTCCCCACCGACATGCAGGCCCAGTTCATGGCGCTGCTCGGCTTGGCGGATGGGCTCTCGAAGATCACCGAGACCATCTTCGAGAACCGCTTCATGCACGCGGCCGAGCTGTGCCGCATGGGGGCGCGGATCGAGACCGACGGGCCCGTGGCCGTGGTGCGGGGCGTCTCCGCCTATCAAGGCGCGCCGGTGATGGCCACCGACCTTCGAGCATCCGCCTCGCTTGTCCTCGCGGGACTCGCCGCGTGCGGGCGCACCGAGGTGTCGCGCGTCTACCACCTGGACCGCGGCTACGAGCGGCTCGAGACGAAGCTCCAGTCCCTCGGCGCGGCGATCCGGAGAGTCAGGTGATGTTCGAGGCCCGGCTCAGATGACGCCGCCACTGACGCTCGCCCTGCCCAAGGGGCGACTCCTCGACCCCGCCCTCGCGGTGCTCGCGGGGATGGGCATCAAGGGACTGGACGTGGACTCGCGCCGGCTGCTCCTCCTCGACGAGGAGATGCAGTTGCGTTTCATCTTTCTCAAGCCGGCCGACATCCCGACCTACGTCGAGTACGGCGCCGCCGATCTCGGCATCGTCGGCAAGGACATCCTGCTCGAGCAGCAACCCGATGTCTACGAACCGGTGGACCTGGGCTTCGGCGCGTGCCGCCTGGTCGTGGCCGAGCCCAAGGCGCTATGGGAGCGCGACGATCCGGCGAAATGGTCCTGGGTTCGGGTCGCGACGAAGTATCCGATCCTGACGGAGCGCTACTTCTCCGAGCGCGGCATCCAGGTCGAGATCGTCCGTCTGGACGGCTCCATCGAGCTGGCGCCGCTGGTGGGGCTGGCCGAGCGCATCGTCGACCTCGTCCAGTCGGGCGAGACGCTGCGGGCCAACGGCCTCGTCGAGGTAGCCGAGATCGTGACCTCGACCGCGCGCCTCATCGTCAACAGGGCCTCGCTCAAGACCGCCCATGCCCGGGTCAACGCGCTGATCCACGCGATGCGCCACGAGGTGTCCCCCACCACCCCGAGGTCGACATGATCCGGCGGCTCCTGACGAGCCGGCTGGGTGTAGAGGGGGTGGTGCGGACGCTCGATCGCGCGCCGGGCTCGGTGGATGCCGAGATCTCCCGACAGGTGGCGGAGATCCTCGCCGCCGTCCGCGACACGGGTGACGCCGCGCTCATCGAGTTCACGAAGCGCTTCGACGGGGTGGCACTGAGGGCCGATGAGCTGGCGGTGAGCCCCGACGAGTTCGAGGCGGCCGAACGGGGACTCGGGGAGGCGACCGCCCGATCCCTGCGCTACGCCGCCGATCGGATCGAGCGCTTCCACCGCGCCTGCGCGCCGCGCTCATGGAGCATGACGGACGCCAACGGCTCGCGTCTCGGTCAGCAGATGCGCCCGCTCGCTCGGGTGGGTGTGTACGTCCCCGGGGGCCGCGCGGCCTATCCCTCCACCGTGCTGATGACTGTGGTGCCCGCGCGCGTCGCCGGGGTGAAAGACATCGTCCTCGTCTCGCCTCCCGCCGGGGACAAGTCGCTCAATGCCGCGGTGCTAGCGGCCGCGCGCATCGCCGGGGTCACCGAGGCCTACCGGGTAGGCGGCGCCCACGCCATCGCGGCGCTCGCCTATGGGACCGAGACCATCCGCCGAGTGGACAAGATCGTGGGGCCAGGCAACATCTACGTGGCGCTCGCCAAGCGCCAGGTGTTCGGCGAGGTCGGCATCGACATGATCGCGGGGCCGAGCGAGGTCGTGGTCGTCGCCGACGAGGACGCGGACCCTCTGTTCGTCGCGGCCGACTTGCTGGCCCAGGCCGAGCACGATCCCATGGCGCGCTCCGTGCTGCTGACGCCGTCGGCCAGACTCCTCGATGAGGTCGCGCGCGAGACCCTACGCCAGCTCCTCGCGCTTCCGCGCCACGAGATCGCCCGGAGCGCGCTCGAGGCCAACGGCGCCCTCGTCCTGACCGCGAGCATCGAGGAAGCCCTGGAGATCGCCAACCTGCTGGCCCCCGAGCACCTCGAGCTCTTGGTGGCGGATCCGGACGGTCTGCTCCCGTTGGTCCGGAACGCGGGCGCCGTCTTCCTCGGCCGCTCCACGCCGGAAGTGATCGGCGACTACGTGGCGGGGCCCAACCACGTGCTGCCGACGGCGGGGACGGCGCGCTTCGCGTCGGCTCTCAGCACGGAGGATTTCGTCAAGCGGCTGAGCGTGATCCAGTACTCGCCCGAGGGGCTCCGCGAGGCCGGTCCCCACGTGGCCGAGCTGTCCCGCGTCGAGGGCCTCCACGGCCACGGCGCCGCCGCCACGGTGCGCCTCACCCGAACGGGAGGAACGGCATGAACCGAGCCAGCCAGGACACGGCCCCGGCGATCCCGCGCCAGGCGCGGGTCGAGCGGAACACGAAGGAGACGCAGATCGTCCTGCACCTCAACCTGGACGGCACCGGCGCGTCCAAGGTCGAGACCGGGATCCCCTTCTTCAGCCACATGCTGGAGGCGTGGGCCAAGCACGGCCTCATGGACCTCACCGTGGATGCCAAGGGCGACCTCGAGGTGGACCTGCACCACACGGTGGAAGACGTCGGGATCTGTCTTGGCCAGGCGTTCAAGGAGGCGCTCGGCGACAAGAAGGGGATCATCCGCTACGGCGCCTCCTTCCTCCCCATGGATGAGGCGCTGCTGCACGCGGCCGTCGACATCTCGGGCCGGCCGTACCTG
>Ga0070707_100004536_pt1 | contig 12999 bp, 11 predicted proteins | sample KBSK5502metaG_FD_65468 | JGI IMG/M metagenome (GOLD analysis project Ga0070707, IMG submission 65468) | Corn, switchgrass and miscanthus rhizosphere microbial communities from Kellogg Biological Station, Michigan, USA - KBS K5-50-2 metaG | ecosystem: Host-associated > Plants > Roots >... | reverse complement strand
CCGCCCCTGACCCGCGCAGCCGATGCCAGACCGGGCGGCGCGGTGATCCTGGACAGCATCTCGTCCGCTGCCCGGCGGGTGAAGGTGAGCAGCAGGATCCGGCCCGGATCCATGCCCTGACCGCGCAGCCAGCTCGCGCGCGCCACCAGGGTCCTGGTCTTCCCTGTTCCCGCCCCGGCCAGCACGAGGAGGGGTCCCCCCGGCCACGCGGCGGCCCTGCGCTGCTCTTCGTCCAGATTGTCCAGGACCGCGGATTCGAACACGACGACGAATGTAACGGCACCCGCCGACAATGCCGTTCGCTGCCAGGATCGTGCGCCAGCGGGCCGGCGCCGGTGAGAATGGCGACCACCCGGGTGAGCGCCTGATCATCGCCTACATTGCCGGGGAAGACCACGTAGGGAATCCCGATCGCCTCGGGTGCGGCGTCGGCCGGGCGGAAGACAGAGATCAGGCCGGGAAACAGCTGGCCCGCCACCTCCGCGCGCCGGATCCCCAGGCCATGGGTTGCGACGTCGTGGGAGGTGATCCCGCCCTTGGCGATGATCCAGGCGGGCCTAGCGGCCAGCGCCCGGCGGGTGATGCTGGCCAGGGCGCCGGAAACGGTGCGGCCGATGGCCAGGTCATCCCCGCCGTCCCCGGCGCTCACGACGGCGCGGCTCGTGTAGAGCAGGACATCCGAATGGCCAAGCGCGGTGACAACCTGCTCCGCCGCCTGCTCCGCTGCACGCTCCGCTGCCTGCTCCGCCGCCGCGACATCGCCGCTGCCCTTGACGACGGAAGCAGCGTCGAGCTCGATGCCGGTGATCCCGCCACGGGCGCGGAGATCGGCTACCTGCCGCTTCGTCTGCGCAACGTGTGATCCGACCACGATCAGGCCATGCCCGCCGCGCCCGGCCGGCGCCGAGATCTCCTGACCGCGCAGTGGCGCTCTGGGCCCGATGCCGCTCAGGGCACGGACGAACGACGGCCCGGTACGGAAGAGAAATGACTGCCCCTCTCGTTCGGCGAGCAGTACGGCGTGCGCGACGGCCTCGAGGTCCGAGTACTCGGTGGCGTTGACTACCAGCCACGTCCCGTCGCGGGTACTGGCCAGCACATCGCGGATCCGCGGCAGCCCGCCGAGCCGGATGTCGGCCAGGCTGATGCTCCGCACGCCGTCAGCTCCGATCGCTCCGCCCGACTTCTCGGCAATGAATTCGCGTAGGTTCGATGCCGCATAGCCGAACACCCGATCGCGCGCGAACTCAGTCTCGCCCACGGGTACCAGGCCCGCGGGCGTGCGAGCCCAGTGGATGTCGCCGGCAGTGAGCCGCCCGGCCTCGATGAAGGCAGGAGCAAGCAGCACGCCGTCCGGACCGCCGCCGAGCGTGTCGCGGTGCACGGCAGCGAGAGCCGCGACTTCTTCAAGCAGGTGACCCCGCAGGGTCGAGTCGCTGCGGCTGATCAGATCGATTCGCGCGCCGCGCCGCCCGGCCACGGCGATCAGGCCGCGCGCCGCTCGCTTCGTCAGCTCGCCGGCGGCCCGCTGGCCGAGGCTGCGCGAGTTCGTCAGGACGAAGCAGGTGCCCGCCGGGCCGTCGAGGGCGGCCTGATAGGCGTCCTCCTCCAGTACGGTCACGACCTGCACGGCGTGCACGGCCTGCGATCCGGTCGGGTCATCGTCCAGGACCCCGATGAATCGCCGGTCCTCCGCTCGCAGCCTGCGGATCGACTCCCTGAGCGCCTCGTCATCGGGGCGAGCCCGCGGCAAATTGGCGAACACGTCGGCCGCGGCCGGCTGGCTGTCCCGCACTACGTTGAACCTTCCACTGAGCAGGCCCCCAGCCAGCGGCCCGCAGCAACCGGCCGCCAGGCATCCTAGGATCACTGTATCGACGCCGATGGCGGCTGGCAGGCAGGCGGCTGGCAGGCAAGGAGAGTCCGTGGCGAATGTGGTGGTCACGGGCGGCGCTGGATTCCTTGGCGCCCGTCTCGCGAGGGAAGTGCTGGCGGCCGGCTCGCTGCGGGTGGCGGGGGAGGCGGCTCGCCCGATCACGAGGGTCACACTCATCGACCGTCTTCGGCCGCCAGTGGATCTCGCTGCGGATGGCAGGGTCGTGGCGGTTCAGGGCGACCTGAATGACATGCTCGACTCCCCGCGCGGCGGGCCCGACGCGCTCGCACACGCCGACGTGATCTTCCACCTCGCCGCGGCGGTCAGCGCGGAATGCGAGGCCGACTTCGACCTCGGCATGCGGACCAACCTGCGGGCTACGGAACGGCTCCTGGCCGCCTGCCGCATCCTCGGCACCGAACCGATCGTGGTCTTCGCCAGCTCGGTTGCTGTTTTCGGGGCGAGCGATGATCATCGATTGCCCGCGGTGGTCGACGACCACACGCTGCCGAACCCGCAGTCCAGTTACGGCATCCAGAAGCTCATCGGCGAGTACCTGCTGGCCGACTACACCCGCAAGGGCTTTGTGCGCGGCCGGGCGGTTCGCCTGATGACAGTCGTGGTCCGTCCCGGCTGGCCGAACGCCGCCGCGTCGAGCTTTCTGTCGGCCATCATCCGCGAGCCGCTACGCGGCGAACGAGCGGTCTGCCCGGTTTCCCCGCGCACCGAGGTCGCGCTCGCCTCACCGGCCCGCGCGATCGAGGGACTGCTGTGCGCTGCCACAGCCTCGGACGAGGCCTGGGGTGGCCGGACCGCGGTCAACCTGCCCGCACTGACCGTCACGGTCGCCGACATGATCGGTGCGCTGGAACGGCAGGTCGGCCGCGAGGCCAGCGGCTTCATTGAGTGGCAACCGGACCCAGCGGTGGCTCGGATCATGTCAAGCTGGCCTGGGCGGTTCAGGACTGACAGAGCCGCACGGCTAGGCCTGCTCCCGGACGCAGACTTCGACTCCGTTATTGCCATGCACCTCGCCGAGAGCAATGCCTGATGGCGGGCGCACATGAGTCTCGATCAGTGTCCGAAGGTGAAGCGGGGCGAGGCGGCCGTCAGCACGGCGACCTCAGGCTTGACGGCCCAGGCAGCATCGAGTTCGCGGGCGATGGCGGCCATTAGCTCGGGTATGTCCGAGACCGCCGAGTCGTGCAGGGCTTCGGCCACGATCAGGGCTCTCGTCGTCGCATTCTCGACGGCCGAGTAAGCGCTCTGCCGGTTGCTCCACCGGCGTGCGTGCGCCCGCCGAACCTGGTCAGCAAAGATCACTTCGCCGGCGGCAGGGTGCTCAAGGTCACCAGAGAAGGCCAGGTAGCCCTCGTCGCCGTGGGAGTACCTGACCTGGAGGTAGCCGCTGACCTTAGCCACGTCGAAGACGGCGACCGGAATGGCGAAGGCGAGGGAGATCGCATTGCAGAGGTCGACGAGCGGATGCAGCCGCGGCAGGGTGCCCTCCTTGCGGAAGCGCCGCAGCAGCGACTCGGCGGCACACCGGTACTGCGTGGGCTTGAGGCCCATTGCGGCGAAGGCACGCCGCCAGGCCTGGATCTCGGGAAGTTCGCTCTCGGTGGCTGTAGCCAGCCTGGTCGCCGCGGCAGCGGTGAACGCGGCAGCGCGAGCGTCGGTCGCGACCTCTGGGGTGATCCCTTCGGCGAATAGGACGCCGGGGACCAGCTTGGGAAAATCGCGCCAGACCTCGGGGGAATGCTCGAAATGCATCACGTGCCGACCAGTGCCGGCGCGTTATCGCTCATCGCGGCCCATCGCGTAGAACTCGGGATTGGGCTGCAACGCGGCGAGGTGGGCAAGCCGGTTGGATGCGGCGAACAGGGCTGTGATCGCGCCGACGTCCCAGATCTCGTCCTCGGTCAGGTCGGCCGCCCGCGCCCGCGCGATGTCCGCGTCGCCGAACATTTCAGGCTGGCGGGTCAGTGCGAGGGCCAGGTCGACGATGGCACGACGTCGCTCGTTGAGTTCTGCCCGCCAGGGATTGACGGCCACCCGGTCGGCCAGCTGCGGATCGCGGGAGCGGATCCGCAAGATTGCCCCATGGGCAACTACGCAGTAGGTGCAGTGGTTGGCACCGGACGTGGCGACGACCACCAGCTCCCGTTCGGCCTTGCTCAGGCCGTCCTCGCGGTCCATCAGCGCGTCATGATAGTCGAGAAACGCCCGCAGTTCCGCAGGCCGGTGGCCGAGCGCACGGAAGATGTTCGGCATGAACCCGGACTTCTGCGCGATCACGCTGACCCGCTCGCGGAGATCGTCGGGAAGCTCGTCCAATTCAGTGACCGGGAACCTGCTGTCAGCCACGTCTGCTCCTTCGGTGCTGCCTGGTTGTTCTGGCTGCACGATAGCTCGTGCGCGGCGATCGTCAGCGGCTCAAGGAACTGGCGCTGCTGTTCGTCGAGGATGCGCACGGCGTCGACCTTGGCGAGGCGGCCGGAGTCGGTCCGGTGAACGAGGAACGCCCGCCTGTCGTGAGGATGGCGCTGCCTGGCCACGTATCCCTTCGCCTCCAGGTCATCGAGCAGTGCCACCATCGTGGTCCTGTCGATCCTGAGAGCCATTGTGGACGTGCCGGGAAGTGTTCGCGTGGAGCCTTTCGACCGGTTTGGATGCGCTGGCATCTTGAGATTGGCGTCGGATTCTCCTGGCGCCATTGTGCCAGCCGTCGTTATGATCCGGTCAGGTTCGGCTAGGGAGGTCTTCCATGCGAGGCTCGCGCACACTCGGATCACTAGCCGGAGCCGTGCTCATCCTGTCCGGTGTCGCAGCAGCGCCTGCCTGGGCCGGTTCCACGCAGCCCGTCAGCAGGTCCGCTGCGTCGGTGGCGGCCGCCCTGCCGGCACCGGTCCCGTGCAACACCTCGGCGGGCTCGTGCTGGCAGCCGCCGACCGTCTCGCGCTGGCAGTACCAACTGCAGGGTTCGGTCAATTCAGCCGGCCAGTGCATCTATCCGGCGACCGGGTTTATCAACACGGCTATTACCGGAGCGTCGTTCGCGACCGGTCAGCAGGTGGCGCCCTCGGTCTTCGACATCGACATCTACCAAGACGGCAAGTGCTACACGCCGAACAATTACGGCGTGCTGAATACCGCGGCGACCAGCGCCCTGCACGCGGCGGGAGACAAGGTCATCGGTTACATCGACGCGGGAACAGCGGAGACCTGGCGGCCCGATTACCCGCAGTATCAGAGCTTCAACTCCAGCTGCGGTGGCTGCCTGTTCGGCAGGCCGGTCAGCGGGTTCCGGGATGAGTTCTGGCTGAACATCAACACCAACGTCACCGGGACGAACCCGAATACAGGGCAGACGGAGACCGCGCAGCAGTTCATCCTCGACGAGCTTGCCGCGCGGCTGGCTAAGGCCCGGTCGGCGGGAGCCGATGCCGTCGAGTTCGACAATATCGACGCCTATCAGAACAAGACGGGGCTGACGATCACCGCGGCGACGCAGGAAGAGTTCGACGCGGCGCTTGCCAACCTGGCGCACGCCAACGGATTCGCCGTCGGGCTGAAGAACGACCTGGGGCAGGCCAACGACCTTCAGCCCTATTTCGACTTCGCCATTAACGAGCAGTGCTGGCAATACCGGGAATGCAATTTCCCCGCACCCGGGTTGCAGGTATGGCCGTCGACCTACGGCAAGGCCGTGTTCAACGTCGAGTACAAGCTGGCAACGTCGAAGTTCTGTCCGCAGGCGAATTCGTCGAGCTACAACTTCAATTCCATCCTCAAGGACGTCAACCTTTATGACGTGCCGTACACGCCCTGCCGCTAAGGATCGCACCCCCGGGACCTACGGGGTGCAGCAGGCGTCCTGAGGCGCGGCAGGATCATCCCGGCTGCCCGGCGCGATGAGCGGGCTGGTTTGGTTAGATACCAGGGTGAGTAAGGTGACGCAGCTGCGTGTCACGCTCACCGTCGAGGATTTCGACCAGGCGCTCGCCTTCTATCGCGATGCTCAGGCTGCGCACCGCGGGGGTATACCAGCCACCCATGTGAGAGATGAGGGAGCACGAAATGTCGCAACCAGGCAGTCCAGTACTATTCGTCCACGGCCTATGGCTGCACCCGACGTCCTGGGGTCCGTGGGAGGAATTCTTCCGCGAAGCGGGTCACGCGCCGGTTGCACCCGGCTGGCCTGGCGTCTCCGACACCGTCGAGGAGACCAGACGCGATCCCGGTAAGGTCGCCGACCACGGTATCGAGGACGTCGTCCAGCACTACGCGCGGGTTATCCGCGACCTGGAAAGCTTGCCGGTAGTCATCGGCCATTCGTTCGGTGGCCTCATCGCTCAGCGGCTGCTTGGCCAGTCGCTAGCCGCCGCGGCGGTGGCGATCGACGCGGCGCCCATCAAGGGCGTAATCAACCTCCCGCCGTCCGCGCTGCGCGTTGCCTCGGTCGCCCTGCGCAAGCCAGCCAACCGGCGCCTGGCAGTCTCGCTGACCCAGGATCAGTTCCGATACGGCTTCGGGAACGCGCTGCCGGAGAAGGAGTCGGCTGAACTGTTCGAGCGCTGGACCGTACCGTCGCCAGCAAAGCCTCTGTTCGAAGCGGCCCTGGCCAACTTCACGCCGCGCTCGCCGGCCAAGGTCAACACGGCCAACAAGGATCGGGGACCGCTGTTGCTGATCGCCGGCGGGCGCGATCGCACTGTGCCCGCATCGATCACCACGTCGACGCGCAGGCTGTACCACAAGTCGCCGGCCATCACCGACTTCCGGGAGTTCGCCGATCGCGGTCATTCGCTCGCGATCGACCACGGCTGGCAGGAAGTTGCGCAGGCCTCGCTCGACTGGCTCAGGCAGCGGTCACTGTAGCCGCTGCACCGCTGTCCTGTTACCCGGAGGTGGAACCAACCGTCTCCAGTTCTCCGGTCAGGTCGACGTCAGGCTTAGCCTCACGGGCCAGCCGGCTCGGCCACCACACCCTGCTTCCGATGTCCAGGTTGAGCGCGGTCACGAGAACCGACCGGACGATGATGCTGTCCAGCAGCACGCCGAAGGCCACCGCGAAACCCAGTTCGGTCAGGAACGTGATCGGCAGGGTACCGAGCACGGCGAAGGTTCCGGCCAGCACAACTCCGGCCGACGTGATCACGCCGCCCGTGGCCGCGAGGCCGATCAGCGCGCCCCGGCGCGTGCCGTGCCGCTTGGTCTCCTCACGGACCCTGGTCATCAGGAAGATGTTGTAGTCAATCCCGAGGGCGACCAGGAAGACGAACACGAACAGCGGGAAGGACGTGTCTGCGCCGCCGAAATGGAACAGGTGGCTGAAAACCAGCGCGCTGACGCCGAGAGCAGCTGCGAATGACAGCACCACGGTGGCGATCAGCATGATCGGCGCGATGACGGCCCTCAGCAGCAGGGCAAGGATCACGAAGACGACGGCGAGGATCAGCGGGATGATCACATCACGGTCATGCCCCGCGGCCCGCTGCACGTCCAGGTTGACCGCGGTGTTGCCGCCGACCAGCGCGTGCGCTCCTGGTACCGCGTGCACCGCCGCGCGAACGCGGTCGATGGTCGTATACGCTGCCTGGCTGTCGGGCGGCTTCGTGAGCGTGCCCTCGAGGAACGCGTGGCTGCCTTGCACCAGTGGCTGGGTGACAGCCGTTACTCCGGGCACGCCTGCGAAGGCGGTTCGCATCTGGGCGGATGCGCCAGGGTTGCCGACGACGACAACCGGCTGGCCCACGCCCGCGGGGAAGTGCCGGTCCAGGACTTGCTGGCCCACGACGGAGTCTGGATGATGACCGCCGAATGACTGCGCGGCGGTCAGGCCGCTGGCCTTCAAGCCGGTCAGGCCCACCGCCATCGCGCCGAGAACCAGCGCGGTTGCAACCCAGACCACCCGGGGCCTGACGGCTATCCTGCGGCCGACGCGGGCCCAGAATCCGCTGCTCGTCGGCTCGGCTGAGCCGAACGTGGGCCGGACCGGCCAGAAAATCCACCTGCCGAAGATCACGAGCAGCGCGGGGAGCAGTGTGATCATGGCAGCAAGGGCCACGCCGACGCCGATCGCCAGCACCGGGCCCATGCCCTTGGTCGAGTTCAGCTCCGCGATAGTCAGCGTCAGCAGGCTGAGGATGACGGTGCCGGCGCTAGCGATGATCGCCGGGCCGGCCCGGCGCAGCGCCACGGCCATGGCCTCGTGCCGGTCTTCGTGGCGGCGCAGTTCCTCCCGGTACCTGGCTGTCAGCAGCAGTGCGTAATCGGTTCCGGCCCCGAATACCAGCACATTCAAGATGCCCGCGCTCTGGCCGTTTACGGTCAGCCCCGCGTGCGCGGCCAGCAGGTAGATAAAGGCCTCCGCGCTGGTAAGCGCGATCCCTGCGGTTATCACTGGCAAGAGCCACAGCAACGGGCTCCGGTAGGTGATCAGCAGCAGCACGATGACAACGGCGAGTGTCGCGAACAGCAGCGTGGTGTCGATGCCGCTGAACGACTTAGCGGAGTCAGCGGCGCTTCCGAGCGGCCCGGCGATGTGGACGGTGAGGCCGCCGGCATTGGACCGCGCGATCGATCGCAGCTTGTCGACCGCCGCGGTGGCTCCGTTCCAGCCCTTGGAGCCCAGGTTGACAGGCACGAGGGTCTGGGCCGCCTTACCGTCGGAGGCAAAGAACGGTCCGGCGATCTTGTGCTGCACCGCTCCAGGCACGCCGGCGAACGCGGCGACATCATGAAGCGCCTTGTGCCGGTCGGCTGCGGTCAGGCCTGATGGCCGGTCGTAAACAACGACGGCAGGGAAGACATTGGGTGACTGAAACGTCGACTGCAGCTTCAGCACCTGCGTCGACTCGGCTTTGGCTGGCAGCCACGCCTGAGCGTCGTTCTTCTCCGCTCCGGTCAGCTTTCCCGACAGCGGCGCTGCGACGGCCACCACGATCAGCCAGAACACCAGGACGGCCCATTTGGTACGGCGGCCTCCAGGCAAGCGCAGCAGGGCGCGGGCCTTGCTCATCTTCAGCTCCAGATCCCTTAGTTCGCCAGTCAAGGTCAGCCCGCGCGCCAGGTCGGGTTCACGAGGACCAGAACAAGTTATATCTCGACTTGCAGAGCGACTACAAGGCCTTCAGGGCAAAATGCCGGCGACGCCGGCTCCACGCGGCTGAATGCGAACGATCACGTGCTGGTCACCGCCGCGTCGGACACCTGTCGCCGGGGCTTGGCTTTCGTCCGATAGCTGTACTCCTTGGCGCCGCCACAGTTACGCCTGACTTGGAGAACTTATGCACTTGACGTCTTTCCGGCACCGGGCCGCGTTCGCCGCCGCAGCGGTGGCGCTGCTCGCCTCACCAGCCCTGGCTTCCGCTCCGGCCTCAGCAAGCTCGCCCAGGTCTTCGCGAAGAACTACCTGCTGACTCACACGGCGGCCGGGAACGACATCAACGGCAATCCGGTGACCGTGCAGTCATCAGGGCTCAAGGCCGTCTACGCGGGAGCGGCGTCGGCGGCGTTCTTCGGCGTTCAGCCTCGCGACCCCCGCGATCCCGACATCCTCGGGATCGCGCAGCACGGGATCGTCTACACCGGGCACAAGAGCAAGATCGCCGAGCACGGCGGCAACGACCAGCAGGATCGCAACGTGCCGATCCTGGTGGCGCTGCCCGGCCTGACGCACGGCCATATCGTTGACGCTCCGGTGGAGACGACACAGATCGCGCCGACGATCCTGGCGCTGCTCGGGTTGCCGTCCCGCGACCTGCAGGCGGTGCGGATCGAGCACACTCGCGTTCTGCCAGGGACGGCGGTCAGGCCATGAATTTCAGCAGGGCGCTGTTGACCTGGTCGTGGTGGGTCCAGGCGATGGCGTGCGGTCCGTCATCGATGACGACCATCTGCAGATCGCTGATCATGGCAGGCAGCCGCTTGCCGGTGTTCGGGTAGGGCAGGATACGGTCATCGTCTCCCTGGATGACCAGCATCGGAACGTCGATGTTCGCCAGGTCAGCGCGGAAGTCCGTCTCCCAGGTCGGGATGCACGCCACCGCGGCGATCGCCGACGCGGCCGTCGCAGTGTTCCAGCTCGCCTGATACGCCTGGTCGCTGACCAGGGTGCCGCGGAACTTGTCGAAGTTGTAGAAGTTGTCCAGGAACCCCTTCATCCAGGCTGGGGCATCCTGCCGGGCGGCCTGCATGAAGCCGTCGAAGAGACTCGCGGGCAGGCCTTCCGGATTGTCGCCGGCCTGCAGCAGGAAAGGCGGGATGGGGGAAATCAGGACTCCTTTTGCCACCCGCTCTGAGCCGTACCTGCCGAGGTACCTGGTCACCTCGCCGGTTCCCATCGAGTGCCCGACCAGGGTTACGTCGCGCAGGTCAAGCGCTTCCATGAGCGTGCGCAGATCCCCGCAGAAGGTGTCGTAGTCGTATCCCGTCGCCGGCTGGCTTGACTTGCCGAAGCCGCGCCGGTCGTAGGTGATCACGCGGCAGCCGTCATCCAGGAGCACCGGGACCTGCTTATCCCAGGCGCGGCCGCTGAGCGGGTAACCGTGGATCAAGACGACGGGCGGGCCCGATCCGTAGTCCTCATAGTGCAGGTCGATCGAGCCAGAGTTCTCCTGGCCCACCCTGATGTAAGGCATAGCTTCCCCCGTTCGGATGAACCGCCAGGCATCCGGTAGCGCCGACATCGTCCGGGCGGAACGCCCTGGTCGTAAAGGCCCTGACGGCCTGCTCCCTCCGGTCTGCCCTGTGCGGCCGGCCGGAAAACGCCCCGCGGGCCTCCTGGCCTCCGACCGGGCGGCCAACATCACCGGCGCCAACTACGTGATCGACGGCGGCCTGATCAGGACGACCTGATCCGGGCCCGGCCTGACCGCCTCAGAGCAGCGAGGAGGTGCTGGTGATCTCGGCGCCGTAGTAGGTGCGCAGGTAACGCAGCGCCTCGTCCTGTGCTTCTGAGTACCTGTCGGCCGCGAACGGCTCGTACGCGGCGGTGGCGTCGCTGACGGCGACGAGGCTGATGCCCCGCGCGAAAGCGTCGTAGCTGGTGTGCCGGCAGCAGCAGTCGGTGTGCTGCCCCGTCACCACTAGCCGGTCGATGCGATGCATCCGGATGGCGGTATCGAGGTCGGTCTCGGTGAAGGCGGAGTAGTAGCGCTTCGGGACGACGATGTCTCCGGGTTGCGGGGCGAGTTCGTCGATGACCGCGGCGCCCGGGCTGCCGGCCATGGCGTGCTCCCCGAAGACGGCAAGCTCGAAGTCGCCAGGACGATGCGCGTCATTTCCGTAGACGACGAGCCAATCGTCACGCCCGCGGGCCGCTTGGATCAGCGCGGCGATCGGCTCTGTGATCCGCCGGGCGGCTGGATTGGCGAGCTTGCCGCTGGTGAAGTCGGTCAGCATGTCGAGCACGAGCAGGGCGGTGGCCATCGAAGCACCTCCGGGAAATGGCCGATCCTGGCGGATCAGGATGCGAGGCCCGTTCGGCCCGCTCCCTGGCATGGGTTTCATACCCCCCGGTGCGGCGGCCGATAAGCCGTTCAGACGGCATCCGCAGTCGGTTCGTCGTTATCGTCGCGCGACGCTCGTTCCCGAAGGCGCGCCGCTCGCAGCACGAGTTCGATGGCGAAGCGCGCGTCCGGGTCACTCAGTTGCCCGCCCAGGGTTCGTTCCAGGTTCCGCATCCGGTACCTGACCGTCTGCGGGTGCACCTTGAGGCGCTCGGCCATCTCTGGCGCGGTTCCCCGGGTCTCCAGCCAGGCGCTGAATGTCTCGGCGAGCCGCTGCCGCTGCACCGAGGTCAGCGTGGCGAGCGCGCCAAGCCGCCGCTGGGCTAGCTGATCGATGAGCGGATCGTCGGCGAGCAGCCACAACTCGACGAGGAAGTCCTCGCAGAAGGTCACCTCGTCGGCGCTGATGATTCCGGCGCGGTTCAGCGCCAGTGCCCGCCGTGCCCAGCGCAGCGAATGCCCCGCCTCGGCCATCGGCATGCCGAGCCCGACCGCGCACCGGCCGCCGGCCAGCGCGCGCTCGAGCGCAGCCCGGTCGCCCGCGTTCACCCGGCCGGGGAGGAGCAGGTGGGGCTGCTGGCCGCCGAGTTCGGCGAGCCCGTCATCAGGCAGCTCGGGCGGCCGGCCCCTGCCGGGCTCGAGCGCCACCAGGGTCACCTCGTCAGGGACAGCCCAGCCGACAAGCTCGGCGAGCTCGCTGATCGCGCGGGCGGGGGCGGGCGGCCGCTCGAGGATCAGGCGCAGCAGCCGGCGACGCCACTCCTGCTGTGACTGCGCCGAGCGTGCCTTCGCCTCGAGGTAGCCCTGCAGCGACAGCGACGCGAGCTCGTCCATGTACGCGAGCATCGCGTCGGCGAGCCAGGACATCACCGACGATGGGGCGGCGCAGCGCAGGCCGACGTCCATCACCCGGCGCCACCCGACGTGGACGCCGATCCGGTACGCGGCCTGGAGGCTGTCCAGGCTGCGACCCTCCTGTGCCTCATACTGGCCCAGCATGCGGCACACGTGGTCCCGCTGCTCGTGTGGTGCGGACGGGTCGGCGACCGAATCAAAGAACGACGTAAGGGCTTGCTGGACACCGGTCCTGAGCGTGTGGCCGTACGGGCCATCCATCGGGCGGGCGTATTCGGGAATCCTGGCCCGGATCTCCGCGATGATCTCATGGGCAAGGTCGGGAAGCTCGGGCCGCATGATGGCGGCAAGCTGAGACGCGCGCATGACGGGCGGAACGCTCGCCGGGCCTTGCGCCGGCGCCGCCAGGGCACGATCAGCCACAGATCCGACGTTAACGCCCGGAGCGTCCTGATGCTTCATTGCAGAGCAACTATGGATCGGAAAAGTTTGCGCGGGCACCCCGTTCAGCCTCGGCCCGACCGCTGATGCTCAGCTGGTGACAACGGCAGGCGGTCGCTTGCGCATCGGATGACAAGAATCCGCACCGATTGCGCAAGCTGCTCAATCCATGCCGACATTCGCTTGCGCGGCATGTTACGCCGACGTAACGTACTCGCCAGTAGCAATTCCGCAAGGGCAGCGCGTTGCCGGATCACCAGCCTGGCGCTGATACAGCGCGAGGTGGAACCGATCAAGGAGTCGATCCATGAC
>Ga0070707_100004535_pt1 | contig 13002 bp, 12 predicted proteins | sample KBSK5502metaG_FD_65468 | JGI IMG/M metagenome (GOLD analysis project Ga0070707, IMG submission 65468) | Corn, switchgrass and miscanthus rhizosphere microbial communities from Kellogg Biological Station, Michigan, USA - KBS K5-50-2 metaG | ecosystem: Host-associated > Plants > Roots >... | reverse complement strand
GCGGCGCGAACGGGTAGAACGTGCCGCGCTTGTACAGGTAGACGAGGCCGAGCGAGCGGCCGCCACTGTCGCGGAACGCCATGATCGTGCAGAGCAGCTGCGGGCCGAAGCCGGCGTTCTCCAGCGACGAGTTGACCGCGTGCAGGTCAGTGACCAGGCCCTCGGGGTCGTCAGGAGAGTGCCGGGACACCAGCCAGGTGAAGTTGTACTTGTCGGTCGACACCTGCACCGGCGTGCTGTCCTTGCTCATGTTGAGCAGGTCCTGCACGTCCTTCTCGATGTCCCTGAAGGCCCTGCCCTCCGTTGCCCGGAAGCACACCGAGCCCGTCCCGGTGGGCCTGAAGTCGGTCCCAGCCTCCAGCGTCAGCGTCGCGCCGGGAAGCGCGAATAGCTGATCGAGGTTCGCCGGTACCGGCTTCGTGCGGCCGAGCAGCGCATCCAGGAACCCCACGCGTCACCTTCCTGCCTGAGCGCCAGCCCCGATTCGGCTAGCGCTGCTGGCCAAGCTGCTTGGAGATCTTGTCCAGTTCCTTCAGCCGCCGATCGAGCGACGGGTGCGTGGAGAAGATCGTCGCCAGGCTCTGCCCAGGTCTGATCGCCGGGGTGAAGTAGAACGCATTCAGCGGCTCGGCCTCGCGCAGGTCCTTCACCGGAATCCGGCCCATGTCGCCCGTCACCTTGACAAGAGCGCTGGCCAGCGCCGCAGGGCGCCCGGTCAGCAGCGCGCCGGACCGGTCGGCCGACAGCTCGCGGTACCGCGACAGCAGCCTGATCAGCAGGAAGCTGACCGCGTAGACGATGATGCTGAGCAGCATTACGGGGATGACCAGCAGCTGGCTCTGGCCGTTGCTGTCCCGCCGACCGCCGCCGAATAGCTCGGAGTAGAACGCGAACCTGACCATCAGCGCGGCGATGATGCCGAGGAACGAGGCGATCGTCATCACAGCGACGTCCTTGTGGGCGACGTGCGACATTTCGTGCGCCAGCACTCCCTCAAGCTCTTCGTCGGTCAGCCTGCTCCTGTCCAGGATGCCCGTTGTTGCGCAGAGCACGGCGACCTTGCTGTTGCGCCCGGTCGCGAACGCGTTCGGCATCTGAGTCGGGGCGATGGCGATCCTCGGCTTGGGCATGTCGGCCAGCGCGCAGAGCCGGTCCACAATGCCGTGTAGCCTCGCCGCGTCCGGCCCGTCGTTCGGGCCAACCAGCCGCGCACCCGAGGTCCTGAGGGCGATCTTGTCAGACCAGTAATAAGAACCGAGCGCGCTGCCGATCCCGATGACCGCGGCGAAGAAGATCAGGACGTCGACGTTCCCCACGCCGCTGCCGCCGTGCCGGTGGCTCGTGTAGTACGCGATCAGGTAGACCAGGCCGGTCGCGAATCCGACGAAAACCAGCCCGAGCAGGAACATGGTCGCGCCCATCCGCGCGATGAGCCCCGGATCGGACGCGTACCGAGTGCGCGCCATCGGCGCCGCCTCCCTTATCTGAGCGGCTATCTCGCCGCTCCGTTACTTCATTACACCCGATGCCGGGCAGTGTTGAGGGCAGGGTCTCTACCCTGCCCTAGACAACCATGCCGCCGGCTGCAAGCAGCCTGAGCATCTTCTTTACAAACGAAAATGGAGCCTCGCTCGTTCCCGCCACGCATCCACATAACGCCGCCAGGTCCGCAGCTTCAAGATTTCATCGTTTTCGTGGGGACAAATAGGGATGGATGTCGCATCGCCCGCGAGGCCAGCTAGCCCGGAATGAGCCCCTCGTCCGTCAGCAGCTTGCGCACCTCGGCCATCGTGGCATCTGGCTGGGGGATGATCAGCTCAGATGGCCGCAAGTCACCGGCCTCGGTCGGCGAGCCGACTTCCCGCACCTTAGCGAGGAGCGCCGTCAGTGCAGGGCGGAAGGCTTCCTCATCGTCGCGTTCAACCGCAGTTTCCAGGGCCCCGTCAAGTTCGTTCAGCTCGCCAGCGGCGGAATCTGGCACCTCGAGCTGACCCTCGCCGAGGATCCGGACGATCATTCCGGTTCACTCGGCTCGGCAGTCGATGCGGTGCTAGCCGGCGCCGTGGTCGCGCCGTCGCTGGAGCCAGCTGACGTGCCTTCAATCTGCCGCGGCGCGTTTTGGGAAATCTCCGCCTTCATCGCCTCAAGCTCGCGATCAACGCCGTGAGTCGCACCCAAGCGGTCAAGCTCGGCCTGGATGTCGTCGTGCGGACCGCTCACCATGTCGTCGAGCGCACCCGACGCCATCAGCTCATCGATCGCGCCAGCACGCGCCCGCATCTGGGCGGTCTTGTCCTCAGCCCGCTGAATGGCGAGCCCGACGTCGCCCATCTCCTCAGAGATTCCGGTGAAGGCCTCGTTGATCCGCGTCTGCGCCTCGGCCGCGGTGTAGGTGGCCTTAATGGTCTCCTTGCGCGTGCGGAAGGCGTCAACCTTCGCCTGCAGGCGCTGCGAAGCCTGGGTGAGCTTCTCTTCTTCGCCCTGCAGCGAGGCGTATTGCGTCTGGAGGTCGTCCAGCTGAGTCTGGACGCCCGCCTTGCGGGTCAATGCCTCGCGGGCGAGATCTTCGCGCCCGGCACCCAGCGAATCCCTCGCCTGCCTATCGAGCTTCGCGCCATTTTGCTGCAACGTGTTGATCTGAAGCTCAACCCGCTTGCGGGACGTCGCCACGTCCGCGACGCCCCGGCGAACCTTCTGGAGGAGCTCAAGCTGTGTCTGATAGGAGTAATCCAGGGTCTCCCGAGGGTCTTCCATCCGGTCGAGCGCCTTGTTGGCCTTGGCTCGGAAGACCATCGTGACCCGCTTCATGACGCCCATGGGCGCGACCATCCCCTCGCTCGGAAGTCCTGATGCCGCAGCGCGTCCGGGGTCACGGACTGCCGCCGTTGAAAGCAACGGACATATTGCTGGCAGATCTCGGCTCAAGCCTACGACGTAGCCGGCGGAACCGTCACCACGGACCAAGATCGGCCGATGAGATGTCTGCGGCTAATCAATCCCGAAGCCCAATATGGCCGTTAAGCCGTGTCACCAACGTGGTGCGCAGCGCTGGCCAGACTGTTCTGCACGCTTCGTCCCGGTAGGCTGTAGGAGTGTTCCGACGACGCTCTACCGATGCTGCTGACCAGCTCGACCAGGATCAGGCAGTAACCGGCGCCACCGACGATGAGGGTTCCCGGGCCCGGCCCGGCTGGACTGCGCCCAAGGGCGCACCGACGCCTAAGCGCAGCGAGGCGCAGGCCAACCGGCGTCAGCCGGTTCAGGCACCCACCGACCGCAAGGCCGCCGCGCAGCGCACCCGCCAGGAGCGGGCCCGCCGCACGCAGGCGCTGCAGCGCGGCGAGCAGTGGGCGCTGCCGCAGAAGGATCAAGGTCCCGTTCGCGCCCTCGCCCGGGATGTGGTCGACTCCCGCCGCAGCTTCGGCGAGTGGTACATGCTGATGGTCGTCCTCCTCCTCGCCTTGCTGTTCCTGCCGGGTGCGAGCACCAAGATCATCGCGGACGTTATCGTGCTGTTCCTGTTGCTGCTCATCGTCGTCGAGGGCTGGTTCGTCGGCCGGAGAGTCAAGCGGCTCGCGGCCGAGCGCTTCCCGGACCACACCACTCGCGGCGTGTTGATGTACACGGTCATGCGCGGCATCAGCATGCGCCGGATGCGGGTCCCCAAGCCGCGCGTCAGCCCCGGCGACAAGATCTGACCCTCCGTCCTCGCCCCGCCGCGCCCGCTAACCCCGCCGCGCCCGCTAACCCCGCCGCGCCACTGCCGCCGCGCCAGCTACTGCCGGCGCTCCCGCGACCCGGTGCCGCGAGCGCCAGCCACCCTGGGTCGCCGCGCTGCCGCGCCTTCGCTAGGTTGTCCGGATATGGAGCATCGTCACCTCGGCCGCAGCGGCCTGAAAGTCAGCGAGATCGCATACGGGTACTGGATAACGCACGGTTCGCAGGTCGCCGAGGACGCGGCGCTTGCATGCGTCGCCGCTGCCCTGAACGAGGGCATCACCACGTTCGATACTGCCGATGTGTACGCCGGGACGAGGGCCGAGACAGTCCTCGGCAAGGCACTACACGGCATCCGGCGCGAATCGCTCGAGATCTGCACCAAGGTCTTCTGGCCAACTGGTCCTGGCCAGAATGATCGCGGGCTGTCCCGCAAGCACATCCTCGAGTCGGCGCACAACTCGCTTCGCCGCCTCCAGACCGACTACCTGGACCTGTACCAGGCGCACCGCTACGACCACGAGACGCCGCTCGAGGAGACGCTCCGCGCTTTCGACGATCTAGTCCGGCAAGGCAAGGTTCTCTACGTCGGCGTGTCGGAATGGCGCGCCGAGGAGATTGTGGCGGCGCTGAAGATCGCCGATGAGATGGGCCTGGACCGGATCGTCTCGAACCAGCCGCAGTACAACATGATCTGGCGGGTCATCGAGTCCGAGGTCATTGAGGTGAGCCGGCGCGAAGGCATCGGGCAGATCGTCTGGTCACCAATCGCCCAGGGCGTGCTCACGGGCAAGTACCAGCCCGGCGCCGCTCCCCCGGTCGGCTCGCGCGCCACCGACGAGCAGGGCGCTTCCTTCATCGCGCGGTTGCTGACCGACGAGATCCTCGGCCGCGTACAGCTGCTTAAGGCGGTCGCCGACCAGACGGGACTGACCCTGGCGCAGCTCGCGGTTGCGTGGACCCTGCAGAATCCTGGCATCTCGGCCGCCATCATCGGCGCGACCCGCCCCGAGCAGGTCACGGAGAACGTGAAGGCGTCCGGTGTCAAGCTCGAGTCGGCGGTACTCGAGCAGATCGATGCCATCCTCGGCGACCAGGTTGTCACCGATCCGGCCCTCACCGCGAGCCCCAGCAAGCGGCCATGACGGCAGCGGTCAGGAGGCACCGACCGGCCGCGCCCCCACGGCGCGGCTAGGTCGGGCCCGGAGCAACCGAAGCGCTAATGGTCTGCGTGTCTGCGCTGGACGCCGCCCAGATGTCCCGCCCGTTATCTCGGATAAGCCGGCCTGCTACTCCGGCGCAGGATGCAAGCTCATCGGGCCGTATTCGACTCGGCCGTCCTCGGTCAGCGTGACCTGGTCCACGCCCACCTTCAGCAGACTGGGCCAGTGTTCGCCGAGCCAGCTCTCGGCGTCCCCCTGGCTGGTGAACGTTTCCTTCGACAGCTCACGGGCGGCGATCACCGTGCCATCTGCCTTTTCCAACTGCCAGGTCCAGGTCATCTCTCGCCTCGATAGCTAGGATCAAGGCCGCCATCGTAACCAACGACCATCGACAGGCAGGCCAGTGGACGCGCTCGTAATCGGCACTGGCGGCGCGCGCGGCTGGCCCGAAGAGGGCTGCCGCTGCGCCTCCTGCATGCGCGCCCGATCCGCCGGCGTGCGCCGGGCTCCCGGCCGCGTGCTGATAGCTGACTGGCTTGAGGTCGTCCCTGGCAAGCCTCTCCGGCCGCGAACGGGGCCGAGTCCCGCAGCCGCCCTGCACATCGAGCGGCTGGCCGGCGGATTCGACATCACTGGTCAGGACGGCGGCAGGCTCTTGCTCGCCGACGGCCCGGGCGCGCTACCGGTGCCGGCGCCGGCTGCGAGACCTTACGACGTCGCGCTGCTCGATTTGCTCGCCAGTCCGGTCCAGCTCGGCCAGCTGCGAATGCGCGGCCTCGTGCACGAGCGCACGGTCGTCGCCGCGCTCTATACAGATGACCGGATCACGTCCGAAGACGAAATGGTCCGACGCTGCGCCGTCTGGGGCGCTGGCCACGCCCGCGATGGCCAGGTCATCACCGGCCCGGCCGCCGTCACCGCGGCCAGGGCTCCGCGACCGCACCGAACGCTCATCATCGGCGGCGCGCGGTCGGGCAAGTCCACCGAGGCGGAGCTCAGGCTGGCCGCCGAGCCACGGGTGACCTATCTGGCCGCAGGCCCGTTCGCGCCGACGCGGCCGCACTCGGCGACCAGAGGGCCGAACCGTGGCCCTGACCTGACCGGCAAATCCGACGATCACTCGTGGGCCGGGCCGGACGGCGAGCCTGACGCCGAGTGGGCCCGCCGTGTCGCCATCCACCGGGCGCGCCGACCGGAATGGTGGCGGACTGTCGAGAGCCTCGATGTCGCCGGCGTGCTCCGCGCCGAGACCGGGGCCTTGCTCATCGACGGGATCGGCACGTGGCTGGCCGCGGTACTCGATCAGGCCGGCGTGTGGGCTGACGAGAGGCCAGACGAAGGAAGCGAGCCGGTCGCGGCCCGCCCAGATCCGCTGACCCTCGTCCAGGCGGCGATCGACGAGCTAGTCGACGCCTGGCGCCAGACCAGCGCGCTAGTCGTCGCGGTGACCGACCAGGTCGGCTCCGGGCTCGTGCCCGCGTACCCCGCCGGCCGGGTCTTCCGAGATCAGCTAGGCTGGCTCAACCAGCGCCTGGCTGCTGAATCAGAGCTGAACCTGCAGGTCATTGCGGGCCGGGTGACAGCACTACCGGGCTGACACGATCAGCCCAAATCCACAGCTTGCGACACCGAACCGCACGAGATGGTTGCGTGAAGCTGTTAAGTTCTAAGCGCGAGCTTTGTTCAGGCCGGTGTTCCCCGCCCAGGTCCTGACGCAGCCTGTTGATCAAGGTGGTGACGACATTGACGCGCGTTGTCGTCGTTGGTGATCTCATGACGGATACGGTCGCGCACGCGACCGCACCCCTGGCCAGGGGCAGCGACACGCCGGCGACGGTAACGATGCATGGCGGCGGCTCTGGCGCCAACATCGCCGCCTGGCTGGCTGTGGACGGATCCGAGGTCGCGTTCGTCGGCCGCCGCGGAGCCGACATCGCGGGCCGCAACCGGGATATGGAGCTCATGGGGTACGGGGTGGACGCCCGCCTCGTCATGGACCCCGATCGGCCGACAGGGACTTGTGTTGTCATGATCACCCACAAGGGCGATCACACAATGCTGTCCGATCCGGGGGCCAACGCCGCCCTGGCACCCGACGACTTGCCTCAGGATCTGTTCACTCCCGGCAGCCACCTGCACGTCTCCGGCTACACCTTGCTGAACACCGGCTCCCGTCAGGCCGTGCTGACAGCCATGAGCGCGGCAGGGCGGGTCGGCATGACGATCTCGGTGGACGGGGCGTCGTCAGCGCCGCTCGCCCGCACGGGTGCCGAGCCTTTCCTGCAGCTCACGAATGGCACGACGCTGCTCTTCGTCAATCCCGAGCAGGGCAAGGTGCTCACCGGGCGCGATGACCCGGGGCAGGCGGCCAGAGTCCTGAACGCCTGGTATCCGCACGTGGTCATGAAGCTTGGTGCTGACGGCGCGATGATGTACGCCGGCGGCCGACCCGATCCGGTCCGGGTGAGCGCCCCGCCACTGGAGCACATCGTCGACGGCACTGGCGCGGGCGACGCATTCATCGCCGGGTTCTTGCCTCCGTGGCTGGACAAGAAGCCGATGGGTGAAGCGCTAGCAGGTGGCTGCCGGCTCGCCGCCAAGGCGCTTGGTCTCGTCGGCGCCCGCCCGCTGCTCTAGCAGAGCCTGGTTTCGGTTTACGGTCACTCAGCTAGTTCGTGATCCAGTTCACGATCTGAGCGTTGACCTCTGCAGGCCGCTCGAGCTGCAGGAAATGTCCCGCGCCGTCGACGACGGCAACGCGCGATCCCGCTCCGAGAAACTCTGGCGCGCTGGCGGCGAACTCGGCGCCGATGCAACCGTCGGCGGCCCCGTGCAGGTACAGCGTGGGCTGTGGCGCGATCGGGGCGTTAGCCATGGCGTCGTCGCCCGCCCGGTAGTACCCGATCGCGGCGGCCAGGCTCGCCGGCGTGCGCAGACTGTCCTTGACGAGCGCGAGGTGCTCCCGGGCGTCGAAGCCGGGCGACCAGTCACGCCAGAGCCGGTCGGCGAATGCCAGGTCGTTGGCGGCGACAATGGCCGCCGCGAATTCGCCTGGATCGCGGAACATGAAGATGTACCAGAACCGCTTGAGCTGGTCGAAGTCGGCAAACAGGACGGCATCCAACCCGGCCGGCGGCACCGCCAGCGTGACAAGGCGCCGCCACCGTTCTGGCTCGGCTGCGGCCGCTCGGTACGCCGCCTCAGCTCCCCAGTCGTGCCCGATGAGCACTGCTTCCGACGTGCCGTTCAGGACATCGTGGAGTGCGACGGCGTCGGCGGCGACTGTGCTCATCCGGTAGTCGCCATTCGGCGGGACGCCGGTCGGCGCGTACCCGCGCATGAACGGAGCCACGGCGTGGTAACCGGCCGCGGCTAGCTCCGGCAGCAGGTGCCGCCACGTATGCGCGCAGTCAGGGAAACCGTGCAGGCACAGCGCGAGCGGACCAGATCCGGCCTCTAGTACCCCAAATTCCAAGCCGTTCGCGGGCACGGTGCGCGCGTGGATGACCCTGGTCATCGCTCACTCGGCGCATTCTGGGTTGGTGACTCCAGCACGATCGAGAACTTAGCCCAAACGCCCGTCCGATCGACGTGGCGAGTGCGCATTAGCCCGGCGAATCGAGTCTCGCTAGCCGCGGGCGACCTGCGGGCCCGGCCCGACGCCCCGGCGACGACGACCGCCGCTAGCCTGGTGCAGCCCGCACGTCGGCGGGCTACGCTGCACGTTCTGGCCCCGAGTGGACTCCGACCTGCATGAATCTGGACACCATGACCGCCTATCTTGATCAGCTCTTCTCGCTCCGTGACCGCGTGGCGGTCGTGACCGGCGGCAGCTCGGGCATCGGCCGGGGCATCGTCCTCGCGCTGGGCCAGGCGGGCGCGGCCGTCGTGATCATCGCCCGCGACCCGGGCAAGCTGGGCGCCACCGTCGCGGCCCTGACCGCCGCCGGCAGCAAGGCCGCGAGCGTGCAAGCAGACCTCGGCGATCGCGCGGCCGTGGACCGGGCGGCCGACGAGGTGAGGGCCGCGTTCGGATCGCCGGACATCCTGGTCAACTGCGCCGGCCTCAATCTGCGCCCGCCGATGGCGCAGCTGACCATCGACCAGTGGGACGAGCTCATGGCCGTGAACCTGACGGCCCCGTTCCTGCTTGGCCAGCACTTCGGTCCGGAAATGGCCGAGCGCGGCTGGGGCCGCATCATCAACGTCACCTCGCAGCAAGCTGATCGCGCATTCGGGAACAGCGGCGGCTACGGTGCAGCCAAGGGCGGCGTCGCGGCGCTGACTCGTTCGCAATCGGAGGCCTGGGCCGCACGCGGCGTCTGCTGCAACGCGATCTGCCCAGGCTTCGTGGTCACGCCGCTGACGGCCGTGGTGTCCGCTGACCCGGTGAGGCTGGCGGCGCTGGCGGACCGAACGATGGTCGGCCGCAACGGACTGCCCGCCGACTTCGCCGGGGCGGCGGTGTTCCTCGCGAGCGCTGCCAGCAACTTCGTGACCGGGCAGATCATTCGCGTCGACGGCGGCTTCTCGGCCACCTGAGCTAGCCAGAGCCGCGGTCCATGCGGCGCGCCGGCCCGCTGAGCACGAGCGTCACTCGCAGCGGGACGGCACAATGGCGGTCATGGCCAGACGCACCACGACATCTCCCGCCAGCGGCGGCCGCGGCCGCGGCGGCGACAGCGCCGACCTCGAGGACGCCGAGTTCGACGAGAACATCATCGACATCGACGTCACCGACGAGATGCGCGCCAGCTACCTGGAGTACGCGTACTCGGTGATCTACCAGCGCGCCCTGCCGGATGCTCGGGACGGGCTCAAGCCTGTCCAGCGCCGCATTCTGTACCAGATGAGCCAGATGGGGCTGCGTCCCGACCGTGCTCACGTCAAGTCGGCGCGCGTGGTCGGCGAGGTCATGGGCCGTTTGCACCCGCACGGCGACAGCGCCATCTACGACGCGCTCGTGCGGATGCATCAGCCGTGGTCCATGCGACTGCCACTGGTGGACGGCCACGGCAACTTCGGCTCGCCTGATGATCCGCCGGCTGCCATGCGGTACACCGAGGCGCGGATGGCCGCCGCGGCGATGGAAATGACGAGCTCGCTTGATGAGGACACCGTCGATTTCGTGGAGAACTACGACGGCAGCGAAATGCAGCCCGAGGTCCTCCCCGCCGCTTTCCCGAACTTGCTCGTCAATGGCGCGGCTGGCATCGCCGTCGGGATGGCGACCAACATGGCGCCGCACAACCTGGGCGAGGTGATCGCGGCCGCCCGCCACCTGATCAGCAACCCCGAGGCCGACCTCGAGACGCTGATGCGGTTCGTACCGGGCCCGGACCTGCCGACGGGCGGCAAGATCGTCGGCCTCGAAGGCATCCGCGAGGCCTACGAGTCCGGCCGCGGCTTGTTCCGGACCAGGGCAGCGGCCAGGATCGAGAAGCTCACCCCGCGGCGCTCGGGCATCGTCATCACCGAGCTCCCCTACGGCGTCGGCTCGGAGCGGGTCATCCAGCGGATCAAGGACCTGGTCCAGGCCAGGAAGCTCAACGGGGTCTCCGACCTCAAAGACCTCACCGACATGAACAAGGGCCTGCGGCTCGTGATCGAGGTCCGGTCCGGCTTCGTGCCCGAAGCAGTGCTGGAGGAGCTGTACCGGCTCACACCGCTGGAAGAGACGTTCGGCATCAACAACGTCGCTCTCGTCGACGGGCAACCCAAGGTGCTCGGCCTGCGCGAGCTGCTGCAGATTTACGTCGACTTCCGGATCGAGGTCGTCAGGCGACGGAGCGAGTTCCGCCGCGCTAAGCGCGAAGCCCGGCTGCACCTGGTCGACGGCCTGCTCATCGCCCTGCTGAACATTGACGAGGTCATCCAGGTCATCCGCACGAGCGACGATGCGGCTGCTGCCAAAGAGCGCCTGATCCAGATCTTCGACCTCAGCGAGATCCAGGCCCAGTACATCCTGGATACGCCGCTGCGCCGCCTCACTCGTTACGACCGGCTCGAACTCGAGCGAGAGCGCGACACGCTGCAAACCGAGATCGCCGAGTTGACCGGAATCCTCGACTCTGAACAGCGCCTGCGCGAGCTCGTGTCGGCCGAGCTCGCCGCCGTCAGCGAGAAGTTCGCCACGCCGCGCCGGACCGTGCTGCTTGAGGGGACAGGCGCGACCAGGACCGCTGCCGCGGCGCTGGAAGTACCTGAAGAGCCCTGCACAGTGCTGCTGTCGTCGGCGGGCCTGCTGGCCCGCACGGCCTCCAGGCCGGCGACAAACGGCCAGGGCACCTTGCCACTTGACGATCAGGAAGGGGAACGGGGTAGCCCTTCCCGGCGGTCATCGGCCGGCTCGGGCGGGCAGCGCTCAGCGCACGACGTGATCGTCTCCTCGGTCGATTCAACGACGCGCGGCACCATCGGCGTGGTGACCTCGGCCGGAAGGCTGATCCGGCTTAACGTGCTCGAGCTGCCAGCGCTGCCCCCGAGCGCGCATTCGCCAGCGCTGTCGGGAGGCGCTCCGGTCAGCGAGTTCGTGACAACCCGGCCAGGCGAGACGGTCGTGGGGATCGTCGCGGCCGAGGCCGCCAGTGCTGGCCTGGCGCTCGGCACCGCGCAGGGCGTCGTCAAGCGCGTCACGCCTGACTACCCGCAGAACGCCGCTGACTTCGACGTGATCGCGCTCAAGGACGGTGACCGCGTTGTCGGCGCTGTCCAGCTCGGCGACGAGGAAGTCGATCTCACGTTCATCACCAGCGACGCCCAGTTGCTGAGGTTCCCGGCGTCGTCGGTTCGGCCGCAGGGCCGGGCGGCCGGCGGAATGGCGGGCATCCGGCTGTCGCCACGTACGACGGTGATCTGGTTCGGCGCGGTCGACCCGGCCACCCCCGGGTACGACGCGGCCGGCAGCGGTCCGGTCGTGGTGACCGTGGCCGGCGTCGCGGGTGCCCTTCCGGGAACCATGGCCGCCACGGTGAAGGTCACCCCGTTTGACGAGTTCCCGCCGAAGGGTCGGGCCACCGGGGGCGTACGGTGCCATCGGTTCCTCAAGGGCGAGGATGCCCTCGTCCTGGCGTGGGCGGGGCCGGCCCCGGCTCGGGGCGCTACCGAGGCCGGCACACCGGTGGAACTTCCGCCGCCGGTCGGCCGCCGAGACGGCTCGGGCGAGCGGGTGCGCCATCCACTCGCGGCCGTAGGCGGCACTATCTCGGCAGAATAGGGACCGTGGGTGATCAACAGCCGCTCAGCACTGCAGCCACCGGACGGCACGCCCGGCGCAGCGGTGCCGGCGGCATCTCAGGGAGCCCGCCGCGCAGCGTCCGCGCTGGGAGGCGTCGAGCTGCCTAACGGCCACAACCTCGCTGATGTTCTGGCCCGCCGCGGTCGCCAAAAACACGACCCTGGTGACGACGACTAGCTCATAGCCCACTGAGAGCCGGGTCTCGGTCGCCTGCCATTCCCGCGACGCAGGCTGATCCCTGAAGACGAGCTAGCCGCGCGGCGCGGCCGGCCGTAGCGAAGGGAGGAACCCGATGGTTTCCAGAGTGGGCGCACGCGCCCGGCGGCTCATCATCACCGGCGTGGTCGCGGCCGGAGCCGGAGCCGGCGCGACGGGCGTCGCGCTGGCCTCGACGGGCAGCGCCGGAACAGCGGCCACGACGTCCACGGCGTCGACCGCCTCATCCTCGGCGTCGCCGAGTGCCTCGTCATCGGCTGCGCCCGGTGGCCACGCCCGGACCATGCCGGGCCCGGCGCGCCAGCATCGTTGCGCGCATACGGGCACGGGCCCAGGCGCGGCCGACGGCGCAACCGCACCCGGGTCCGGCAGCTCGGCGGGCTCGTAGGTTCCGCTGGCAGGTTGCTGGCCAGGCGGCGTGCCAGTGCCAGGCAGTACCGTGCGGTCAGCGCGGCAGCCGCGCGGCGCTGCCGCCAGCAGGAGTCACGCTCCGGCCTCGGTCTAGCCGGCGTTGACGATGTAGGCCTCGGCCGCCCGCCCGAGTGGTCACCGGAACTCGGTCCGTCTAAGCCAACTGCTGGTCGCCGCCTGCGGCAGGTCGTCGGGCGGCCCAGTCGACTGCAGTGCGTGACTAGGCATGATCGCGGTCTGTGGCGGAAATGGGTGATG
>Ga0070707_100004533_pt1 | contig 13006 bp, 13 predicted proteins | sample KBSK5502metaG_FD_65468 | JGI IMG/M metagenome (GOLD analysis project Ga0070707, IMG submission 65468) | Corn, switchgrass and miscanthus rhizosphere microbial communities from Kellogg Biological Station, Michigan, USA - KBS K5-50-2 metaG | ecosystem: Host-associated > Plants > Roots >... | reverse complement strand
TGTCACCCAGGCGTAGAAAAGCAACGCTGTTGCCGTTGGTGTTCATCGCTACGGCGTCCGCGCCCACCTTCACCGGCAGGTCCAGCGAGGGCGAGAACTGCATCGCAGCCAGCGCGGTCATGATCTTGGTCGTGGACGCCATCGCGACCGGGGTGTCGGCATTGACGCTGAGATAGACCTCGCCGGTCATCGCGTTCATCAGGAAGGCCGAGCGTGCGGCGATCCTGGGCGCGGGCGTGCTCGGAATCGAGGAGGTCGCGGTCGGCGCGGGCGCGGTCGGTGTGGCGAAGGACGCGCTCAGTGTCTCGCCACACCCCGCCAGTGTTACCAGCAACGTGAGCGCGCCGAGCAGCGCAAGCAGTCGTGAGCGCCCGCGAGAGCCTGCGCGCTGGGTCATGCGTCATCCATTCTCGATTGCGGCGCTCGCCGCTGTCCGTTTCCATGATGTATAACGCGCCAGGCGCACAAACGTGACGGCGCGCAGGCCGATCATCAGGCCGATCATCAGGCCGATCATCAGGCCGATCATGGGGCAGGGTTTGCTGGCTGTGGTCGCCCGTAGACGATCACCTGCCACAGAGCCGTGTACCCAGTATAGACGCGAGCGAAGCCGCTGTCACGTGCGATAGCGTCCACCCGCGCCGTAGGGTGTACATAGAACTGGAAGCCCGACCGCATTAGACGCGGAAAGAGGTTGCCCACCGCCGCGCCCCAGCGCATCCACCAGACATCGCGCGGGAAGATCAGCCCGTAGAGCGAGCGGGCGCGCGCGACCGAGGCGCCGACCAGCGCCGGCATATCGGGGTAGCAGCAGACAACGCGGTCGAGTGTCACTACGTCCGCTCGCTCGATGGTTTCGGCTTGCTGTACGAAGTCGCCATGGATGTAGCGCGTGCGGTCGGCGAGGCCTAGCCGCGTCGCCTCGCTCTGGGCGACCTTGAGATAGGCTCCAGAGACATCCACATCGGTCGCGGAGACTGCTCCCGCGCTGAGTAGCGCGAGGTGAACCGCGCCGACGCCCGCGCCAATGTCGAGCGCCGTCTTCCCGATGACGCCACGCCGCACCAGCGCCTCGATCAGCATGCGTGTCGTCTTTGATGGGCCGCGCCGGCGCAGGTCTTTGAGGTCTGACTCGGCCATGCGGTCGTCGAAGAGATTCTCCAGCGCCTGGCACTGTTTGCAGGTCATCGCCGTCTCGCTTTCACCGGGCTATAGGGAAAAGGCCGCGCCCCCTGTTGGGACACGGCCCCTTCGCTCAACGACACGCGTTCCTTATGGCTGTATGCCTGGCGCGAGGTCCGGCGCACCGCCATCCAACTGGCCCGCGTCGTTCGACGAGCCATTCGTCGAACTACCTGACGCGCCATTCGCCGTCGCGCCCACCCCCGAGGAGAGACCGCCGGGGATCGCCTCGACGCCCGGAGCCGCATCGAGCACCTTCGGGTTGATGCCCGTCTCGTTGAGGATCTGCGCGAGCTGGTTGGCGTCCACCGTCTCGTGCCGGCGTAGCTCGAGGGCGATGCGCTCCAGTGTCGCCTTATGCTCGCTGAGCATTTTGATGACCTGGTCGTAGCCGTCCTCAATGATCTCGCGCGCCTCCTCGTCGATCAGCGCGGCGGTCTCCTCCGAATACTCGCGGCTGCCGAAGTCGCCGCCGCCTCCGAACGGACTGGGGCGATCGCTGTAGGAGATCAACCCGACCTTCTTGCCCATGCCCCAGCGCGCGACCATGCTGCGCGCGATCATCGTGATCTGCTGGAGGTCGTTCTCGGCGCCGGTCGTGATGCTGCCGATCACCACCTGCTCCGCGCCACGCCCACCGAGCGCCGTCATAATCCGCCCGAAGAGGTAGTCCTTCGAGTAGTTGTAGCGGTCGTCCATCGGCGTGTACTGCGTGACGCCCAGCGCCTGGCCACGTGGCACGATGGTCACCTTGGTCACCGGATCGGAGTGCGGCGTCAGCAGGCCGACGAGCGTATGTCCGGCCTCGTGGATCGCCACAACCCGCAGATCCTCCTCGCTGAGCACCAGCGGTCGCTCGGCGCCGAGCTGGATGCGGTCCAACGCATCGGTGAAGCAGCGCATGTTCACGCGGTCGAGGTTCCGCCGCGCCGCAAGCAGCGCCGCCTCGTTGACGAGGTTGGCGAGGTCCGCGCCGACCATGCCCGTCGTCATACGCGCGAGTTGCACGAGGTCCACATCGGACGCGAGCGGCACACTGCGCGAGTGGATGGTCAGGATCGCCTGGCGGCCCTTCCAGTCGGGGCGATCAACCGTGACACGACGGTCGAAGCGGCCTGGGCGCAGCAGCGCCTGGTCGAGGTTATCGGGGCGGTTCGTTGCGGCGATGACGACCACCGCCTGGCGCGCGTCGAAGCCGTCCATCTCGACGAGCAACTGGTTGAGCGTCTGCTCGCGCTCGTCGTTGGTGGTCAGGCTGGTGCCGCGCTGGCGGCCCACCGCGTCGATCTCGTCGATGAAGATGATGCTCGGCGCGGACTTCTTGGCCTGGTCAAAGAGGTCGCGCACACGACTGGCGCCGACGCCGACTAGCACCTCGACGAACTCGGAGCCGGACATCGAGAAGAAGGGGACGCCCGCCTCGCCGGCCACGGCGCGCGCGAGCAACGTCTTGCCGGTGCCCGGAGGCCCGACGAGCAGCACACCCTTCGGAATCTTGCCGCCGAGCCGCTGGAATTTCTGCGGCGTCTTGAGGAACTCGACGACCTCCTCAAGCTCGGACTTCGCCTCGTCCACACCAGCGACATCCGCGAAGGTTGTGCTGGGACGGTCCTCCATAATGAGCTTGGCGCGGCTGCGCCCGAAGTTGAAGATATTCTGCTGGCTCTGCGTCGCCCGCCGCGAGAGGAAGAAGAGCAGCGCGACCAGCGCCGCGATTGGCAGGATGTTGATGAGCAGCGTGACCCAGAAGTCGTTCGATCCGGCCTGCCTGCCTATCACCGTGACGCTGTGCTGCGAGAGTTGCTGCTGTATCGCCTGGTCGTCGTTGAACGGGTTGAAGGTCGTGAAACGATTATAGGTCTTGCCGTCCTTGGTGAAGGTGTTCTTGAAATCGCCGGTGATCTGCCCGCCCTGCTGGTAGGTCACGTCCTTGATATTGTCGTTATCAATCTGAGTGACGAAATCGCTGTACGACAACTCGACCTGTGGATTGGTGACGTTGGCGGGATTGAAGAAGACCACCACTACGTTGTAGATAACGATGGCGATCAGTAACAGCAGCAAGATACGCGAGACCCAGCCAAGGCCACCGCCGGGGCGCGGGCGACCGGGTGTGTTGCCGCCATTCGGGCCATTGGGTCCGGCGGGCGGGCGGGGCTGTGGTCCATCGGTATTGCGAAGCGCATCCGCTTTAGCCGGCGCGTACGGAGGTCGCGGCTGCGGCGCCTGCTGCGGACGCTCGGAATCAGAGTCTGACATATGCTATGGCGCCTGCTTTCTCGCGCTGCGGAGGTATCGGCGCCTGGCCAAAGGCGGCTCGAAACATCCGGAAAATCAACGCAACATAAGCTGAACAGAAGCCGTGGAGAACGCGGCTTTCCGCTATTATAGCGCAGCCCCCCTTGCAGTTGCATGAGACCTTTCGGCAGGTGAAGGGAACTGGCATGCTCTAGCGGATCATCGCAGAGTATACGTACGGATGGGTAAAAAGGCGCATCCAATTGTTGAGGCGCCCTCAAGGATCGCGCACGTGCGGCGCGATAGGAGCCGCGTGCTAGAATACACCATTGGCCCCTATGTAGCCAGCGCCACCAGCGCCAGAGCTGGTCGCATCCTCACTCTATGCCTCTTTACTCTCAGCAGCTGGTTGCGGGAAAGGACGTTACGCCCATGACACAGCAGCCTGCGGGACGCCACGCCGACGCCCAGGCGGCGCCGCGCCTCGATTCCATCGACGAGGTACAGTCCGCGCTCGCCGCGCAACGCTATATCGCCGACCGCGGGCTGGCGACGGCGGTCTTCCTCGCGCTCAAGCGCCACAAACCCTTGCTGCTGGAGGGCGAGCCGGGGGTCGGCAAGACGGAGATCGCGCGCGCGCTCGCGTCGGCGCTGAGCGCGGAATTGATACGGCTCCAGTGCTACGAGGGCATCGACCAGTCGATGGCGGTCTATGAGTGGAACTACGCGCGCCAATTGCTCTATATTCGCTCGCTTGAGGCGAAAAGCGGCGCGGGCGCACAGGCGCTTCATGACGTTTTCGGGCCGGAGTTCCTTATCCGCCGCCCGCTGCTCCAGGCGCTCGACGCGGCGAGCCAGCAGGCGCCGGTTCTCCTGATTGACGAGCTGGATCGCGCCGACGCCGAGTTCGAGGCGTACCTGCTGGAACTGCTCAACGACTACCAGATCACCATTCCTGAGATCGGCACGTTCCGCGCCACGCAGCCGCCCATCGTCATCCTCACCTCGAACCGCACGCGCGACATTCACGATGCGCTGCGCCGCCGCTGTCTCTACTACTGGATCGAGTATCCCTCGCTGGAGAAGGAATATACCATCGTCCGGACGCGCGTCCCTGAAGCGCCGGACCGGCTGGCAAGGCAGGTCGTCTCATTCGTCCAGACGTTGCGCGGCGAGGACCTCTTCAAGGCGCCAGGCGTCGCCGAGACGCTGGACTGGCTCAGCGCGCTCGTCACCCTTGGCCAGACCGAATTGACCGAGGATGCGACACGCGACTCCCTCGGCGCGCTACTGAAATACCAGGACGACATCCAGAAGGTGACGGGGGGGACCTTCCTCGCTCGGCTGGTGGAGAAGATACGCGCCAGCGGGAGCGGCGTCCAGTGAGCGAAGAAACGCCAGGACTCAACGGCGCGCGCGCCACATCCGGCGACATCTCGCTGAACGATGTGGAGCTGGCGCGTGGCGAGTTGCTGCTGGCGCGCATCCTCGACTTCGGGCGCTTCTTGTGGGAGCTGGGGCTGGACATTGGGCCGGGGCGCATGGTCGAGGTGGTCGAGAGCCTGCCGCTGATCGACATCGGCGTACGCGAGGACTTCTATACCTTCCTCAAAGTGAGTCTCGTCTCCAAGCGCGAGCAATTGGCGACCTTCGACGACGCCTTCGCCTACTTCTGGCTCGCGCGCTCGCTGCCCGCGAGCGATCTCCCGCCCGGCGCGCAGATGCGGCGGCGCAACCTCGCGCTGCCCTCGCACCGAATGCCGGAGCAGGCACAGGAGCGGCTCACCCTCGCCCCATCCTCGCAACAGCGCCACCCCCAGGCGCGCATCGCCGAGGCGCGGCGCGAACACAAACAGGAAGAGGAGGAAAACTCCGAGCGCACAGGGACCTACAGCCACGAGGAGTTGCTGCGGCGCAAGGACTTCGAGGAGTTCACCTATGACGAGTTGCAGGAGGCGCAGGCGCTGATGGCGCGGCTGCGCTGGCGGCTCGGATTGCGCGTCACTCGGCGGCTGCGCTCGGCCCGCCACGGCCACGCGCTCGACCTGCGGCGTACCCTGCGCGAGAGCCTGCGCTCCGGCGGCGAGCCAATCACCCTGCGGCGGCGCGAGTTCCGGCGTAAGCCACGCCCGCTGGTCATCATCTGCGACATCAGCGGCTCGATGAGCCTCTACTCGCGCCTGCTGCTGCACTTCGTCCACACCGTCTCGAACGGCCTCTCCAACGTCGAGACGTTCGTCTTCGGCACACGGCTGACGCGCATCACCCGCCAACTCGCGCGGCGCGATGTGGACGAGGCGCTCGCGCTGGTCACGAAGAGCGTACAGGACTGGTCGGGCGGGACGCGCATCGGCGAGTCGCTACGCACATTCAACCGGCGCTGGTCCCGCCGCGTGTTGGGGCGCGGGGCAGCCATTCTCATCATCAGTGACGGCTGGGACCGTGGGGACGTTCGTATTCTGGGAGAGGAGATGGCGCGGCTCCAGCGCAACAGCCACCGGCTGATCTGGCTCAACCCGCTGCTCGGGCTGGAGGATTACCGCCCGGTGACGGCCGGCATGCGCGCCGCGCTGCCCTACATCGATAGCTTCTTGCCTGCCAACAACCTCGACAGTCTGATCGCCCTGGGCAAGGCGCTCGAAGCGATGGGTGATGACCGCCCTGTTCGCGGCCTTCATCTCGACGCCACCGCCTGAATCCGGCCCGACCCCAGCCAGAACTCGTCGTCGCTCTTTGCTCGTCAATTGTCATGAGCCGGTGGACACCGGCGGCGTCATCGGATAGGATGAGGGGTATCGAATCAGCGCAAGCGTGTCCGCACATGCGAGCCGTCGCGCAATAGCATCTGGGCATCGCATCGTTGTCTGTGGCGGGGAGGAACTGGCGGATGGCTGTCGTCACGAGTATCATCAATCTGAAGGGCGGTGTCGGCAAGACGACGCTGACGCTCGCGCTCGCCCATTATCTGGCCGGTGAGCATGGCAAGCGCGTGCTCGTGATCGACCTCGACCCGCAGACCAACGCCACGATTGCCCTGGTGACCGAGCGCCGCTGGCGCGAGCGCGATCAGGCTGGTCAGACACTCTATCAGCTTTTCAAGGATCAGATCGAGAACACGCGGCTCTTCTCCGCACAGGAGGCGATCCTGACGCGCGTCTCCAACGTCGGCGGCGGGATTCCAGGTCTTGACCTGCTGCCGTCGAGTATCCGCCTGCACCGCATCCAGGACCGCATCACCAAGATCGCCGACCTGGATACCTTCCGTGGTGGGCCGATCTACGCGCTACGCGAGGCGCTGCGCGACACGTTGCAGCAGTACGACCATGTGCTGATTGACTGCCCGCCAAACCTCGGCGTCATCACGCTCAACGGCATCGCTATCAGCCGCTATTTTCTCATTCCCGTCGTCCCCGATATCCTCTCGACGCTTGGCGTGCCGCTGGTGCTGGATCGCATGGCCGATTTCGCCCTCCGCGCGCAGCACGAGATCTTCGGGCTGGGGATCGTCGTCTCACGCTTCCGTCCTGCCAGCAGACTGCACAAGCAGACCGTTATGAGTATGCGCCGCGACGCTATTCCCGGCATTCACCCACCCATTTTCAACTCGATCATCACCGAAGATGTCGGCGTCGCCGAGGCCGCCGACGTTGAGGAGGCCGTCGCCACGCTACGGCAGAAGTTTGGTGGCACGGCCCCACATCGGCAGTTCAGCGCGCTCGCCGATGAGTACCTGCGTTACGTTGGCGGCTAGCGCCCGCCCCGAGGATGAGCATATGGATCAGGATCAATCATCACAAGATCGCAACGGGTACGACGACGACGCCTTCGGGCAGTCGCAGCCGATCACCAACAAGCCTGTTCCTGTGCAATCGAAAAGCTCGACCAACGGGAATGGCGCCGGGCGCTTCCTGCAGCCGCAGACGAACCAGCCGGATAAGCAGGGCGAAACGGCCCCGCGCTCGATCCCGGTCAAGTCCATGGTGGGGACACCCAACTACGCTGGCGACGCCTCGCTCGGAGCGGTAGCTTCATGGCCGAGCATACCCAACGACCCTGCGGCGAGCGCGTATCCGGCGAACCAGCCGGATGCGCTGCCCACACCGCCCGCACTGCGCGCGCCCGCCGCGATGGCAGGCGCCGATGCGCAGCAACTATCCTGGGAGGCGGCGGACTCGTGGGGTGACGTGTCGTACACGATTCGCATGACGGCGAACATGGCTGCTGGGCTGAGCTACGCCCTGTGGTGGGTGACAGGCATCATCTTCTGGTTCGCCGAGAAGCGCAACCGCTACGTGCGCTTCCACGCCTGGCAGTCGGTCATGTGGACCGTGGGACTTAGCATACTCGGTGTCATCGGGTTTTTGCTGACGAACTGGATCCTCACGAGCGCCGCGAGCTTTCATCAACCGATGCTCGACGCCCTCGGCCAGGTGGTGAAATGGATCTTCATCCTGAGCATTGTGGGGCTATGGCTCTGGCCGATGGTCGCGGCATTCACCGGGCATTACCTCCGTCTGCCGTGGATCTTTGGACGATGGGCCGAGCGCTACTCGGCGCTGCCGCGCGATCCGGTCCGGCGCCAGGGAGCGTAACGCTTTCCGCCGCGACAGTCGCCGCCGGGAATAGAGGGCTATGGCTACCATTACCGGCATGCAACCCCATCGCCGCAATCCCGACGAATGGCATATCTCGCTCGACGGCGACTACGCCTTCACCCTTGATGGCGCAACCCTCGTCGCCGAAGGTCTGGCCGTCGGTATGGAGTTGAGCGAGGAAGACATCTCGCGGTTGCGCGCCGCCGCTGACGAGCGACGCATCTACGACGCCGCGCTCTCTTTCCTGACCGCACGCCCACGCAGCCGCGCCGAGGTGCGCCGCCGCCTGCTGCGTCCACGTCCCAATCGCCCATCTCCCGCGCCGGAGGTGGTGGATCGCGTACTGGAACGTTTGGAGCGCATGGGCCTGTTGGACGACCGCGAGTTCTCCGACTTCTGGGTCGAGCAGCGCGAGCGCTTCAGCCCGCGCGCCGCCAGCGCGGTACGCTTCGAGTTGCGTCAGCGCGGTGTTGCTCGCGAGATCACCGAGGATGCGGTGGACGCGGAGCAGGACGAGGAGCGCGCGCTAGTCGCCGGACGGCAGCGGCTACGTTCACTCGGCGGGCTGGACTACGAGACGTTCCGTGATCGCCTCGGCCCCTTTCTGCTGCGACGCGGCTTCTCCTACGCCATCGCGCGTCAGGTCACGAAATCCCTTTGGGAGGAGTTGCACGGCGACACGCCAGAAGGCGATGTGGAGGACGAGACAGGCGGCACACTTGGCGAGGAATGAGGCCAGGATTGAAGACGGTCAAGAGCAATGCGCGCTGAACTCTATAGCGGCGGATATGGCGTCCCTGGCACGCTTTCCATCATGGCGCGACCTCGCGGCGGCGACTGGCTGACCGATGAGATCCAGGCGTGGCGAGATGCTGGAGTCAATATCGTCGTGTCCCTGCTCACACCAGAAGAGCAGGAGGAGTTGGGACTGGACGAAGAAGCGTCCTTGTGTCAAGGTGCGAGTCTAGCGTTTTATGCCTTCGCCATCCCCGATCGCAGCGTCCCGCCGCAACAAGCCGAAGTCGAGCGACTCATTGATGAAATCGTTGAGGCGCTGAAAACAGGAAAGTATGTGGCGATTCATTGCCGGATGGGCATCGGTCGTTCGGCAATGATTGCCGCCGCTGCCCTGGTGGAGCTTGGTGAGACGCCAGAGGATGCGCTTGCTAAAATCCAGGCTGCAAGAGGACTTCCTGTGCCTGATACGCCTGAACAGGCGCAGTGGATCGCACAGTATGCATTGCTTCGCCAGGCCATGCGCGGGCCATCCTCTGACGACGTGTGCTGACAATAGGGCGTTGCGCGCTTACTCACCTCAAGTCATGCCGCTGGCGTGAACCTCATGCGGACGCGATAGAATCTGGTCGGCTTTGCAGAGATTCATCGCGCTCAGGAGGGTTGTGTTTCCCCCCATGTCGTCATCGTCGCCATTCCCTGCCCTCGACGGGGCGGAGTTCATGGTCCTCACCACTCATCGCCGCAACGGCACTCCAGTTCATACGACGGTCTGGTTCGCCGAAGCCAATGGCAAGCTCTACGTCACCACAATGGAGGACTCGGGCAAGGCCAAACGCATTCGCAACAATGGCTCAGCCGTCGTGGCGCCGAGTGACGCGGGTGGCGGTGTGAGCGGCCCTGAGCAGAAGGCGCAGGCGCGTGTCCTGACCGAGGGTGAATATCCCATCGCCTTCGAGGCGCTGGAGGGCAAGTATGGCGACCCGTTCCGCCAGGGTGTAAGCCGTCCCATACCGAGGGCGCGCACCTATCTCGAAATTAGCCCGACGGCGGAATAGAACAGCCATACCACTTCAACCGACCATCTGTAAGCCTATTTATAGGGGCGCGATCTATCGCGCCCGTTCTGCCATGGTGGATTTCTCGCGCCAGAATGGGCGAGGCCTGTCTCGCCCTTGCAAATTAGCGCCGGGGTGGATTCGGTATCAGGGTATCAGGCGTCTGACTCGTCCGAGGAGACCAGCGGGTCAACCGGAGCCTGGTGTGGCGCGGTATGATGCTGCTTCTTGCGGCAGTTCGGCTTGCCGCATCCTTCGGGGTTGTGGTTGTGAACGTGTGCGGGCGGCTGGCGCTCCTCGTAGCCCTCCAGTTCGCGCACCGGCACGAGGATGACCGCGCCACTCTCCAGCAGCAACTCGACCGACTCTTTTGGCACGTTCACGCCGACGATACGCCCGGAGCCGCTGGGCGAGGTGACGATCTCGCCCAGGCTGGGCATGCGCGCCTTCGCCTCGCGGTAGTTCTCGTTCTCGTACGCCAGGCAGCACATCAGCCGCCCGCAGACGCCGGAGATCTTGCTTGTATTGAGCGGCAGCCCCTGCTCCTTCGCCATCTTGATCGAGACGACGTTGAACTCGGTCAGCCACGAGCTACAGCAGAGCGTCTTGCCACACATGCCGACGCCGCCGAGCGTCTTGGCATGGTCGCGCGCGCCGATCTGGCGCAGTTCGATGCGCGTGTGGAAGGATGAGGCGAGGTCGCGCACCAGCGAGCGGAAGTCCACGCGCTCCTCGGCGGTGAAGTAGAACGTCAGACGCGCGCCATCCCAGGTGTACTCGGCCTCGACCAGCTTCATCGGCAGGCTGTGCTGGGCGATCCGCTCGGCGCAGCGGCGCAGCGCCTCTTTCTCTTGCGCCTTGTATTTGAGCATCAGCCGCAGGTCCTCGTCCTCGGCCAGCCGGATCACCGGCTTGAGCGCCTCGTGACCTAGCTCGACCACGCGAACCTGGCGCGGCGCAACGACCACCCGCCCGCACTCGACGCCCTTCGCCGTCTCGACCATGATCCACTGGCCGGTCTTGAGCGTGAAGGCGCGAGGCAGGTAGTAGTAGATGCGCCCCGCAGGCCTGAACCGTATGCCGACGACGGGATCGGCGCTGAGGGCCTGTGGATCGCGGGCAGTGGAGACACTCACTGGACGTTCAGTTCCTCGGCGAGCAGGAGCGCCTCGGCCACCTCACGCATGGACTTGCGGTTGTTCATACTGAGCCGCTGGATGCGCTTGTAGGCCTCATCCTCACTCAGCGCGTACTTCTTCATCAGGACGCCCTTGGCCTTCTCGACGACTCTGCGTGTCGCCAGCGCCTCCTCGAGGTCCTTCACCTTCGCTTCCATCGCGCGGAACTCGTTGAAGCGGCTGAGCGCGATCTCAATCGCCGGCTTCAGGTCCTTCTCACGCCAGGGCTTGGTCACGAAATGCACGACGCCCGCCTGGCGGGCGCGCTCGATCAGTTCGTCGTCACTATAGGCGGTGAAGAGCAGCACCGGCGCCAGCTTCTCACGCGTCAGTGTCTCCGCCGCCTCTATGCCGTCCATCTTCGGCATCTTGATGTCCATCAGCACAACGTCAGGATGCAGCTCGCGGGTCAGGTTGACGGCGGCCTCACCATCGGCGGCGGCCCCCACGACCTCATACCCCTGCTGCTCCAACTCTTCTTCCAGGTCCACGCGGTTGACCGACTCGTCTTCCGCGATCACGACACGAATCGACATATCAGAACACATCCAATCCCACACCGGAGAACGCCGGCGGCGCACGATAATCGCTCACACTATAGCACATCAGCGTAGTTGACCCTCCCCATAGCTAAAGCTAAGGGATTCCTCCTTCAGCGAGACGAGCCAGATTGGGCCTAAGCCCTTGCTGGTCTTACCGACTCTCCAGAGGCCGACACCGTGAGCCCCACGGCCAATAGATTCTTCGCAGCATTGATATCACGGTCATGGCTGCTTCCACACCCTGGACACGTCCACCGCCGCACGTCCAGGGATAACGCCTCGACGATCTGCCCACAGGCATGGCAGCGCTTGCTGCTCGGATACCACCGACCTACCTTGACGAGACGCCGACCATACCAGGCGGCTTTATACTCCAACTGACGCAGCGCCTCTCCCCATCCCGCATCACTGATGGCTTTGGCGAGATGGAGGTTGCGTACCATCTGCTTGATGGCTAGTGACTCCACGCAGATCGTTTGGTTTTCACGAATGAGGCGTGTTGTGAGTTTGTGCAGACCATCGAGCCGTTGGACGGCAATCCGGGCATGGATGTGTGCGACTGTACGACGGGCTTTCTCGCGGTTCTGCGAGCCTTTCTCTTTACGGGACAAGTCTTGATAGGCGCGCTTGAGACGCTTGGCGCTCTTGGCGAGATGCTTGGGATTGGGAATTTTCTCCCCAGTGCTGAACACCGCCACGTCGGTCAACCCCACATCCACGCCGATTGCAGCCTCCAGCGGCGGCAACTCTCTTACTTCCTCTTCCACGAGGAAGGAGACAAAGTAGCGGCCTGCGGTATCACACGAGATTGTGACAGTAGTGGGGTCTCCGGCGAAGCAACGGGATCAACGGATGCGGAGCGGAGCCTCCATCTTGGCCAAAGTGAGTGTGCGTGTCTCCGAATTCCATGTGAAGGCACTGCTGGCAAAGGTCGCAGCTTGTTTGCCACGTTTCCTCTTAAAGGCCGGATACTTCGCACGCCGCTCGAAGAAGTTGCGGAAAGCCCTGTCCAGATGGCGTAGCGCCTGCTGCAAGGGAACGCTGGAGACTTCAGCAAGCCAGGCAGTATCAGGTTGCTGCTTAAGCAAGGTCAACTGGGCAGGGAGTTCGACATATCCCAAGCGTTCATGGCGATCATGGTAGGCGTCGGTTCGCTGGCGTAAACCCCAGTTATAGACGAAACGGGCGCAACCGAATGTCCGAGCAAGGGAAACTTCCTGCTCGACTGTGGGATAACACCGATAGCGGTATGTACGTTGTCGCCTCATGCTTACAAAGATAACTCGTAATCTGTATGCACACAAGCGACCCAATGTCGGAGAGCGCAGAGAGGCCGCGAGTGCGAATTTTCCTTAGCGCACGGGGCGTTCGCCGAGTGTCACCTTGATATCCAGCGTCTGGCTGCCGCGCACGATCTTCAGCGTCACCTGCGCCCCAGGGGATTGAGTGCTGAGGATGGTGGAGAGATTGCTGCTGCT
>Ga0070707_100004532_pt1 | contig 13011 bp, 11 predicted proteins | sample KBSK5502metaG_FD_65468 | JGI IMG/M metagenome (GOLD analysis project Ga0070707, IMG submission 65468) | Corn, switchgrass and miscanthus rhizosphere microbial communities from Kellogg Biological Station, Michigan, USA - KBS K5-50-2 metaG | ecosystem: Host-associated > Plants > Roots >... | reverse complement strand
CATCGGCCACCACGGCAGCCGCCGACGCAACGCGCTGGGTCATCACGAAGCGGAAGACGACCGTGCTGACGCATTCGGCGTCCGGCAGCGTGGTGCGCGCGCTCGAACGCGTACGCGGGCGCGTCGAGCTGGTGATGTGCACCGCGTCGATCCCCGGAGGCGAAGGGCGCGCGCTGGCGCGGCGGCTGGAGACACTCGGCTTCGAAACCGAGGTCGTGCCCGACGCGGGCATCGCGCGCGCGTGCGAGCAGGCCGACGTCGCACTGGTCGGCGCCGATGCCGTCACCGAGGATGGGGTCGTGAACAAGGTCGGGACTGCGTTGGTTGCGTTGAGCGCGCGCGAAGCAGAGATCGGTTGTTACGCGATCGCCGCGACCGGCAAGCTCGTGCCGTCGGAGTTCTGGAAGCCGGAGGCCGCGCCCGCGTACGAGTCGACGCCGCTCGAGCTCTTCGACGCGGTCGTCACCGAGCGCGGCGCGAAGAGACCGGGATACATCCGCCGAGTTGCCGCGCGCGTAGAGCTCCCCGACGCGTTGCTGGCCATCTCGATATGAAGGGCTCGATTTGAAGACCGTCGAGATCCTGGCGATCGGCGACGAGCTATTGCGCGGCATCGTGCAGGAATCGAACTCGTATTGGTTGGCGAAGCGCATCGCGGCGCGCGGCGCGACCCTTCGACGTGTGCAGGTGTTACCGGACGAGCCGCCTCTGGTCGCCGCCGAGATCAGCGCGGCGCTTTCTCGCAAACCCACGCTATTGATAACGCACGGCGGCCTCGGTCCAACGGACGACGACCGCACCCGTGAAGCCATCGCGATCGGAACGGGCCGGCCGCAGGACCTGAACCCCGACGCAGAGGAGATCGTCCGGAGGAGATATCGGGAGCTGGCCGAGACGGGAGCAGTGGCAGACGACGCGTTCTCCGATGAACGGAGACGGATGGCTCTGCTTCCGTCGGGATCGGTTGCGCTCGACAACCAGGTCGGCGGAGCGCCGGCCGTTCTCCTCGCATTGGGCGAGACCACCCTCGTCGCCTTGCCCGGCGTCCCCCCTGAGCTGTTCTGGATCTGGGAGCACTCGTTGGCGCCGCACCTGGACAAGCTGCTTGGGCCGGGCGGGTTCGCCGAGATCACGTTCCGGATCGAGCTCCGAGATGAGTCGGCCATCGTCTCGCTGCTTCAGGGCGTGCAAGCGCACCACCCGCACGTCTACGTGAAGTCGCGCGCTCATGGCTTCGGAGAAGACGATCTGCTCCGGATCACCGTGCACGCGACGGGCGACAGCGATGCGGCTGCGCGCGCGCTGGCGGACGCGGCCGTTGCAGAGCTCAGCGATCGACTGGGCTCGAGGGGGATCCGAACGGTGACGGCCCCCTAGCCGCGCAACAGGCGCGCGATCGCGTAGAGCATGATCGCGACGCAGATCGCTTGGCCTGCATGGTAGAGGTCGGCGGGAGTCACTTCACGACGTCCAGGCTGGCGATCGATCTCTTTCGTGCCATCGCCTCTTGCTGCTTGAGCGGTAGGGACCCAGGGGCCGAGTCGATACCAACTGGAGGACGACTCATACAACCACTCTCTCCCCCTTGAGATGAAGCTTCGTCTCACAGGTCGAGTATCGGCTACGCAGCGGCCCTGCTCCAGCAGGTGTGGGCGGAATACGCCGCTGCTCGCAGAATGGCACGTGCGATCGCCACGGGCTCTTCCGCCGACACATTTCAGGATGGCTAGCTCGCGGGCACAACCCGGTTAGCGTTCGACCGCATACAGATGCCATTCGTCCGGAACACCTTTGAGCTCGTGGATCCCGCGGTCGACGAATCGGATGCCGGATCCGGCGACGAGATCCTTCACCGTGCTCGAAACGAGAACCTCGTCCGCGCCGGCGAGCGCAGCGACACGGGCGCCTATGTGGACGGCTATGCCACCTACATCGTCTCCCATGACCTCCACCTCGCCTGTGTGAAGCCCGGCACGGACACCCAAGCCGAGGCCACGGACGCGGTCGAGGATCGAGTGCGCACAATGGATCGCCCGCGCAGGGCCATCAAAGGTTGCTAAGAAGCCGTCCCCCGCTGTGTTTATCTCGCGGCCCCGCGCGGCGGCGAGCTCCTTGCGGATCACCTCGTTGTGTGACTCCAACAGCTGGCGCCATCGAACGTCGCCCACTTCCGCAGCATGTTTCGTTGAATCGACTATGTCGGTGAATAAGATCGTTGCAAGGACGCGATTGTGGGTAGGGGCCGGTCGGACGCCGGTGATGAATTCCTCGATCTCATCGTACGGCTCTAACTCCGTGTAAAAGGTATCGGGGCTGTCGATCTCCAGATACCGCGCGCCTGGGATGTTCTGAGCGAGATAGCGGCCATGGCCGACACGGATCCACGGATTGTCACGGCTGTGCATGACGAGCGTCGGCGCCTGGATCGCGGGCAACACATTGCGGACGTCGACCTGCGCGTTAACGCGCGCGATTGCGGCGAATGTTCCCGGGCTCGCCGAGGCGCGCTCGAAGCGCGCGTTCCAGCGGCGATACTCGGTGTCGTTCGCGTGACTTGGGATGAGCCAGTCGATCGACCCGCCGGTACGCCAAAAGGAGCGGCTTTTCTCGAGCGCCGTCTCAAGCAGTTCCGGAGGCACTCCCCAGGGGTATCCGTCGGTTCGCGTCAGCCGCGCGTACGTATTGACGAGGACAAGAGCCGAGGTCCGTTCGGGGTATGTAGCGGCGAAAAGCATCGCCATCGGACCGCCCTCGAAGAATGCCATGATGGCTGCTCGTTCAGAGCCGACGGCGTCCATCACCGCGCGCACGTCGTCCATCCATTCCTCTAGCGTCGGTAGCGTCGTGAGCGGCACCGGGTCAGAGAGGCCGGTACCGCGCTTGTCGAAGAGGATAAGGCGGCTGAACGAACTCAGGCGCGACATCAGCTGAGCAGCAGCCGGCCATTCCCAAAGCATCTCGACATGCTGGTAACCGGGAACTTGAACGAGATCCACGGGTCCATCGCCGAGGACCTGGAAGGCGATGTGGACCTCGCCACTTCGCGCGTACTGCGTCTCGGGTGGTTCCACAGGCAGCAGCGTGCGACACCAAGGGTGCACGGTCAACCCTCGGCCATCTTGATCGGCTACGAGGGATGCCTGCTGTCGACGGCCCCCTTGCGCAGCGGTGGTCCTGTTACGCGACCTCAGACGTCGCGGCCGACCGGCTCTGCTAGCTTTTCGGCTTCAAGATCGCCTGCGTCACGATCATGATCGCGACCAGTGTTCGCTCGTCGTCGTTCGTCGTGATGCGCACTTCGATCACCATCGTCCGGCCGCCCTTGTGGATCTGCTTCGCTTCCGCGCGCAACGTGCCATCCGTAACCGCAGTGATGAAGTTGGTCTTGAACTCGATCGTCGTGAAGATCTCTCCCGCGCCCAGCGCCGGGAACGTCGCCCACGCCGCAACGGTGTCGCCGAACCCCGCGATCGCGCCACCATGCGCGAAGCCGCCCGGATGCTTCACCTTGGTCCCCACATCGAGCAGCCCCACCGCGCGCCCCGCTTCCGCTTCGATCACGCGCACGCCGAGGTTCCCCGGGAAGCTGTCCTTGAAGATGGTGTCCTGATGCTCGAGCGCTTCGTCGACGCGCGATGCGAGCGGCCCCTCGATCCCTCCGAAGTCTTCGCGCGTCACGCTCAGCCCATCGGCTTGATCGTGCCGTCGACCGGAACTTCCAGAAGGAATGGTCCGCCCGATCCCATGGCCTTCCGCACGGCGGAGGTGATCTCGCTCCCCTTCTCCACGCGCTCGGACGGAACGCCGAACGCGCGCGCGAGCGACATGAAGTCCACCGACGGCTCGGCGATATCCATGCCCGGCCACTTGTCGAACTTGACGGCCTTCTGGTTCATGCCGAGCAGCTGCGACTTCAAGATGTAGTAGCCGCCGTTGTTCAGTACGACGACGGTCACCGGCAGATCGTGATGCGCGAGCGTCCACAGCGACTGTGGCACGTAGCAGGTCGCGCCGTCGCCGACGATCGCAACGACCTTGCGATCGGGCTGCGCGAGCTGAACGCCGGCCGACGCGGGGATCCCCCACCCGAGGCCGCCGCCCTTGAAGAAGAAGTACGAGTCGGGGTCGCGCTGCCGCAGCGCCGCGCGGACGGCGGCCGTGGCGGTCACGCTCTCGTCGACGACGCTCGTCGGCGTATCGAATGCGTCGGCGATCGCCGCGCACGCCGCGAACGACGTCACGGGGTTCATCTGCATCTGCGCCTCGACGGCCGCTTTCATCCCAGCGATCGCACCCTCGCGCGCGCTGCCGTACCCCTTCACGCGCTCCGCGAGGGCTGCTCGACGATCGTCGGACAGTTGCGCGCGCACCTCCGCAAGCAGCGCGCGCACGCTCGCGCCGACATCTCCGCGCAGGCCGAGAGCAACCGGGTACGTCTTCGCCAGCTGATAGGGGTCGGGATCGATCTGGATGATCTCAACGCCGTCGGGCACTGCACCGACCGGGTTGTAGAAGAACGGCGGGAACATGACGGCGCCCGCGACTAACGCGACGTCGGCTTGCTCGAGGACTGCGCGTATCCCCGAGTTCACGGGCGGAAGCATCCCATTCCACAACGGATGATCCATCGGGAACACCATGCGGCTGTGCAGCACCTCGCCGACGACGCGCGCGCCCACCGCTTCGGCCAGCGCCGCAAGATCTTCCACCGCGCCGGTGCGCGCGACTTCGTCCCCGGCCACGATCAATGGTCTCTCTGCGCCGAGCAGCCTGCGCGCGGCCTCCCGAAGTCCCTCCGGCGCGGCGACCGTGCCGTCTTCGATGCGCGACCTGGCGGGGATGGTCGTGTCGGTCGTTTCGTCGAGATAGTTCCACGGGATAGACAGGAACACAGGACCTTGCGGCGCCGCTGCGGCAACCTTGAACGCGCGTCGCATCGCGATGCCGATGTCTTCAGGCCGCTCGACTTCGTACGACCACTTGCAGAACTGTTCCGTCATGCGGACCAGGTCGGCCGCAAGCATCGGTTCTTGGATCAGCTGGTTCGTATTCTGCTGCCCTGCCGTCACAACGACCGGCGAGCGGTTCCACATGGCATTGAAGATGTTGCCGAGGCCGTTCGCAACGCCGGGCGCGATGTGAAGGTTGACCAAGGCGGGACGCCGCGTCGCTTGCGCGTACCCGTCGGCCGCGGCGACGGCCGTCGCCTCCTGTAACGCGAGGATCAGCTCGATGCCCGTTTCGTCGGCAAGCTCGTCGAATATCGGTAGCTCGGTCGTACCAGGGTTCGCGAACAGGTAACGCGCGCCTTCTGAGCGAGCTACTTCGAAGAATTGATCCCGTCCCGAGAGCGTAGCCATCGTGGCGGCAAGGCTAGGTGCCGGGCAGAAAGACCGTCAAACATGGTTCGTTCGAAGTTGAGACTCTGCCTGCGGATATGCTGCAGGAAACAAGAGGACTTGAGCGATGGTTCGCTCGGCAGCCCAAACACCGGAGGGGCAGCCCGCGCTATGCGACGTGATCGCGATCGCCGCATCCGCCGGCGGTCTCGCCGCGCTCAGCGTTGTCCTCTCTGACCTCAAGCCCGACCTCCCGGCAGCGGTCCTCGTCGTCCAGCACATGGACCCCCAGCACCCCAGCCACCTCGTGGAAATCATGGGCCGTCGCGTTTCTCTGCAGGTGAAGCAAGCGACACAACACGAGAGGATCAAGCGGGGGACGGTTTACTTCGCGGTTCCGAACAGGCACTTGCTTGTGGATCCAGACGGGCGTCTCTCCCTGACGGACACTCCTGCCGCTCACTTCGTAAGGCCGGCAGCCGACCTGCTGTTCGAGTCTGTGGCCAAGAGCTGTGGAGCCCGGGGTATGGTTGTCATCCTGAGCGGCAGCGGAACCGACGGCGCCGACGGTGCAACGGCAGTCAAGAAAGCAGGAGGAACCGTGATCGTGCAGGACCAGGAGACGGCGGAGTTCTTCAGCATGCCGCGCGCCGCTATCGAAACGGGCTCCGTGGACCAGATCCTGCCGTTGGCCGACATCGCCGCTGCCATCATGCGGTGCCTCGAGGAGCTGGACGGTTCACCGCGATGACCGATCTTTCTCCGAATGAAAGCGCAACGTTCGAGGCGCTGCTCGATTACCTCAAACGCACGCGCGGTTTCGACTTCACTGCCTATAAGCGACCAACGCTCTATCGTCGGATCGAGAAGCGGGTCCAAGACCTGAAGATCAAGTCTTTCACAGAATACTTGGACTACCTCGAGGTTCACTCCGAAGAGTTCCCCCTGCTCTTCGACACGATCCTCATCAACGTCACGTCGTTCTTCCGCGATCCGCAGGCGTGGACATACCTGAACGACGACGTATTGCCCGAGCTCCTGGCAAGCAAGGATGCAAACGATCCCATCCGCGTCTGGAGCGCCGCATGCGCCTCGGGCGAGGAGGTCTACACCCTCGCGATGGTGCTCGCGGAGAAGCTTGGCCCGAAGGCGTTCAAGGACCGCGTGAAGATCTACGCGACCGACGTCGACGAGGACGCACTGGCCCAAGCGCGCGCAGCCAACTACACGGCTAAGGACCTCCAGGCAGTGCCGGAGGACCTACGGAAGAAATACTTCGAGCGGGCCGGTCAGGGATTCGTCTTCTCACCCGACCTCAGACGGTCGGTGATCTTCGGGCGTCACGACCTGCTCGAGGACGCGCCGATCTCCCGACTCGATCTCCTCGTCTGCCGTAATGCATTGATGTACTTCAACGTTGAAACGCAAGGGCGCATCCTCGCTCGATTCCACTTCGCCTTGAACGAGAACGGCTACCTCTTCCTCGGCAAGGTGGAGATGCTGCTCACGCAAGGGAACCTGTTCCTGCCGACCAACCTGAAGGCGCGCGTTTTCACCAAGGTTCCGCGACGAGGCCTGCGCGACCGGCTCATGTTGATGGCCCAAGCCGGAACGACTGAGGAATACGAGGGCCTGCTCTCGAGCCAGGCGCGCTTGCGTGATTCGGCGTTCGAGTACGCCTTGTTGCCTTCGATCGTCGTCGATTCGGAGGGCACGGTCGCGCAAGCCAACGATCAAGCCCGGATCCTTTTCCACCTGACCGCGCGCGACATCGGACGGCCGCTCCAAGACCTGGAGCTGTCGTATCGCCCCGTCGAGCTTCGATCGCACATCGACCACGCGTACCGGCAGCGCGAGGCGGAGACGATACCGGTGGTCGAGTGGTACCGGGGACCGGAAACGGTCTATCTCGAAGTGCGCATCCACCCACTGTTCGCCGACGACGGCACCAGGCTCGGCGTCGTGATCACCTTCCGCGACGAAACCAACTTCCGGCGGCTCAACGCCGAGTTCGAGCGGCAGAAACAAGAGCTCGACACTGCCTACGAAGAGCTCCAGTCCACGAACGAAGAGCTGGAGACGACGAACGAGGAGCTCCAATCGACGGTCGAAGAGCTCGAGACGACGAACGAGGAGCTGCAGGCGAGCAACGAAGAGCTGGAAACGCTCAACGAAGAGCTGCAATCGACCAACGAAGAGCTGCAATCGATGAACGACACGTTGCGCGCGCGTAGCACAGAGCTGATGGACTCCAACACGTTCTTGAACTCGATCCTAGGGAACGTCGGCTTGGGAGTTGCCGTTTTGGATCGCAACGGATCGATCGAGGTGTGGAACACGACCGCCGCCGACATGTGGGGCGTTCGGGAAGACGAGGTCTTTGGGCGCAAGTTCGAGGAGATCGACATCGGCCTGCCGGCGACCCCGGTCGCGAAGATGATCGCGAGCAGCTTGTCCGGCGTCCCGAACGGACAGCCTCAGGTGTTCGATGCGCGCGATCGCCGCGGTCGTGAGCTTCGATGCAAGGTGACGTGTACGCCGCTCGGATCAGATGGATCGATCATCGGTGTTGTCGTGCTGATGCAACGGGCCGACGCGGCTTAGGCCTGGCGCGCCTCGCGTCCGCCCAGGAAGATCACAGAAGGATCATGTGCGGCCACCAAGTCCGCGATCACATTCCCAAGGCGGGTCGCGTCATCTGAGTTGGCGATGAAGACGCCTCGCTCTGTCAGTCTCGCTTGAAGCGCCTCGCAGACACCTGCCGTCTCGTCGATCAAGGACGACTCGTTCATCCCAAGGGCCACCGCAAGCTTTCGAAGCGTGGTGATCGAAGGAAGGATGTGGTCGTTCTCGTAGCGCGAGAGCATCGTCTTCGGGACACCGCTCATGCGGGTGAGATCCGATTGGCTCATCCTCGCGGCTGAGCGTGCGTTACGCAGTCGCTCACCGAACGTCATCGTTATCATCTTTACCGCCCATCTCCCGCCGAGTGTTCGACTCCGCTGCGATCTTCATGTTGCTTTCCGACCTTCCGTGAGATCTGCTGAGCGGATCGACCCTGCACTCTCTTCATTATTTCCAGGGTCTGCGCTTGCAAATCTACGGCGCGTTCTAGCAGCGCAGATAACCTGCCTGCCTCAAGCCTCGAGTCATCCTCGGCTCCGTCGGTCGAAACCAAACGCAAGGTCGGTTTGTGCTCTTTGCGGTCGGTTTCACGCGCAAGCCGCACCGACTCGAGATAGAACCTGCCGTCGTCACCGGTCCGCCACCGGTCGAGCACCTTCGCGCCGCCGGGGATCGTCAGGATCTCCTCCTGCGTCAGCACGCGGAGACGAGGTCCGGCGAGCTGCCCCGCCAATGAATCTCCGCGATCCGCGCTCTCGAGGTCGCGAACGATCTCCGCGATGATGTGAACGGTGGAGGGGTCCGTGCCAGAAACTACGAAGTAGCGCATGTCGCACCTCGGCGATTGCTAGAGCCTAGCGCGCGCACCACGTTTAGTCATGCCTCAATATCTCGATAGCATCTCAACGATGCTGCGTCGTCTTCCCATCGTTGCGCTTATAGTCATCACTTCGACAACGCCCGCGTTCGCGTACGTGCCGGAGAAGACACCGCATCGCGCCGCCGAAGCTGCCGGCCGAACCGCGCTCAGCGTCGGGCAAGCGCCAGCAGCGACCGCCGGACTCGTGTTGATGCGTGGCGGACGTGAGCTCTTCTCGATCAACGGTGGTCGCGCGATGTCGCCGGCGTCGGTGCTGAAGCTCGCAACGACGACGACCGCGATCGTGAAGTTTGGGTCGGACCATAGGTTCGCCACGCGCGCGCTCGTTTCCAACCGCGCGCCGAACGTCTCCACCCTCACACTCGTCGGCGGCGGCGACCCAACGCTGACGACCGAGATCTATCGGCAACACCGCTACCTGCCGGCGCCGACCGACGTCATCAAACGGCCGGCGTTCCCGCACGGATCCGCAACCGTGGATCAGCTGGCGGCGCGCATCGCGGCTTCGGGCATCCGGAGCATCGGCCGCCTGGTCGCAGACGATTCCATCTTCGACGACAGCAAGACGCAGAAGGGTTGGCTTCTTCGCTACCTCGTGAACGAGCCCGACGTCGGCTACATCGATGGACTGACGATCAACGAAGGTTACGGCGATCTCGATCAGAAGACCCTTGTTCCGGATCCCGCTTTAGCGGCGGCGGATGCGCTGACTGCGGCGCTCAACGCGTTGGGAGTCTCGGTCGGCCGCGTCGTGAAGGGACGCGCGCCCGGCCGCTCATTCGAGATCGCGCGCGTCGAGTCCCCTACCGTCGGCGAGATCGTCGACTTCACGAACCGGTACAGCATCAACTACAACGCCGAGATCCTGTTGAAGGACATCGGCGCGTCGTTCGGCGGACGCGGCTCAACGACCGCGGGCGTCGCCGTCGTGAAGAGCACGTTGCGCGCGCTCGGCGTGTCGATGCGCGGGCTGACGATGTACGACGGCTCGGGGCTGTCGGTGTTGGACCGGGTAACGCCTCGGACGATTGCGGGGCTGCTCGAAAAGATCCTTACCGGCAGGGGCACGGGCTGGGACGCGCTTCGCGGGTCGATCCCCGTCGCGGGTGAACCGGGCACGTTGCTGAAGCGCATGACCGGGCCGCCCACGAAGGACAATGTGCACGGCAAGACCGGTCAGATCGAGCACGTTCGCTCCATGGCCGGGTGGGTCGTGCCGCTAGACGGCGTGCCGATCGTGTATGTGGCGATCTTCAACAACGCGCGCAGTCCATCGGCGTTGACGAAGCCGTTGGACGTACTGGGCCTTCTGCTGGCGCTTCTGCCCGGGACCTAGTCACGCCATCGTCGTAGACTGCGCAGGTGGACGATGCAGTTCAATCTCCTCGAGCAGCATGACGACGGCTACCGGTATCCACCGCCGGGGAAATACGACATGCCCATGATCTTCTCGATGAAGGCGCGGAAACCGTAGATGTTCGTCGGTATCGACGTTTCGGCGACGCGCGGTTTGGACGTCTGCGTCCTCGACGACAAGCGGAATGTTTCGTTGCTGCTGAAGGCACGAAACATCGAAGCACTGGAGCCGGTGCTGAGCGGATTCCCCAAGAACGCGACGTTCGCCGTCGATGCGCCGTGCGCGATCTCGCAGGGTTTGGTGTCGGGCAAGGATCATCGCGTCGCCGAACACGACCTGCGGAAGCTCGGGATCAGCCTGTACTTCACGCCGCGCGTTGAACAGACGGCTCCGTCGTGGATGCAAGCGGGATTCGCGCTGTACCGGCTGCTCGATTCGATGGGCTTCCCGGTCTTCCGCGGCGGCGAAGCCGGGAGCGGTCTTTCGATCGAGGTTTATCCCCATCTCACGTACGTCTCGCTGATGGGAACGAAACGGGGCTCGACGTCGAAGATCGAGTGGTCGCGCGCTGCGCTTCGCAGACAAGTGCACGGCCTTCCGGTGTCTGCCGACCAAGATGCGCTCGATGCCGCGTGCGCAGCGCTCACGGCGTGGACGTTCGTGAACGGGAGCTGGGTCGCCTACGGCGACCCGGTCGAGGGCTTGATCATCGGGCCGCGCCCCAAGACGGATCTGGGCCGCGTATCGACGTCGGCGCAGAACCAGCTGACGTTCGGATTCGAGACGGGTTCCACGCCGCGCGCGCTCTCCTCTCCCCAGGGTTCATCGTTCGCCGACCGCGTCGCGTCTCTCGTCTCCCAGATCCCGACGGGTCGGGTCGCCACCTACGGCGACGTGGCGCGCTGGGCGGGCAAGCCGTCGGCTGCTCGGGCCGTCGGCAGCGTCATCAAGAACCGACAGTTCGAGCTGCCCTGCCACAGAGTCGTCGACAACCGGGGCGAGCCGCCGCCGTACCCGGAGGACGCCGCTGCGCGCCTGCGTGGCGAAGGCGTCGTTTTCGACGGAAGCCGGGTGGACCTCTCCTCACAGAGATGGCAGGGCCCCCGCTAGGCCGTTTCTCCTGCTTGTGAGATTCCCCAGGCCCAAGATTCACTTACCCGCGGGTAGGAAACAGCAGGGAAGACGCCGAAATCTCGCAGGTTAGAGAGTCTTCAGCATCCGCCCCAGGCATGGAGGAACACGATGCGCACGAAGCGCCTCCGCTTAACGACGACGGTGCTCGCCCTCGCAACGTTCGGCAGCGTCCTAGCCGGTGCCATGACCACTGCGCGCGCGTCCACGCCGGCGTGCGCGGCGCAAGGCTGTTGGACGGCGCCCTTCTCGCCGTTCGGCCTGTTCGACAAGGCGCCGCCGCAGACGGTCGCAGAGTCCGAGAAATTCCCGGCAGCGGCGAGCTTGGTCATGATGCCGAACGGGCGCATCGTGTACTGGAACGGCCTACAGAACCTGGAAAGCTGCGGTCCGATCTCGATCGCCGCAGACGGCGGCAAGTGCGCGGGCAACGCACACACACAAGTCTTGGACCTGACGGGGAGCACGCCGCTCTTCTATACGAACATCCCGACGAATGGCGGCAACGACGGCCACGACGACCTGTTCTGCTCCGACCAGCGACTGCTCTCGAACGGAACCGTTCTCGACACGGGTGGCACGAACTGGGTCACCGAAGAGCCGAAGGGTGGCACCGGCATCCCCGGCGCCGACGGCCTGACGGAGCTGTACGGCAGCAGGAACACGCGCGTTTTCGACCCGGCGACCCAGCGATGGACGACGTATACGAGCGCGATGCACGACGGTCGCTGGTATCCGACGATGCTCACGTTGCCGAGCGGTGATGAGTTCGTCGCCGGCGGCGTCACGAAGCTTCTTTGGAACTCGTCGATCATGACGCAAGTCGAGAACGCGATCGGCAACCCGCAGTACCAGCAAGCGACGTTCCCCGTCCCCGAGAACGTCCAAACCACCGAAACCTGGAGCTTGGCGCACGGAGGCTGGACGTTGAACCCGGCCAAGGACAACATCGAGCTTCCGCTGTTCGGCCGCCTCCACTTGTTGCCCGATGGAGAGATCTTCTACTCGAGCAACGGCCAGATGTGGGGCCCTGCGGGCGAGAGCATCAACGAGCTCAGCTGGAACAACATGTTGCTGTTCGATCCGTCGAAGATGGGAACAGCGACGGACCAAGGCTGGCGGAAGGCCGGCATGCTGACGCTCGGCTCAACGAGCGGTGCAGCAGAAGTCATGCTGCCGATCGATGCTGCTCATCCGAATATCGTGCACGTGCTCATCGCTGGCGGTGCGCTCGGCGTGAGCCCCGACACCTATCTCGCCAGCGACCTCTCGCAGATGGTGACGTTGACGAAGTCGGCGACGGGGTGGAACACATCCGTCGCGATGACCGGGAACCTGAACAATCGCCGTTGGTTCTCGAGCTCGGTGGTCCTTCCGAATGGTCAAGCGCTTGTCTTCAACGGAGCCGACAAGGACGAAGTCGTCCTTCCCGGCTCCGAGATGCCTGTGCACCAGGCGGAGCTGTTCGATCCGGCGACGAACTCATGGACCGGTCTTTCGATGTCCGGCCGCGACCGCACCTACCACAACTCGGCGATCCTGCTGCCCGACGGAAGCATCCTCGTCGGAGGTCACGCTCCCGTTAACCAGGGATACGGCGGCACAGGGAATGCGCTCCCGCTCGACCAACTCGGGTTCGTGCACAACTTGAAAGACCCGTCGTTCGAGCGCTTCTATCC
>Ga0070707_100004531_pt1 | contig 13012 bp, 13 predicted proteins | sample KBSK5502metaG_FD_65468 | JGI IMG/M metagenome (GOLD analysis project Ga0070707, IMG submission 65468) | Corn, switchgrass and miscanthus rhizosphere microbial communities from Kellogg Biological Station, Michigan, USA - KBS K5-50-2 metaG | ecosystem: Host-associated > Plants > Roots >... | reverse complement strand
CCGCAGCCCAGCTACCCGTTCTTCCACCTGAAGATGGAGGACGTCTGGGTGTGGGACAAGAACCGGCCGACGCGGATCATCCCGCGCGCAGAGGCGTGGACGTCGAGCGACGTCACGGTCGAGGAGCTGCGCGTGGAGGGCGAGGAGCCGAGCCTCACCGCCGAAGCGCTCGCCGAGAAGATCGGCGAGTCATTGTCCTCCGACGACGACCTCTAACGCCCACCGTCCCAAGTAACAGTTTGTTACTTGGCAGGGTACGCTCGCGCCCATGTTGCTCGCCCTTGACGTCGGTAACACGCAAACGGTGCTTGGAACGTTCGAGAACGCCGAGCTCACCGACCACTGGCGCGTCGCGACCGAGCCCCACCGCAGCGGCGACGAGCTCGGGGCGCTCTACCGCAGCTTCCTCGACCTCTCCCCTGTCACGGGGATCTGCCTCGCGTCGACCGTGCCGCAGCTCTCGCGCTCGTACGCGGAGTTCGCACATCGGTACACCAGCGCGGAATACCTCGAGCTGGGGCCCGGCGTGAAGACCGGCATCCCCATCCGTTACGACGATCCGCGCGAGGTCGGGCCGGATCGGATCGCGAACGCCGTCGCCGCCGCCGAGCGCCACGGCGCGCCGTGCATCGTCGTCGACTTCGGAACGTCGACGAACTTCGACATCGTGTCGCCCGACGCGGAGTACATCGGCGGCGTCCTCGCTCCGGGAATCGAGATCTCGATGGACGCGCTGTTCGCGCGCGCCGCGCGCCTGCGCAAGGTCGACTTCGTCGAGCCGGAGGCCGTGATCGGCAAGAACACGGTCGCGAGCCTCCAGTCGGGTTTGGTCTACGGGTTCGCGGGTCAGGTCGACGGCATCGTCGACGGAATCCGCGGTGAGCTCGGAGTCGAGGCGCGCACCGTCGCAACCGGCGGTCTTGCGGAGCTGATCGCGCCGCACTCTCGCACCATCGACACCGTCGACCCGTTCCTCACGCTCGAGGGTCTCCGACTGGTGTGGGAGCGAAACCAGCCGTGATCGACATCTCGCCGCCGTGACGGGCCTCGCCCGTCAACCGCCGCCGTAGAGGGAGATCGGCATCTGGTCGAGCAGGATCTCGTCCTGCGGATCCGGCAGCTCTGCCTCGAGTCGCTCGACGATCTCGGCGGCGCCCGGCGAGGCTGCGAACAGACGCGTCACGACCTCGTCCGTGGCCGCGAGCTGCACGAGCTCCTGCTTGAACGGTCGCGGGAAGCGCCCGCGACCGAGATACCAGCCGTAGAACTTCTTCAGGAAGCCCGAAGCTCGGTGCTCGCCGAGCTCGCGCACGGTCTCGCGAACGAACAGGGTCAGCTCCGCCGCCACCTCCTCGCGGGTCGGCTCCGCGCAGTCGCCGTCGATGATCTCGCGCAACGCCCACGGATTCCCCTGCGCGCCGCGGCCGACCATCACGGCGGCGGCACCCGTCGTCGCCAGCACGGCCTGAGCTCGGGCGCGCGAGGTCACGTCGCCCGACGCGACCACCGGTACGTCGACGAGTGACACGAGCTCGGCCGTCAAGTGGTGGTCCGCAACGCCCGTGTACATCTGCTTCGCGCTCCTTGGATGCAGTGTCAGCGACGCCGCGCCCGCCTCCACGAGCCGCGGACCGACGTCGAGGCAGACGCGCGACCCGTTCTCGAGCCCGCGCCGCAGCTTCACGGAGATGGGGATCGAGACCGCCGCCGCCATCGCCTCGACGATGGAGCAGGCGCGATCCGGATCGTCCAGCAGCATCACGCCGGCCCCGGTCTTCGTGACCTTCCGGACCGGGCAGCCGAAGTTCACGTCGACCAGGTCGGCCCCGGCCGCCTCGACCATCCGGGAGGCCTCCGCCATCACGGCGGGATCCGAGCCGAAGATCTGGATCGCCAGCGGATGCTCGTCGGCCCCCACCCGCAGATAGCCCAGCGTCCGCTCGTTCCGGTGCTCGAGCCCGGCACAGGAGACCATCTCCGAGCACACGAGCCCGGCCCCGTAGCGGCGGCCCTGGCGCCGAAACGCCTGCACGCTAACCCCGGCCATCGGAGCCAGGACGAGACGAGTGGGAACCTCGACGTCGCGGATCCACCAGGATTCTCGGAGATTCACCTGCACAGGGGCGGAAATGGTACCTACAGGCCTGTTTGACGCCGCCCGGCGGCATCGCTACCATTCCCGCCCGCGACGGCGCCTGTAGCGCCGCGTTTTTTCGTAAGAAGGGGTGCTGCTGCAGTGAAGGAAGTCATCCTCACTCCCGAGGGCTACGAGAAGCTGAAGCATGAGATCGAGGAGCTCTCGACCGTCAAGCGCCGCGAGGTCGCGGAGCGGATCCGCATCGCGCGCGAGTTCGGCGACATCGCCGAGAACGCCGAGTACGACGACGCGAAGAACGAGCAGATGCTGCTCGAGCATCGGATCGCGACCCTCGAAGAGCGGCTGCGCGACGCCCGGGTGATCGACAAGAAGAGCGTGCCGAAAGACGTCGTGTCCGTCGGGTCGCACGTGAAGCTGCGCGACGTCGACGCGAAGAAGACCTTCGAATACGACATCGTCGGCTCGGCAGAGGCGAATCCGGCGCAGAACAAGCTCTCGAACGAGTCGCCGGTCGGCAAGGCGATCATCGGCAAGAAGAAGGGCGAGACCGTCACAGTCGCAGCCCCGCGCGGCACGCTGAAGTTCAAGATCTTGGAGATCAAGGCGGCCTAGCAGAACTACACCGGCACCGAGCACATCCTGCTGGGCCTGCTGCGCATGGGGCTAGCCGCGCGAGGCGATAGGCTCGCGGGCGTGGTCGAGCGCCTGAAGAGGCTCTTCTCGCCGGAGTCGCGCGGAGCGCCCGTCGCGCCGATCGAGCGACCGGCGGACAAGCCAGAGCAGGAATAGATGGGGCTGCCCAAGCGCTTCCCGGACCGGGAGGAGATCGCTGCGGTCCGGGCGGAGGCGGAAGACCTCGATACAGGCGCGGAGGGCCAGGCGGAGCATCGCGTCGCCGGCCGCGTGCTCGCGCGACGGGACCTGGGGAAGCTGATGTTCCTCGACCTCGTCGATCGCAGCGGGCGCATTCAGCTGCTCGTGCGGCCGGACGAGCTGGGCGGCGTCGATGTCGACCTCGGAGACGTGGTGGGCGTGACGGGTGTCGCGGCGAAGTCGCGTCGGGGCGAGCCGTCCCTCGCCGTCAGCGAGCTCGAGCTGCTGGGGAAGATCCGCAGCCCGCTTCCCGACACGTTCCACGGGCTCACCGACACGGAGGTGCGCTACCGCAAGCGGTACCTCGACCTGTTGATGAACGAGGAGTCGCGCTCGGTCGCGCTGCTTCGTTCCCGAATGGTCGCGTCGATGCGCCGCCGCATGGACGACTGGGGCTTCGTCGAGGTCGAGACGCCGATCCTGCAGCCGCGCTACGGCGGCGCCTTCGCCGAGCCCTTTGTGACGCACTACAACTACCTGGACGAGGACTACTACCTTCGGATTGCGACCGAGCTCTACCTGAAGCGGCTGATCGTCGGCGGGCTAGAGCGCGTGTACGAGATCGGTAAGGACTTCCGCAACGAGAGCGTGTCCTACAAGAACAACCCCGAGTTCACCATGCTGGAGTGGTACGAGGCATATGCCGATTATGTGGACACGATGGCGCGCATGGAAGCACTGGTTGCCGGCGTCGCCGAGGACGTGCTCGGCACGACGCGGGTCACCTTCCGCGGCCACGACATCGACCTTGCGTCGTGGGAACGCATCAAGCTCGTCGACGCGCTCGACGCGAAAGGGCTCTGGACTCGTGACCCCGACGACCTGCGCGCCCGGCTCGAGCAGCGCCGGGCCGACGCGCAGCACGAGCACACGTGGGCGAAGCTCGTCGACCACGCGCTGACCTCGTTCGTCGAGCCGTCGCTCGTGCGCCCGACGATTCTCTACGACTATCCGATCGAGCTCTCCCCGTTCGCGCGCGCGACCGACGACGACTCGACCATCGTCGAGCGCTTCGAGTACTTCGTCGGCGGCATGGAGCTCGGGAACGCCTTCACGGAGATCAACGACGGCGAGGAGCAAGCGCAGCGCTTCGCCATGCAGGCCGCGGAGGTCGAGGCGGGAGTCGTCGAGGCGGAGCACGGCGATCCCGATTATGTCGAGGCGCTGTCGTACGGGATGCCGCCGACCGGCGGGCTCGGGCTGGGAATCGAACGGCTCGCGATGGTCCTCGCCGGCAAGGACACGATCCGCGATGTGATCCTCTTTCCCGCCCTGCGCGAACGGACGTAGACGTGAACCGGCAGCTTGCGTGGCGGTGGGGGCTCGTGCCGGCACTGATCGGGCTCGGTGCGGTCGCGAGTCTGCTCGTACTTGCGCGAGCTCGCGACAAGCGGCGTCCTCGCCGGAAACGTTCGCAGCACGCTGCGCATCCCCGAGCACTTTCGACGGCGCCTCAGCGCGTCGATCCGGCCCAACGCGCAGGTGATCGTGGTTTCCGCTTCGGACCGGAGCGCCGACCGTGCGTGCCAGATCGCGCAGAAGGCCGCCATCGTGCTCACGTGGTCTCGAGCTCGAAACGACACGTCGCACGCAGCGGAGCGCGCAGTGGCACGCGTGCAGCAGAGCTTTGCAGTGCGGAGGCGGGCGCTCGACGAGGCCGAGCTCGGCCCCGAGCCCGGCACCCACCGCGCCGCCTGCCGCTCCGTCCGAGGAGCCGTCGCCCGCCCCTGACGCGGCTCCCCCTTCGAGCTCAGGGTGGCGGCAGGTGGACGGTCGACGAGTGGCGCGCGTATCTCTTCTTCCTCCGAGAGCAATGCCTCGGTCGACCGGACGTGCCCGACTCGTTCGATCCGCCCGTCAGCGAAGTCTTTGCCAAGGTTGCTGCCGATCGGCTGGGCTCCGCCGGCTGACTTCGACCTAACGCCGCCAGAGCGACCGACGGGATCGGGCCAGTTTGAGCGGCACCGCAGGTAAGCCGCTTGCGTCGGTCACGCCGAAGAGCGCCGCCGCGAGCGCGATCGACAGCTCGCGGATCTCGGCGGCTGTCTCTCGGTAGAGCTTCCTGGTGCCTCCGAACGGGTCGCGGATGCCGTCCTGCGCTCCCCGGCCATGGCTCCCCGCACGCAGGTCGGCTGTCTGCTCCACGACGTTGCGCGCTCGCGTGCCCACGTCCTGGTCGCCAACGGGGTCGACGCCCTCGACCAGTCGGACGAACTCGCGCAACATGAACGAGCGGCGCCGAGGCGCATTCGCGTCGACGACCGCATGCCGAACGTGCGAATCCTCGAAGCCCAGCAGGAGGTCGATCTTCTCGAGGGACGTGATTCCAAGGTGACGCGCCCGATGCCCCGAGAGGTCGATCCCACACCACAGGCCGATCTCGAGCGCTTCCGGTAGTGGTGGCGCATCGTCGAGCTCGAGTGTCCCGAATGACTCCGTAGTCACGGGAAGCCCGAGCGTCAGCCGACGCACGAATGCTTCCGCGAGCGCGCTTCGGAAGCGGTTCCCGGTGCAGACGAAAGCGATCGAGTAGGTGTCCAAGGCGAAAGAGCGTCGGCGTGCTTGCGGACGTAGTGCTCAGCCTAGGCCGTCTGCAGGCCTGAGGTAGCGACCGTCGATCCAGAGCCGGTCGACGGTCACGAGCTCGTCGCCGGTTGCTACGACGGCGCCCGATTCAGTGAGCTCGTGCACGGTCCCGGGCGGCTCCGTTGCAGGCGTCCCGGTCGACTTTGCTCTGGCGATCCCGACGCGGCGCCCGCAGAGCTCGGCCTGTGGGTGCCCCCACGGCGACGGGAACGGCGCGTAGTCGGCCGCTCGGACGAATCGGACGATCTCGAGTGCCGGCCGCGACCACTCCAGGCGGCCATCGCTCGGCGGCCCTGGCCCGAAGTAGCGCCGGCGTGCGGGATCCTGGCTGATCCGCGGAATGCCGGCGGGATCCACCGTCGCCCCGCCGACGAGCTTGGAGACCAAGGGCACGCCGTGCCGGACGCATCGACCGCTGACCGCCAGACCCGTATCGCCGTCCGTGAGACCGAACGAGCGCTCGTAGGCGATTGGTCCCGTGTCGATGCCGGCGTCCATCCAGTGCAGGGTGACGCCGTGGGACCGCTCGCCGTTGTAGATCGCCCAGCTGGGGGCATTCAGGCCGGCATATTCGGGGAGGGGCCCCGGGTGCAGGTTGAAGCTCCCGATTCGCGGCGCTTCGAGCACCTCCGGGTGGATCAGGAAGAGGGAATGCACGTTGAGGAGCAGGTCGACCTGGGCGGCTCTCAGCCGCTCGGCCAACTCGGCACTTCGAACCGAGCCGGCCGGCCACGTCTCGAGGCCGAGGGCAACCGCCACTTCGTACACGATCGGCCGCCCCAGCACGTCCCCGCCGGCCGTCGTGAGCACTGCGACGATCTCGGGTCGATCGGGATGGGCAAGGAGCCCGCGCACGGCCTGGACCCCGGCTGACTCCTCCGCGGCGATCACGATCCGCAGCGGTCGGTTCGCGGAACGGCTCAATCGGTCGCGAGCTCGATCGGCGTCAGCCGGCGGTAGAACTCCTTGATCGGCGTCTCGAGCCCGAGCGGGATGCCGCAGCGCGCGATCGGCTTCGCCGGATTCCCCTGCACCATCGTCAGCGGGGCCACCGAGCGTGTAACGACGCTCCCTGCCGTGACGACGGCGCCTGCACCGATCGTCACGTTCGGCATGATCACGGCTCCGGGGCCGATGAAGACGTCGTCCTCGATTCGAACCGAGACCCGGTCGTCGAGCGTCCCGCCGCTCGTCTCCCGATTCCGTCCGTGATGAGCGAAGTGCGCAAGGATCAGCACGCGGATTCCGATTGCGACACGGTTCCCGATCACAACGCGATCCGGGTACGAGGGCTCGATCAGCGTGTCGAACCCGATCCAGGAGTCCTTGCCGATCTCCACGCCGCGCAGCCGGTGGAGGACGACTCGCGTCGTGTCGCCGCCGGGAGCGTAGAGCGCGATTACCTGCAGCACGCGGTTGCGCATGCCGGCAAAGAGGCCCCTCCTCATGTCGTCGCGACCTTCCGCCCGACATACGTTGCGAGCGGCCCGATCCGCGTGAGGTCGTCGGCGGCGAGTTCGTCGAAATCGAACTCGAACGCGAAACGCTGCTCGAGCATCAGGATGATCTCCACGACTCCGAACGAGTCGATCACGCCCTCCAGCAGAAGGTCGAACGACGGCGGAACGTCCGACGGCGTCAGGCCTTTCGCCGCAAGCTGCTCGTCCAGGCGGCCGAGGATCACGTCGCGCACGAGATCGGCGGTCGTCGGCTCCATCATTCGGCCTCCAAAAGCGCGATCAGAGCATTCCGGTCCCGCTTCCCATTGGCGGTCAGCGGCAGCTCGGCGAGCAGGCGAAGCTCACGAGGAACCATGTAATCGGGAAGCCGGGCCGCGATCCGGCCGCGAAGGGCGACCGGGTCGATCGAGCGGTCCGCGACGAACCCGACGATCCCGGCCGCACCCGACGCCGTCCGGGGCCAGCCGACTGCGAGGGCGTCGGCTGAGGCCTCCTCGCGCAGGGCCGCTTCCACCTCACCGAGCTCGACGCGGTGGCCGAGGATCTTGATCTGGCTGTCGAGCCGTCCGAGGTAGGCGAGCGGCCCGTCGGCTGTCAGCTGCACGACGCGATCGCCGGTCAGGTACGAATGGCCGAGCTCGGGGTGGGAGACAAAGGACTGGGCTGTCGCCGCTTCGTCGTCCCAGTAGCCGGCGACGACCTGAGGGCCGCTCAGCAAGAGCTCACCGGCCGTGCCATGAGGGACCTCACGGAGCGACCGATCGACCACCCGCGTCGAGGTCTCCCCGAGCGGCGTCCCGATCGGGACCAGCCCGTTGACGGCATGCCCGGCCGACCGCCCGTTCCAGCGCTGGGCCGTGCACGCAATCGTGGCTTCGGTCGGGCCGTAGAGATTGTCGACGTTCGACCCCGGGGCGGCTTCGGCCCATGCCGCCGCCAGGTCGTCCGGAAGCCCTTCGCCGCAGAAGAGGCTGAGTCGGAGCGTCGGGAACGCGGCGGGCTTCAGCGCGCCGAGGCGCTGTAGGAACATCGCGACCGACGGCACGGAGAACCAGACGGTCAGCGAGGTGTCGCGAATGAAATCCGACGGTTTGAGCAGCTGCTTCGCGTCGGGGCAGCAGACGCATGCGCCGTGCTCCCAGGCGGCGAACATGTCGAAGGCGGAAAGGTCGAACGTGAGGTCGAACATCTGCGACAGCCGGTCGCTCTCGTTCAGGTCGTAACGCGCGTCGATCGCATCGAGGAATGCACGGACGTTCGCGTGGCTGACGGCGACCCCTTTCGGCGCTCCGGTGCTCCCCGACGTGAACAACAGGTATGCAGGCTCCTCGGGGCGAGCCTCCCGGAGGAACACGCGCTCGGCCGCCGTTCCTCCTTCGTCCGGCACCACTACGAGAACCCGTTCGCGCAGACCGGCGACAAGCTCCGTCGCGGCGTCGGCGAGGGCGCGGTCGACGACGAGCGCGCGGCAGCCCGAGCGCTCGAGGATCAGGCGGTTCCTCGCTGGCGGGTACCGCGGCTCGAGTGGCACGTAGCCGTGGCCGCCGAGGAGGACGCCGAGGACGCCGGCGAAGGCGGTTGCACTGCGGCTCGCGAGCACCGCCGTGAGCGCAGGACCCTCTCCAGCCTGCGAGGCGAGGGTCCAGGCGATCGCCGTCGCCCGGCCGCGGAGCTCGTCGTACGTAAGTGATTCCCCGTCCACCTCCAACGCAGGGCGCGTGGGAAACAGCTCCGCCGAGCGAAGGAATCCGGCGGCGAGAACCGGTGCTTGCAGTCGCGTCGTCACGCGTGCGCGTGGCCCGTCGCGACGTCGCCGCGAGGCCGGACCGCGCGCTCGAACGCGATTGCCGTGTGCTCGAGCTCCTCCTCAGTGGGCGGGATGTCGAGGATGAACGTCGCAAACCCGAGCTGGATGTACCGCGTGAGCTCGTGTGCGACGCGCTCGTAGCTGCCGACGAGGTATGGGCAGAAGGTCTTGTAGTTCTCGAAGGGGCCGAGCCAATACGGGTTCTCCTCGGACGGAGCGCGCTCACCGAGTTGCGAGAGCTGCCGGTGCCATCGCGAGTCGGAGACCTTCATCGCAAGGGCATGCGTCACCTGGCCCTTGCGATCTTCGGGAAACCGGGCGTGCGCAACTTCCCAGGCCCGTGCATCGTCCTCGCGCGTGACGATCCCGATGCGCATGCCTGCTCCGGCGCCGTTGTCCGAAGCCGGGGCCTCCTCCCCGGGAGGCTTCGGATACTTCACGGCAGTGCCGCCGATCGCGCGCGCCGCGGCGATTCCTGCCTGCGACGAGCCGGAGATGAAGATCCCGGGAAAGAGGTCGGGCGCGAGCGGCGGGGCGAGGGACAGATTCTTGACCTGGTAGTACGTTCCGTCCAGGGAGACGCTCTCGCCTGCGAGCAGACGCTTGACGATCAGCGTGTAATCGACGACACGGTCGTATCGTTCGTCGTGGGGAGTTTCGTCGCCGAGCGCGACCAGGTCGTTCTTGAATCCGCCCGCGACCATGTTCAGGCACACGCGGCGGCCGTAGACGTGCCCGAGAGACGAGACCATCTTTGCGACCGCGTAGGGGTGCATGTAGACGGGCTGCACGGCGACGAGCGGACAGAGCTCTTCGGTCGCCTCGATGATCATCTGCGCGACGAGCCAGGGGTCTACCAGCTGGTTGTCCGTGTAGACGAGGATTCCCCGGTAGCCCGCACGGTCGCCCCAACGGGCGACCTCGGCCACACGCTGCCGGTAGGCACGCGGATCCAAGTCCTTCGACTGCGGACACGTGGCGAACAGCTCGAGCCCGGCGCTAGTCGTCGTCATCTCTCCCCTCCCACTCAATAGATGTAGCACCAACTCGCGTGTCCGTCGATCATCTCGCCCGCACGATCCGGCGCGTGACCGCGGCAGCCGCCTGCCCCGAATGGGAGACGAATCGCATGCCGCGCCCCATGATCGCGGCGGCCGGCGCGGCGATGAAATGAAGGCCGGTGACGGACGACTCGTACGAGCCCGTCAACCACGGGAAGATCTCACGCTCGGTCCCGTCCGCGAGCTCCACGGCCACCTCTCGGCCGACCTGACGAACGGCGCGGACCATCGTTCCGCTCATGACGGTGATGGGCTCGAGGCGTGGTTGCAGCCACGCGGCACCGGCGGCGAATGGCCCTCTGCGCCAGGGAGCCGCCAACCGCCCGGGAAGCCGCCGGAATGTCTCGGGATCGCCCAAGATCCAGTTCAAGCCCGGCGGGCCGACTATCCTCTAGCGCGGATAGAGCAACGCACGTTGGACCCCCGCGCGGTCGTGGAGCCGTTCGCCGCGGAGGAAGCGGAGCGGCGTACGCGAGACCACCTCGACCGTCGCACCGGCCTCGTGAACGAGCGCAGACGACGAGCGCGCCTGAGCTGGATCGCCCTGCCGGCCTATGATGCGGACGCTTGCTCACGCCGGCACCATTTGGCGCGAGGCGAATTCGACGCGCGCCTCGTCCTCGGCGGGCCCGACCACCTGCCACTCGCCGTCGACCTCGTGCAGTGTCGACTTCGAGCGGCGACGCCACCACTCGCTGACCTCGCGCGGCAGCGCCTTCCAAGCCGACGAATCGTCTGCGAACGCCTCGAGAAAACGGCAATAGGACGTGAGCACATGTCGGTTCTCGATGTAGTCCGAGTGCGTGAGCATGAGCGCCATCCCTCCCCGTTCGCGCAGGAAGCGTGCCTTTTCCACCCACGTGCTCTCGTCTCGGTACTGCAAGAGATCGAACAGGGTGTGGTCCTGCGCGAGCGTGATCGGCAGCTCGACGAGATCCTCGATCATGTATGGCAGCCACGTGCAGCAACCGCCCGGCTGCGGCTCGAACGGCGCGGTGTCGGAGTAGGACGAGTCGTAGTCGAAGCCGAGGAGTGGCATCAGCTTCGCGGAGCGGAGCGTTCCGGGCGACCTGAACCCCGAGGCCTGCCAGTGCTCCGCATACGATCGCATCGCCGGCAGCCGGCGACGAAACGTGGTCGCGGAAGAGACGTCGCGTCCGTCGTGGAAGAGCCCGTGGACACCCACTTCGAATCCGCCGTCGCGAAGCTCTCGAACGAGATCGTCCTGCACGACGTAGCGGTTCCGTGGGACGAAGTTCCACGAGGACCTATACCCGGCATCGAGCTCCAGCTGGAGCACGTCTCGGAGGTTGTCGTAGCCGGTTCGCCCCTCGACATCGTGTGTCAGCACGAGTGCCCACGACCATTCACCCGGCCACTGGCCGATGAAGGGAACGGGGCGCTTGGCCACGCCGACCACGAGGTCAAACAGGAAGTCATAGAGGTCGTGCAATCCTGTCTCGACAGGCCAGCGCGGAAAGTGAGCCTTCGACTGGACGCGGCTAAACGAGCGCCGCGCCTTCATCTGGATACTGCGTGGCAGCAGCGGCCGGGCGCGGTAGTAGCCACGCCGCGCCAGCGCCAAGAGCCGAGCGGCGATCTTGGTCTCGAGGAGTTCCCGATAGCGCTCGGTCCAGAGGTTGTCGATCACCTCGTTGGGATCGAAGGGCAGGAAGGTGCTCCCGTCGTCCTTCTGCCACACAGACGTCACGTAGGTCCCGCGCTCATCACGGACCGTGTGAGTGCTCCGCCAAGACCCGCCGGCGCGGCGCAGCCATGCCCGCATCTCTCCATCGCTTAGGACACGGCCGAAGAGCGGTATCGATCCCAGAAGGTAGGAGCCCGCACGGCGGCGTTCGGCCGCAAGGACTGCGTTGGTCGCCCACGACACGGAGGCTGGCTCTCCGCGTGCCGCCAGCACAGCGATGTGCGACGAGTCGCCGGCCTCAACTTGACCCAGGTCATAGGGGATACGGAAGTAGTCGAAGAGGGTGAAGGACGCGGTTGCCTCGAACACCGGCCGTCAGCCCAGACTGGTCGGGCGGTGTTCGTCGCCCGCAACCGCCCGAGTGGGTACTCGTACCCAACGCAGTATGTAGCGTGACATACCCTCTCCCCTCTCCCCACGCTGACTTTAGCACTGCCGGTTCAAAAGACCATGCCCAGCTCTGCGTGCTGCGGCACAGCAGCGTGCCGAAGGCGGAGGAACCTCGTCGGCGAAACATAGAATCGGATTGTGAGCACGCTCGTCGACAGCTTGATTGGTCGGCGGCGACCTCTGGTCCACCGACTGGGTTTCGGTGTGATGCGGCTAACCGGCCCCGGAACCTGGGGCGAGCCGGGGAACCGCCCCGTGGCGGAGTGGGTTCTCCGGCGTGCCGTCGAGCTGGGCGTGAACGTGATCGACACGGCCGATTCGTACGGGCCGGAGTGAACGACGAACGGTGGCAAGCGGCGCGGGGGTCCGTATCAGTGGCTTACGGACTGTCGGCCCGCCAGCCTGCGCGAGGCCTGTGGATCGACCTCTACCAGCTGCATGCCCTCGATCCGCAGGTGTCACTCGAAGAAATGGGTAGGCGTGCTGGGCGAGCTTCGTGCGGAGGGCAAGGTGCGGCACATCGGCCTCTGCAACGTCAACGTCGAACAGCTCGCGCGAGCCCGGTCGATCGTGTCGATCGTCTCGGTGCAAAGCTGCTTCAGCCTGGCCGATCGCACCTGGGAGGACGTTGTCGAGGTCTGCAAACGCGATCAGTTGGTCTTCATCCCATAGAGCCTGTCGCTCGTGGAGCCCCCGCCGGACGGCCTAGTCGCCTCGGATGCATCGTCGCTACGCACGGAGCGACGCCGGCGCAGGTGGCCCTCGCGTGGCTGCTGCAGCGGTCGCGTGTCACGCTACCGATTCCCCGAACCTCGTCTCCAGTGGTCACTTCGATCCTGGCCCTCCGAAGGAGGGGCTAAGGGCATCGTGTGGCAGCTACGCCACGCGCTGTGGGTCCGAGCAACGGCGGACCGTGCCGGTGGAATCAGAGGGCACCTCGACCGGATCGAACGGGAGCGGCGCCTGATTATCGTCGGAATTTTCGGAACGAGCGCGCTCGTTCTTGCTCAGACGGCTGTTCAGCTCATC
>Ga0070707_100004530_pt1 | contig 13015 bp, 7 predicted proteins | sample KBSK5502metaG_FD_65468 | JGI IMG/M metagenome (GOLD analysis project Ga0070707, IMG submission 65468) | Corn, switchgrass and miscanthus rhizosphere microbial communities from Kellogg Biological Station, Michigan, USA - KBS K5-50-2 metaG | ecosystem: Host-associated > Plants > Roots >... | reverse complement strand
GATGCAAATCTCGAGCAACGCATCCTGTCGTCGTTGCGACAGCACGTCTACGATCATATCCAATCGCTGTCGCTTGATTTCTTCATGGGCGGACAGACCGGCGCTTTGATGCAGAGGGTTTTGTCCGAGACGGGAACTGTTCAGCGCCTGATCACTCAAGTCCTGTTGACGCCCGTCGTGGACGTCCTCGTGATGATCATTGTGATCGGTTATCTGCTGGCGCTGAGCTGGCAGATGACGCTGGTCCTTTTTGTCCTCGCCCCCTTGACGTTGCTGATGTTTCGATATACCAGCGGCAAGCTGCAACAGGGCGCGATGGGAATCAACCTGAGTTCGCGCGAACTCGGCGCGGAGCTGGAAGAAACGATCAGCGGTATTTCGGACATTCAGGTTTTCAACGCTCAAAAGAAACGCAGCGACCGCTTTCGCGAAGCTTCGAAGACCGCGGCAAAAAGTACTGCCTCCACTACTGCCTGGATGAGTCTCAGCAACAGCGGCGCACAGGTCTTCATTTCGCTGACCACGGCCATGGTGATGCTCGTCGCCATTCTTTTGGGCAGGAAATGGGGTCTCACCTTTTCATCAGCGATCGTTTTTATGCAGATGGCGCCAAACCTGTTCACGCCCGTGCAACGGCTGGTCGGCTCTTACACGATGTATCAATCGCTGGTGCCCGGTATTGTCTCGACCTATGAGCTGATAGACACAAAGCCGAGCGTGGTCGAAAAGACCAACGCGAAGGATCTGGGCGAAATTCACGGCGACATCAAGTTCGACAACGTAGTTTTTGGCTACTCACCCACGCAGACTGTCCTGAAAGGTATCTCCTTTGAAATTAAAGAAGGCGAAACGATCGCGTTGGTAGGCGGCATCGGATGCGGGAAATCTACGGTCATGAACTTGATCCTTAGGTTCCTCGACCCACAACACGGACAAATTCTGATCGAAGGTCACGACATTTCCGACGTCACGCTGAATTCTTTGCGCGAACAGGTTTCCAAGCTCTCGCAATTCCCTTTCTTTCTCAAAGACACGATTCGCGAGAACGTTCGCCTGGGCCGTTCTACTGCCAGCGACGCCGAGGTCGAAGAAGCCTGCCGCCTGGCCCATATCCATGATGTGATTGTCGACCCACAGCGAATGCCTAAGGGATACAACACCGTGGTCGACGTGCAGGTTCCTTCCGGCGGTCAGAAACGTTTGATTGCTTTGGCGCGGTGCCTCTTGCGCAAACCTGAAGTGCTCCTCCTCGATGAGCCGACGGAGAATCTTGACGCCGATCAGCGTAATCGCTTAATCCAGGTGATCCGCGAGTATGCAAAAGAAAGAACCTGCGTCGTGATTAGCCACGATCTCAACTTTATCGCTGCCGTGGCAGATCGAATTCTCGTGCTCGACAAGGGACATGTAGCCGATCACGGGACGCATGAAGAGTTAATTGGGCGACAGGGGTTATATAAGACTCTCTATGATTTGAAGAACGTAGATCCGTCGCTGTTGCGCTCGCGTGGCGAAACCGCGAAGCCGCCGCTGCCGGGAACACCCCTCGGCGGTGGAATGGGTTTGCCAGGCATGGGTGGACCTCCGGGCATGGGCCCAATGTAGCAAATCGAAAAACCAACCAATTAGTCTCAGGAGATGCAGAATGAAAAAGCTCAACTGGATCACAACCGCAATCTTAGTGGGCGTGCTCGCCTCGCTGGCGCTGGGATGCAACCTAAGCAAAACCTCATCGAACAGCGCCACGACCAGTGCGTCAAACGACAATAAAGCCAGCAACTCTTCGTCATCCTCAGCTACGAACGGCCAGGACCACAGCAATCGCACCGCGTCAGTACCAAAACCTGATATCGCCGGCAAGTACAACATCACGGGTACCAATCCGGACGGCGGCGCTTACAAAGGCACGCTGGAAGTGATCACGCGCGGCGACGTCTACCAGTTTCGTTGGAACGCAGGATCTCAATACGACGGTGTCGGCGTCCAGAACGGCAACATCATCGCCGTAGCGTACACCACCGGCACAGACGGCAAAGGTTGCGGCGTCGTTGATTACGATATTGAAGGCGATGGCACGCTCGCAGGCAAATGGGGTTACTGGGGCACAAACGAAATGGGAACTGAAACAGCCGCGCGCACCAGCGGCTCAAGTCTCGTGGGTGAATACGACGCCACGGGAAAGAACCCTGACGGCAAGCAGTACAAGGCGAAGCTGACGGTCGAGCCGGCCGGCAATCTCTATCACTTCGTTTGGAGCAATAACTCAGACGGCGTCGGAATTAAGCGTGGTAACAACGTAGCAGTTGGCATCGGTGGCGGACGGTGTGGATTCGTAACTTACCAGGTTCAGTCCGATGGCAGTTTGGATGGAGTTTGGGGCGGCGGCGGCAGTGATAAGACAGGGACCGAGAAGGCCGTGAAGCAGTAGCGGGTAATCGCCCTCTCCCTTTGGGAGAGGGCCCGGGAGAGGGCTTAGGTCTTCAAGAAAGTGCAAATTGAAAAATGAAAACTGCAAATCTCAAATTCGAGGCAAAGGAGAGTACCGATAACGTCAGAGGAGTTGGCAGACCGATTGATAAATTTTGCCGCGCGCGTGGGCAAAGTAGTAGATGCGCTTCCGGACACCCGAATGGGTCGACACATTGCCGGCCAACTTGTTCGCAGTGGGACGTCTCCCGCTCCGAATTATGAGGAAGCGTGCGCAGCGGAAAGTCGTGCGGACTTCTCGCACAAGCTCAGCATTTGCTTAAAAGAGTTACGCGAATCTCGATGTTGGATTCGTCTGATTATTAAGACCGAGATGCTCCCGGAGCATCGAATGGGCGAACTCCTGGATGAATGCAATCAGCTCTGCAACATCATTGGACAATCTATTGTGACCACCAAAGAGAACAAGAAAAAGCGGTAGCCGCGAGCGCACGGGGACCGTTAGGCTGCGCCGTTTCTTTCCAATTTGCAATTTTCACTTTCCACTTTTCAATTTTCAATGTTTTTCTGACGGCTGCCAGCAGCCCTTCTCATGCGACCGTCGCGCAGCATCCAGCACCACCTGCGTGCTAAAACCATCTGCAAATGTGGCGGCGCCTTCAACCATTGGCTCTCCGGCGCGTAAAGCATCGACAATCTTCCGGGAAAAGATCGTGAAGCCGCGGGCCCACCCATTGTCGCGCATGCCCGGCGCCAACTCTCCGCGTCCGACTTCAACGCGATGCCACTTACCATCGCCTGCTTTTGATTGCCATACGTCGCCGTCCTCTGCGATCATCAAAGCACCCAACGAACCAAAAATCTCGAGCCGATGTTCCGGCTTCCCTGCTTCAACCAAAGACATCGACGCCTGGCCGGTTGCGCCTTCGGTAAACTCACCGTCTGCAAATCGCAGCAGCATATTGGTTTCGTCATCAGTGGTGACCGGTCGCACACGTCCTTCGTGGTCTTTGCGCTCACGGATGTGCGTGGCCAGATTTGCGAACACCTCGGAGACCTCGGTTCCCAGGAACCAACGAAAGCCGTCAACTACGTGCGAGCCAAGCGCGCCGAGCGCGCCGCCGCCCTGCTTCTGGTCCGACCACCAATTCCACGCGCGATTCGGATCGGCACGCGAATCCGATCGGAACGTGAGCGACGCATGCCGAACTTTTCCAATCGCGCCGCTGTGAATTAGTTCGCGCATCTTGATTCGTCCGGGCAGAAATCGCAGCTCATGATCGATTAACGCCAGTAAGCCGGCATCTCCAGCGCGCTCGGTCATGCGACGAGCTTCATCGGCATTCATGGCCATCGGTTTTTCACAGAGCACGGACTTGCCGGCATCCAAAGCGGCCAGTGTCATCTCGCAATGCGTGACGACGGGAGTAACGATGCTGATTAGATCGATGTCTTGACGAGTGACCAGCGAGCGCCAGTCGCTTTCAACATGAGGAATATCGAATTCGCGCGCGACCTCTTCAGCGTGTTCGCGACGCGCGCTGGCAATCGCGACTACCCGCGCGCCTTCACAATTCCTGAAACCGGGAATTTGCGTCGTCTGCGCAAATCCGGCTCCGATGATTCCGATTCCAATGATCTTTTCCATGATGTCGTTATCTTCACGCGGGAGTATCGCACCAAAGTCACGTTACCGTCTAAGTCTGTTGACTTGCCGCACAGGCGAAAATAGAATGCGCGCGGCTCGACGCCTGATCGTGGTTAACTAAAACGTTCCAACCTTTTGCATTGTTTAGACTGTGCATTCACGCAAGTTGGACTCTGAGGAAACAAATGAAAACTAACAAAGCGGCGGTCACCATGCTGGCCACGTTGGCCCTCTTGCTTGCCTTGGTTCTTGGCTGCTCCTATTTGAAAAAAGGAACAATGTCGCCTTCGTCTTCTGGCGGAGCGTCGTCAACCGGCTCAAAGGATTACTTTCCACTGAGCGTCGGAGACTCCTGGAAGTATCGATCCACCACCGCAGACGGCAAACAATCTGAATTCACTATCAAAGTTTTGAGCGAAGAGAAAGAGGCCGGCAACACGCTCTATCTCGTTGAGACCGTTTCAACTTTCCAGCCCATTCACGATTGGTATTCGAAACCCAGTGGGTGGGTTCTGATGCACCGGCAGGAGTATGTAAAAGCCGGGAACAAGGCCGAATACCAGCCGACTAAGCAATTCCTGAAGAACCCGCTCACGAGTGGCGATTCGTGGCAGTGGAAGGGCAAAGGCATGATGGGCCTGGAAATAGACGAATCAAATGAGGTGTCCGGGCCTGAGACTGTGTCGGTGCCGGCCGGTAAATTCGAGGGAATGAAGGTAATGACAAAAGTGGTCCAGGGAGGCGCGCCGGTCAGCAAGACTTACTGGTATGCGCCAGGAGTCGGCCTGGTCAAATCAATGACCGACACGGGTTCGGTGAAATCAACTACGGAGCTGCTCGAGTACAGTGCTCAGAGATAAAACTTTTAGGCGCTTTAGTCATTGAGCCGATCAGACTTCTTAGTGCCCCCGCAGGGATTCGAACCCCGAACCAACAGATTAAGAGGCGGTTTGAGGGGCATCAACAAGGCGCGACGAAAATATAATCGAGCTGCTCTTCTCCCCTATAACCTTCCGTTCGTGACTGAATGACCGCGCAGAAGTGGCATTTGCGAGCGACCGTCACGTGCATTCATTCCAACGGTTCGCCGGCCCACGGCAGAGTGCCGGAAATGCTATGCGTTACGCGGCGAGACAGATGCGGCGTTTTCATCTCGGCCTTTGCCTGACTGCCCTGGTGTTGTCCGCGTGTCTTATCACTCGAGCCGAACGCCTACCGTTAAGAGCTTACACGGTCGCTGACGGCCTGCCGAATAACATCATCAACAGAATTGTGCGCGACTCGCGTGGCTTTCTCTGGTTCTGCACAACCGAGGGTTTGTCTCGTTTCGACGGTTACTCGTTCACGAATTACGGAGTGGACCAGGGACTGCCACATGCCATCGTCAACGACTTCCTTGAAACGAGCAAAGGCGAATTATGGATCGCGACAAACGCCGGCCTCGTTTTCTTCAATCCCCGCGGGCAGGCGACCGCTCATGTGGTCCTGGCAAATCAGACATCAGGACCGCAGCCCATGTTCACAGTCGTCGTCCCGTCAGACGACGACCAGGCGCGCGCCGTCAATGTGATTTATGAAGACCGCAGCGGAACGATCTGGTGCGGAACTATAAAACATCTTTACCGTCTGCAACGATACGACAATCGTTTCAAACTCCTGCCTGTGGACATGGGAACGGCTGAGGTTTTCGTCTATGACCTGCTCGAAGACCGCGGTGGGTTTTTGTGGGTCGCGGCCGCCAGTGGACTCTTTCAACGCTGGCCTGACGGCCGCATCGAGCACTATACCAAGCGCGACGGCTTGCCGGACGACGTTATCCATGACCTGCTGGAAGATCATCAGGGTCGGCTCTGGGCGGCCACAAGGCTGGGCGGCTTTTTTCGTTTCGTCGCCAACGCCACTGGTGGGTCGCCCCTGGTTGCCGAAGTCTACAATAAACAGAAAGGCCTACTGACCGATTGGGTCTTCCAACTCTTTGAGACATCCGATCACAGGTTCTGGATTGCCACGAACGTCGGGGTGGTCGCTTTCTTTCCGGAGGGAGATGAATACGGCCAGCGATTTCACACCTACACGAAGAGACACGGGTTAAGCTTTCAGGAAGTCACGGCGCTTAACGAAGACGCGGGCGGAAATCTCTGGCTGGGTACGAATACCGCCGGAGCGATGAAGCTTGTGCGCGATGGCTTTGTCACCTATGGCGAGCAGGACGGCGTCAATTCGGTCGGTGTGATTTTGGCTGACCGCGCCGGCGGTGTGTGCTTCAGGGGCTACGTTCTGGGTGACAAGCACGCGAGCATCTTTGACGGCGGCAAGGTTGACCTGCTGCATTCGGGCGAGATCACCTACTGGCAAACCCTGGGGCGATACGACGGGCAGCGGTTCACATGGTTTGTGCCCAACGTGCTTAAAGGGAAAGACTTCGGTTGGGTCCGTGAGGGTGTGACCCTGCAAGCGCGCAACGGCGAGTGGTGGGTGGCGATGCACGGACAGCTTTATCACTTTCCTGCGGCTGACAACTTCTCCGATCTCGTCAAAGCGCGACCGTTCGCAGTCTATGGAAAAGAAAACAAAGTCGCCGCGCCGCAAATCTTCCGCATTTTTGAAGACTCGCAGGGCAGAATATGGAGCTCGTCCTTTGATTCAGATAGCAACCGTCTCAGCGTCTGGGAGCCGGCCAATCATGCTCTGAGCGACCTGACCGGGGCGGCAAACCTTCCCTCATTGAAAGACGATCTTGCGCGCTCTTTCGCCGAGGATCGCGCGGGCAACATCTGGATCGGATTCAATACTGGGCTGGCCCGTTACCGCAACGGCGCCTTCACGTTCTTCAGCACGAAAGATGGACTGCCGCCGGGTGCGATTAACTACATCTACACCGACCATGCGGGGCGGCTCTGGCTTGCACTTGCGCGGAGCGGGCTGCTCCGCGTTGACGATCCGGCCATCGAGCGACCGGCGTTCACGAGTTACACGACCGATGACGGGTTGTCGAGTAACAGCGTCGAAGTTATCACCGAAGACCTGGGCGGCGACATCTATGCTGGGACCGGGCGCGGTCTGGATCGGCTCGACCCCGTGACGGGTCGCGTCCGGCACTATACCACCGCAGACGGTCTCGTAAGCGGCTCATTCCTTGCCGCCCTTTGTGACCGCAACGGCGTCCTTTGGTTTGGCACTCACAACGGTTTGTCGCGTTTCGTGCCCAGCGCGCATGAGCCGGCGGCGCCACTGCCCATACTCATCAGTGGTCTTCGCGTCGCCGGATTACCGCAGCCGCTCTCCGCGCTCGGCGAAAGCAACGTCCGCCTGCCCGACCTCGTTGCAGATCAAAACCAAATGCAGATTGATTTCGTTGGTCTGAGCTTCGGACCCGGCGACGTGCTGTATTATCAATACAAACTCGAAGGAGCCAACGCGAATTGGAGCACTCTGACTGAACACCGCACAGTTAACTATCCGAGCCTGGCGCCTGGCCATTACCTTTTTCTTGTGCGCGCAGTGAACTCTGATGGCGTTGCCAGCCTGCACCCGGCAACCGTTACCTTCACCATTCTTCCGCCCATCTGGCAACGCTGGTGGTTTGTCACCTTGATCGTGCTGATGCTGAGTTTACTGATTTATTTTGCTTATCGTTATCGCCTGCGCCGGCTGATCGAGCTGGAACGCGTGCGCACCCGCATCGCTTCCGACTTGCATGATGACATCGGCTCAAATCTCTCGTTAATCGCCGGTCTGAGTGAACTGCTGCGGCAACAAGCGGGACAGATTGATTCGCAACTCGCTGAGCGGCTGGCAATCATTGCCAACGCTTCGCGTCAATCGGTCGAGTCAATGGGCGACATCGTCTGGGCGGTGAATCCGAAACGCGACAACCTAATGGATCTCGCTCATCGCATGCGACGCTTTGCCAGCGACAGTCTGAGTACGCGCAATATCGAATTTCATCTCGAGGCGCCGAATGCTAACGAGAACGTAAAGCTAAACGCCGAGGTGCGACGCGAAGTCTTCCTGGTGTTCAAGGAAGCCATCAATAACATCGCGCGACATTCAGGATGCGAGACAGCTGATGCTTCGCTGAAGATCGAGCGCGGCGCAATCGTTCTGGAAGTACACGACGATGGACATGGATTCGACGAGACCAACATAGAACATGGCCAGGGATTGGAAAGCATGCGCCGGCGCGCTGAAAAGCTCGGCGGTAAGATCGAGATTAGTTCGCCAAACGGCGCCGGAACGACCATGATTCTGACCGCGCCGATTGGCGGGCGCCTCTGAGCCAGCGCCGTGAGAGTTCACAGTGACGAGACACTGCTTCGGTCGTAGAGTGGTCGCACCGCCTTCGTCCGTGAAACCCGAGGGATTCGATGTCTAACGAAATAGTCTCTTCACCGGAAGTGTTGTCGAAAGATAAGAGCGGTCCGATTAGCATCGCGATCATCGAAGATCACCGCGAGTTTCGCGACTATCTTTCCGCTTTGATCAGCGGCACTGAGGGATTCAACTATGCAGGCGGCTTTCGTTCGATCGAAGAAGCATTGCCGAAAATCAATGCACGCGTTCCGGACCTGATCCTTCTAGACATCGGACTACCCGGAATGAACGGCATCGAAGGTATCAAACTGCTCAAAGAGAAGTATCCTGAGATGCTTTTGCTGACGCTAACGATTCATGATGACGATGAGCGAATTTTTGATGCATTGTGCGCGGGCGCGTCCGGCTATTTGCTGAAGAAGACCCAACCGGCGCAGTTGGTTGCCAGTGTCAAGGAAGCAGCGCAAGGTGGCGCGCCGATGTCACCCGAAGTTGCCCACCGGGTCATCAAATTGTTTCGCGAGATTCGCCCGCCGGAACGCGCGGATTACAATCTGACGCCGCACGAAATTCGCATCCTGAAACTTCTCGTCGAAGGACATAACTACAAAACCGCCGCGGCGAAACTCGGCGTCGCGCCTACCACCATCAATTTTCATCTCCAGAACATCTACCAGAAACTTCAGGTGCATTCGAAGACTGAAGCAGTCGCCAAAGCTCTGCGCAACCGGCTGATTTGAATAATCCGCAGATTCCGCAGATTCCGCCGAAAAGAATTAGCCACAAAAAGGCACAAGAAGCACAAAGAATACAGACAGAAGAGCTAACCGCCGATTCGCCCCTCTTTTTCTTGGCCTTTTGTGCTTTTTTGTGGGTGGGGTGATTGTTCGGCGAAATCTGCGTAATCTGCGGATTGATGATCCTGTGAAACTTCACGGTGACGCGCTAGACGCCATTCCTTACTATTCGCCATCCCCTTTCTTGAACCAATTAATTTAATCCACTGCCAAATTTGAGCGGGATTTTTGAAGTGAGGAGTTAACCCATGAAGACCCGCGTGCTGTTTCTAGCAATCGCTTTCGCAGTAAGCGCCGCCAACGTCCCCGGGCAGAAAAAACGCGACGCAGGACGTGGCAGCGCTGTGATGGCGCACACTCACTACGTGCCCGCCGGATCGCAATGGATGTCATGCGAATACATCGACGGGCCAGATGCTCTCAAGCCGCAATGGCGCGTGAGCTTCGGATCTGTCTCAAACGAATCGGGCGCACCCGTCGCTGTGCTGCCCATGGATGCGCTGAGCGATTTGCTGATTCTCAGGAATGGCCCGAGTGTGCCGGCAGTGTTCATGACCCCCGCCCCGATGACCTTCACGGTCACCAACACTAACACCATCGGCCCCGGGTCGCTCAGGCAAGCTATCCTGGACGCCAACGCCAATCCGGGGGCAGACACAATCGTTTTCAACATCCCGGGGGCCGGTGTGCACACGATTATGCTGGCATTCTTTCTGCCGACGATAACGGACCCGGTAACCATTGACGGCACCACCCAACCGGGGTTCGCCGGGAGCCCGATCATCGAACTAAATGGGGCCAATGCGGGGCCGACAAACGGAATCAATATCACCGCCGGCAGCAGTACGGTGCGGGGGCTAGTGATCAATCGCTTCATGGGGATTAATCCCAGTTCTGGAAATGGCATCTTCCTGGACAAAAACGGCGGCAACGTGATCGAAGGCAACTTCATCGGCACCGATGTCACCGGCACCCAGGCCCTGGGCAACACCTGGGCTGGTGTGCAGCTCACGGGTGGTAGTGCAAACAACAAGATCGGGGGGACAGCAGCCAGCGCGCGTAACGTCATCTCGGGTAACAACTACGGCGTTTGGTTCACCAGCACCAATTCGTCCGGGAATCTGGTGCAAGGCAACTTTATCGGCACCGATGTCAGCGGCACGGCCGCTCTGGGCAATCACTTCGCTGGCGTGGACATCCGTGCGGACGATAACACAATCGGCGGAACAACGGCCGGCGCCGGCAACGTCATCTCGGGCAACGATCAGGACGGCGTTCTGATCGAAGGCGGGGCGAGTAAGAACCTGGTGGAAGGCAACTTCATCGGCACTGATGTCACCGGCACGAAGCCTCTGGGAAATAACAGCAATGGCGTGCACATCCTCCATGGGAGCTCGAGCGATAACATCATCGGCGGGCCGACGCCCGCGATCGGGATGACCGGCGCCGGCAACGTCATCTCCAGCAACGGCCGCAACGGCGTTGCGATCGAGAAGGGGGCGCCGAACAACCAGGTTCTGGGCAACTTCATCGGCACCGATGTCACCGGCACCCAGAACCTGGGCAACAATGAAGATGGCGTGCTTATCGAGGACGCGCACGACAACCGGATTGGGGACGACGGGGCGCGCAACATCATCTCCGGCAACCACGACTTCGGCGTTTCGATCAAAAACGGCGGGGCGTTCGACACCGAGGTGCTGGGCAACTACATCGGCACCGATGTCACCGGCACGGCCGCTCTGGGCAATCGCCTGGATGGCATGTTCATCGAAAGCAACGACGTCGCCGTTGGGCGGCTTTTAGGCGGAGGGGCGTCGGCCGGGACCCGCAACGTCATCTCAAGCAATCTCCGCGCCGGCATTCTGATTCTGGGGAGCAAGGATGTGATCGTAGGAAACAACTTCATTGGTACGGATGCGGGTGGAAACAACCCCCTGGGTAATGGCATAGCCGGCGTAGTCATAGCAAATAGTGGACTCGCTAGAATCTTTATTGGCGGAAGCGGAGAGCCGAATAACATCGCCTTCAACGCGGGGCCTGGAGTGGGGGTTAACAGCGGGATGGGTAATTACATCATCTTCAATTCCATCCACGACAACAGCGGGCTGGGGATTGATCTGAACTTCAATACCGCAAACTCGGGCGTGACCCCCAATGATCCCTGTGATCCTGACGTGGGGGCTAACAATCTGCAAAACTTCCCGGACTTGACGTCAGTCACCCCGGCTCAGAACTCCGTGACGATCCAGGGGCGGCTCTACAGCCAAGGCTCGCCCTTCCCTTACCGCATCCAATTCTTCGCCAGCCCGGCCTGCGACTTCACCGGCTTTGGCGAGGGGCAGCTTTTTCTGGGTCAGACTTTCATGATGGTTGGGAGTAAGCTTTGCGCGGGAGGCTTTACGTTCTCCACGCAATCCCCCGTTCCCAGTGGCTGGGTGATTACGGCCACCGCGACCGACCGGGACGGGAATACGTCGGAGTTCTCTCAGTGCATCACCGTGCCACAGGGTTGATGGACGACTTGACCAATCAGGGTGTGCGCGGCGTGCCCGTGGGGAAATGACGGCTCGGGCTTCTGACAGGCTGACGCGAAGCAAGGCAATTCGGGCCAACCTATCTAACCGCCGGTGGCGCCCGCGCCAATCTCAAACTTGGACAGCGTGACTATTTGATTCAAGAGAACTGGGTCAATGCCGGTAAGGGCCGGTGTGCACTGAACCAGTCGCTTTAGAGAGTTGCTTCTTGAGCGATTTTTTTTCTCTCTCTCTCTCTCTCTTAGTGTGCGATACAGGCGCGAGCAGCCGAAAGACTACGCAAAACAAAGCGCTGCTCGCCCGCGGTTTGGACGCCGAGGCTTCCAGGTTGGCGACCTCCAGCCGAGTGTTGCCGCCGCCGGCGCAGTTCGAGATCCCTATCTCACCGCGCACAGTGAGTCCTTCTTCCGCTTTGAATCTCGGTCTAAAGTCTCGTAGGCTGTCGACTCTGGTGATTGAGTTCGACGAGCCAACATAATGATTTCCAGGTGGGTCGTTCACAAATTCGGCGGCACGAGCCTGGCCAACGCGCGCGGCTATCAGATGGCAGGCAGCATTCTGCGTTCTCTCCGAAGCGACGGAGAACGTGTGGCGGTGGTCGTCTCGGCGATGAGCGGCGTGACCGATAGCCTGATTGAGCTGGTGGCTCTAGCCGCGAGTCAGAACGATTCCTATCTCGCAAAACTTCAAGGCCTGAAGGAAAAACATCTCGGAACGATGGCCCAACTCAGCCTGTCCGAAGAGCAAAAGCAGTCGCTGGCGGAGAGCCTGGCCTCCGATTTCAAGAACATCGAAGAGGTCCTGCGAGGAGTTTGGATCACCGGGCTTCCCTCTGAGCCGATCAGCGAATTTGTTTCCGGGCACGGAGAGTTGTGGTCCGCTCAACTTTTGCATGCGCATCTTGAAGACTGCGGCGAGTCGGCATGCTGGCTCGACGCGCGCAAGATTCTGATCGTCGAGCCCGACAGCCGCACCGTCACCGTTGACTGGCAGCGTTCCCGGGAGCGGCTACGAAGTTCGACGGCCGCTGAGAGGGCGACCGACTTTGTAGTCATCACGGGCTACATCGCCTCGACGCATGACGACGTCGCCACGACGCTGAAGCGAAATGGCAGCGATTTTTCCGCTTCGATTTTCGCCGCCCTGCTCGAAGCCGACTCCGTGACGATCTGGACCGACGTCGACGGCGTGTTGAGCGCTGATCCGCGGCGCGTACCCGACGCGCTGATCATTCCCGAGCTCTCTTACCAGGAGGCTGCCGAGCTTGCTTACTTCGGCGCCAAAGTCGTTCA